>Ga0302324_100028327_pt1 | contig 10648 bp, 10 predicted proteins | sample Palsa_T0_1_FD_201949 | JGI IMG/M metagenome (GOLD analysis project Ga0302324, IMG submission 201949) | Peat permafrost microbial communities from Stordalen Mire near Abisko, Sweden - Palsa_T0_1 | ecosystem: Environmental > Terrestrial > Soil > Palsa > Peat permafrost | place: Sweden: Abisko...
CGCCGCGAACGTGAGCGCTTCGACGTTGGCGAGCATCGTGTTCGAGATGATGATCTGGTTGACGAGCTTGACCACCTCGCCCATTCCGACGGCACCGACGTGGTTGGGCGTCCCCATCGCTTCGAGCACCGGCCGAGCATCCGCGAAATCGTCATCCGACGCGCCGACCATGATGGTCAGCGTTCCGGTCTTGGCGCGCGCGGGACCGCCCGATACCGGCGCGTCGACGAAGCGCATCCCCGCCGCGCGCAGCCGCGCGTCGAAGGCGCGCGTCGCGACCGGCGAGATCGTCGACATGTCGATGAACAGCACCCCGGGCTGTGCGCCGGCCGCGGCGCCGCGCTCACCGAACAGCACCTCGTCGACCTGCGGCGCGTCGGGGACGCAAGTCACCACGACGGCGCACGCCGCGGCGACGTCGGCCGGATCGCCGCCGTCCCGCGCGCCCTGCGCGACGAGCCGTTCGACCGGCGCGCGGTTCGCGTGCGCGCAGACCGTCACCGCGAAACCCGCGCGCAGCAGCGACGCCGCCATCGGCTCGCCCATCGTCCCGACGCCGATCACTCCGACCGTGGTTGCCATTACGGTCGGCTCGCGTACGGCGCACGGGACGGGTCGGCCTGCGGGTGAATGGGCCGGGGTGACCTCGGAGCGCCTCGCGTGACCGCGCTGCTCGCGTTCATCCGGCTCACGCGGCCGCTGTTCTTGTTCGGCGGCTTCGCGGGCGTCGCGCTGGGCGCGGCGGTCGCCGCCGGCGCCGGATCGCGTCTCGACGTTGCGACCTACCTGTGGGCGCAGGCGCTGGTCACGGCGTTTCAGCTGATGGTGCACTACGCGAACGACTACTTCGACCGCGAAGGCGACGCGAACGCGCAGCGCACCCCGTGGTCGGGAGGGAGCGGCGTCTTGCCGTCGGGGGCACTGCCTGCCCGCGTCGCGCTGGTTGCCGCGCTGGTGTGCGCGGCGCTCGGTTTGGCGGCGGCGTTGCGCTTCATCCTCGCGGGCGACGCGGCCGCCGGCCTGCTCGGCCTCGCGATCTTCGCGCTGGCATGGTCGTACTCGGGGCCGCCGCTGCGCCTGGCGGCGCGCGGGCTGGGTGAGATCGACACCGCGCTGGTGGTCGCGGTGCTCGTCCCCGCCGCGAGTTATGCGGCGTTCACCGGGCGGGTCGATGCGGCGTTGGCGAGCGCCGTGGCGGCGCCCGCCGCGGCGATGTTCGCGATGATGCTGTGCGTCGAGCTGCCCGACGCGGGCGCCGACCTCGCCGCCGCGAAGCGCACGCTGGTCGTCCGCTGGGGCCCCGCCCGCACGTGGCAGGTCGTCGCGGCCGTCACGGCGCTGGCGATCGCGACGGCCATCGCCGAAGCGCTGCGGCTGCGCCCCGGCGGCGCGCTCGCGCTGCTGCCCGCCGCCGGGGCCGCGGCAGCCCTCGTGCGGCGGTGCCTGTTCGATCCCCGGCCGGCGTCGATCGCCTTCTGGGGCGTGGCCTCGTATGCCACCATGACGGCCGGCCTCGCCGCCGCCTACGCCTGGGCGGCCGCCGGGCGCTGAGCGACCGGCGTCGTTGCGGCGCTGGTCCCCGAAGCGCACAATGGACCCGGCAGCCGCCGCGGCGAACTCGCTCGCGACCACCACTCGTAAGGGGAACCGACAGAATGCTTGCTTCGATCCGCCGCCCGACGTTCGAAGACCTCAACCTCTCGACCGGCAAGCGCGCGCGGCTCTACTCGATGATGTACCAGCACGGCCCGGCCAACGGGACGCTGATGATGCTGCCGATCGACCAAGGGCTCGAGCACGGCCCGATCGACTTCTTCGACAACCCCGACGCGCTCGACACCGACTGGGTGCTGCGGCTGGCGGTCGAGGGCAACTTCTCCGGGATCGCCTACCACATCGGGCTGGCCGAGAAGTACCACAAGCAGTACGCCGGCCGCGTTCCGCTGCTGCTCAAAGTCAACGGCAAGACGAACGTCCCATCCGACGACGAGTCGTTCTCGTCGCTGACGTCCAGCGTCGAAGACGCCGTCCGGCTCGGCGCAAGCGCCGTCGGCTACACGCTCTATGTCGGCTCGCCCGCGCAAGACGTCGATATCGCGCAGGCCAACGAGGTGCGGCGTGAATGCGAGCGCTACGGGATGCCGCTGGTGGTGTGGGCGTACCCGCGCGGCTCCGCGATCAAGGCCAAAGGCGGTCAGGACTCGCTGTACGCCGTCGACTACGCCGCGCGCGTCGCCTGCGAGATCGGTGCCGACGTCGTCAAGTTGAACGTCCCGAACTCCGAAGAAGCCGCTCCTGCGGCGCCCAAGCCGTACAACACGCTCACGATGTCCGAGCTCGACGGCCTGCGCAAGGTCGTCAAGTCGGCCGGCCGCACCCTCGTGCTCGTCTCCGGCGGCTCGAAGCTCAGCGACGACGACACGGTCCACAAGGCTCGCCTCGCGATGGAGGCCGGCTGCGTCGGGCTCATCTTCGGGCGCAACATGTGGCAGCGCAAATGGGACGACGCGCTCACCATGGCCGGCCGCATGCACGATCTCATGAAGGAGTTCGGCCAATAATCTCCCCGTTCGATTCCGCGCACCGCACGTTCGCGCACAACGTCATCGATCCCGATGGCGCAGCATCGGCGAACGGGAGCACGCTCGAGGCTCGCATCGAAGCGGCGCTCGATCGCGTGCGGCCGGCAATCCGGCGCGACAGCGGTGACGTGTGGCTGGTCAGGGTCGAGGGCGACGTCGCGTACGTGCAAATGATCGGCGCCTGCGGCGGCTGCCCCGCTTCGAACGCAACCCTCAAAGGCGGCATCGAAGCCGTCATCCGCGAGGACGTCCCCGAGATCCACACCGTCGAACAAGTCTAGGCGCCCGGCTCGCCCTTGGGCCTTTTTGCTTCGTCGCGATTTTAGGTGTTGCAGTTCTATCGATTTAATGCTTGGTGCAACCTCTGTTCGAACTCGGCAAATTTCTCGAGCAGCGCCGGCGACTCGCGTTCGGTCCATGCGCGCAAGAGATCAATTTCGACTTCGTCGAAGTTCTGCGCGGCAACAGCTACCGCGGCGTTGAGCGCCGTGTAGTCGCTCCAGAAGTAGAAGTGGGCCAAACGATCGCGGATGCAGTCGGTGCGTGTGAGAATTCGAAGGCGCAGATCTCCGTGCTCAAGTATGCGTGTTTCGTGAATGTACTCTCCGCCGACGGATAGTGGGCCTCGGGGGAAGTCGACGGTGAACTTCGACTTTAGATGTACGAAGATGCGAGATCTACCGTCTCGCTGAAACCCTATCGGCTCCAGTGCAACTGCGACTTCGGCGAGTGGGTCGCCGGCGTCCAAGATGAAATCCGCATCGTCAGACATGTAGCCCTGCGGAGCATAGAGTGCGGCAGCGCTTCCGCCGGTGAGAACGGCCGACATGCCGTGCGCCTCGAGCGCGGCCGAGACGGCAAAGCAGACGTCGGCGAGCGTCGATTCTACGGAGATCATAAGCGCTTGTTCCGGCGCCGCGGGCGCAGCCGGCGTGACTCTTTGAGCCGCTGGTACTCCGGATATCCTTCCGCGAGGCGCAGAAGGAGCGCGCGAAGCTCTTTAACTGCTGGAAAGAGCGGATTGAGCGTCACGGCTCGCACGACGAGCGGGCGCGTGGCGATCAGCCCCTCGTCCTCGACCTTGTCGAGCGTTCGCTGTACCGACGAGATGCTTGATCCAAGATACCTGGCGAGTTCGGCCGGGTAGGTCTCCTCGAGCACTGCAACGACCATGAGGAGCGCCGTGCGCATCTTCGTTCCAAAGAGCGCTGGAGCAGGAAGCTCCCATTGTTCGTCCTCATAGGATGGTGCACCGAACGGCATACCTTACTACTCCTCTCGGTATACTTTACTACTCCTCTCGGTATACTTCAACCCACGGCTGCGCGCCCGACCGAGGGATTGGTGGGATTCACGCCTGCCGTCTAAGCCTACAGGGGCAACTGGCTCCACTCTGCCACCGCTGCTAGAGAGAGATCGCCCCGGCGTAGCCGGTGAGCTCGACGTAGCCTTGGCCGACGTGTTGGTGGGTCGCGGCGTCCTCGACGTCGACGGCGCCCTCCCAATATGACGTGCCGCCGGCGGTGTTCGCGAGCTCCTGGTCGGCGAGCAGCGGAACGAGGACGAGATCGAGCCGGGCCGAGGGAACGCGCATGCGCCAGCCGCTGGGATACGCGGCGCCGGTGTGCGGGCTCTTCCAGCTGCCCGTCGCGTCGACGACGACGTCGGCCAGCGCGAGGTAGCGCACCGCGCCGCGTGGGTCGATCAGCGAGCCGCTCGACTCGGGGGTGATCGTTCCGTTCTTTTCGCGCAGCCGGTAGTCCATGATCTCACGGCGATCGTCGAGTTGAACGGAGAACCAATCCCAGCCGACCTGATCGTGCAGTTCGTCCGAGCCGAACTCGTGGTCCATCCACGACGTACCGTCGACATGAAACGTTCGACCGCCGTACCGCAGCCGGCCCGCCGTGCGCAGCCGGGTGAACGAGTAGTAGTGCGACGCGCACGAAGCGCAACTGCCTTTGAGCGACACGCCGTCACGCCCGTGCACCGCCGGCGGCTTCTCCGCGATCTGCGTCAGATCGAACCCCACCTCGTCGGTTGCCGCGCGCATGCGGATCGGATCCGTGCCGCGCAACGTCCACTCACCGGCAGCGACGTCGAGCCCGCGATCCGACGCCCGACCCATCCCCAGCGCTTCGCGCTCGAAACGCTCGTCGTATACGAACCGCCGGCCGCGCTCGTCCGTCAGCGCAAGGTGCGCCGGATACACCTGATTCCCGCGCCACCGCGATTGACCGGGAGCCGGTGTCGGATCACCGGGCCGCAAGCCCGACCGAAAGAACGTCAGCTCGTAGCCGAACCGCCGCCCGTCCGCCGCGCGCAGATGCCCCGTGTAGTACCACCACTCGGTCGCGAACGCGAAGTGCGCCCCATGATCGCGCGGAAACACGAACCGCCACGGCACCCGCGCGTTCGCGAACCCATCGACCGTTCGCGCCGGAACGGCAACCGTGCCAAGCGCGGCGGCGCGCAGTCCGTTCAGCGGCGCGACGAGGGTGAGCGCAGCCAGCATGGCGAGAGCGAATCGCGCGACCTTCATTCGCTGCGCATCGCATCGGCGGTCCGAATCCGGGCCGCGATCGCCGCCGGATACACGCCGGCGAGAACGGCCGCGACCGTCACCAGCACGATGGTCTCGAACAGAAACGACCCCGGCACGTGAAGCTCGATGAGCCAACCGAAAGCCTGGCGGTTGATCACGAAGATCAGGTCCAGCGCGAGCAGCATCCCGACACCGGCGCCCAGCAGGCCGCCGAGCAGTCCGATCCCGGCGGCCTCGGTGAGCACGATGCTGCGGACGCCGCCGACGGTGACGCCGACATAGCGCAACAGCCCGAACTCCGTGCGCCGTTCGAGCACCAGCGCGAACAGGGTCGACACGATGCCCATGACGGCGATGACGATCGCGATGACGTCGAGCGCGTACGTGATCGCGAACGTGCGATCGAAGACGTGCACCACCAGATCGCGCAGCTCGCGGTTGGTCGCGACGTCGACGCGTAGCGGCGCGAGCGCGCGCACGATCGCGCTCCGCAGGCGCTCCAAGTCGGCTCCAGGCCGCGCATAGACGGCGATCGAGTTGATCGAGCGGTCGTGAAACAGCCGGCGATAGGTGCGCGCATCGAGCAGCACGACGCCGGCGTCGGACGAGTAGTCGTTGTAGACCGCGGCGACCGTGAGCGTCGTCGGTCCGGACGGCGTCGGCAGCACGATGCGGTTGCCGGGTTCTACGCCAAACTTGGTCGCGAACGGCTCGGAGATCAGCACGCGGGTCGTGCCAGGCAGCGTGCGCGCGAGCGCCGTCGCGTCCACGCCGCCGAGCAGCCGCAGCGGGCGGTGCTCGGCGATCGACGAGAGATCGGTCGCTCCCAGATTCGTCAGCCGGCCGCGGAACGGCAGCGTCACCTCGCGTAGCGTCTCGACCTGCGCTACGCCCGGAACGGCCGCCACGCGCTCGGCGACGCCGGGCGAGAAGCGCGCGTCGTCCGACGCGTCGGCGAGCCCCACCGGCCGCACGAAGAGGTCGGCGCGCAGCGTCTCGTCAGCCCACGCGATGACCGTGATCCGAAACGACGCGACCAAGACGGCGACCGCGACCGTCATCGCGATCGCGATCGTCACCGCGGCGACCGCGACCGACGTGCGCAGCGGTGCGCCGGCGAAGTTTGCCGCCGCCAGGCTTAGCGCCGGGCGTCGCGCGGCCAGCGTCGTCCCGGCGCGCGCCAACGCGCCGACGGCGAGCGGCACGCACAGGGAGCCGCCGAAGATGATGAGCAGGCCCGCGACGTAGCCGAACAACGGTATCCCGTCGATCGCCGGTATGCGCGTGCAGGGTATCGCCAGCGCCAGCAGCGCGCATCCGGCCAGCGCCGTTCGGACGGCGAAGCGCGACCGGCGGCGCTCGAAGCCGCGGGCGCGCAGCGTGATCGCCGGCAGCGTCGACGCGGCGTCGAGTGCCGGAAACGCCGCGGCGACGATCGACGCCAGCACGCCGAGCACGAACGCTTTGGCGAACAGCAGGGGATCGTACGCGACGCGATCCGCATGCGAGGCGACGTAGAGGATGTCGACCGTGCTCGACACCGCCGCGACCGATAGCGAGGCGAGCGCCGCGCCCAGCGCGAGCCCGCCGGCCGACCCGAGGACGCCGATCAGCGCGCCCTCCGCAACGAAGGTGCGGAACACCGCGCCGCGCGTCGCGCCGAGCGCGCGCACCGTTCCGATCTCGGGCCGGCGCTGCACGACCGAGATCGCCACCGTGTTGTAGATCAGATACATCCCGACCAACAGCGCGACGTAGGCGAGCGCGGCCAGGTTCAGCCGAAAGCTCTGCAGCATTCGCGCGATCTCGGCGGTGCGGGTCTTGGGGCGAATCACGCGCGCGCCCGGCGGGATCACCGCCGCGACCTCGCGTTCCACTGTGGCCAACCGGCTCAGGTCGACGACGAGGTCGATGCGATCGAGCGATCCGAGCTTGTTGAAGATTTCCTGCGCGGTCGCGATGTCGACGAGCACGACGCTCGAGTCGATCCCCACGGTGCCGGGTGCGATGATGCCGGCGATCCGCAGCGTCACCTCGCGATCGCCGGCAACCGCGCGGACCATTCGGCCGCGCCGCCAGCCGAGCCGGCGTGCCGTCGCGTCGCTGACGAACGCTCCGTGCCCGTTCACCAGAGTCCACGGGTCGACGCTTTGCGCGCCGACCGTCCCGGGCGTCGCCGCGGCTCCGGCCGGCGCGCCGGGAAGCGGCCGCAGCATGTCGACGCCGAGCACGCGCAGGATCTCGCCCGAGAACGCTCGGCCCGGGATCGCACCGACGGTGAGCTCGTCTTCGATCGCGGGGCTCGCCGAATCGATGCCGGGGACGCGCTGCACGCGCAGGATCGCCCGCTCGTCGAAGCCGCGGCCGACGCCGAGCACCTGCAGGTTCACCTTGTTCGAAACGATGTTGACGCTCGACGAGAACGACGCGACCGCCGTCGCATTCGCCAAGTCGATCGCCAGCCCGATCGCGACGCCCAACGCCACCGCAAGTAAGGTGACGAGCGACCGCAGCGCGCCTGCTCGCAACGGTGCGAGCACCAGGGCGAAGAACAGCGGCGACGGCTTCAACCGACGCGGCCGTCGCGCATGCGCACGACGCGATCGCAGCGCGCCGCAGCGTCGGCACTGTGCGTCGCCATCAGGATCGCCTGACCGTCGTCGGCCCGCGAACGAAGCAGCGCCAACACGACGTCGCCGTTCTGCGAGTCGAGGTTTCCGGTCGGCTCGTCGGCCAGCACGATCGCCGGATGGTGCACGATCGCGCGCGCGATCGCAACCCGCTGCAGCTGCCCGCCCGACAGCTGAGCGGGAAACGCGTGCGCCTTCTCGGCGACGCCGACCGCCGCCAGCACCTCGGCCACGCGCTCCTCGATGCGCGCGCGGTCGGCGCGCTGCAGCACCAGCGGCAGCGCCACGTTGTCGAACACGCGCAAGGCCGGCAGCAGGTTGAAGAACTGGAAGACCGTGCCGACGCGTTCGCGCCTCAGCGCGGTGAGCGCGTCGTCGCTCAGTCCACCGGTCGCACGGCCGTCGACGAGCACGGTCCCCGATGTAGGCAGATCGACGCACCCGACCAGGTTGAGCAGCGTCGACTTGCCGCAGCCGCTCGGGCCGGCCAGCGCGACCATCTCACCGCGCCCGACCTCGAGCGAGACGCCGGCCAGCGCGTGCACCGCCTCGTCGCCGTCGCCGTAGATCTTGTCGACCGCGCGCAGCACGACCGGCGGCACCGCGTCCCGTGTCGCGGCGGGCGCGCGCTCAGTCAACGGCGCGAAAGACGAGGGCGGCGTTGATCCCGCCGAAGCCGGCCGAGTTCGACAGCACCGTGCGGACCGGCCGTTCCAACCGCTCGTGCGTCAGCGCGAGCGCGCAGTCGGCGTCGTCGCTGTTCACGCTGCGCGGGACGACGCCGCGTTCGATGCTCAACAGCGACAGCGCGGCCTCCCAGGCACCGGTCGCGCCCAGCGCGTGACCGTGCTGGCCCTTCGTCGCGCTGACCGGAACCCTCGCGTCGTCACCGAAGACGCGGCGCAGCGCGAGCGCTTCGGCGCGATCGCCGAGCGGCGTCCCGCTGCCGTGCGCGTTCACCGCATCGACCTCGCTCGGCGCGGCGCGCGCTTCGCCCAGCGCGCGCTCCATCGCCAGCGCGTTCATCGTCGCATCGGGCCGCGGCGCCGACATGTGGTACGCGTCGTTGGTGAGCCCGTAGCCGGCGATCTCACCGTAGATGCGCGCGCCGCGCGCGCGTGCGTCGTCGAGGCGCTCGAGCAGCAGCACGCCCGCGCCCTCGGCCATCACGAACCCGTCGCGCTCGCGGTCGAACGGACGGCTGGCGCGCTCGGGATCGTCGTTGCGCGTCGACATCGCCTTGATCACGGTGAACGCGCCGTAGACGAGCGGCGACAGCGGCGCCTCGACACCGCCGGCCAATACGGCCCGCACGTCGCCGCGCGCGATGGCGCGAAACGCCTCGCCGATCGCGACCGCGCCCGAGGCGCACGAGTTGCCGTTGGCGACGGTCGGGCCGCGCAGGTCGAGCTCGATCGCAACGTTGCACGTCGCCGCGCCGCCGAACACCGACAGCGCCAGCAGCGGCTTGACGGCGTCGATGCCGTGCTCGCGGAAGACGTCGTGCTGGTCGTCCGCGAAGGCCAGCCCACCCAGCGCCGACCCCAGATAGACGCCGACGTCGCGTGACGCGCCGTTGGGGTGATACCGCGCGTCGTCCATCGCCAGCCGCGCCGCCGCGATCGACAGCTGCGAGAAGCGATCGGTCCAGTGCAGCCGCTTGCCGGCGACGAAGTCGCGCGGTTCGAAGTCGCCGATCTCGGCGGCGATGCGCGACCGGTAGCCGGCCGCGTCGAAGCGCGTGACCGGCCCGACCGCGACGCGTTCCGACAGCACGGCATCCCAGAACGTCGCGATTCCCGCTCCGAGCGGCGTCACCACGCCGATCCCGGTGACGACGACGCGACAGCGTTGCGCGCTGCCGTTCACGCGGCCGCCTCGGCGAGCGCCTTCATGCGCGCGAGCGTCTTCGCGGCGACGCCGTGGACGAAGTACGCCGAGACGAGGTGACGCCCCAGCCACTCCGCGGCGACCGGAAACGCAAACTGCAGCCGGTGCTCGATCGTGACGCGCGTTCCGCCGGTGATCGGCTCGAAGATCCATTCGACGTCCATCCCGCGCGTCCAACCGCGCAGATGGCGAAAGCGAATGTGCGGCGTCACGGGATCGCTGATCTGTTGGGCGACCCAGCGAATCGGAAACACGTCTTGCCAAGCGCCCATCGCGACGATGCGCGCCCCGCCGTCGTCACGCAGCACGCGGACGTAGCGGTAGTGCGGCAAGATCTCCGGCCAGCGCTCGGTCGCCGAGCCGAGTGCGTAGACGGCGGCCGCCGGCGCCGCAATGTCGACCGAGTTGCGGGTGACCGTCACACCACGAAGCGCCCCAGCACGCTGGGCCGAAACGCGCGCTGCGGCGGAATCGCGCCGGCCAGCGCCTCCATCAGCAGCGCTGCGGCGTCGGGAAACCGCCCGACGCGCCGTGCCGCGCGGCGCGCAAGCGGCGGCACGTCGACCAGCAGTGCGACGGCGGCGCAGAGCCGCCGGCGCCAGGCGACGTCGTCGGCTCGCCAGCGCGCATAGGCCGCGAACGCCCGCGCGGAACGGTCGGGCCGCGCCAGGGCGGCCAGGATCGCGTCGGCGGCACGCTCGGCGCCGGTCAGCGCGAGAAAGATGCCCTGGCCGGTGAACGGGTCGACGAAACCGGCGGCGTCGCCGATCAGAATCGCGCCGCTGCCCGCGGCGCGGCGCACGTCGTGCGCGAGCGGCCCGATCGAGACGCGCGGTCCGATCCGCGACGCGCCGGTAAACGACCGCACGCCGCGACCCAGCGCCGCCGCCGCGCCGCCCACACCGGCGTCGACGTCGCCCGACCACTGCGCGAGCCGCTGCTTCGGTACCACGACCATCACGTTGGCATGGAGTTCTGAAAGCGGGTTGAGCGCGAAATAG
>Ga0302324_100028328_pt1 | contig 10648 bp, 11 predicted proteins | sample Palsa_T0_1_FD_201949 | JGI IMG/M metagenome (GOLD analysis project Ga0302324, IMG submission 201949) | Peat permafrost microbial communities from Stordalen Mire near Abisko, Sweden - Palsa_T0_1 | ecosystem: Environmental > Terrestrial > Soil > Palsa > Peat permafrost | place: Sweden: Abisko...
TGCCGCGGGCTGCTCCCCGCCGGGCAACAGCGCCCGGCATGTCTGCTTGGCCGCCTTGAATGTCGGATTGTCGGGATTCAGGTCGCTGCCCGGACCACCATTGACTTGGATCCCGACCCCGCCCCCCGGGCTGGTGGTGGGATCGGGGAAGTCCGACACGCCGTGACTGCGCATGCACCGTGTGTACGCGAGGAACTGGCCCATCGCTGCGCCTGACGAGCCGCTCGATCCTGGCGTGTGATCATTCGAGCCGCCGCAGCCGGCGGCGAGCACCGCAAGCCCGAGCAACGCTGCGATGATCGCGGCCGGCCGTCTAGCCGGACGCGACCGGCGCGGTGAGCCAGCGAGTCGTTTCTCATGCTCCCGGTGTCCGTGATTGGATGCGCCAGTCATCTCGTCGTCGCTCCTGCGCGTTCGGGGACCGTGTTCGGCGGTTGTACGCCTGTGCTCCTGACACAGGCCTAACTGAGGCTGTTATCCCGCTGTAAGGTGAGCTGAGGCATCCTCGGGTCGGACGGCATGCGACTCAGGCCAAGGCTCGCTCTGCATAACTTCCGACCCCGCCTGCCACGACGCACGATCCGGGCGCGTCTCGCGGTCCTGGTGTTTGGGGTTTTCCTCGCTTCAGGGGGTGCGCTGCTGGCCGTCACCATCCTGGTGTGGCAGGGCAGAACGGGCGGTACGGTCCACGCTGTGCCCGCACCCGCGGAGAGCCAGCTGCACCCGGCGGTCGCCACCCAGCACAGCTCCGACCGGCATCAGCTGCTGATCGCCTCCGGGATCGCGCTGACGGTCATGGCCGGAGCCTCGCTCGCGGTCGGTTGGCTGGTGGCCGGGCGGTTCCTGCGGCCGCTCCGCACGATCACCGCGACCACCAGAGAGATCTCCGCCACCAACCTGCATGAGCGTCTGAACCTCACGGGCCCCGACGACGAGCTCAAGGAACTGGCAGACACCTTCGATGAGCTGCTCGACCGGCTTGAACACTCGTTCGCGTTCGAGCGCCAGTTCGTCGCCAACGCCTCCCACGAGCTGCGCACGCCGCTGGCCGGAATGCGAACGTCGCTCGATGTGGCGATGGCCAAGCCCGAGCCGGTGCCCCCACACATCCGCACGCTCGCCGACCGGCTACGCCGCGAGCTCGACCACGTCGACCGGCTGCTGGAGAGCTTCCTCACCCTCGCCCACACCCAGCAGGGCCCGCTCGGCGACAAGTCGACCGTCTCGCTCGCCGAACTCGCCCGCACCGCGATCGAGCGTCGCGCCGACTCGATCTTGGCGATCAGACTGGACGTCGAGCAGCAGCAGCGATCGGACGTGTGGGTCACCGGCAGCGAGACTCTGCTCTCCCGCATGGTCGAGAACGTGGTCGACAACGCCGTCGGCCACAACCAGCCGGACGGCTGGGTCCGCGTCAGAACCACTGTCGAGGAGGGACGCGCGCGGCTCGTCGTCGAGAACGGCGGCCCGGTCCTTGACGCCGATCAGGTCAGACAGCTCACCCAGCCGTTCCGGCGTCTCGGCGCCGATCGAACCGGATCCGACGACGGCTCTGGCCTAGGGCTGGCGATCGTCTCCTCGATCGTCGAGGTTCACGGCGGTACGCTCGCGCTCGAAGCGCTCACAGACGGCGGGCTGGGCGTCTCGATCACCCTTCCTCTCACGGTCAGAGGTGCGCCCGGAGCGCCGGCGTGAGAGTCCTCGTCGTCGAAGACTCCGCCACCCTCGCTGACGCGCTCGTCGAGGGGCTGCAAGACGAACAGATGGCAGTCGATGTCGCCTACGACGGCCTCCAAGCAGCTGCAAAGCTCGATCGCAACTCCTACGACGTGGTCGTGCTGGACCGCGACCTCCCCGGTCTGCACGGCGACACCATCTGCCGCCTGATCACCGAACGCGAGAACCCGGCGATGGTGCTCATGCTGACCGCATCCGGCAGCCCGGCGCAACGAGTCAGCGGCCTCAGTCTCGGCGCCGATGACTACCTCGCAAAGCCATTCCATTTCCCCGAGCTCGTGCTCCGCATCCGCGCTCTTGCGCGCCGCCGACCGACCGCGCGAGCCAGGATCTTCCGGGCGGCCAGAATCGAACTCGATCCCCTGCGCCACACCGTCACCCGCCACGGGCGACGGCTCGATCTCTCAGCCAAGGAATTCGGCGTCCTCGAAGCCCTGATGCGCGCCCAACACACCGTCCTCAGCGCCGAAGACCTGTTCGCCCAGGTGTGGGACGAGAACGTCGATCCCTTCACCAACACTGTCCATGTCACGATCAGCCGGCTGCGACGCAAGCTCGGAGAACCCTCCGCAATCGAAACGATCACCAACGTCGGATACCGCATCACGGAATCTCCGTGAGCCCAACCCGTGGTTCAGGCGAGCTTCGGATAGTCGGCGGCGTTCCAGGCCAGGGTGGCGAATAGCTGCAGGACCGCGCCTTGGTCGAGCAGGCTGTAGCTGTTGGCGGGCGAGTCTGCGAACCGGTAAAGGCCCTCGGGTGAGCGGTGGCGGCGCCATACTGCGTCGGCGTACGTCTGTATCGCGGTTTCGATCGCCGCCTGCAGCGGGGCGCCGGGCGAGACGGCGTGGAGCTGCAGCAGACCCCGGAAGTAGATCGCGTTGAACGCCGCCGAGTGCTCGACGTAGTAAGTCGGGGAGAAGCGGGCCAGTGCGGCGCTGGCGAGCGACTGCGCCTGCGCCAGCCAGACGGGGTTGCCGGTGAGTCGGTAGCGCATCACGTCAGCCGCCACCAGCACGCCCTGGTTGTAGGTGTAGAGCGTAGGGTCGATCGCCCCGTCGCCACGCACGTGGTCGTACACCAGGCCGGAACCGTCGACGTCGTAGAGCGTGCGGGTCACCCACGTGTGGATGCGGGTCCCGGCCCGTTCGTAGGCCGCGCGGTGCCTTGGATAGAGCTGGGCGAGGTGAAACGCAAGTTCGGCGTTGGGGGCGTTCGAGGTGGCGGTGCGATCGTGGTTGGTCCGGCCGAGGCCGATACCCTGCTGGACCCAGAAGATGCCACCGGGGTGCGGGGTGCGGCGGTTCTTCTCCCAGCCGCCGGGGTAGACGAACTGCAGCACGCGACGCGCGGCGTGCAGCGAAGTCGCCGCTCCGGTCATCCGGTGGTGCTGGGCGAGCGCGAGTCCGATCCAGGCCGCGTCGTCGTAGTACTTGTCTCCGCCCGTACCGGCGGGTGGGAGGACGCCGGAGTCGTAGCCGGGCGGGTGCGTTACCACGTCGCGATAGTGCGCGAGCGCGGCCAGCCGGTCCCCGACCGCGGCCTCGTACCGTCGGTCGCCTCCCAAGTCCGAGGGGATCCCGGCCAGGGCCATCGTCCCGGCCAGCACCCGCGAGAACGGCCATAGGTACGAGTACGCGGGCGGCGGCAGGGGCGGGAAGGTCTCGTGGTACAGGCCTGTTCCGTCGCCGGCGTAGAAGTGGCGCTGAAGCGCGTCGTAGGTGGCGCGAGCGCGACTTGCCCAGAGCCGCTGTTGCGGTGCGGGCGTTGGTGGGGGGCTCGCCGCGATCGCGACGCCGGCGCGCGGGCCGAACTCGACCGCGGACACGCCGGCCACGGGGATACCGGCGATCGCCGCGGCGGCCAGGGTGCCGTTGCGCAGCAGCCGGCGGCGAGTCATGCCGGCACGGGCCAAGGGGTCGCGCGCCCACTCGTCTCGAGCCGCCGAACGCACAACGCCGCTAAGCGTATTCGACGTAGTCCTTGTGCGACAGCCGCGGCAGCCGGTCAAACCATGGATCGACCCCGGGCCTGCCGATGTTGACCACGAGGATCGTCTTCCACGAGCGGCCACCGAAGAACTCCGCATCGATACCGGCACCGTCGAAACCCAACATCGGCCCGGCGGCCAGCCCGGCGGCGCGGATGGCGAGGATGAAGTACCCGGCCTGAAGCGCCCCGTTGAACCTCGCGAGGCGTTCGCGGTTCTCCGGGTCGGCGACGAAGTTGTCCCGCATCTCGGGCCGGAATGGGAGCAGTTCGGGGATCTTGTCGTGGAAGTCGGTGTCCACGGCCAGTACCGCGACGGCGGGCGCCGACACGGTCTTTGCCCGATTGCCATCGCTCATCAGCGGACCGAGCCGCTCCTTGCCCTCGGGCGTGCGGACAAACAGGATCCGCAACGGGTTGGTATTCGCCATCGTCGGCGGCCATTTCGCGAGCCTCGTGATCGCACGGAGATGCTCGTCGGAGACCGGCTCGTCGGTGAAACTGTTCGCCGTCCGCGCCGCGGTGAACAACAGTTCCTGCGCGTCGGCGTCGAGTGCGAGGAGGCCATCCGAAGGGCTGGTCTCGGTGATTGAAGAGGTCATCGTTCTCCCTGCGAAAATGATCGTTGAGCGGTAAACTATCTAAATCGTAGCAACGACATTCGGGTCCCCATCGGACCGCATGCAGTCGGCAGCCTCGATCGCCAGTGATCCCGAACGGCAAACTCAAGCTGAGCCGCGGTCCTCGAGTGCTTCGTCGCGGCGGCGCATCGCGGCGGCGCTGATGGCTGCCTGCAAGCGCCCGGGCCCGGCCTCCGGCGGGTCGGCGGCGATCGCCTCGGCGCCGGCCCGTGCGGGTTGGGCGGCGAACACGATCGGGATTGCCAGCGCCACCAGCCCCGCCGCGATCCAGAACGCGAGGTGGTACCCGCTCGCCAGGGCGGCCGTATTCGGGTGGCCGTGCTTGATCAGATCGCCGCTTCGCGAGCCGGCGAGTGTTGCCAGCACGGCCAGGCCGAGGGCGCCGCCGGCCTGGGCGCCGGTGTTGAGCAGTCCGGAGGCGAGACCGGCGTCCTGCGGCTCGACGCCCGCCATCCCGACGTTCATCAGCGCCGGGAAGCAGACTCCGGCGCCGATCCCGAGCAACGTCATCGCCGGCATGACGTCGAGCAGATACGTGGCGTGGACGGGACTCTGTGAGAACACGATCAGCCCGGCACAGATGAGCGCCAGTCCGGGGACCAGCAGTGCCCGCGCACCGAAGCGCGTGACCAGCCGCTCGGAGTAGCGGATTGACAGCAGGCCCATGCTGACGGTGACCGGCAGGAACGCCAGCCCTATCTGCAGCGCGTCGTAGCCGAGCACGCGGCGCAGGTAGAGAGCGCCGAGGAAGAACATCCCGAACATCCCGGCGGCCGACAGCACCTGGATCGCGTTGGCGGCGGCAAGACCGGCGGAGCGGAAGATCCGAGGTGGCATGAGCGGGCGCTTCGCGGTCGCCTCGCGCACGAAGAAGGCCGCGAGCAAGACGATGCAGAGCACGGCGAGTTCGAGCGTACGGGTGGCGCCCCAGCCGTCCTGCGCCGCGGGTGTGACGATCGTGTAGACGGCGAGCATCAGCGCGCTCGTGATCAGCAGCGCTCCGGGTATGTCGCTGCCGGCCCTCAGGCCGAGGCCCTGATCGCGCTCGAGCAGGCGTGCGGCGACGGCCACGACCGCGAGGCCGATCGGAACGTTGACGAAGAAGATCCAGTGCCAATCGGTGGACTGGGTCAGCACCCCGCCCGCGACGAGCCCGACGGCGCCGCCGGCCGAGGCGACGAACGCGTACACACCGATCGCCTTCGCCTGCTCGCGGGGCTCGGGGAACATCGTCACGATCATCCCGAGGATCACCGCCGAGGTCATCGCGCCGCCGATGCCTTGGACGAACCGCGCACCGACGAGCATCGCTTGGCTCTGCGCGAAGCCGCAGACGAGCGAGGCCGCGGTGAAGCTGCCAACGCCGGCGAGGAACACCCGCTTGCGGCCGACCAGATCGCCGACTCGGCCCGCCAGCAGCAGCAGCCCGCCGAACGAGATCAGGTAGGCGTTGACGACCCACGCGAGGCTCGCGGTCGAGAAGCGCAGGTCGTCCTGGATCGATGGCAGCGCGACGTTGACGATCGTCACGTCGAGGACGATCATCAGCATCCCGCCGCAGAGGACGTAGAGCGCTATCCAGCGCGGGTCGCGTGTGCCGGCGCGGCTTCGCATCGGTCCTGCTCCCTACTGGCGCAGGTGGCTTTCGAGCGCGTCCAGCAACGCGTTCGTGCCGTGCTCGCGCTCGGCCGGTGCGTCGAGGCCGTCAAGAAACACGCCCTGCTCGGTCAGGGTCAGGCGCGTGGTGTCGCCGACCGCCTCGAATTCGATCGTCGCCACCGACACCGAGATCCGGACGTGGTCGCGGTGCATGTCGTAGGTGTGGACGATCCGTTGCGCGGGCACGATGTCCGCATAAACGGCATCGAAGCTGTAGACGACACCATCGGGCGCCGGGACCGAAAGGTGCTCGCGGCCTCCCTCACGGAAGTCGAGCGAGTACGACTCGGCGTGCTTCTCGTCGGGCCCGAACCACTGCGCCTTGGCGGCCTGGTCTGACCATGCGGCGAATACCCGCTCCGGGCTTGCGGCGTAGGTCCGCTCGATCACGAACGTCGAGTGGACCGTCGAGCGCTCGCTGATGGACTTCTCTGTGGTGCTCACTATGTGCTCTCCTGGTCTGGTTTGCCGGTTTGTTCGGCGAGGAATTCGCCGAGACGATCGAGTCGCCGCTCCCAAGCGGTCCGCCGTTCGCCTACCCATGCTTCCGCCGTGCGCAGCGCGCCCGGCTCGATCGAGCAAGTCCGCACGCGCCCGAGCTTCTCGGTGCGGACGAGGCCGCTGGCCTCGAGCAGGTGGAGGTGCTGGACGACCGCGGGTAGCGACATCGCCAGCGGCCGGGCGAGCTCCGAGACCGACGCCGGACCGCGCGTCAGGCGATCGACCATCGCCCGCCGGCTGGGATCGGAGAGCGCCTGGAACAGGAGGTCGATCTCCCGTTCGGCCGGCTCTAAACACTTAGGCATCAACTTAAGTATTACACACCGAGCCACCCACGAGCGCTGCTTCATGGCGGAACCGCCGCACCCGCCGGTGCCGGATGCCGATAGCCCACGAGGCCCACCGGCCTAAGATGGGATTCACCCGTTCTGCCAGCGTGACCGCCGACAACTGGAGAGCTCGCGATGATCGATGATGAAACTGTCCGAAGGCTGGGTCTGAGGCTGCGGATCGACTCGATCCGTGTAGCGGCGGAGGCGAACTCGGGGCATCCCACCTCTTCGATGTCGGCTGCCGACCTCATGGCTGTCCTGATGGCCCGTCATCTGCGCTACGACTTCGACGCCCCGGAGAATCCGAACAACGATCATCTGATCTTCTCCAAGGGCCACGCCTCCCCGCTCCTCTACTCGATGTTCCTCGCGGCCGGAGCGATAACCGAGGAGGAGTTCCTCACTTACCGCAAGCTCGGCTCGCGGCTGCAGGGCCACCCGACGCCCGAGCTGCCATGGGTCGACGTCGCCACGGGCTCGCTCGGCCAAGGTCTGCCGATTGGTGTTGGCGTCGCGCTGGCCGGCCGCGACCTTGACCGGCTGTCCTATCGGGTATGGGTCCTCTGCGGGGACTCCGAGATGGCCGAGGGCTCGATCTGGGAGGCGGTCGACCACGCCGGCTACCTCGGGCTCGAGAACCTGATCGCGATCGTCGACGTCAATCGGCTCGGGCAACGGGGGCCGACGATGCACGAATGGGACCTCGAGTCCTACGCGGGCCGTGCGCGCGCGAGTGGGTGGCACACGATCGAGATCGACGGCCACGACATCGACGTGATCGAGAATGCGCTCAGCGAGGCCGAGTCCACGTCCGGGCGCCCGACGATGATCGTCGCGAGGACCCACAAGGGCAGCGGGGCGAGCGAAACCGACAACGTCGAGGGCAAGCACGGCCAGCCGCTCAAGGATCCTGAGAAGGCGATCCACGAGCTGGGCGACGTTCCGCCGGTGCGGATCGAGGTCCGGAAGCCCCAAGCGGCCGGGACTCCTCATCGCTTCGAAAGCGATCCCTCGACACCGCGACCGCGCTACGAACTCGACGGCGACGCGGTCGCTACCCGCCGCGCCTTCGGCGATGCGCTCGCCGCTCTCGCCCGGCGACGCGGCGACGTGGTGGCGATCGATGGCGAGGTCGGAAACTCGACGTACATGGAGCTCACCCACGCAGCGGTACCCGAGCGCTACTTCGAGATGTTCATCGCCGAGCAGCAGATGGTGGCGGCGGCCGTCGGCTTCCAGGTCAGGCACTGGACGCCGTTCGCGGCGACCTTCGCGGCGTTCCTCTCGCGCGCCTACGACTTCGTGCGCATGGCCGTCATCTCGCAGGCCAAGCTCGCGATCATGGGCTCCCACGCTGGCGTGTCGATCGGCGAGGACGGCCCGTCACAGATGGCGCTCGAGGATCTGGCCGAGTTCCGCGCGCTCGGAGGCTCGACGGTCCTCTATCCCAGCGACCCCAACCAGACGGCCGCGCTCGTCGATGCCATGGCTGACCTTCCCGGAATCTCGTACATGCGCACGACTCGGGCCGCCCTGCCGACCATCTACGGACCCGACGAGGTGTTCGAAGTCGGCGGGTCCAAGGTGCTGCGCGAGTCACCCGGCGATCAGGTGGCCTTGATCGCCGCCGGTTACACGCTGCACGAGGCGCTCAAGGCGGCGGACACGCTCGCGGCTGAGGGCATCTCCACGCGCGTGATCGATCTCTACTCGGTGAAGCCGCTCGACCTCGAGACGCTGACAGCGGCGTCCACGGCGACCGGAGGCAGATTGGTCACCGTCGAGGACCACTGGCCCGAGGGCGGGCTGGGCTCGGCCGTCATCGACGCCTTCGCGGACACCGACGCGCGCCCGCGGGTGGCCAAGCTCGCCGTCACCCACCTTCCCGGCTCCGGTACCCCGGCCCAGCTGGTCAACGAGTCCGGAATCGGCGCCGCGGAGATCGCCCAGGCCGCGCGTGAACTCGTCGCTCGGGGCCCGCAGATCGGCGTCGGCGTTGGCGTCGGCGTCGGGTGATGGCGGAGGCCATGCGCGCAGGTCTCACCCGCACGGGGGCGGGCCTCATCCGCCGGGCACCGCCACCGGCTGCACGTAGCGGCGGCAAGGAGCAAATGGTGAAGCTCGCCGCCACAAGCTCTGGCGTCGGTTTTGGCGCCTTTGAGCCGCCGGTCGAGGCCCCGTTCTAGAGTCGGGGCATGCAGGCACACCACCAGTCGGGACTTGTGCTCGGGGGTGGCGGGATCACGGGCATTGCGTGGGAGCTTGGTTTGCTCGCCGGTTTGGCGGCGGCGAGTGTTGATCTGCTGAGCGCTGATGTGATCATCGGCACTTCTGCTGGGTCTGTCGTCGGTGCTCAGATCACAAGCTCGACGCCCCTCGAAGCTCTCTACCTGCGGCAACTCGAGCCCCCGTCGAGCGAGCTGTTTGCGCGCCTCGGCTCGCGAGAGATGCTTGTCTATCTGGCGGCGCTGCTTAGCGCGCGGGGTGACCTGACCAAATTTGGCCGTCGGGTCGGAGCGATGTCACTGAAGGCCGTCCGCGCTGGACGGGTCTCGACTGTCGATCAACGGCTCGCGGTGATCAGGTCGAGGCTGCCATCGACGGAGTGGCCTGAGCGCGATCTCCGAGTCACGGCTATCGATGCGCGCTCGGGTGAGTTCCGCGTGATCACCTGCGCTGACGGTGTGCCGCTTGTCGATGCGGTGGCCGCGAGCTGCGCGGTCCCGGGGGTGTATCCCCCCATCCCGATCGGCGACCGGACCTACATCGATGGCGGGTTTCGGAGCAGCACGAACGCTGATCTCGCCCGTGGGTGCGCGAAGATCGTCGTGTTGGCCCCGGTGGCGCGGGCGATCGGGCCGATCAAGGGTCCGCAGCAGCAGCTTGACGAGCTCGCGGTCAGCACGATCGTGGTCGTTCCGGATCCGGCCTCGCGTGCGGCGATCGGTAACAACGTGCTTGACCCAGCGGCACGACGGGGCGCCGCGCAAGCCGGCTATGCGCAAGCGGCAGCTGTCGCTGAGCAGGTCCGGACCGTCTGGACCTAGCTCAAGCGAGCCCTCCGTCCGCCGGTCGGGCTGCGCAACTCCCGCACGGGTTGGGCTTCGAGCACGAGCACGACGACATAGGACAGCGTGGCGAGTGCGAATAGCAGCGACATGATCAGGGAGCTGGTGTTGTCGCTGAAGTCGATGAAGCTCGCCCCGTTGAACCCGGCGCCGATGATGAAAACGGCCCCCAGCAAAGCGGTGATCGTTGTCGTGCGTCGGTGTGTCCTGATCGCCAGCGTCAGGACGCGGGCAGCGGCGAGCACCAAAAGCAGCCCCAGGACGGCATGGATGGCGAGGACGACCGGACCCGACCCGATCGCCCATCCCAGGCTGCGCAGTGAGCCGGTGATGTAGTTAGCCGGGTGAGCCCCGGGGTGACGGGCCGGGATCGCGACATAAAGGTTGACGGCCATACCGATCGCGAACTGGCCGAGCAAGAGTACGAGCAGCGCCAGGACCGGTGCCTGGCTCATCGCCCGTCGCTCGTGTTTGGTCACCACCCGGCTTGTCATGACGCGGTGCGCCGCAGCATCTCAACAACAAGGAACGCGAGCTCAAGCGCCTGCTGGGGGTTCAATCGCGGGTCGCACACCGTGTCATACCGCGAGGAGAGCTGGCTGTGGGAGATCATCTGCGCGCCACCGAGGCACTCGGTGACCTCCTCGCCGGTGTGCTCGACGTGGATGCCCCCGGGATGTGTACCCAGCCGCTGATGGACCTCGAAGAACCCTTCGACCTC
>Ga0302324_100028330_pt1 | contig 10647 bp, 12 predicted proteins | sample Palsa_T0_1_FD_201949 | JGI IMG/M metagenome (GOLD analysis project Ga0302324, IMG submission 201949) | Peat permafrost microbial communities from Stordalen Mire near Abisko, Sweden - Palsa_T0_1 | ecosystem: Environmental > Terrestrial > Soil > Palsa > Peat permafrost | place: Sweden: Abisko...
GTTGCGAATTCGCGAAGGGGCATGGAGTGTTTCCTCTAATTGGTTTTGTTGCGTCGAAGCTAGCGCGGCGTGCGCGTTTCGCAAGGGCCTATGACGCGCGCTCCAGCGTCACAAAGCTGTAGCGCAGACCCTCCTCCGTTGCGCGGTCTTCGCGGGCGGTTTCGCGCCACTCGGCGCGTTCGAAGGGCGCGAGTTTGGCCTCGCCTTCGAAGGGCGCGTGCACTTCCGTCAGATAAATCCGATCCGCGCGGTCGCGCAGAGCCTCGTAAATGTCGACGCCGCCGGCGACGACGATCTCGGACGGATTTTCGGATTGTGCGCGCGCGATTGCGTCATCGAGCGAATGCACGATCACTGCACCCTCGGCTGCCAAGGTGCGATCGCGCGTCACCACGATGTTGGTGCGCCCCGGCAGCGGCTTCTTCGGAAAGCTGTCCCAGGTCTTGCGGCCGACGATGACGGGTTTGCCCATCGTCACGGATTTGAAATAACGCATATCCTCGGCGATGCGCCACGGGATTTTTCCGCGGTCGCCGATGACGCCGTTCTGTGCCACCGCAACTACGAAGACGATCGGGCTCACGCCTGATCCGCCAGATCTTCCAGCGCGTCGCCCGTGAGGCGATAGCTCAGCCAGCCGGTCGCGGGCTCTGCACGCAGGCTGTCGTAGAACGCAATGGAGGGCTTGTTCCAGTCGAGCACGAACCAGCTGATGCCGGCGGCTCCGCTCGCGAGCGCATGCTTTGCGAGCCAGGCGAACATCTTCTTGCCATGCCCTTTGCCGCGGCGCTGCGGCTGCAGATAGAGATCCTCGAGATGGATCTGCCGTACCGCGCTGAAGCTCGCATAGGTGGGAAACCAGGTGATGACGCCCACGGCCTCTTCGCCCAGAAACGCGAGTGCACTGCAGCATGACGGCGACGTTCCAAAGAAATCTCTGGCGACGATCTCGCGGGTCAGCCGGAATTTGTCGGCCAGCTTCTCATATTCGGCAAGCTCATGGAGAAGCCGGAGAATTGCTTCCTCGTCCCCCGCCCTGCCCAGCCTGATCGTCAGTTCCATGCCATCCTCCCCGACGCGCCGGACCATAAGGGCAACCATTTTCTTGGTAAACCGCCGGAACCAAATTGATTTTTGATAGTTTAATCGGGCGGGAGGAGACCCCACATGAAAAACCTGTTGATTTCGGCCTTCATATTCAGTGTTGCCACGGCCGCGCCGACGGTCCTTTTGGCGCAGGACGAACACCACGACCAAACCGCGCCGCATGGCGCCATGAGCGGACCGCCCGATCGCGGAACGCCTGGCGGCAGTGGCGATCATCGCATGACCACGACGGATCACCGCACGACGACGAGCACAACGAGCACGACCCATCACAACTTACACCACACAACCCATCATACGACGGAGGTCAAGCACACGACAACGCACGTCAAAGTGGACGTCACGTCGTTTCGCAAGAACATCACGGCGCCGCACGCCTTTCACTATGGCGACTACAAAGGGCCGGCGGATTATTCCTATCATCGCTGGAGCTATGGCGACAATCTTCCCCGCGAATATTGGGCGCAGAATTACTGGCTCAACAATTACCTGAATTTCGGATTGATCGCGCCGCCGGACGGTTACGTCTGGGTGCGCTATGGGCCCGACGCCGTCCTCATCGACGAGGACTCGGGTGAAATCATCCAGGTCGAATACGGCGTGTTCTACTGAAATGTCGAAATTATCGACGCGAAAACCCCGGGCTCACCCCCGGGGTTTTTGTGTGGGCGTTTCACACCGCCACTTCGGCCTTGATATGCGGGTGGGCCCGATAGTTCTCGAGTGTAAAATCCTCGTAGCGGAACGCGAAGATATCCTTCACCTCCGGATTGAGACGCATGCGCGGCAGCGGATAAGGCTTGCGCGTAAGCTGCTCTCGCGCCTGATCGAGATGGTTGAGATAGAGATGCGCGTCGCCCAGCGCATGGATGAATTCGCCCGGCTCGAGCCCAGTCACCTGCGCCACCATCAAAGTGAGCAGTGCATAGGATGCGATGTTGAACGGCACGCCCAGAAAAATATCCGCCGAGCGCTGATAGAGCTGGCAGGAGAGCTTCCCGTTCGCGACATAAAACTGGAACAGGCAGTGGCAGGGCGGCAGCGCCATCTTCGGCACGTCGGCAGGATTCCACGCCGTGACGATCAGCCTTCGCGAATCGGGATTGCGTTTGATGTCGGCGATGAGATTCGCGATCTGGTCGATCGTGCCGCCATGCCCATCCGGCCAGGAGCGCCATTGCTGGCCATAGACCGGCCCGAGCTCACCGCTCGCATCCGCCCACTCGTCCCAGATGGAAACGCCGTGTTCCTTCAGATACGCGATGTTGGTGTCGCCCCGCAGGAACCACAGCAGCTCGTAGACAACCGCCTTGGTGAACAGCTTCTTGGTGGTGACGAGCGGAAAGCCTTCGGCCAGATCGAACCGCATCTGATGGCCGAACACGGAGAGCGTGCCTGTGCCCGTACGGTCGCGCTTCTCCACGCCGTGCTTCAGCACTGTCTCCATCAGGTCGTGATATTGGCGCATGGCTCCGATTTCGCGCGATTCCGGGGCCCAGTCTAGCGCCGGCGGCCCGAAAACGGACACCTTCTATAAAGGGCTTTGAGGGCCTATATAGGGTCTGCTGGGCAACCAGCTATGGCAATAAACGGCTTCGTAATAAGCGGACCGGACCCGGGGGCGGTACCCGGCGCCTCCACCACATGCCCGTCTTCCCGCAAAGGGGATTTCCGGCGGGTATCTGTGGGGGCGAAATAGGATCGACGGACGTGTAAAGGCTGTCCTTTTGCTCGGTATGGTATCCGCCGTTATCGGGCTATTCGTACAGGTGCCAACGATAATGAAATGGCCCTCGCTGCCTAATAGGTAAGCGCGGCTCGGGGGGCGCCGGGCAACAGAAGCCCCCCACTTTATTTCAGTTGGCGCTCTAAATTTCCCCGATCGAACGCTGTCTGCTGCAAATATTGCTACCCGACCCAGTTGTAGTGGAAGAAGCTGCCTATGCCGAGCTCCGCATTATATCAACCAAAATATGCCTCAAGCCATGCACTCGTTATTGGAATCAACAAATACAAACATGTTGGCCCGCTAATCCAGGCTTGCAACGACGCTCAGGCGGTAGCAAAGGTGTTGACAAGCCGCTTCGATTTTCCGGAAGGGAACGTCGAACTTCTCATCGACGGCAAAGCAACTCGAAAAGCGATCATGCAATCATTTTTTCGATTCGCTAACACCGAAATTGTTAAGCCGGATGACCGGCTCATCATATTTTTCGCGGGACACGGACACACGGCTCCCGGCCGCCGCGGCGAAGCCGGCTTTCTCGTCCCTGTCGACGGCGATCCAGCAGATTTGTCGAGCCTCATACGATGGGACGACTTCGCCAGAAATGCAGATCTGATTTCGGCAAAACACATTCTTTTCATTATGGACGCATGTTACGGGGGCCTTCTGCTGACCCAAACAACAATTCCTCCCGGAAGCATGCGTCTACTTAAGGATATGTTGCAGCGCCATGCGCAACTGTTGAGCAAGATAAATTGGTGGTAAAAGTCCTGGCTGCTACTTCCCCGCCCCACCGCCCTCTTCCGCTTCCCGTTCGGCGAGGCTCGTCGTCGAGGTCACGCCCAGCGCCGCGGCGCGTTCCGCTTCCAGCGCGAGGCGTTTTGTGCGCGGTTCCTCGACGAAGGCGAGCAGCAGGCCCAGCGAGGCCGCTTCGCAGATCATCGCGACCCAGAACACCGCGTGATAGCCGACGAAAGCTGCGATCAAGCCGCCGATGAAGGGGCCCACGGCCGCCATCGCGCTTTCCGCCGTGTTGGAGATGGCCAGCCGCATCGCCATGTCGTCGCGGTGGCCGAATTCGAAGACGATGTTCTGCGCGCTCATCTGGTAGCCGGAATTGGCCGCACCCAGGCCGAAGAAGGCCAGCATGAACATCGGCAGCGTGTGGACGCCCATCAGCAATCCGGTGGCGGCGATCCACAGCACGAGCGCCACCAGGAAGGTCGAGCGGAAGCCCGATTTGTCGGACAGATAGCCCCAGACGAGATTGGCGGCCGTGTCCGCGATCAGATAGGCGAAGGAAAGTTCGCCGATGGTGGCGCCGGACAGCGCAACCGTCCGGCTCGCATAGATGATGTAGAACGGCGAGGCGACGCGGTTGGCCACCGCAAAGGTGCGCGCGACCATGAACCAGAAGAACGTGGGATTGTCTCGCATCATCCGGGGCACGTCGCGCACACGTTCGCGCAGGTTCAGGCGCGGCCTCAGAGTGGGTGGCTCCGGTTCTTTCACCAAAAACCGGAACGCGGTGAGCCCCAGGCTGGTGAGTACGAAAGCGGCGAGGAACGTCGTCGAATAGCCGTTGCCCCACACATTGTGGCCCACGAGATATTTGCCGGCGAGATAGGAAAGGGCTGCCGCTATCAGGCCACCCGTCATGTTGCGCCATCCCTGCAGGCGGCCGCGCAACCTTATCGGAATCATCTTTGCGAGCAGAAACTGGAATGCGACGCCCTGCGGGCCCGAAAACAATCCCAGCAGAAACAGGAACGCGATGACGGCCACGAGCAACGGCGTGCCGCTGAGCAGATAACCCACCAGCGCCATGCCCAATATCTGCACGCGCATCATCGTGCCCAGGAACATCGACACGGGGATCACATGTTTGCGGTGCTCGATATGGGCTGCACCAATCACAGCCGAAATCGCGCCGCCCAGCTGCTGCAGCGCCAGCCCGATACCGACTGCCACGTCCGAACCCGACAGCAGGTGCAGATAGGCGGGCACGAAAGTGGGCGCGTTGACGAGCCGGAAGCCCGTCATCCCCAGCATGCCGTGCACATAATGGCCTGCGTAATTGCGCTTCAGGTTGCGCCAGATGAAGCTTTCATAGGCGGCTTCGCGTTGCGGTGGCGTGAGGCCCGCATAGATGTCGGCGGGCTTGGCCACTTATTCCCCCGGGACGGCGCGCAGGATTTCTGCACGCCGCGAATTGTCGAACCAGGCGGCGATGGCCGCGAGAATGCACACCGAGCCTCCGGCCGTGATCGCTTCGCCGATGCCGATACGGGTCGCGAGCGTGCCCAGCAACAGCGCGCCCCACGGCATCATCCCCATGAATGCCATCGCATAGAACGAGACCACGCGGCCGCGAAAATGATCGTCGGCGACCGTCTGGATGATGGTGTTGGTCGTGCCGCCCAGCAGCATCATGCAAAATGACGTCGGCAGGATCAGCGCGATGGAGAGATAAAGCGCGTGCGACTGGGAAAACAGGATCAATCCGAGACCGAACCCGCCTGCGGCCATGATCGGCGCGAGCGTCAGATGGCGTTCATGCAGGCGGGACAATGCATAGGCACCGCACAGCGCGCCCACTCCCACCGATCCCATCAGCATACCCAGTCCCACGGAATTTTCATGCAGCACATCGCGGGCAAAAGCAGGCATCAGCGCGAGATAGGCTCCTCCGAAGCAGGACGACACGGCGACCAGCAAGAGCGAGACGCGGATCGCATGCTTGCTCCACGCATAGACAAAGCCCGCCTGCAGTTCGCGCAAGGGATGACCCTGCTTGCGGATCGCGCGCGGCTCGACGTGCATCAGCAGCAGGCTTGTCAGCACCGCGCCATAGGATATTGCGTTGAGCGCGAAGCACACGCCCTCGCCCGCGAGCGCGACGAGTAAACCCGCAGCACCCGGACCCACGATGCGCGCGAGATTGAACATTACGGAATTGAGCGCGATCGCATTGCGCAGATCCTCGCGCCCCACCATCTCGATGGTGAAAGCCTGCCGCGTCGGCACGTCGAAGGAGTTGATCAGCCCCATGCTGGCGGCCAGCACGATCACCTCCCATACCTGCACCACATGGGCGAGCGTGAGACCGGCCAGGATCGCAGCCTGCAGCATCGACAGGCTTTGGGTGACCACCAGCATGCGTCGGCGGTCGACGCGGTCGGAAATCGTTCCGCCGAACGCCGACATGAAGAACACCGGCACGAGGCCGCAGAAAGATGTGAGCCCCAGCAGGAACGGCGAATGGGTGAGCGTGTAGACGAGCCAGCCCTGGGCGACGGACTGCATCCACGTACCCATCAGCGAGACCAATTGGCCCACAAAAAAAAGCCGGTAATTCCGGTGGCGAAACACGCGCAGCAACGCCAGCGCCGTGGGCGGCTGGAGGACTGACGCGTCGTCGGATGGTGTGGCGTTGTTCATGGGGCGAACTGACGGCTTGTCATTAGCACGCGCTCCATGCTCCCGTCACAGCAATCGCAATCTCCGAGACGAAAAATCATGGCCGCCATCGACGTTTTGTTCGAGCCTTTCCGGCTCAAATCCCTCACCCTGCCCAATCGCGTGGTCATGGCGCCCATGACGCGCTCGAAATCGCCGAATCAGGTGCCGGGCGAAAACGTGGCCGCCTATTATCGCAGGCGCTCCGAGGGCGGCGTGGGCCTGATTCTTACCGAAGGCACCTCGCCTGAGCATCGTTCGGCCTCGAACGACGCCAATGTGCCGGCCTTCTTCGGGGAAACATCGCTGGCGGGCTGGGCGCGCGTCGTCAAAGAGGTGAAATCCGTGGGCGGCCACATCATGCCGCAGCTCTGGCATCAGGGCGTCGTGCGCCATCCGGGATCCGGGCCCTATCCCGAAGCGCCCAGCATGAGTCCTTCGGGCCTCGCCAAGCCGGGCAAACACGTCGCCGAGCCGATGACCCAGCGCGACATCGACGATGTGATCGCGGGCTTTGTGAAAAGTGCGGGCTACGCCAAGGCGCTTGGCTTCGACGGCGTCGAGCTTCACGGCGCGCACGGTTATGTCATAGATCAATATTTCTGGGAGGGCACCAACGCGCGCGACGACGAATTTGGCGGTTCGCTGGAAAAGCGCACCCGTTTCGCCGTCGAGATCGTGGAGGCCGTGCGCGGGGCAGTCGGTTCAGAATTCCCGATCCTGCTGCGCTTCTCGCAATGGAAGCAGCAGGATTTCTTGGCCAAGCTTGCGCGCGATCCGGCCGAACTCGAACGCTTTCTTGCGCCGCTTGCCCGCGCCGGCGTCGACATGTTCCATTGCTCCACGCGACGATTCTGGGAGCCGGAATTCCCGGATACGGGCTCGGACCTGAATCTCGCCGGCTGGACGAAGAAAATTTCCGGCCTGCCCACCATCACGGTCGGCTCGGTGGGCCTCAACGAAGATTTCATCACCGCCTATCGCAGCAAGGGTGCCGAGCCCGTTGGCATCGAGCGGCTGCTCGAAATGCTCGCGCGGGGCGATTTCGATCTCGTGGCCGTCGGCCGCGCATTGATCGCCAATCCCGACTGGGCCAACAAAATGCGCGAAGGCCATTTCGATCGGCTGGCGGCGTATGAACCTGCGGCGCTGGAAACGCTGGTTTAGCCGCTGTTGGCGCCAATCCCCGTTCTCACCATGGCCGGGTCATGCCCGGCCATGGAGAAATTTTATATGTCGTCCCGTTCCGAGTACGGCCTTGCCGACGCCACACGTATCGTCACGCATTGACTCGCAATGCGCCTCGCTTAGTCTCTGGGTAATTCGGGCCCGGAGCTCATGGCGAAAGACTTCATCGGCTACAAGGCAATCACCGACGCGGCGCTGCGTGGCGTCGTGCGCGAGGCATTGAAGCGGGTCGAGAAGCAGGGCCTGATCGGCGCGCATCATTTCCGCATCACCTTCAAGACGCGCTATCCCGGAGTCGAAATTCCGGAATTTCTGCTCGAGCAATATCCCGAAGAGATGATGATCATCCTGCAGCACCAGTACTGGGGCCTGAATGTGAAGGAGGATTTCTTCGAGGTGACATTATCGTTCAAGAAGGTGCCTGCGACGCTCACCATTCCCTTCCCGGCGTTGACGGCCTTCGCCGATCCCGGCGTGCAGTTCGGTCTGCAGTTCAAGGAGGCCGAAGACGCCGAAGGCGGCATCAAGCGCGAAGATTCCGCGTTGCAGCCCACTCCCATGATCGCGCCCGACAAGCCGAAGGATGCCGTTCCTGCTGCGTCCGAACCGGAAAAGCCCGACGCCGAAAAACCTGCCGTAGCACCCGGCGAAGTGGTAAGCCTCGATTCCTTCCGCAAGAAATAACCCCCGACATGACCAAGACACGCACGGAAACCGACACGTTCGGCCCTATCGAAGTTCCGGCAGACCGCTATTGGGGCGCGCAGACCCAGCGTTCGCTGCATAATTTCAAGATCGGCGGCGAGCTGATACCGCGACCGGTCGTGCACGCGCTGGGTGTGGTCAAGCGCGCGGCCGCGATTGCGAATGTGGCACTGGGCGAACTCGATCCGGAGCTGGCGAAGCCCATCGAGGCGGCAGCCCAGGAAGTGATCGATGGCAAGCTCGACGATGATTTTCCGCTGGTCGTCTGGCAGACCGGTTCCGGCACGCAATCGAACATGAATGCCAACGAAGTGATCTCGAACCGCGCGATCGAGATGATGGGCGGCACGATGGGCTCGAAGAAGCCCATCCATCCGAACGATCACGTCAATCGCAGCCAATCCTCCAACGACTGTTTTCCGACCGCGATGCACATCGCGGCCGTGATGGAAATCCATCGCGTGTTGCTGCCGGGTCTGCATCATCTTCATGCGGCGCTCGAGGCCAAGGCAAAGGAATTCGCCGACATCATCAAGATCGGCCGCACGCATCTGCAGGATGCAACGCCTGTCACACTGGGCCAGGAATTTTCCGGCTACGCGACCCAGATCGCCTATGGCATTGCGCGGGTCGAAGGCGCGCTGCCGCGCCTCTGCATGCTCGCGCAGGGCGGCACGGCGGTCGGCACCGGCCTCAACTGCCCGCCGGGATTCGCCGAACGCTTCGCTGCCGAGGCTGCGAAGATTACCGGCCTGCCCTTCGTCACCGCGCCCAACAAATTCGAGGCGCTGGCCGCGCATGACGCATCGGTCGAGATGTCGGGTGCGCTCAACACGCTCGCGGCATCGCTGTTCAAGATCGCGCAGGATATCCGCCTGATGGGTTCAGGGCCGCGTTCCGGTCTCGGCGAATTGAGCCTGCCGGAAAACGAGCCGGGCTCCTCCATCATGCCGGGCAAGGTGAACCCGACCCAATGCGAGGCGCTGACGATGGTCTGCGCGCAGGTGATGGGCAACAATGTCGCGATCACCTTCGCCGGCAGCCAGGGCAATTTCGAATTGAACGTGTTCAAGCCCGTGGTGATCTACAATCTCCTGCAATCGATCAGGCTGATCGGCGATGCTTGCGTGAGCTTCACGGATCACTGCGTGAACGGCATCGTGGCCAACCGCGCGCATATTACCGCGCTGATGGAACGCTCGCTGATGCTGGTGACGGCGCTCGCGCCCAAGATCGGCTACGACAACGCCGCCAAGGTCGCCAAAACCGCGCTCAAGAACGGGACGACCCTGCGCGAGGAAGCGGTCGGTCTCGGCTTCGTCACGGAGGAGGAATTCGACCGCCTCGTCCGCCCCGAGGACATGATCCAACCCAAGGCGTGACGCTCGTTGAACGCCCTCAAAAAGCGCTCCTTCACGATTGCCGGTCATCGCACCAGCGTGGCGCTCGAGCCGGAGTTCTGGGCCGTGCTGGAACGAGAAGCTCACAACGCCGGCGCTAGCCTCGCCGGGTTTGTCGCCTCGATCGATGCCGCGCGCGGATCGCGGCCTCTTGCCAGCGCGCTGCGATTGCATGCGCTTGCGGCGGCCGGGCGCGCGTCCTAGCGTTGCATGTCTCAGTGGAATTCGGCCGATGATTACGCTCTATCACGCCCCCCGCTCGCGTTCATCCATTGTTGTCTGGCTGCTCGAGGAGCTGGGCGAACCCTACAAGATCGAGATCACGCCCATCGTCTACGGCAATGGTTCCGGTACGACCGCGCCCGAATCCTATCGCCGCATCCATCCGCACAAAAAAGTGCCTGCGATCGATCACGATGGAACGGTGGTGTTCGAGTCGGCCGCGATCGTCCTCTATCTCGCCGATGCGTTTCCGAAGGCAAAACTGGCGCCTCCGATCGGCGACAAAAAGCGCGCGGCCTATCTCACCTGGATCGCGTATTACGCGGGCACCATGGGGCCCATCGTGAGCGCTCGCTTTCGCGGCTGGGACAAGGACAGCCCGACCGGTTTCGGCACGCTCGAAGACATGGACGCCTATCTCTCGGGCACGCTTGAGGCACATCCCTATATCGTCGGCGACGAATTCACCGCGGCCGACATCCTGGTCGGCGGCACTGTCGAGTTCTTCAAGGGCACTTTCCTTCCGGCCCACAAAGTCTATGACGATTACGTCGCACGATTGGCCTCGCGACCCGCAAGGCAGCACGCATTGGCAAAAGACAATGGCTGACATTGTCAATCTCAAGCGCGCGCGCAAGGCGAAGGCGCTCGCCGAAAAGGAAAGTGTGGCGGCTGCCAATCGCAGGAAGCATGGTATCGCAAAAGAGACGCGCGACCTTGCCAAAGCGCGTAAGGAGAAAGCGAAACACGATATCGACGCGCACAGATTGACCGACGATGAATGACGCTCGGCCGAAGGGCCCCTTCTCCGACATTCTTGTCGTCGATCTGACGCGCGTG
>Ga0302324_100028331_pt1 | contig 10647 bp, 3 predicted proteins | sample Palsa_T0_1_FD_201949 | JGI IMG/M metagenome (GOLD analysis project Ga0302324, IMG submission 201949) | Peat permafrost microbial communities from Stordalen Mire near Abisko, Sweden - Palsa_T0_1 | ecosystem: Environmental > Terrestrial > Soil > Palsa > Peat permafrost | place: Sweden: Abisko...
CACCAACTTCGTCGTAGAAGTGGAAGCCGACAACACCGCCACTCTGCGCTTCGGCGACGGCACCAACGGCAAAACCCCGCCCAGCGGCGCCATCTTCACCGCGACATATCGCGCCGGCAACGGCACAGCGGGCAACGTAGGCGCGGAAAGCCTCACGAACTTTGCCGCAGGCGACGGCCGCATCACCGGCTGCACCAACCCGATGCCCGCAAGCGGCGGCGCCGATCCCGAGAGCAACGCTCAGATTCAGCGCCGCGCCCCGCAGGCCTTTCTCACTCAGCAGCGCGCCATCACCATGCCGGATTACGTCACCGCCGCCGAATCGAACTCCCTTGTGGCCAATGCCGTGGCCTCGCAGCGCTGGACTGGAAGCTGGTACACCGTTTTCATCGCCGCCGAACCTCAGCCGTCGTTGCAGACAAGCGGCGCGCAAACCGGCGGAGCGCTCACCGCGGTACAACAAAAAAGCGTCACGGCCACCGTGAATGCCTTTCGCCTCGCCGGCGAAGACGTCCGACTCGATTCGCCCCAGTATGTCTCGCTCGAGATCGTGCTCACCATCTGCGTCGACCCCAGCTACTTCAATCTCAAGGTGCAGCAGGCGCTCATGCAGGTCCTCGGCAGCGGCACGGGTGGCTTCTTCAACTCCGCCAACTTCACCTTTGGTCAGGCCGTTTATCTAAGCCCCATATACCAGGCCGCCCGCTCCGTGCCCGGCGTCGTTGCCCTCACCGCCACCACATTCCAGATTCAGGGCGTCAACGACACCACTTACCTCTCCACCGGCGAAATCCCCCTCGGTCCCTTGCAGATTGCCCGCCTTGAAAACAACCCCAGCTTCCCCGATCACGGGCAACTCACGCTCAACATGGAGGGCGGCAAATGAGCCTCCATCTCGAACGAAAGGAGCGCGGTCCCCATGGGTACTGACGTCAGCTGTACCTGCTCCGCCGGCTGCACCTGCGGCTGCTGCTCCGGCACCAGCATCCAGACTCCCCAGCAGATCGCCAACCTGCCGGGCCAGCCCGCCATTGTCTACCGCACCGGCACCTGGGCACAGTTCAACGAGTCCATGCTGGCGCGCCTTTCCTCCGCCACCTACCCCGCGCTCTCCCTGCTCAAAACCCGTGACAATGACGACTTCACCCTCGCCTTCCTGGACGCCTCCGCTGTCATGCTCGACATCCTCGCGTTCTACCAGGAGCGCCTGGCCAACGAGAGCTACCTCCGCACCGCACAGCAGTTGCAGTCGCTCACGGAACTCTCGCGAATCATCGGCTACCAGCCCGCGCCCGGCATCGCCTCGTCTGTCTATCTTGCCTTTACGCTCAAGGCCACCCCTGGCACACCGGCCAATCCCTCCACGTCCCCCGGCACACCGCCGGATCTCACCACGCCGCCCATCACCATCCCCATCAGTACGCAAGTGCAGAGCGTGCCCGTACAGGGCCAGAAGCCGCAGACCTTCGAGACTTCCGCGGCAATCCCCGCCAAGCCCGATTGGAACGCGCTGCCCATCCTCGCCGCCCTGCCCTGGGCAGCCAGTTCCGCCACCGGTATGTACCTCGCCGGAACCGCAAACCAGCTTAATGCCGGCGACCTGATCCTCATGCTCGGCAGTGGGCGCTCCGCAAACAACACCGGTAGCGACTGGTCCGTGCAATTCCTCACCACCGTTGCCCCGGACACGGCGAACAATCGCACCTGGATCGCCTGGGCCACGCCGCTGCCATCCGCAACTTCACTCGTCTCCCCGGTGCCGCTGCTCTTCGCTTTCCGCCAGCGCGCTGCGCTCTTCGGATACAACGCCATCGAGCCTTACATGGTCTCCACTAAAAACCTGCCTAACTTCCCCGTTCCCACCAACGGCGACTGGACCGGCATCAGCCCCTCCACCACCATCGACCTCGACTCGTCTTACTCCAAGATCGCCACCGGCTCCTGGGTGGTGCTGGTTCAGCAGACCATCACCACCAGTACTCCCGCCGCCTCGTCCAGCGCGTTCACATCCGTGAGCGAGGCCGGCAGCGGCTTCCGTGCCTTCTTCCAGAAGCCCTCCGGTGTCTTGAGCGGCGCCGAAAGCGGCGCCTCCGCGGGAGCCTTCGAGGTCGGACCCACCACTACCGTCACCACCTCCGTCGATCTTTACCACGCCAGTAGCGTCGCGGCTGTCTCGCGCAGCGACTTCGCGATGAGCGCCAAGATCACGCGCATTACGCCGGACACTACCAACGACCTGGGCAACTACAGCGCGCGCACCGCCATGGCATTCGCGCAGACGGACCAGCTTACGCCGGCTCTCCAGCCGCTCGACCATCCGCTCTATGGCACGCTCGTCGACATTCAGGCTCTTCGGCCCGATCTCATCGGCGCCACCGTCATCGCCGTCTCCGGCACCGCGCAAAAGATCGCTCTGAACCACGGCGTTGCCAATATCGTCTTTGTCCCCGACCAGGAAGGCTCAAAGACCGTCCCGGTCAACCCCGGCGACACCTACACGCTCATCGCCCCGCCTGCGCTGCCCTTCAGCCCCGACGGCTCCATTCCATCCTGGTCCACGTCCAATTTCGCCCTCACCCTCAAGGTCATGGATGCCAGCGGACGCACCGGCACGCTCCAGGGCAGCAGTTCCTCCGTACCGCTCTATCTCAGCTACTTCTCGCTCGCCGCGCCCTCTCAGAACGACCTTGAAATCTCCGAGTGCGCCCTCGTCACGCAGACTGTCGGCGTGATGCCGCCCGCGACGACCGCTGCGAACGGCTCGGTGCCGCACACCGAGTTCCAGCTCACCAACCCGCTGCTCAATTGCTACTGCCGCGCCACCACCACCGTGAACGGCAATGTCGCGCCGGCCACTGCCGGCGCTACCGTCACAGAGATCATGGGCAACGGCAGCGCCACCACGCCAAATCGGAGCTTCACGCTCAGGCAATCGCCGCTCACCTACGTGCAGGCCAGCACGCCCAACGGCAGCCGGAGCACCCTCACCGTCCGTTCCAACGGGGTGGCATGGACGGAGGAACCCACGCTCTACGACCAGCCGCCCACCGCACAGGTCTATGTCATCGAGAACCAGTTCGACGGAACCTCCGACGTGATTTTCGGCGACGGCGTGGAGGGCGCCACACTGCCCACCGGACAGAACAACATCATCGGCACTTACCGCATCGGCTCCGGCTCTGCAGGAAACGTGGCACCCGGCGCCATCACGACTCTCCTGCAGCGTCCTCTCGGCGTCAGCGGCGTCATTAATCCGCAGGCCGCCACCGGAGGCGCCGATCCGGAGTCCATCGACGATGTACGCACGAACGCCCCCCAAACCGTCCTCACCCTGGGCCGTGCCGTCTCCATCGCGGACCACCAGAACTTCGCCGCCACTTTCGCCGGCATCGCCGAGGCTTACGCCATCTGGATTCCCAGTGGCTCGGCCCGCGGCGTTTTCATCACCGTCGCCGCCGACGGCGGTACGGACCTGCCGCCCGGCAATCCCACGCTCACCAAGCTGGTCACGGCGCTGCAGAGCTACAGCAACCCGCTAGTCCCCGTCACCGCGACATCCTTCATGGAAACGCTCTTCGGCTTCTCCGCGGAGGTCAAGTACGACCCTTCCTATGACCGGCCCACGGTTCAGGCGCAGATCCGGCAAACCGTCACCACTGCATTCAGCTTTGCCAATCGCACCTTCGGCGAAGGCGTCTCCGCCGATGAGATTGCCGCGGTCATCCAGGGCGTCTCCGGCGTGATTGCCGTCAACGTCACCGGACTCACGCCGCTTCAGAGCAGCACTGCCGGCGACCTGGCCAATCTCTCCGGCGGCTTCACCGTCTCCAACTGGAACGCCTGGATGTCGCAGCAGGTTCCCAATGTTCCCCGGCCCCATTCCGACACCGCCAGCCGCATCTGCCCCTATGTGCCGGTGCCCAGCTCGCAGGGCCTGCCGCTCCCCGCTGAGATTCTTGTCCTCAGTTCCGATCCTACAGAAGTCACTCTGGGGGTGATGTCATGAGCACGCCCGCCGTCACGCCGCGTTCGGCGCTCTTCAACCTGCTGCCCGCTCTTTATCGCCTCCGCGATGAGCAACTCGCCGCTAACGCCGGCTACGAGATGGGGCCGCTCCAGGCGCTGCTCTCCGTCGTCGAAGAGCAGATTGCCATCCTGGAAGAAAACATCGCGCAGCTTTACGACGACCTCTTCATTGAAACCTGCTCGCCCTGGGTGGTGCCCTATATCGGCGACCTCATCGGCTATCAGCAGATTAACGGCATCGCCACCGCCGTCGATAGCCCCCGCGCCGAAGTTGCATCCACCATCGGCTTCCGCCGCCGCAAAGGAACCGTGCCCGTCCTGGAGCAGCTGGCCCGCGACGCCACGGGCTGGGGCGCGCATGCCGTCGAGTTCTTTCAGGTTCTCGCCACCACGCAGTGCATCCGCAACCACATCCGCCCTCAGAATTACTATGCTCCCGATCTGCGCCGCTGGCAGCCGCGTGAGTTCATGAACACCGGCTTCGACCAGACGGCCCATAAAGTCGATGTGCGCCGCCTTGAAGGGCAGTTCGCGAACGGGCTGGGCCGCTACAACGTGCCGAACATCGGCATCTTTCTCTGGTCGCTCAACGCCTATACGCTCACCAATGTTCCGGCCACAGCCGTCTCCGGCAGCGCGCAGTGCTTCCGCTTCAGCACCCTCGGCGCGGATATGCCGCTCTTCCACCTGGCGACGGAGCTCGCGGAAGAGACCACGACGCTCGCCGGACCCTCAAACGTTCCGGACCGCCTCACCAGCCATCTCCTCTGCCACGACATTCGCGCCGTCACGAATCCGAAAAAGAGCGCCGCGCCCGTCTATTATTACGGCCCCGGCCTGAGCCTCGCCATCTACCGCGACGGATCGCTGCAGGATGCCTCGCGCATCCTCGTCGCCGATCTTTCCGGCAACGACGGCTCCTGGGCGAACCTGTCCGTTCTGTCGGATCCTTCCAAACTTGCCGCCGGCGCAGACACCATTGCCGTCGATCCGTGGCTCGGCCGCATCGCCATCGTGGAACCGCCCGCCGGCAGTGCGGCCCAGCTCTCCGCCTACTTCTGCTACGGCTTCAACGCCCCCATTGGCGGCGGGGAGTATCCGCGCGCGTCCACCTTCACCGCCTCGCCGGAGCAGACCATCGTCCGCGTCCCCGGCGACTACGCCGCCATTCAGGATGCTCTCGCCGCCCTGGCCGGCGACGGCGTTGTCGAAGTAAGCGACAGCGGCATCTACGCAGAGCCCGCAGGCCTCACCGTCAGCGTTCGCGCCAACGGTCACATCGAACTGCGCGCGGCCGACGAGTCGCGGCCCACGCTGATCCTCGGCGGTGAAATCTCGGTCACCGGCGGCGCCGGAGGAGAATTTGACATCAACGGCTTCCTCATCGGCTATGCGCCGCCAGAAGCCGCTTCCACGCCGCCCGCCGCGCTGCTCGATGTACCCTCGGCCACCAATTCCCTGGCGAACCTCGCCATCGCGCACTGCACCTTTGTTCCCGGCTGGGCTCTCCAATCCGACGGCGAGCCCCTGGCAAGCTCCGCCGGGCAGCTCACTTACGCCGGTCCCGCCGTCCTGGTTGCCGCCGCCGGAGTAAACGTCACAATCGCGCAGTCCATCCTCGGCCCGCTCTGGCTCAATACCGACTCCAGTGCTTCGCTCACCGATACGATCCTTGACGCAACCGACCCCACAGCCGTCGCGATCGTAGCCTCCATCGATTCCGCCACTCAAGAGCCTACCGCCTCCGGCGCGCTCACCATGAATGGCTGCACCGTTATCGGCAAGGTCTACGCCTCGCTGCTCAGTCTGGTCAGCGACTCGATAATCCTCGCCTCGCTGACCGAGGCAGACGTCTCCGGCACGCCACCGCTCTGGTCCGCTCCGCTATGGGCCGCACGCCGCCAGCAAGGGTGCGTGCGCTTCAGCTACGTCCCCGCCGGCGCCATCCTGCCGCGCCAGTTTCAGTGTGTCGAGCAGGCCCCCGGCACGCTTGCGCCGATGTTTTACTCCCTGCGTTACGGCGACCCGGCATACGCCAAACTGCTGCCCACCACCGATCCGTCCATCCGCCAGGGGGCGGACGACTCCGGCGAGATGGGCGCCTTCCATTCGCTACTTGCACCCTTGCGGCAAGCCGATCTCCTCACTCGCCTCGCCGAATACGTCCCCGTTGGCCTGGAATACGGCATTTTTTACCAAAGCTGAAAGGAAATCGTCATGAGCTTCGACATCAGCCGCTCCACATTCCGTCCCCGCAAGAACTTTCTGGGCGTCGTCATGCAGCAGGGTCGCGTCCAGCTTGACTCCGACTGGAACGAGTGGCAGAGCGAGTACTCCCGCCGCATTCAGGCAGGCATGCTCGATACCGTCGGCCAAGCCGTGTACCCCGCCTCCACGCCTAACGCCTTCCAGGTCACCCCAGGCACGGATTCGAGCGGCAACTACACTCTCACCATCGGCGCCGGCCGCTACTATGTCGACGGCCTGCTCGCCGAAAACCACGGCCCCGAGAGCCAGGCAATGTGGGACCCATCGCTCGCCGAGATGTCCGGCGCGCCGGCATTCTCCACCACCACCGCATCCACCAGCTACACCAGCCAGCCGCACCTTCCCGGCGCCACGCTGCCCACCTCCGCCGATCCAGGCCCATACCTCGCCTACCTCGACGTCTGGCAGCGCGATGTCACCTATCTCGAAGATTCCGCCCTCATCGACCAAGCCGTCAACATCGATACCACCGGCCGCCTGCAGACCATCTGGCAGGTGAAGCTTCTCGATCTCTCAAGTCTTGCCAGTACACCGGACTGCTCGACAGACATTCCCGGCTTCGACGCGCTCAACCAGCCCCCGGCGGGCCGCCTCACCAGCGGCCTGGTCCCCAACGCCGGCTCCGGCCCCTGCTGCCTCGCTCCCAACACCGGCTTCACCGGCCAGGAAAACCAACTCTACCGCGTCGAAATCCATCAGCCCGGCACGCTGTCCGCGCCCTCCGCGGGCGGATACACTTTCCCGCTGCCTGGCAACACGCCCACCTTCAAGTGGTCTCGCGACAACGCCTCCGTACAGACTAGCGTCTCGGCTGTCGCCACCGTCACCACTTCCTCCGGCTCGGTAAGCCAGATCACCGTCGCCAGCCTTGGCCGCGACCAAGTCCTGGGCTTCGCCGTCAACGACTGGATCGAAATTACCGATGATGCCTACGAGCTGAACGGCCAGCCCGGCGAAATCTACCAGATCGCCGGCGTCACCGCCGCCACCAACACGATCACCCTCAACGCAACCGTCTCCAGCCACTTCCCACTCACCGGAGGCCAGACTGATCCCAAACTCCACACTCGCATCACACGCTGGGATCAGTCCGGCCAAGTCTTCCAGACCGACACGCTCGGCAACACCACCCTTTGGATCGACCTCGGCTCCGCCGGCTCCTCCGGCCTCATTCCGGTTCCGCCCACTGGCACCCTGCTGGTCCTGGAAAACGGGGTCACCGTGTCCTTCGACCTCAGCCCCGAGCCCACCGCCGCCAACCCCACCGCCTTCCGCGTTGCCGACTACTGGCTTTTCACCGCCCGCGCCGCGGACGGCTCCGTCGAAACCATCACCGAAGCGCCACCCCTGGGAATCAACCACCACTACGCCAAGCTCGCAATCGTCACCTTCCCTTCCACCGCATCCTATTGCCGCGTCGAGTGGCCGCCCTCCGCGTCCGGCGGCAGTTGTTGCTGCACCCTCAACGTGTCCCCCTCCGATCTCACCGGAAACATCACGCTCCAAAGCATCCTGAACAACTACCAAAACGTGACAACACCCACCACCATCTGCCTGGAAGCCGGCACGTACGTTCTCTCCGCGCCGCTGCGCCTCACCTCCGCCCACTCCAACATCACCATCCAGGCCTGCCAGCCCGGCGCCGTCCTCATCCAGGCCGCTCAAGACAACTTCGGCCAGTTCGACGACGGCCTTATCGTCCTCGATGGCTCGAACGCCATCACCCTCTCCGCCCTCACTTTCTACGTACCCCCATCGCTCTGGTCCGGCACTTCCTTCGCCGGCCTGCCCCTCGCCTCGCTCAGTTCTACCGTCTCCTCCCTGGTCCAAAGCCTCTTCGTCTCCATCGGCGTCCGCATCGTCAACGCGTCCGAAATCAAGATCGAGAACTGCGATTTCCGCCTCAGCAGCGGAGAGATCGAGGGTCTCAACAAGAGCTCCGCCATATTCGCCGCGGGCCTTTTCCTCAACGGCGAGAACGAGACGCTCACGGTGGAAGACTGCGAGTTCGTCCCCGGCAACGCCGATCTCGCCGAATTCCCCTCCGCCTTCTTCACCGGAATTGCAATGGCGTCCTCGGTCTCCTTCACTGGCCCGGTTCAGATAGAAAACCCCACCACCGGCGAAGGATTCGCCGCTTCCGACTTCGCCGCCTCCAAACTCGCGACCGCGGCAAAACAGGAAGCCAAAACCAAGGCCGAAATCGCGCGACCCGCCGCCGAATCGGGGACCCAATCCGGTGTAGAGAGCGCTCCGTCCGGCGTCTCCTCCGTCTTCGCCGGCTCACCCTCCCTCAGCCTCAAACCGACTTCCTTCGGCAACATCGCCGGCGAGGTCGGCCTGCAAAACATCGGCGGCGTTCTCCAGAACATTTACACCTTCGGCAACGCCATCCCGCCTTCACTCGCCTCCCAGGGCGGCGCCGTCGTTCCCGCCACACTGGACCAGGCCGTCCTCCGCGGTAACACCTTCGTCCGCCTCACCACAGCCGGGCTGCTCCTTGGGGAAACCGCCGGTCTCACCGCTTGCGGAAATCAGATCGCCTGCCGAGCCGGCTTCTGGCTTCTGGTCCCTTCCCAGACTCAGGCCCTGCTCCTGGATCCACAGAGCCTTTGTCTCATCGGCGCCACCGTTGCACTCTCGCTCCCGCTCCCGCAAGGCGATACCACCACCCCCGTTACCGTCGCCGCCGCAACTTCCGTCTTCCTGTACACCGGCGATAACGCCAAAGGTTATACCGATTCCAACGGCAATATCTGGCTCCCCGACGGCTCGGTGTCGAGTGTCACCATTGCCGGCAACGACTGGACCTACCTTCCCAGTCCCCCGCCCACGGTCAACGGAACCACGGACCCCACCCTCTACCAGAGCGAACGCGCGGGCCCCTCCTTCAGTTACACCTTCACCGGCCTCAACGCAGGCTTCTACTCCGTCACTCTCAAGTTCGCCGAGATCTTCTATACCAACGCTGGCGTCCGCATTTTTGACGTTTCCATCAATGGCCAACCCGCGCTCACCAACTTCGACATCGTCGCCGACAGCGGCAGTCCCAATTACGCCGACGACAAGACCTTCACCAACATCCCCTCCAACAACGGCCAGATCGTCATCCAGTTCACCGGCACCAGCCAGGGCACTGACGCCAACGCCAAAATCGACGCACTTTCAGTGAATTCCGTCTCCTCCGGCGCGCCATTCCTCGGCGCCGGCAACGAAAGCGACTCGGCACTTTTCTTCGACCAACTGGCGCAGCTTTCCTGGCAGGCCTACGCGTCCATTGGCGCTTCGCAGGCGCGGTGGCGGATGGATGGCAACGAAATGCAGGGCCTCACCGCAGCCGCCCTGCTCCTGCTGGACGACGACAACCTCTACAATGGCAACTCCGGCTCCCTCATGCTCACCGGCAACCGCATCGACGGCGAAATCTACGAATACAACTATTTCGGGAGCTCCGCGGTGTCACGACAGGCCGCGGCAAACACCGCACTAAAGACCGCTCCAAAGGCTCAGACCAGCTTCGTCGCCGGAGCCGCCTTCGGTAACTTCTACTTCTTCAACCCGGGCGACTTCACCGCTCTCGTCACCGTCAGCGCCGTAAGCCGGGTCGTGATTACCTCGAACATGCTCACCAACGGCAACAACACCGACGGCTACAACGAGTGCCTGGTCGTCTACAACAGCACCGTCCAGCAGGCGTTCCTTACAATCGTGAGCAACCTCTTCGCGGGTTACATCTTCGTCCCCTCGCGTAAGCTGAGCGACACGACCCTCGATTCAACGCTACAGTCCTGGGCCTTCCTCAACACCACCATAGGCGACTGAGGCAAACAGGATCGCGGTGGGGGTCCTCTTAACTGGAGACGGGTTTGGCTTTCGCGACGGATGGCGTATGGTCCCAAACCGCCACATTCATGCCTCAATGGCGTCAATCCTTGATAAGGTTATCGGAGGAATCCGGGTTGTCGGTCATCAAAATTTCATCCCGACGTTTCTGGGCGTAGATAAAGACGAGTTCCGCCATCCGGTGCGAAGCCTGGACACGTAGAGTTGGATTAGTCCGCTTGTGTGGGATCCGCGCTGGACGGTGCCGGCGGTCATTGTTAGCGATGTCTCGTGTGACGCCTGGCCAAAAGTCCTGCAGCTTGGCTCCGCCTTGTTTGTCAGGCTGCTTCTGTCCACCAATATCGATGATGAAGGCCGCCGATGCGCGGCAGCGCTAGAATCTTAGATCCCGCTGCGGGACGCGACTGTATTGGCCGCCGACCCGGCGTTTGCTTGCCCAACGATTTATGAGTACGGTCCTCGTGATAGTAGGTCAGGTATTCGTTTGCGAGCCTTTTCAAATGTCGCTCA
>Ga0302324_100028332_pt1 | contig 10647 bp, 8 predicted proteins | sample Palsa_T0_1_FD_201949 | JGI IMG/M metagenome (GOLD analysis project Ga0302324, IMG submission 201949) | Peat permafrost microbial communities from Stordalen Mire near Abisko, Sweden - Palsa_T0_1 | ecosystem: Environmental > Terrestrial > Soil > Palsa > Peat permafrost | place: Sweden: Abisko...
TTGATTACGGGCACTCAAGAATCGATGCCTTTAAGTCAGTTACCCTGATTTAGTAATGGGTGTGTTTAGTTAATCACTCCAGATCCCACCAACTCCTCCCCGTCATACCACGCGGCGAACTGCCCTGGAGTAATGCCTCTTTGCGGTTGATCGAAGACGAGGTAAAGTCCTTCATTTTTTTTATGAAGTGTGCACGATTGCAATTTCTGCCGATAGCGAATCCGGGCCAGATACTTCGCGGATTCACCGTCATTTAATTTCATATCTTCCCGTATCCAATGTTCTTCCCGGCTGAGAATAAACAGACCCGTGCGGTAGAGACCGGGATGATCTTCTCCCATGCCCGTGTAGATAAGATTCTTTTCGGTGTCTGTTCCGATGACAAAAAGAGGTTCCGGAAACCCCCCGATATTCAAGCCCTTTCGCTGACCGATGGTATAATAATGTGCGCCATTATGTTCCCCTATTATTTTTCCTGAGCCGGGTTCGAAAGAATAAGGCTCGACAACATGGGCAAGGTCAGTGTCGTATTTTCCATTTTTGAAAATGGGCGCTGCTGCCGGTACATCAATGACACTTCCTTTTTTAGGTTCCAGCCGTTGTTGAAGGAAATCAGGCAAATGGACTTTCCCTACAAAGCAAAGCCCTTGCGAGTCTTTTTTGCTGGCAGTAATCAAATCGATCTTCCTTGCGATTTCACGTACCCGGGGTTTTGTCAACTCTCCGATCGGAAAAAGTGCTTTTGAAAGCTGACACTGTGTAAGCTGGCAAAGAAAATAGCTTTGGTCTTTATTGTTGTCTCGTCCGGCGAGAAGTTGATAAATGATTTTGCCGTTTTCCTGAATTTCTCCTTTGCGGCAATAGTGCCCGGTGGCCACGAAATCCGCACCTAGTTTTAATGCAGCATCAAGGAAAACATCAAACTTTATCTCCCGGTTGCACAACACATCCGGATTAGGTGTCCGGCCGCGCTGGTATTCGGCAAACATATAATCCACGATGCGCTCTTTGTATTCTTTGCTTAGATCGATTGTCTGAAAAGGAATTCCGAGATGCTGCGCAACGATCATGGCATCATTACTGTCGTCCAGCCAGGGGCATTCATTGCTGATGGTCACGGAATCGTCGTGCCAGTTTTTCATGAACATACCGATGACGTCGTAGCCTTGCTCCACCAGCAAGTACGCCGCCACACTGGAGTCCACGCCCCCGGAAAGACCGACCACAACGCGTTTTTTTATCACTTCACCCCGGCCCTCTCCGGAGGAGAGGGGCGCTTGTTTATTTGTACAAATTTAGATTCTTTTTCCTGGTTAGTCCTTTAGCAATTCATTCACAATTTCATTAAACCGCTGTTTGAACTGATCATAATAAATTCCTGTTCCGGGCCCCGAAAAGCCGGTATGAATACGCTTGACCTTCCCGTCTTTCCCGATAAAAATGGTCGTAGGAAATCCAAGTACCGCGTTTAGTGCTGGGAGGGTTTGGGCTGCCTTGGCATTGTCGTTGACCCCTGCGATGAGTACTTCATAATCAACACCCATCTTTTCCTTCATTTTCTTTACCCTGCTGCTGGCATAGTCAAAATCATCCTTGCGCTCATAGGCCAACCCAATAATTTCGACGCCCCTTTTTTGGTTTTCTTTGTACCACGGAGCCAGAAACCTTGTTTCATCCATGCAATTGGGGCACCAGGTTCCGGAGATTTGCAGGATAAGAACTTTATTTTTATACCGCGGGTCGGAAGGGCTGACTTTTTTCTTGCTGAGATCTGGAAAACTGAAATCAATTTTTTCATATCCTGGCTTGAGGTAAGTAAGGGATTCCGGGTCCGGCATCATTGCCTTTTCATTCCGGATGCCAATCCAGGTTTTGTGTGAACTCTTCCCCGCGAAGAAATCACCTTTCAATGTGTCGCCCGACTTTGTTGCTGCGAACAAATAGGCATGATTTCCGTCGAATGTACTGAGCATGAGTCGACCGTTAACGACATTTCCTTCGAGGTAGCGGTAATCCCCGTCTGCCATCAGAAATGTGCCGGTGACATGGTTATCTTTTTGCGCGAATATTCCGACGGAGACAGCTGTGTCCTTTTTGGAAAAGAACCGAACGGCATATTTACCTGAAAAGTCCTGGCTTGCGTTCCCGGCTTTTGCGAAACGAAAATCCTGCCCATATGCGGCGGTAAAAGGAAAACGGTCTTTAGCATAATTTCGGATGAAATACCCGGAAAGTTTTCCATCTTCAATGTTGGCGCGAAGCGCCGCGTCAAAAATATGAAGGACCATGTTGACCGAATCGCCTATCATCGTTATTTCATCCAGCAATAGTTTCTCGTCACCGTTTCTCAAATAGACTTTGTAACCTGCCGTATCCCTGGTGACATCAAAATTGAAAGGAAGGTGCTGCCCTTGCATTTCGATAAGTCCACGCCAGCGGCCCGTCTTAAGTTCATCTCGGTGAGTTCCGCACGAGAGCAGTGATGCGGTAAAAAATAAAAAAATAATACGTCGCATAAAGAGTTGATTTAAAGTCAGACGCTCTGCCGTCTTTCGGCCTTGGTTATTTGTTCCATCCGGTTAAACAAGGCATTGGTGAATTCGAGGGTGCAAAAATGCTATAAATGTTCTTAAATTCTTTTAACAACCTACGCCGTCAGTTAGTTTGTTTTCGGGCGAAACTCCATCGTCAATTTTTAGCAAGAATGAGCCTCAAATCATTGCTGTCCTTTTATGTGAGGTGAAAAGGGTTTGCTGTCTGCAATTCAATGCTTTAACAATCGAATATGGCGTGCGGAATTGGCTGCTTGTTCCAACCTAGTGACGCATACCATCAATAGGACGAGCAATTTTTAAACACAGTCGAAGTGGGTATGAAAATGCTTGCAATTCCCTTCCATTATGCAAAAAAGTGGTGAAAAGTGGTGGAAAGTGGTAGGAAATTACATATGTTTGCTTAGAAGAATCCTGTTTTGGGCGGGATTTAAAAGAAAAGGCAACCACATCAATGACTTTCTTCACGAGTGAATACGAATGTAAGCTTGATGCCAAAGGCAGAATGGTTCTTCCTGCACGGATTAAGGCCCAGCTTCCGGCCGGTGAAAACGATGATGGCAGTCAGGAACTTGTTATCCGTCGCGGTTTCGAACAATGTCTGATCCTTTACCCCATCGTAGAATTCAAGAAAGTTTTTTCGAAGATCTCCGGACTGACTGAATTCAACGAAGAGTACCGCAAACTGCAGCGCAACTTTCTGTCCGGCGTAGTTACCCTTGAGTTGGATAGCAATGGCCGGTTTCTACTTCCAAAGAACATGCTCACGTATGCACAAATTGACAAAGACGCGATGTTGGTGGGCCTGGGCACGAAAGTCGAAATCTGGAATCCGGATATCTATCGCAAATATTTGATTAACGACCCAAGTGAGTTGTCGAAACTGGCAGAGAAACATTTGAATGAGTAATCCAACGTGAATGATCTTGGGAATAGAAGGCATAAAATTCATCGTTCATTGATAAGCTTAAAAACGGAAAGGTTGGTAGTGGTTTGTATGGGGTGGTTTGAAGGCCTCTGTGGGGCAAACAAGACCTAAGCCGATGTACCACCAACCTGTTATGCTGGAGGAATGCCTTGAGGGTTTGGACATCAACGCGGAAGGCACCTACGTCGATGCCACGTTTGGCGGAGGCGGTCACAGCCTGGCCATGTTAGAGAAAATAAAAGGAGGTCAGCTGGTGGCCTTTGATCAGGATGAAGATGCAAAACGGGAAGCTGAAAAGATACGTCATCGTTCGTTTACGTTTTGTCAGGCCAACTTTATGTACATGAGCAAGTACTTGAAGTTGAACGGTATTCGAAAAGTCAACGGAATTCTGGCCGACCTCGGAATCTCATCCCACCAGATCGATTCTCCGGAACGAGGGTTCTCAACACGGTTTAACGGACCCTTGGACATGAGAATGGATAGTAAAAACAAGTTAACTGCCGCCAAGGTATTGAATGAATACCCGGAAGAGCAGTTGCATAAAGTGCTGGGAATGTACGGCGAAGTGAAAAATGCAAAGACTCTTGCCCGGTTGGTATGTCAGCAACGCAAACTGAAAAAGTTTGATCGGATCAACGGCCTGACTGAACTGCTAAAGACGGTGGCGCCGAAGGGTAAAGAGTTCAAGTATTACGCACAAGTGTTCCAGGCGCTGCGGATGGAAGTGAACCAGGAGTTGCAGTCGTTAGAGGGTTTTTTGAAACAATGTGAGGACGTGATCGAAAAAGGAGGCCGGTTGGTGATCATGTCCTATCATTCGTTGGAAGACCGGATGGTGAAAAATTATATGAATACCGGAAAAGTGCGTGGGGTTTTGGAGAAGGATTTTTTTGGGAATCCGATTAAACCTTTTCGGGCGATGACCCGAAAGCCGGTTGAAGCGAGCGAAAAAGAAACGAAACAAAACAATCGCGCAAGGAGTGCGAAATTGAGAATCGCCGAAAGACTATAGCTAAGTCGAAAAAGATAGAAAGAAATAAAATTCCTCTGAAAGGAGGAAGCGTATGGCAGAGAATAAGCTAAAGATCGAAAACCAAAAGGAAAGCAAGGGCTCAGGTATTTTTTCAGGATTTGAACAACGCCTGAAGCTGGAAACGTATTTTGAAGAAGGTTTTCCCGTAAAGTATTTACCTAAAATACTTTTCGGTATGTTGCTGAGTTTGATGTACATCAGCAATACCCACTACGCCGAGAAGACTACCCGCGAAATCAACAAGGCACAGAGTGTGGTCGAAGACCTCAGAGCTGACTTTACGACACGTAAGGCCGATGTGATGTTTGCCGGTAAGCAGAGTGAAGTAGCAAGAAGAGTGAAGACGCTGGGATTACGAGAAAGTTCAAAACCTCCGTATAAAATCATTGTCGAAAAAGGTGAATATTAAGAAATCCATATTGATACGGGTCCGGGTCGCATTTTTATGTGTATTCGTGTTCGCCATTTGTGTAGCCGCCAAGGTCGGTCATATCCAGTTGATCGAAGGCAAGAAGTGGACCAAAATGGGGAATGACATGATGTTCGATTACCGGACAATCAAAGCGACTCGTGGCAATATTTATTCGGACAATGGTAGTTTGCTTGCCACTTCATTACCCTTTTATAAAGTAGCCATTGATCCCACCCTGGTTAAAAAAGACATTTTTGATAAGGGCATAGACTCTCTCTCCATCTTACTGTCGCATTACTATAAGGATCGTTCGACTTCTGATTACAAACGCATGCTTCAGGATGCCAGGGCTGCCGGTAAACAGTATGTCATTATTAACCGGAAACCGATCAACTATCAAACAAAGAAGGAGATGTGTGAATGGCCAATTTTCCGGGAGGGGAGATATAAGGGAGGACTGATTTTTGAAAAATTGGATGTGCGTTACCGACCGTTCTCCAACCTCAGTCGCCGGACAATTGGTTTTGTTAATGAAGACGGAAAAGGGGTCGGCTTGGAATCCAGTTTCAATGACGCGCTGGCCGGGCATGACGGCGAAGCTCTGTTCCAGAAAATTGCCGGCGCCACTTGGAAACCTGTTTTTGACGGAAATAATGTTAAAGCCGTGGAGGGCCTGGACATTCAAACAACGCTGGATATTAATCTTCAGGATGTTGCTGAGACTGCACTCTATAAAGCGATGGAGAAACATCATGCCGATGAAGGTACCGTCGTTGTCATGGAGGTGAAAACGGGTGCGATCAAAGCCATTTCTAACCTTAGTCCGGATGGGCACGGCGGATATGGCGAGGAATTTAATCACGCCATTGGCGACCTGGTGGAACCGGGTTCTACCTTCAAATTGGTGACGATGCTTGCCCTGTTGGAGGATACCAATATTAAATTAGCAGACAGCATCAATACCGGCAAAGGCGAATATACTTTTTATCACAAGAAAGTAAGAGATCATCGGGAGGGGGGATTTGGAACGATTACCATCCAGCAAGCCTTTGAATATTCGTCCAACATCGGCATGGCCAAACTTACCGATACTTATTTCGGTCTCAAGCCGCAGAAGTTTCTGGATCATGTAGACCAACTGAAATTATCAAAACCGCTGGGGCTTCAGGTTTCCGGGGAACTATATCCTAAAATCACGAGGCCGGCAGACAAAGACTGGAGCGGCATTACATTACCCTGGATGGCCTACGGATATGGATTTGAAATCTCGCCGCTGCACACGCTCGCCCTCTATAATGCTGTTGCCAATAATGGAAAAATGATCAAACCAGTTTTTGTAACCGCCCTTCAGCAAGCCGATAATGTGATAAAGGAATTTGAGACCGAGACAATCAACGACAAAATATGTTCCGATAAAACACTCAATCAGCTGAAACTATTGTTGGAAGGTGTTGTCGAAAAGGGTACCGCCAAGAACCTGAAAAATGCAGACTACCGAATTGCCGGAAAGACAGGGACCTCCCAAATTCTTGAAGACGGGCATTATGTCAAAAAGTACATTACCTCTTTTGTAGGATATTTTCCAGCCAACGCGCCAACGTACACGATTCTTGTGATGATCAAGAACCCAAAAGGATGGGAACAATACGGAAACAGCGTCGCCGGCCCCGTATTCAAAGAAATCGCTGATAACATTTATTCACAGGACATCCAACTTCACCTGGCTATGGAAAAGAAGAAGGTGCCGGAACCGGGAATATTTCCACAGATCAGAGCCGGAAAGCAGGATGAACTTACCCTGCTGAGCAATGAACTCGGCATTTCGAATCATTCGACAACCGACGAGGAGTGGATCAAATCAACCATTGTTGGCAATGCTGTCGTCTGGAAGAAAAACGGGATGGGGAAGGATCAGGTGCCGGATGTAACGGGAATGACGTTCAGGGATGCCATCTACGTGCTGGAAAAATCAGGACTCCGGGTAGCGCACGAGGGCAAAGGGCGTGTGGTCTCTCAATCGCTTTCCCCCGGCACAAGAATTTCTAAAGGAAACAGAATTTATATTCGGCTCAGTTAACGATGGAGTTGAAAGACGTATTATATAAAGCGCACATCACATCTACTTCGGGTGACATGACCGCTGAGATCAAGGGCATTTGTTTTGACTCACGTAAAGTACAACCTGGATTTTTGTTTGTGGCGATCATGGGTGGCCAGTCGGACGGACATGCATTTATTGAAAAAGCAGTTAGTCTCGGAGCCGCCGCAATTGTTTCGGAAAAATTGCCAGAGAGCATTTCCGATAACTTGACGTACGTATCGGTGAAAGATAGTGCCCAGGCTCTCGGAATTATTGCAGCTAACTTCTATGGAGACCCCTCTCAAAAACTTACTCTCGTTGGAGTAACCGGAACCAATGGGAAAACAACAGTCGCCACATTATTATACAAACTTTTCAATTCCCTGGGATATCGTTCCGGATTGTTATCCACTATTGTTTACAACATTGTGGATAAAGAAATTCCGGCCACCCACACAACCCCGGACCCCATCCGACTGAATGAACTACTTACCCAAATGGTGGAAGCAAAGTGTTCTCATTGTTTTATGGAAGTAAGCTCACATGCGGTTCACCAGAAGCGAATAGTCGGTTTGAAATTTGCCGGCGCCATTTTCACCAACATTACTCACGATCATCTGGACTACCATAAAACCTTCGAGAATTATATTAAAGTCAAAAAGAAATTTTTTGATGACTTGAGTCCGGAGGCGTTTGCCCTGATCAATGCCGATGACAAACGAGGTATGGTCATGTTGCAGAATACAAAAGCCAGGAAACAGTCTTTTGGATTGAAAAAGATGGTGGATTTCAAAGGTAAAATCATCACCAATTCCATTGAAGGACTGGAAATGGAGATTGGAAATAAGGATGTTTGGTTCAAGTTGATTGGTGATTTTAATGCCTACAACCTCCTTGCCGTATATGGGACGGCGATTTTGCTGGGCGAAGACACGGATGAAGTACTAAGACATCTTTCATCCATGCAAGGCGCGCCCGGAAGGTTTGAACTAATACGGCCGGGCTCGAAAATAACCGCGATTGTAGATTACGCACATACACCGGATGCGTTGAAAAATGTACTGGAAACCATTGCCCATTTCCGGACCGGTGCCGAACAGGTTATTACCGTCGTTGGCTGTGGGGGAAATCGTGATCGGACAAAGCGCCCTCTGATGGCATCGATTGCCTGCCGCTTCAGCGACAAGATTGTTATTACATCCGACAACCCGAGAGGAGAGGATCCAATGGACATTATTCGCGAAATGCAATCGGGAATAGGCCCGACAGAAACGAAGAAGACGTTGGTCATGGCTGACCGGGAAGAAGCTATTAAAACAGCATGCATGTTGGCCAGAGAAAAGGATATCATTCTGGTCGCCGGAAAAGGTCATGAAAAATATCAGGAAATAAAAGGAGTTAAATACCCTTTTGATGATAAAGAAGTTCTCGAAAGGATGCTTAAAATGCTGGCCAACTGATGCTTTATTATTTGTTTAATTATATCGACAAACAAACTCATTTACCCGGAGCCGGGTTATTCCAGTATATCTCCTTTCGAGCAGGTGCGGCCGCTCTTTTTTCGCTATTGATCACGATTATGTTTGGGGAGACGCTGATTAATTACCTACGAAAAAAGCAGGTCGGCGAAGAAATCCGGGACCTCGGTTTGCATGGTCAGCTCCAGAAAAGAGGAACGCCCACCATGGGGGGACTGATCATCATCGCGGCGATCCTTATTCCCACGCTACTTTTTGCAAAGATTGATAATGTTTACATCATCCTTCTGGTAACGGCAACCGTATGGTTGGGACTCATTGGATTTTTAGATGATTATATAAAGGTTTTTAAGAAGAATAAGCAAGGACTTGCGGGTCGATTTAAGATTGTCGGACAAGTGGGGTTGGGGGTGATCGTCGGCTCCACGCTTTTCTTTAACCGGCACGTGGTCATCCGGGAAGTTAAACCCGCACGAGGGGCCACCATTGAACTCACTACAGGAGATCAGGATGAGCTTGATTATAAAGATTTTAAATCAACCCGAACGACGGTTCCATTCCTTAAGAATAATGAATTGGATTACGGCAAGATTCTTCCGTTTCTCAACACAAATTACACCTGGATACTCTATACGCTGGTTGTAATCCTCATCATAACGGCCGTATCCAATGGGGCCAATATCACGGATGGAATTGATGGCTTAGCCGCCGGCACATCCGCCATCATCGGGCTGACGTTGGCCATCTTCGCTTACCTCTCTGGCCGGGTGGACTTTAGCAGTTATCTCAACATCATGTATATCCCCAACCTGGCAGAGTTGGTAATTTTTTGTACGGCATTTGTCGGGGCCTGTTTAGGATTTTTGTGGTACAATGCCTATCCGGCCCAGGTATTCATGGGGGATACGGGCAGCCTTTCCCTGGGGGGAATCATTGCCGTTCTCGCGCTGGCTATCCGAAAGGAACTGATGATTCCATTGTTATGCGGAATTTTTTTGATTGAAAACATTTCGGTAATCCTTCAGGTTAGCTATTTCAAGTATACACGGAAAAAATATGGAGAAGGAAGAAGAATTTTTCTCATGTCGCCCCTTCATCACCATTTTCAGATGAAAAAGATACCGGAAGCTAAAATTGTAACGCGGTTTTGGATAGTAGGAATATTATTGGCGATTCTGAGTCTGGCAACATTAAAACTACGATGAGCGAGCGCATTGTCATACTGGGAGCAGGTGAAAGCGGAACCGGGGCGGCGCTCCTGGCAAAAGCCAGGGGATATGAGGTCTTCGTTTCCGACCAGAGCCAGATCAAAGAAAGGCACAGGAATGAATTGGTGCGCGAATCGATTGCCTTTGAGGAGGGTCAGCATACACCCTGGAAAATCAAGAACGCCAATTTGGTGATCAAAAGTCCTGGCATTCCTGATACGGCCGGCATCGTGAAAGACATCAGGTCTTCCGGCATTCCCATCATCGACGAAATTGAATTTGCGTTTCGCAACATGAAAGGAAAAGTGATTGCCATATCCGGCACGAATGGTAAGACGACAACTACATTGTTAACCTATCACATCATGAAGTCGGCGGGATGGCAGGTAACGTTGGCTGGAAATGTCGGAGAAAGCCTGGCCCGCAAAGTTGCCTATGAAGATTCCGATTGGTATGTCCTTGAAATCAGTAGTTTTCAGTTGGACGGCATAACCACCTTCAAACCGAATATCGGAATTTTACTCAACATTACCCCCGATCATCTGGACCGGTACGACTATAAAATGGAAAACTATGTGAATTCAAAATTCCGGCTCATTCAAAACATGGATAAGAGGGATCAATTTATTTACTATTCGGATGATCCAGTTACCGAACAAGAAGCCTCCCGTAGAAATATCATCCCAAGGGTGATTAAAGTTTCACTCAAGAACAACCTGATTCCGGTTCATTTTGACGGAGAGAAGATGTCCTTTAGCATGGGTAGGGATTCCTTCTATATCACTCAGTCTGAAACGACGTTGAAAGGACCGCACAATTTAATTAAGACCATGTGCGCAGTTTCAGCCGTCTATCTGGCTGGCGTAGGTCTCGATCTCATCCGGTCGGGATTAGCCACATTTAAAAATGCCCCTCACCGACTGGAGTCCGTTGCCATAATCAATGGAGTCGAG
>Ga0302324_100028333_pt1 | contig 10647 bp, 8 predicted proteins | sample Palsa_T0_1_FD_201949 | JGI IMG/M metagenome (GOLD analysis project Ga0302324, IMG submission 201949) | Peat permafrost microbial communities from Stordalen Mire near Abisko, Sweden - Palsa_T0_1 | ecosystem: Environmental > Terrestrial > Soil > Palsa > Peat permafrost | place: Sweden: Abisko...
CACGGAGCAGAGCACTGGGCCTCAGCCGGTGGCGGCGGGGATTCCGGGCACGGCGTCGAATGCTCCCAACTCGCAGGCGCTGCCGGTTTATCCGCAGCAGACGACACCGCCGCAGACGGCCAAGACGGAGTCGGGAACCTATGGCGCGTCGAAGACTACGCGTCATGTGCAAGAGAATCCGGGACGGGTGCGGCGGATGACGGCGGCGATCGTGGTCAACGATCGGCTGGCGCAAATGGCCACGCGGGGCAAAGCGCCGGTGTGGCAACCGCGTTCGACTGACGAGTTGCGCAATTTAACCGCGCTGGCCCAGGCAGCAGTGGGTTTCGACACGGCGCGGGGAGACATGCTGACGGTGCAGGATCTGGCGTTTGACGTGAACCGCAGCGCGCAGCCGGTCTCACTGCCGGGCCAAGTGCTGGCGACAGCCGAGAATTCTCCGGTGCTGGTGAAGTACGCGGCCTTGATGGCGGGGCTGCTTGTGGTGCTGGCTTTTGGAGTGCGTCCGGCTTTGCGCAAGGCGGCGCGCGTAGTGAAGGAAGACGCAAACACGCAAGCCAAGGAACTGGCGGCGGGAGCGGTTGCCCAGGCGGCACATGCGCTGAAACCACCGGAGCCGGCGGAGCTGGATCCCGATAGGATTCGCGCACAGGAGATATTTGAGCAGGTGAGTGGGCAGCTGAAGCGCGAGCCGACACAAACTTCGCGTCTGTTGCAGAGCTGGATTCACTCCGACTAGGGGACTGGGACCGCATATTCAGGAGAGGAGACGGGCTTGACCGAGGAGCAGGAGAACGGAACAGCGCGGAAGCGGGAGTCGGCGAGCCTGTCTGGTTTGCGCAAGGCAGCGATATTGCTTGTGGCGGTGGGCGAGGAGCTTGCCCGGGAAATTCTGCGCGCCCTGCCTGAGGCGGATGTTCAGCGGCTCACCGAAGAGCTGGCGGACCTGCGCGGAATTTCGCCCAAACTGTCGGCCGAGGTTCTGGAGGAGTTTTGGGAGTTGCTGGAGACGCAGGGTTTTGTGATGCATGGGGGACTGGACTATGCCAGCCGCCTGCTGATCGAGACTTTTGGTAAAACGCGAGCCGACGATCTGCTGATGCTGGTGCGGCGTTCGCAGGAGGCGGCGCAAGGAAATCTCGCCAAGCTGCAACGCACTGATCCACAGCAGTTGGGCAAGCTGCTCGACTCCGAGCATCCGCAAACCATCGCGCTGGTACTGGCGCATCTTGATCCAAAGCGCGCCTCACTGGTGCTGGATAACCTGACCGAGGAACAAAAGGTGGTGTCGATTCAGCGCTTGGCGGAGATGCGCCAGTTTTCTCCGGAGATGGCGCAGAAGGTGGCTCATATTCTGCATCGACGGCTGGAGAGCGTGGGAGACACGGGGCGCAAGAGTTATTCGGGTTTCAAAGCGGTGGCTGACCTGCTGAACCGGCTCAACGCCAACGAATCGAAGAAGATTCTGGAGGCGATTGAAGAGGGGCAGCCGGAGCTGGCCCTCGGTATCCGCAACTTGATGTTTACGTTCGAGGACCTGGTAACGGTGCCGCCGGCAACCATTCGCGAGATTGTTTCCGGAGTGGACAAGCGGCAGCTCGCCCTTGCGCTGCGTGGCGCCAACGATGACTTGCGCGCGCAGATATTCAAGGCGATGAGTTCGCGCGCCGTGGAGATGATGAAGGAAGACATGGAGGTGCTGGGCCCGGTGCGCTCGCGTGAGGTTGCACAAGCGCAGCAGGAGATTCTCAACCTGGCGCGAAGGCTGGAGTCGGAGGGCAAAGTGGTGCTGAAGCTGGAAACAGGCGACGAGATGATGGCGTGAGAAAAGCAGGGAACAGGGATTAGGGAACAGACCGGAGGGGAGTCTTGCTGGAGACGGGAGCGGCTGCGAAGAGCGGGGCGTACGGACACTTTGAGGTGTTTCAATATCCCTCGGTTCCGGGTGCGCCGCTTTTGCCGGATTTTCAGGGATGGGGAGAGTCGGGTGCATCTGCTTCGAGCGATTCCGAGCGGGCGCACGACCGCAATAGAGCGGCAGCCGAGGTTGCGATGCGTGCGGAGTTCGATAAGCTGCTGGGCGAGGAGACGCGGAAGGCGTTCGAGGCGGGGCGCGAGAAAGGCCGCATCGAGGGCCGTGCGGCTGAGCGGGAAGGGCAGGCTGCGGCTTTGGGTGCCGCGGCACAACTTCGGACGCGGCAGGCTGCCGATCTGGTCGATGCTTTCGGCGCGGAGCGGGATCGCTTTCTGCAAGCTGTGGAGCAGGAGGTAGTCGATCTGGCTCTGGCGGTGGCAACGCGCATTCTGCGCCGCGAAGCGCAGATGGATCCGCTGTTGTTGACGGGGGCGGTGCGCGTAGCGCTGGGGCAGCTCTCGAGCTCGACGCAAGTGAAGCTGCGCGTGCCTGCAGCGGAGCTCGACATGTGGACAGAGGCCATGGCGTTACTGCCGAATCTGGCGGTCAAGCCTACCGTGCTGGCGGGCGAAGGGATGCGCCTGGGCGATTGCATGGTGGAGACGGAACTGGGCACGGTTGATTTGGGGATTCGCTCGCAGCTGGGCGAGATTGAGCGCGGCTTTTTTGATCGCGGCTATTTCGATCGGGCGGTTGGGTCGAGGTCGAGTCGCGCGGCGGCGGGGGTTGAGCCGTTGTTGAACGCGGCTGAAGAGGCTGGTTTGTGATCACTGTGCAGACAAATACTTCCAGGCCACTCTTAGGCCGCTATTTTGCACGCCTGAAAAGCGGTCAGCCCTGGCGATGGCGCGGGCAGGTGCTTGACTCGTTGGGACAAACGATTGAGTCGTCGGGGCCGCTGGCGTCCGTCGGGGAATGCTGCGAGATTGAGGATCATTTGGGTGTTCCGCATCTAGCCGAAGTAATCGGCTTTCGCGGATCACATGTTTTGTCGATGCCGGTGGAGACGACGGAGGGGATTCGTTTTGGAGATTCGGTGGCGGCGCTGGGCGTGCATCCCCAGATCGAGGTTGGCCAGGGCCTGATGGGCCGCGTGTTGAATGCGCTGGGCAAGCCGATCGACGGGGGACGTTCTCCGGTGGCGGGGCAAACCTTGTCGTTGGATGGTTCGGTACGCTCGCCGATGGACCGGGTGCCGATCAAGATGGCGCTGGGCACGGGGATTCGCGTACTCGATGCGCTGCTGACGGTGGGCCGAGGTCAGCGCGTGGGAATCTTTGGCGGATCAGGCGTGGGGAAGAGCACGCTGATCGGGATGATGACGCGCAACACCGAGGCCGATGTGACGGTGGTGGGGCTGGTGGGTGAGCGGGGCCGCGAGGTGGTGGAATTTCTTGACGACTCGCTGGGTGCGGAGGGCAGGGCGCGCGCTGTGGTGGTGGTCTCGACTTCGGACGAGTCGCCGCTGATGCGCATGCGTGCGGCGCTGGCGGCTACGACGGTGGCGGAGTTTTTTGCTGCGCAGGGCAAGCATGTGCTGCTGGTGCTGGACTCGCTAACGCGGTTTGCGATGGCGGCGCGCGAGATTGGGTTGGCGGCAGGTGAGCCTCCGACAGCCAAGGGATATACGCCGTCAGTGTTTACGCGGCTGGCCAAGCTGGTGGAGCGGACAGGCGAGTTTCGCGTGGGCTCGATTACCGCTTTTTATACAGTGTTGATGGAAGGCGATGACCAGCAGGATCCGCTGGTGGATGCGGTGCGATCGCTGCTTGATGGCCACGTGGTTTTGTCTCGCGCGCTGGCTGCGGAAGGATGGTATCCGCCGATTGAGGTGCTGGATTCGATCAGCAGATTGATGCCGGCCGTGACGCAACCGCAGCACCGCGAACACGCGGCGTTGCTGCGGCGGTTGATGGCGGTGTATGCGCGCTCAGAGGATTTGGTGCGCATTGGCGCGTACAAACCGGGAGCGGACCCGGATCTGGATCGCGCGCTGCGAGCACGGACAGCGATGCGCGCATTTGTGACGCAGGAGTCGCACGAGCATGTGCGCTTTGAAGAGTGCGTGCGTCGGCTGGCTGTGTTGGCGGGAGAGGTTTAGCATATGGCGGTTTCGCGGGCGCTGCTCAAATTGGTGCGCATTCGGGATCTCGAAGAGGAACAATGCCGGATTGTCCTTGAATCGGCGGTCGGAGATTTGAAGAGGCTAAGGCACGCGCAGGCGGCGACGGTGGAGCAGGATCGGCGCGGACGGCGCCTGGTGGATGCGAGCGCGCATAGCGGAGAATTGCCGGACAGGCTGGCGGGGATGGAGGAGACGCGCGCGGCCGTGCGGCTGGCTCTGGTGCTGGCGCCAAGAATTGAAGACACAGAACAGGACGTGGAGAATCTGCGCGAAGATTTTCTTGCGAAAAGGGTAGAGCGACGCCAGGCGAAGACATTGGTTGAAGAGGGCGGAGCGCAGGACGCTCTTGCGAGTGAAAGACGAAGCCAGCAAGCGCTCGACGAGTGGTTCCGCAATCGCCTGCATAAGGAGGCCGCGGAAACAAATGATCGGCACATGCGCGAAGGAACTTGAGAGAAAATCCATCCAGCAAACGCTTGGCGCTGTCAATTTGGAATGCGCCGTCCCGTTCCTGACAATGCTTTAACCGGTTTTCGCGCGCGTTGGTACGTGAGCTGCATTGATCTACCGCATGACCGTTGCCACAGCAGTTGAAGTTCGTTCGAGTGGGGTTGCTGAGCCGGGCTCGATTTTGCGGACAGCGTGGAGTCTGGGACGCAGTGCAACAGCTGCAGAGGGCAACGGTTCCGCTACGCCACCCGGAGCTCAAAGCTTTCGGTCGAATTGGCAGGCGCAGCTTGCTTCTCTGGGCAGCGGGGGAAGCGAAGTGGATATCGCGCAGAAAAGTGCGGAACTGGAGAGCTCCGCGCCGGAACCGGATGCGGGAAATTTGGCGGTCGAACGGCCGACGTTTAACGGAGTCTTACCTCCGCCGTTGAGGTTGCCGGAAGTGCGGCAGCCGGGATCGCCTGAGACGAATTCCATCGCGTCTTACGGCCTTATTCAACCTGGACCAACGACTGGGATAGTCAGCGTCGAACAACAGGGTTCGGCCGCGAGGATTAAGGAAATCGTAACGAGACAATCCGGGCCTGTTGCAAGGCCAGAGCGGCCTAACAAAGTGGAGAAGGAAAAGCCCGACAGTGCGGCGCAACCGGTGGCATCAATCCCCGGCACGCATGATTTTGTTTTGCCGGCTGTGCCGGTGACGGTGGGGGGAGTTGCGGTTCCGTCAACTCCGGTGCATGAGACCCCGGTCTTGCGTCATTCGCCGGAACTGTTCACCGCTCTTGCAAAGACGTTCAGCGCGAACAGTGGCGCAAGTGGAATTGAGGTGCAATCCGCGCAAACGAACGCTTTTCCGCCGCGTGCAATCGCTCAGCAGGCATCGGATGCGAGGCCTGATAGTTCCACGGAGTTGCCAAGCTCTTCTACTTCAAAGGATGCGAACTCAGCTGATGATTTGAAGAACGCGATTGCAGCGCCAGCCGGGGAATCCGCGCCGAGGATGGAGACGCCCATCGCCGCTGCCGAACCCAGCTTGGTGCTCAATCCTGAAGCTGGCCCGATTTCCTCGACGGTATCGCAGTTGAGTCCGCAAGCAGTCCCTGTTCAAGGCGTCGAAGATGTGCGATTGGCTGGTGGGAATTCAGCCTTGCCTGTAACAACCAGGCGAGCGACGCGCGAGGTTGTCACGGCGATGCCGGCGGGGCATGGCGGCGTTGCGACGCCGGTGCAATTTACTGCGGTGCCGGGAGATGCGATGGGGTTGTTGCACGATCCGCAAGGCGCGCTGCGTGGAGACGCCGGCTCGGTAACGGGGACTGGCAATGGCACCGCGGCGCCTGCGTTGCGCGAGACGTTTTCGGCTCTCGATGCGGAGGCTGCTCCGGGCGCGCCTGCTTTGACGCACGCCACTGGACGGCAAGTCGAGGCGGGGTTTCAAGATCCCGCGCTGGGTTGGATCGGGGTGCGGGCTGACTTGAGTGGGGGAGGAGTTCACGCGTCGCTGGTGCCGGATTCGGTGGCGTCGGCTCAGGAACTTGGCCGCCACATGGATGGGATCAATAACTACCTGGCCGAGCAGCATACGCCGGTTGCCTCACTGGGGATGGCTGCTCCGAGCGGCCGAGGTGCAGACGCAAGTGGTGGCGATGGGTTTGGGCAAGGTACGCAGCAGGGATCGCAGCAGGGATCGCAGCAGGGATCGCAACAGGGATCGCAACAGGGTACGGACCAGAATGCTCAGCAGTACGTTAACGCAGAGCGACAGCCGGACCGCACCATCAGCAGAGAAGCCTCTGACAAAGTCGTTCCCGCTGTAAATCCCGGTTCGAGGGTTGAGGTTGGCAATTCAACTTACGGTGCGAGCGGCGCACACATTTCGGTCATGGCTTAGGGAAGCATGAAGTTTTGTGCTGGCAGATATTACACCAGTAATTCAAGGGAGTGAAACATGGCGGCAATGGCAGGACTGATTCATCATGCGATGGCGACGAGACAGGCGCTTTCAGGGCCAAGCGCGAATCCGATGGCTTCCGCGCCGGCCGCAGCGGATGATAGCGGTTCGAGCAGTACCAGTGATTCGTCAACCATTTCGGCGAACGATTTTCTTACGTTGCTGGTGACTGAGATGCAGAATCAGGACCCGACCGCGGACACCGACCCCAACGAATACATCAACCAGCTTGTGCAGGTGAACAGCCTGGAGCAACTGATCGACATCAACCAGAATCTTTCAACGGTGCTGGGAACTGCAGGGAGCACGTCGAGCAGTGGCACGGATGCGAGTCCGGCCAGCGCCGCGAAGTCTTCTGCGAAAAGCACGCACCCCACGGGCGCTGCGACGCCTGCTGTTGCTGCGACGCAACGCCCGAGTGCGGCAACCGCCGCGCACTCGGCGGTACCGACCGGACATCCCTCGACGGCTGCGGCCATCAACCGATTCGCTTCTTCAGTTGGCGCCAAGTCTGCTCCGGGAAATCTCAGTGTTCCGGCAAATCATGGCGCGTCTCATCGCGTGGCCCGCGCGCTTGATGGGCATCCTCATGCGCCGGCGATTCCAGGAAAGCTGCCGCCGGGGGGATGACGCTGATTCGATAAGCGACAGAGTTTCTCAAATGCAGGTGCCTCGACTCCGCTGAAAAACGCTTCGCTCAGGATGACAGGTCATTTATTAACCGGAGCTTTGTCGCAGTCATTCAACGAACCACTCACAAAGGAGATCCACAATGCCGAGTTTTTATATTCCACTGAGCGGTCTCGACGCCGATTCAACGGCGCTGAATACCATTGCCAATAATCTGGCCAACATGAATACAACCGGCTTCAAATCGCAGACTACCAACTTCAGCGACTTGTTTTACCAGCAAGTGGGCGCGAATGGAGCAGGGGATGAGATTCAGGCAGGCACGGGCGTGCAGGTGGCTTCGAACAGCACTGACTTCTCGGGCGGCTCGATCTCTTCTACCGGTGTTTCTACCGATGCGGCGATTGATGGCACGGGTTTCTTTGTGCTGGATGGCGGAGGCGGCGGGAGCCAGATGTATACGCAGGATGGAAACTTTCAACTGAGTTCGAGCGGCACTCTGGAGAGTTCCGATGGACTGGCGGTTATGGGCTATGCGGCCACCAAGGGTGTCATCAACACGAATGGCGGGTTGGTAGACATCAACATCCCTACCGGTCAGGTGATGCAGCCTTCGGCAACCACCAATTTCAGCATGACGCAGAATCTGGATTCGCAGAATGCGGTTGGATCGTCCACGTCGGGACAGGTGCAGGTATACGACTCGCTGGGCAACTCCTACGAAGCTACGGTGACTTATACGAACCAGGGCAACAATACCTGGGGCTACAGCGTGACCATGCCGGACACGCTGGGCGCAGCCTCTGCCACGGCCGCCGGCGTCACCACCATTAATTACAACTTTGGATCTAGCGGTACGGCGCTGGCGACTGTTGATCCGGGAACGAACCTTACCATTACCGGCCCCACCGTCAGCGGCTCAGCAACGATTACCGCGCCCACGGTCACGCCGGGTGAAACGGTGGCGGCATATGCAACGGCAGTCAATGCGGCCATTAGTGCGGCGGGAATCACGGGGACTACGGTTACGTCCAACGCTGCCGGGCAGCTATCCATTACTGGGACAGGGATCTCGACGGCAGGTACCGTGATTCAGGATCCGATTGCTTCGGCCAGCGCGACCGGGACCTTGACCTTCGATTCGAGCGGTAACCTGGTCAGCCCGGCTACCAACGTGAGCGGAATCAGCTTTGCCGGCCTGGGCGATGACGCGGCGGCCTTGAATCTGAACTTCAATCTTTATGGCGCGAACGGGACCGGCAACGTGAGCCAGACGGCGGCTGCATCCTCCACCTCGGCAACCAGCCAGAATGGGTTTCCGAGCGGACAGTATGAGAGCTTTACCATCAACGGCACCGGGGTGATTGCGGCTACCTACTCGAATGGCCAGACGCAGAACGTGGGGCAACTGGCGGTGGCGACGGTCAGCAATGAGCAGGGGTTGGTCAATCTGGGTTCGTCGGAATACCAGGCGACGACGGCCTCTGGCAGCGCGGCAGTTGGCCTGGCGGGGAGCGGTGGGCGCGGGCTTATCGATGGCAGTTCGCTGGAGGCCTCGAACGTCAATATTTCCGCGGAGTTTTCTGACCTGATTGTGGCGCAGCGTGCCTTTGAGGCCAACTCGAAGGCGGTGACGACTTTCGACACGGTGACGGAGGAGACGATCAATATGATTCATTAAGCTCGTGGGAGGGGGTAGAAATTTCTCTCCGCGGCTGAAGCCGACGCGATGTGCAGGCTTTTTGCGTTGGGGGGTAAAACCCCCGCCTCCCTCCTCCAATCCGACTACTGTTAGGATGCGATACAGATCACACCACGTGACTGGGAGATTTTTGCATGCGCTTGTTCGTCCTCGCTTTCGCGGCACTTTTGTCTTCGCCCGTTTTTGCTCAGACGGTTCCTGCTGCCATCTTTACTGATCCGCCTGCGGACAAGGCTCACCCGGCGGCGATGGCGGTGCTGCACATTCCGACTCATGGGGTGCTCATTAATGGCTTGGTTTACGAGCCGGCCGGAGCGGGACCGCACCCTACGCTGGTGATCTGCCATGGCTTGCCGGGGAACGAGAAGAATCTTGACCTGGCGCAGGCGGTGCGGCGCGCGGGATGGAATGCCGTGACCTTCAACTATCGTGGATCGTGGGGTAGCCCGGGGGCGTATCGATTTGCGCAAAACCTTGAAGACGCAGATGCTGTGCTGGCGTATTTGCGGGATCCGGCAACAGCGGCAAAGCTGGGCATCGATACGAAACGGATTGCGCTAGCCGGGCACAGCATGGGCGGCTGGGTGACGGTGCAGACTGCGGCGCACGATCATGGGATGATTGGAGCCATCTTGATCAGCGCGGCGGATATGGGCGCCATGGGACAGATGCCGCGGGACAAAGTGGTTGCTCTCATGGCCGACAATATGGAGTCGCTGGCTGGAGTGTCCGCGGAAAGCATGGCCGACGAAACGATCGCCAACGCCAAGAAGTTCAGCTTTAACAACGCGGTTGGCGGATTGACACAAACGCCGCTGCTGGTGCTCTCCGCCGACGATGGGTTGGCGCCTCAAACGGACAAGCTGGCAAGGGATATTGGCATGGCAGGCGGCAAGCAGGTTACATCGATTCATGCGGCTACCGACCACGGCTGGTCAGATCACCGTGTATTCCTTGAAGTAACAATAATTAACTGGCTGAACCAGTTGAAGTAACAGTTGCCATATACGCATTTCGATTCGCATTGTCCAAGCGCGAATTCGATCCCCACATTACAACGGGTAACCTGGGAGTGCCTTCGTAGCCAATAACCCGTTTGGCGGATTGTCGGCCGAGAAAAAGCGTAGTTGAATGGTGGATATCCAGGGGAGCGGAATCCTTAAAGGCCGGAAAAGGGCAAAGTGCAATGGCGGAGATCTGGAAAAATGCAGTTGAGCAGACCACTCCCGGATACCGGCAGCTTGCCGGGGCCGGATCGGGAAGGGCGCCGGAGTTAAAGACCGTGGTGGGCGCCGGTGTCGCTATCGTCCTGGGAATTCTCGCCGGTACGATGCTGGCGGACGGGTCCTTGCTGGGAAAGAAGACGCTGACGGCGAACGTTAGCGTTCAGAGCCCTCTAAATAGCTCTTCAACGGCCAATCGCACCTCGTCTGCCGTTGCGCAGCTTATGCCTGTGCAGGCTCAACCGGCGGCGTCCCAGACTACTCTAGCTTCCGTTGCGCCTCAAACTTCTGCGAAGCCGGCACCTCAAGCACAATTGGCGTCGGGGGCGCGCCCGGCATCGGCTGCTCACGGCACGTCTGGTCGTGAAGTAACTGGCGCCGTCAAAGTTTCTGCTGCGCATCGGGCCGTTTCCGGCCACAAACGGCGTTTGGCTCACTGGCGCAGGCACCTGGCACGGCATCACGCCTTTGGCCATCACAGGTTGCATGTGCAACAAAAGGCAACGGTTGCCGACGCATTGCCGGCCGCAGAATTGCCGCTCAAGCCTATCGCTAAGCTGTCGCTCAAGCCTGTTGCTCCTGTTACGCTCTCGGAATTCACGGTCGAAGGCGAGGATAAGATCGCTACCTACAACGCCTCTGCCGGGACGATCG
>Ga0302324_100028334_pt1 | contig 10646 bp, 7 predicted proteins | sample Palsa_T0_1_FD_201949 | JGI IMG/M metagenome (GOLD analysis project Ga0302324, IMG submission 201949) | Peat permafrost microbial communities from Stordalen Mire near Abisko, Sweden - Palsa_T0_1 | ecosystem: Environmental > Terrestrial > Soil > Palsa > Peat permafrost | place: Sweden: Abisko...
CCGGCGCGCTGTTTATATTTGCTGGCGTGATTGCCAACCTGCACATTTATTTTCGGCCCACCAGCCTGTTCAACACGCTTTTCATGCTGGTGCTGCTGGCCGGGGGGCTCGGGCTGATCGCGCGCGCTATGCGGCCCCATCGCGCCACGGGCACCCGGTGATCCTAAGGCATGGTGAGCAGCCGTTTCTCGAGCGCCCAAACGCGCGCGAAATCCAGATCCATCATGACTCGTACCGGCGTCGCGTCGGGCGCCAATTTGCGGTCGAGCGGGATAGTTGCGCCGTAGGTTTTGCCGAAGCGCGTATCGACGTCCAGCCAGGCGGTCTCGGATTTGGTAACAAAACCGGTATCCAGCAGCCAGGCGGCCGCCAGCTCGTCCCAAAGAAATCCAGTGGCGGTGGGCTTGGTCAAGAAGCCCGGATAGCGCGAGCCGTAGTCCTTCGCGTAACGTTCCGTAATGGGCGTATGCGCCGCGACAATCTCCTCGAACAGCGCTTTGGTCACCACCGCGCGATTGCAGATATCGAGTGGGAACATAACCTTCTCGGGAATCCGCGAGCGCAAAACCGCCTGGGCCGCCTCGGGATCGAACCAGAAGTTGAATTCCGCGGCGGCCGATGCATTCCCGGGCACGTTCAAGTTGCCGCCCATGAACACCAGCCGGATTCGGTTTTCCAGGTCCGGATGCAGCCGCAGCAACATGGCCACGTTGGTCATGGGGCCCAGGGCCAGGATAGTGACCTGGCCGGGATGCTGTTCGATGGCGGCGGTCAGTAGATCGAGCGCCGTGGGCCGCATGGGCGGGGCTATCTTAGACGGACTGCTGAAGGCGCCCTGGAAGTCGAGCGGCCCTTCCAGCGCGGCCATTGAGGGCGTATGCAGCAGCGGCATTTGCGCGCCGATGCGAGGCTGCATATCGGCGTGGCCGAGCAAGCGGAGAATCTCGTTCAGGTATCGGGCGCTCTCCGCCGCCCATACGTTTCCGGAGACCACCGTGATCCCGGCCACGCGCACTTTCTGCGGGCTGCGTAGAACCATTGCCAGAGCGGAACCATCGTCGCCGAAGAAGCCGCAGTCCGTGTCGAAGACTATAGTGTCAGGGGCGCTCGCGGCGGCGGAGAGCAACACCAGCGGCCATAAGGTCATAAAGTGCGCCACAAAATGGGTCATGAACTCCATTATGGTCGTGGCCGGCCTGCACGGGGCGAGCTAAAGTCTATCTCCACTCTGTTCATGCCTGCGACGAGGACGCGTCGTATATACGAGCCCTCAGCCTTTTGTTGCAGGGCATCGAACTGCATACGCTCGAACATAACCGGGAGGATTACGAGTGCTTTCGGGCGGATCTGTCCGGCGTCCAACGGGGACTCTCCCCCAAGATACCGATCCCCTGGATGTTCGTTCTGGTTGGCAGGGCCATCAAGGCGTTGGAGGAATATAGCCGGCGGACCGCCGGAAGACTTCGTGCGCAATTCACCGAACTGCAATCCATAACAGCTCCGCTCAGCAACGCCGGCACTACCATGGTTTCAGCAAGCGAAGTTTCCCTGGCGCGACTGCGAGAGATCCAAGCGCAGTTGTCGGCTTGCCTGCACACGCGGAAGCCGAAGCGGCGCTGTCCAGAGTCGCGGATAGCGGCGTCGCAGCCGCCGTAGTGCTAACGCTGAAGCGGTTGAAGCAGGTAAATGCGCGGTTCGGGTACGGTGCCGGCGATAGCCTGCTGGCAAAATTGGCGACCTATGTGCAATCGGGTGCGAGTCCGGAGGAGGGGCCCTATCGCTGGAGTGGACCGGCGCTGATGGCTACCATCGCCAGGAATGTATCCTTCGATCGAATCCGGCACGAAATCGGAAGGCTGGACGGTGATTCCTGTGACGCCCGCAGTGGATAAACTGGTGCGGGAATTGGACGAGTTTGTCGCTAGTCAAAGCGCAGAGGATTCCTAACGTTATAACGGCTGGCTGGCGCGGACCGTCCACACGAGATATCGACGTCCGGACGGCTACTACCCGCGGCTAGCGCGGCGATGGGCCTCGCGCTGACGCCGAAGCCGCTTGTTGTTTTCTACCCGCTCCATCGTTCTAATGCTGGCTGTCAATCGGCGACGAAGGAACGGGCTTGAGAGCCTGTGAAGGTTGCGGCCACGGTCGATGAGGAAGTCAAAGCTGTGCGACACAGGTTCAGTGTTTGGCAGGTGCCCTTCAGTCCGTCGATTGGCCACAGCGCGTCGAGGTTTCAGACGTGCCGCCGGATGGGGGGTCGATCGCCAAACGCGATCAGCGCCCGCGTTCGCACACCCCACCCTTGATCTTGGTGCTAACTTGCGTTACTCTCTGGAATCATTGGTAGTTCCGAGCATCCTATAGCTACCCCACTGCGATGGCCCACGACTATGGTTTCGACGATCGGATACCCTTTGACGGTTATTTGCCTCTACGGCCCCAGGGTCCTGATCCGGGACTATTTTCGGAAACGTTGATAGCTGGATAACGAAGGTGATCAGCATTGGCACAAAGTCGCGGATATTAAAGGGCGGGCTGGCAGGGAGTAGTTCGCAATGAGCAGCATCACTTGTAATATCTGCGGGGCGAGGAAGGGCGGATCGAATGACTGGTGGGTCTTATTCGAAGCTGAATCCGGCCGGGCCGTCTGGATTGGCCGCATTGAGGAGGCCAAAACCGAGCAACCATGGAAACCGGCGACAGTTCCGTGCCATATATGCGGCGTACAATGCCTGTATAGAAAGCTGAACGCATTGTTGCTGCCCGGCGCCAGCGGCTCGGCCAACGGCGAGAAGCCTCCGACATTATTGGAGCCCGCCGGGGGCAATTTGCGTGCGGACCCGGCGGGCTCCAGCCACAGTGACGCAGCTTCCCGGCTGATCGCGCCTGGCCCTCTGCCCGGGATCCGGTATCTTGGGACGGACCACAAACGGACCGGACCCGATTCTGGCGTGCGGGCCTACGATACGCCGACAGCCCCGAACGGCAAAATCGGTTCGCCAAGACTCCGGGAAAATGGCGCGATCGACCAGGGTGTGACCATCAACGGTGTAATCCAAAGCGACGAATCGTTGTCGGTGAACGGTGAGCTGACGGGGACTCTTCTGCTGCCCTATCATCGTCTTACGGTGGGTCGCCAAGGAAAAGTTCGAGCTAGTGTCCAGGCCAGAGAAGTGGAAGTGTACGGCGTGATCGAAGGCTCTGTCCGCGCAGATAAGGTCATAGTCCGTAAAAATGCACGGCTCGCGGGGGATATTTGGACAAGTAGTCTCGTGATTGAAGAAGGCGCGTTCTTTGAGGGCACAAGCACTAAGGCTCCCGGAGGAGATATTGGCCGTCAAGAGTGGGTTCGGCACGGCTCGTATACTTAGTTGTGTCGACCGGTGAGGTTCCGGCATCCTGGGAGTTGCGGCGACTGAGGTGGCCGGGTGCTTCCCTTTTCGGATCATGTCCATTGCCTCAATGCCGCGCAAATGATTGAGACGGTTGGGGATATGGGGAGTGTCGGGTTCGTTTCGTAAGAATGAGGGGCGGGAGCGATTGTATATGGGAGACGGCAAGTAAATCACGGGCAAATGCGCCGCTAAACCCCTGGCCACTCACACCTTTGAACTGAGAGCGACGGCAGCTCTTACGCCCAGCCGAGATCCTTCATCGCGAGACCGGCATGCCATATCTTGGTCATGTGGACGATCTTGTCGCCCTCGAACTGCATTATATAGACGTAATCGGTGCTGGTGTGGCGGCCCGTCGCCGGAACTGGACCACCGGGGCCCGTATGGGTAGCATGAAACACGCCGTAGGCGGCGACGTTGTTCCGCGCGGCATCGGTAGCGAATGACTTTACCTCATACCTGGCGTCGGGCAGAACAGTCAGCATACCCTTCATCCAGTCGGTGTACTGTGCGAGCGTCTTCACGTCGAACAGAGGCTCGGCCTGTGCGGAAAACGTGGCATCGGGTGTGCAGTAGGCGCTGCAAATCTGCCATCCTTTACCGGTTTCGCAGGCCGCGAAGAAAGCTTCGGCGACACTTGTGATCGATGTCATGTGGACGTCTCCTGTTCCGCAGCATTGACGCGCGTTTCTCCGAATCCTGTCATGTTACCACTCCGGATGTACGCCACCGGGCGTAGCCGTGGACACCCGGCGTTCTAATACAGCAAGTACTTCTCGCGCATCTTCAGAAACGCCGTCACGCCGTCCACCATCTTCTGCTGAATATCCCGTGGATCGTCGCCCGCCGCCAGCGCGCGCATGACCTCCGCGCTGCCGATCAGTTTGGCGTTGGCTTCCAGATCGAACTTGCCGGGGTAAAGCTTTTCGAGCGCCGCCGCGATCTCGAGGCCGAGACGCGCGGAATCGAACGCGTCCCGATTGGTTATCACGAAGCGCACGCCCTCGAGCGCCGGCGGGAGCCGCGTAGCGTACATCCGCACGCCGGGGATTTGCCTGCCATTCAGGTATGCCGCCAGCTCCCGTCCGTGGATGAACTCCGCGCCAATCTGTTCGAAAGGCGCGTCCGTGCCGCGGCCTACCGAATAGTTTTTGGCGTATTCGACCATCGCCACGCCCGGATAGAGCAGCGCCGCATTCAGGCTGCGCATATTCGGCGATGGGTTGATCCAGGGCAGGCCGCCCGCGTCGAACCAATCGCCGCGCTGCCAGTCCTTCATCGCCACTACGGTCAGCTCGGCGCCGATGCGGTTTTCGGCATTGAACATCCGCGCCAGTTCTCCCATGGTCATACCGTGCCGCAGAGGCAGCGGGAAAAAGCCCACGAACGAAAGCAGCTCGCGATCGAGCAGCGGGCCTTCCACGTGCACGCCGGTGATGGGGTTGGGCCGGTCCAGAACAAAATATGATATTCCTGCTTTGGCCGCCGATTCCATGGCGTAGGCCATAGTGGTTTCGTAGGTGTAAAAGTGCACGCCGACGTCCTGGATATCGAAGATCAGCGCATCGATGCCGCGCAGCATCTCCGGCGTGGGCCGCATCGTTTTTCCGTAAAGGCTGAAGACCGGAATGCCCGTGGATGGGTCGGTCGTATCGTTGATATTGGAGCGGTCTTCGGCACCCGCAAAGCCGTGTTCCGGCGAGAACAGCGCCACGAGGTTGACGCCCGCGGCCCGCATGGCGTCGATGTTGCGCCGGCCGGTGCGGTCGATGCCCGTGGGATTGGTGATCAGCCCGATGCGCTTGCCCTGAAGCGGCCGGAAGTTCTCCGCGGCAAGGACGTCAAGACCCGTCAAAGTGGTGCCGTTACGGTCGACTTCGCGGCGCAAACCGGGTCCGGAGATGGTCTCGTTATAGCCGGTAAGGGCCACGCCGGGCGCGTCCACTCCCAGGGCGGACGCGGTAATGGTGGCGAGCTTTCCGCGCAGGCCCGTGATGGCCGGCCTGCGGGAAGGGTGCACGCTATTGGTCAGCAGAATCACGTAGGTGTCCGTGACCGGATCGATCCAGATGGACGTGCCTGTGAACCCTGTGTGGCCGTACGAGCCGATGGGGAACAGCTCGCCGCGGTTCCCGGAAAAGGGCGAGTCGATGTCCCAGCCCAGGCCACGCAGGATAGGCTGGTCGGGCGGCGTCTGAGGCGTAGTGAACTTTTCCACCGTGAGCGGACTGAGCAGGCGCAAGCCGTCAAGCGCGGCGCCCCGGCCCAGCATCATCTGGCAGAAACGCGCCAGGTCGTCGGCTGTCGAGAACAGGCCCGCATGCCCCGCCACGCCGCCCATGTAGCGCGAAGTTTCGTCGTGCACCACGCCGCGCAACGGCGAGTTGCTGCCTGCCAGGCGCTCTGTGGGCGCGATGCGCGGGACCAGCGATGCCGGCGGCTGGAACATAGTCTCCTGCATGCCGAGCGGCAGGAAGATCTGCTGCCGCGCGTAGTTGGAAAGCATCTGGCCGCTCAGCCGGTGCACCAGTTCGCCCAGCAGGATAAAATTGATGTCGCTATAGACAAAACGCGTACCGGGCGGCGCTGTAGGGGTCTCCAGCATGGCCATATGGATGCCCGTCTGGTAGCCGCTCCAGGCCGGATTCAAGGGCAAGTCCGGGGGCTCCCCCGAAAAATGCGTGAGCAGGTTGCGGATGGTGATATCGCTCTTGCCGCCCCGGAATTCGGGCAGATATTGCGTCACGCGTTCGTTGAGACGGAACTTGCCCTGCTCGAAGAGCTTCATCAGCGAGGAGGTAGTGGCCACTACCTTGGTGAGCGAGGCCAGATCGAAAATAGTATCTACAGTCATGGCCTCGGCGGTGGGCGTGAGCGCGCGCTTGCCATAAGCCTTGCGATGAACGATCTGGCCGTGGTGGCCCACCAGCAGCACCGCGCCGGGAATGCGCCCTTCCTCAATGGCTTGCTCGACGGTCTGGTCGAGGAGGGCTGAGCCGGCAAAGGTTTGCGCGAATGTGGGGGCGGCCACGATGAGGGCCCAGAAGAGTTTCGAGCTACCGTACATACAGTTCTAAGTCTTGCGCAGTATCGTCCCCTTCGGAAACTGTGATAGAGCGTGCACCCGAGGCTTCCATGGTTTGCGAATCGGGTTTGTCGAACTCGAATGTACTGAGAATGCGATAAACGCCGGGGGCGAGGCCGCGGAAGCGATACTGCCCGCGCAGATCGGTGCGCGCGGTGCGGAGGTCGATCAGACGCTTGCCGGAGGCCTGATCGAAGGCTTCCAGATACACCGGCGCGCCGGGGGTGGCGTCCTGGCCGGACCCGGTCACGCGGCCATGAATCGCAGCAGGGCGCGATGAAAGTTTGATAACGACCGGACTGAAGTCGCGCAAAACGATTTCGTTCCAGCCGTCCGCCCGCCCATGCTCCGAATCCCTCAGACCTGGACCGCTGAAGGCGCTCACGTAATACGAAGAGGGAGGAATCAGGGCCATCTCCCAGCGTCCGGGTGCCAGCTCCGCGCGATCGTTCACCAGCTTCAGGACTTCGGCACGGCCGCCGCCATCGAGAGTCTTACGGCGCGCCATCAGCCTGGCCTTCGCCAGATCCACGCGATTACCTTTTTCGTCTTCCATGCGAAACTCGGTCTCGCGCGAACGGGTGAGCTGTACCTGTAGCTCCACATCGCTATCTACAGACATCTCGCGGTAGTGCCCGAGCGTTCCGATGCCATCTTTAGCCTCGGCAATGAGCTCGTAACTTCCCGGCGCAACCTGATCGAAGGTGAAAGCAGCGCTGGTCTGCGTCTGGACGCGTCCCGCATCCGAAATCAGGGTCACGGTAGTTGGCACCGGTGGGAAAGATGCAATTTTGCCGGTCACCCGGAACAGCTTGCCGGGCAGCGGGCGGATATTGACATCGTCCATCTGCTGGTCCAGATCCACTTCGACCGTAATGGCCTGGTCCACCGTATTGGTTTCTTTGTGGAAAGTCGGCAGCAGGCCGGAGTCGTCCTCCAGTTTTTTGGCCGCGGTACGAACGAAATAGACGCCAGGGTCGAGGCCATGAATACGGTAGATGCCGCGGTCGTCGGTGATTGCGCTGGCAGCAATTTCGAGCGGCTGCCTGGCTGGGTATGCGATCACCTTCTGGTCTGGAATGCCGATTTCGTTCTCGTCCAGAATGGTGCCGGAAATCGCTCCGTAACGGCGCAAGCGGATATCCAGAAATAGCGTACCCTCCTGCTCGACGGCCATCGGCTTGCCCGCCGACTTCGAATCTTTCTGGCCGTATTGGAATGGCGCAAACCCGCTGCGAGTAGCGCCCACCAGGTACATACCGGCGTTTTGCGAAGGGAAGCCAAACTGTCCTTCGCGGTTGGCGCGCGTGGAGAGCGGTTTGCCGCCGGTACCCTCCACAGGGCGGAGCGTAACCAGAGCGCGCGCCAGCGGCCGGCCCGTGGAAGCATCCAGTACCACGCCGCCAATCTGAGCGGTTTGCGCGGCGCTACAGCAGAGCGCGGCGGCTACCAGCAACCGGTGCATATCAATCCTATGACGCAGAGTGGGGCTGAAACGAGCAGTATGATAAATTGATCCGCAGACAACCACCATGCGCACTCTTGTTCTGCTTCTGCTGCTGACCACAGCCGCGCTGCCTGCGGGGAGTCCCGCGGACGCGGACTTCAACGGCCGGTGGGATATAACGGTCCACAACGCTCCGCGCGGGCGGGCCTGGTGGCTTGAAGTCACGGGCGCCGGTACGCCCGGAATCAAAGGGAAATTCATCGGATTTCCGGGCGGCGATTTGAACGACATCCAACACATCTCGATCGAGAGCGGTGAGCTGCGGTTCACCTACGACGGCCACTCCGTGCATCAGGAATATCGCGCCAGGCTCGCGGGCGGCAAGCTGGAAGGGGCCTTCGAATCGGGAGATACCAAACTGCAATGGAGCGGCGCGCGCGCGCCGGAGATCACCGACGCGGACGACGGCTCGTGGCATCCAGGTAAGCCGGTCAGCCTGTTCAACGGTAAAGACGTTTCGAACTGGCATAGCCTGGTTCCCGGCGCATCGCTCGGCTGGTCCGCGGCGGACGGCCTCCTCAAGGGTAACGGCGCCGCCATCGATCTGGTGAGCGACGAGAAGTTCTGGAACTTCGAGCTGCACGTGGAATATCGCACGCCGCCCCACAGCAACAGCGGGATTGCGCTGCGTGGCCGCTACGAAGTGCAGATCCTGGAAGACTTCGGCAGGCCGCTCGACCGACACTCCAACGCGGCTCTTTACAGCCGCATCGTACCGACCGAAAACGTCACCAAGCCCGCGGGAGAGTGGCAGATTGATGATATCCACCTGGTGGGGCGCCATGTCACGGTAACTTTGAACGGCAAGACCGTGACCAGGGGGACTATCGACGGCCTGACCGCCATGGCCGGCGACGCGGACGAGGGCGTGCCCGGACCGATCATGCTACAGGGCGATCACGGGCCCGTGGAGTTTCGCAGCATCGTGCTGACGCCGCTGGTGAAATGATGAAGCCCTTTGCCGGCATCAACGTGGCGGCCGTGACGCCGCACGGAAAACGGGGCGACGAGCCGGATATCGCGGCCACCCTAGAGCTGATCGATTTTCTATGCGCGGCGGGCGTGCAGGGCATCACCCTGCTGGGGTCGACCGGAGAGTTCGTGAATCTGGACTCCGGCGATCGCGTGCGGCTGGCCTATCTGGCGGTCAAGCGCAGCCGCGTGCCGGTGCTGGCGGGTGTTTCCCATAGCACGCTGGACGGCGCACTGGCCCTGGGACGCGAAGCCACCGCGGCGGGCGCGGCCGGCCTGTTGGTAATGCCGCCGTATTTCTTCCGCTACGGGCAGATCGAGGTTAGGGAATTCTATCTGCGATTCGCGGAGGAAATGGGGCATGCCGCGCCGCTGTATCTCTATAACATTCCCGTCTTCACCAACGCGATCGCCCGGGAGACCGCGGCAGAACTGCTGGCGAGCGGCCACTTCGCCGGCATCAAAGACTCGAGCGGAGATTGGGAATACTTCGAAGCATTGCTCCGCCAGGCGCAGGACCATGCGTTCACCCTGCTCGTCGGTCACGACTCGATATTCGCACGGGCGCGCATGGCCGGCGCCGATGGCATCGTTTCCGGGATCGCTTGCGCCGTGCCCGAGCTTCTGCTGTCGCTCGACCGCGCGATTCAGGAGGGCGCCGCTGCCGAAATCGAGCGGCTCGACGCACGGCTCCAGGAGTTTGTCCATCGTATCGAGGGCTTCCCCGCACCGATTGGGATTAAAGCGGCGCTGGCGGAGCGCGGCATCAAGACCGGCCATCTTGCGACGCCGCTCGGGCGCCAAACGCGGGCCGCCCTGGACGAGTTTCGGGAGTGGTTTCGCGGCTGGCTAAAATCGCTGTGACCCGATAACAATATGTCTCCGGAAGAGTTTCGCCGCTTCGCGCACGAAGCCGTAGATTGGATTGCCGGCTACCTGGCCGATCCGGAACGCTATCCCGTGTTGCCAAAGATGCAGCCCGGCGACCTTGCCGATGCGCTGCCCAGCTCCGGGCCCGAGGTGGGCGAGCCGATGGAACGACTGCTGGAGGATTTCCGCCGCCTGATCGTGCCGGGCATCACGCACTGGAACCATCCCGGCTTCATGGCCTACTTCGCCAACACCGCGCCAGGACCGGGCATCATCGGGGAGTTGCTGGCGGCGTCGCTCAACGCCAATGCCATGCTCTGGAAAACATCGCCCGCCGCAACGGAACTGGAGCAGGTGGTGCTCGACTGGCTCCGCCAATGGATGGGGCTGCCGGACGGGCTCTTCGGCATTATTTACGACACCGCTTCGACCAGCAGCATGCACGCCATTGCGGCTGCGCGCGAAATGGCCGATCCCGAGGCGCGCACCCTCGGAGCTTCGCGCGGGCTCACGCTTTATACTTCCGAGCAGGCGCATTCCTCGATTGAGAAGGGCGCCATTTCGATCGGCATCGGGCAGCGCAACGTGCGCAAGATTCCGGTGGATGAGGAATTCCGCATGCGGCCCGCAGCGCTGGCCCAGGCGGTGGAGGCGGATGTGGCAGCCGGCTTGCGGCCGTTCTGCGTGGTGGCCACGGTGGGAACCACTTCGACCACCAGCATCGACCCGGTGCCGGCTATTGCCGAGATCGCCGCGCGCTACGGGCTGTGGCTGCACGTGGACGCCGCTTATGCGGGCTCGGCCGCCATCGTCC
>Ga0302324_100028335_pt1 | contig 10646 bp, 9 predicted proteins | sample Palsa_T0_1_FD_201949 | JGI IMG/M metagenome (GOLD analysis project Ga0302324, IMG submission 201949) | Peat permafrost microbial communities from Stordalen Mire near Abisko, Sweden - Palsa_T0_1 | ecosystem: Environmental > Terrestrial > Soil > Palsa > Peat permafrost | place: Sweden: Abisko...
CTTAAAATGATTTTCTAAGCCGCGAGCGAAGGGTGCTGGGTGTTGGGTTCTGGCAAACCTTTAAACCGTCTGAGGAGAGTAGGCCAGAACCCAGCACCTAACACCCAGCACCTGCTTCAGCACTACCGCTGCTTTATTGCTGATTGAAACCGGCGGCGTTGCGGAACGCTTCCACGTAGTGCCCGTCTTTCTTCGGGATGCGGCTCCGCAGCTCCGCCTTGGTCTTTTCGAGATCCGCCTTGTCCCAGTCGGGCCGATAGTGGTGTATGGACGGCTCCCACTGGCTGACGTGCGCCATGGCCGCATCCAGCTTCTTCTCGACGACGCTATCGATGTTCACCCAGTAGTTAGCGTCCTTGTCCGTGACATAGTAATAGAATTCCTGTGGGACGATCCACGGCTGCAAACCCTCGTGCAGTAATTGGTTCGGGAAGTAGAGATGCCACTCGGCCGCGCGAATGGCGTCCATGGTATTGTTCGCCGCCATGCGATGGTCGGTCTTGTGCCATCGGACATAATCCGAGCCGGGATCGATCGACAGCACCACGTCCGGGCGCACCTGCCGGATGATGCGGGTCACCTCCTCGACCAGGTCGCGCGTATTGGCGTACTCGAGCATCCCGTCGTGGTATTCCAGCCACGAGATACTTTCCTTGGGAATCCCGAGGATGTGGCAGGCCGCTTCTTCCTCGTGCATGCGGATTCCCGCCAGCCGTTCGCTGGTCATTTCCGGATCGTAGGAACCCTTGTCGTCGTTGGTGTAAATCACGATGTGGATGCGATTGCCGGCTTTTGCGAGGAGCGCCAGCGTTCCCGCGCAGCAGAAGGTGTCGTCGTCGGGATGTGGAGTGAAGATCAGGATGGTCTTGCCGCGCAACTCTTCGAGCCGGGTCTGCGGTTGCGAAAAAAGCGGCAGTGCCGCCATGGCGGCGAGAATGGTCGATAAGAATATTCGCATGATGGAACTGAAACTATACCCGACGGCGGGTTCACCGCGCAAGACGCAGGTGCCCGGTTCACTCGATGACCGTAATTTTTATATCGCGGAATACGCCTGTTTCGTCGAAGGACCCGAAGCCCACTTTGCCTGCTCCGAGGCTGCGGTCGATAGCTTCTAAAGCGGGCACGGCGTGGCCATCGACGGTAACGGCGACAGCTCCCGTGCTCGCTTCGTGCGTCAGCTTCACGTGAAACCAGCGGCCTTTCGCCGCAAAGGAAGCTGCCCCGCCCTCGGCACTGATGCGCACGCGCTCACCGCCATAAACGTGGAAGATGCCGTTGTGTACCGGCTGTTCCGCAGCCCTGTCGGTGGACAGGTGAGCATAGTCAAAATGGGCTTCATCCCGGTATGCAAAAACAATCATCAGCGAGCTGCCGAGCGGCATCACATCCGCTTCGACGGCGAGGCGGTCGTATTTCGGGACGTCGGCCAGAGCGAACTGGATCGGACGCCGCGGGCCCGGCAGCGGGCCTCTGTTGGTCACCAGGCGCAACACCGGCAGGTTGTCTTCGCGATCGGTCTTCCAATCCGAACCGACCCGGACACTCCAGGTGCGGCCGAATATGTCGAGAGTATCGGCGGCATTCGCGGCCACGGCGGTCAGGGCCAAAAACAACGCGAGCTTCATTCCATCATAGTAGCCCGCGTACCGCGTTCGGACTTGAGACGCCTATTCAAGGCAATGCCGGATGCGGAATCAACTGCCCCTTGACCGTGCCGGAAGTTGTCGTGGTCTGTCCCGATACGAACGCCTCGGATGTCGTATAGTTGCCGCTGAATTGGGTGCCGGCTGAGTTCACGGTCACTGTCATCGTAGTGACGTTTCTGGCGTATAGCGATCCGTCCGCACTCGCCACCAGGCTGATGTACTGGACATATAGACCGGTAAATGCAGGCAGCACCTGCCAGATACCGTGGCCGGGAGTGCCATAGATGAGCGCGCCGGTAGACGCCAACCCGGGGACCACCTCCGAAGTGTCCGTCTCAATCGTACTACCGTCTGAGGTAAAGGTCGCCAGGCCCGAGATCGCGATCGGTACAGGTGCCGCTGCCGGTGTCAAAGTAATTTGCCAGGATCCTGCCAAGGACGGGGTCGCTGCTGCCATGGACAAGGGCTGAGCAAGAATCGTAATCAGCCCGCAAATAATGGTTGCCAAGAAAGTCTTCCCGAACATAAAATCCTCCTGCGAGTGCAATTCTACCCCGGTGGCAGACGGGCCGATATGCATTTTTGCGCGAACCAGTACTAGTGTTCGCGGACACCCAATTGGTCGAATAAAAACGCCAGCACATCGGCGTCCTGGGCGATTTCCTCGCTGAGCGCCGTGCCAATGCCATGGCCGGCATTGCTGGTGGTCCGCAGCAGGATGGGATTCTTCGAACCGCTGGCCTGCAGCCTCGCGGTCATCTTGCGCGAGTTGGCCGGGTCCACGCGGGGATCGTTGGCCCCGGTCAGGAAGAGGACGGAGGGGTACTGCGTCCCATCCACCACGTGGTGGTAGGGTGAGTAAGCGTAAAGAGCACGGAACTGTTCGGGTTCCTTGACCGTGCCGAACTCCGTAACATTGAATGCGCCATTCGGATACAACTCCACGCGGAGCATGTCGTAGATGCCCACGTAGGACACTACGGCGCGATAGAGCTCCGGGTGCTGGGTCAGGGCGGCACCCATCAGCAGGCCGCCATTGCTGCCCCCCTCTATGGCCAGCCGCGCCGGCGTGGTGTAGCGACGCTCGATCATATGCCGGGCCGCGGCGGCGAAATCGTCAAACACGTTCTGTTTCTTCGTAAGCATTCCGGCGCGGTGCCAGGCTTCGCCATATTCGGCGCCGCCGCGCAGGTTGGCGATGGCATAGACCACACCGCGATCCAGCAGCGCTCGCAGCCGCAGCGAGAAGAACGGGCTCATGTTGATGCCGTAGCCTCCATAGCCGTAGAGCACTACTGGATTGCTTCCATCGAGCTTGGCGCCTTTGCGCCGGATAATATTGATGGGTACTTTTGTGCCGTCTTTGGAAATGGCGAATTCACGGACCACTTCCGCATCCTGGAAATCGATCGGCGCGGTCTCAAAGAGCGCCGTGCGATCGGCTTTCTTCAAACCGGCATCGAACCGCATCCAGGCGGGCGGCTTCAGGTAGCTGCTGGTCTGGAACAACAGATCCGCGCGGTTATACCGCACCATTTGCCCAACCGAAGAGACCGGATCGAGCGGCACCGTAGACTGAAGGTGGCCCGCCAAATCCAACACGCGGATCTGCGAGGGACCGCCGATCATGTCCGCAACGTAGAGCAGCCCTTCGCACGGCACGAAATTTTCGATGGCATGCCTGCCTTCCGGAACCACCGTGCGGGCGTCCGCCAGCCTGGCCGGATCGAGCGGCATACGCAGGATCGCGCCCATGGGAGCATTGTGGTGGGAAAGCAGGTAGAGGCTGTCGTCCACCCCAAATACCACGCGCGACACTTCGTCGGAAAGAAGCGTGATCTGGCGCCATTGCCCGTCCGGCCGCAGCAGATAGTGCGCAAACTCGCCGCCGTCGCCGAAAGCCATCGCCGCCAGGATGTAACGGCCATCGCTCGAAGAGTGCAGCGCTATCTCGGCGATGCGCGGGAAGTCTTTGCCGAGTGAGTAAGTGTCCTGTGTGGTGGGTGTACCGAGGCGGTGAAGGTAGACCTGTTGATAGAAATTCAGGTCGGCCGGCGGGCGCTCCGTACCGCGCGGGTAGCGCGTGTAGTAGAAGCCCGAGTCATCCGCGTTCCAGGCCACGCTGCCCCCGGCCGTACCGCCATTCACTCGCGGAACGATATCGTCGAGCGGCTTGCCCGACTCCACGCTGTAAACATGCACGTCGCCACTTTCACTGCCGCCCTGAGAGAGAGACACGGCAACGTACTTACCATTCGTGGAGGACGCGTAAAAGTCGATGGAAGTGCCGCCGGAACTGTCCAACTGGTTCGGATCGAGGATGACGCGTTCCGACGCGGTATCGTCGGGCGACGCCAGTGTCACCAGCAGCGCCTGTTCTTTGGGTGGCTCCGATTTCAACGCGAACAACAATCCCGGCCTGGAAACAAGCGCGAAGTAGCCTGGCGATGGATGCGTGTACAACTGCTTCAGCTGGTCATAGAGGACCGCGCGCGCCGGCAGGCGATCCAGGTAGCCGCGGGCATACTGGTTTTCCTGATCGCTCCATTGCCGCACCGCCGGATCGGAGTAGTTTTCGAGCCAGCGGTAATTGTCTACAACCTGGACGCCGTTATAGGTATCGGTGACGGGTTTTTTCGGCGTGGGCGGAGGCGACCCGGTGGCGCCGGCTAGAGCAAGAGCCAGGGCAAAAGGCAGGGCGAGGGCAAGGCAGGACGGCTGCATCCAGCTATTCTAGCTTCATTCAACGGCATCACCACCGGGACCATCGTCCATGGCAATTTCGATTTCATGGCGATCGAGATTCGGCTCATGCCCGCCAGCGGAGACCCACGCCGAGCTTCTTCTTGGCGTACTCGAGGCTACGTTCCAGATCCACCCGCTGCTGTTCCTTGAGCGCCGCTTCGAGAGCGGGCGCATTGTCCGACCATTCTCCGACGACCATCGACCCCATGAAAGGCCGCCCGCTTTTCGCCAGAGCCAGAAAACGCGCGAACTCCCAGGCCGGTGTCTTGGCAAATGCTTTCCAGTAATCGGGCTCGAGATACGGCAGCACCTCCGGCGGCCGGCCGGTGATGATCTCGAGCTGCATCGAGGCGCCCGGGCACAGTTTGCGATAGAGATCGACGAAGCGTGGGAAGTCCACGGAGCCGTCTCCCAGCGCTACCCATTGGGCGGCCGCGCCGCGTGGATGTTCGAAGACGGCGCTGTCGCGAACGTGCGAGGTCACCACGTATGGCGCGAGGGTCTCCAGCGTGAGGAGCGGATCTTCGACCACCCACATGGGATTGCCCGTGTCCAGACAGGAGCCCACAAAATCCTTACCGGCCTCTTCGATGATGAATTTCACTTCGCGCGCCTGCATGTCGCCGGCATGGTTTTCCACTCCGATGCGAATACCCAGGTCGAGCGCCCGCGCGCGCACCGAGCGCAGCACTTTGACCGTATTTTCCATGTGCGCTTCGAGGGGCAGGGTGGTGTGCCGGTCGGCCCGCGTTCCCATGTAACAACGCATCACGGAGGAGCCTACCGCATGAGCCGCGCGCAACCCGCGGGTGACATACTCGACCGGCTCGCCTTCTGTTTTGTTGTAGCTGGTGGAAGACGGACAAATGCAGCCGATACCCGCGTCGATCGCTACACCCAGGCGCGCGGCATGGTCCTTCACCTGTTGCAGGTAGGCCGGCTCCAGATTCTCATAGTCGCCGAGGCTCGAGAGCTGGACCGTATCCAGCTTGAGCCCCGCCGCATAGTCCAGCAGCTGGATCGCTTTCCATTTGAACGCCCGTATGGAATACGAATCGAAGCCAAGCTTGATAGGAAGGGGTTCAGCTGAGGAAGTCATAGCGGCCATTACAGCCGTAGAGGCTGTTTGCAAAAACGTTCGCCTGCGCATAGGAGATGTTTTATCATTTTTATGATGGTTTCGAAAATGCAATACCCGCGAAGCTGACGACACTCTCGGGATCGATATTCCATTGCTCGTAACGCAGCAGATCGCCGCGCGCTTCAGGCAGCGCTTTCAGAAAGGTGTAGAGCGGCGAGGAGCCGCACCACTTCAAATCATCCCGATTCTCCTGGATAAGGCTCCAGAAGCCGTGCCCATCCGATTCCGTAACGCGCTCAATGCGCTTCCGGTCGCGTTCGGCAACCTCGGCCATGATGCCCTGGTCCGCATGCGCGGGAAACCCGTCGTGATATCGCTTGCCCATGTGCGCCATGTCGATGCCCAGAATCCAGAAGAGAGCATCGCCTTCGCGCGCGGCCATCTCGCCCAGCGATTCGAGAAATCGCTTCACCCCATCGTCATCCTCCGGCGCGCCTCCTACATACAGGCTATTGGCGAACTGGCCGCAAAGTATCGGAAGAATGCGTATGTCGGGACCGTAGATATGTTGCAGGAAGACCACCTGAAACTCTACGGTGTGCTCGAAGGAATGGCAGTAGTCTTCCATGAGGACGGCCTTGCCGCCGCGAGCCGCGAGCCGATCGACCAGCGCGGTGTTCGTGGCGGTTTCGCCAAACGGCGTCACAAACGGTTTGCGCGTGAGGCCGAAATGCTCGGGTTCGCCATAGTGAGAAGTTGCCAGGATCACGAAAGTGCGATCCTTCAACTCCGGGCCGAGCTTCTGGTACGCGGCGCGATAGGACTGCCATCCGCCTTCCGGGCTGACATGCGGCGCGGCAATGCCTGTTAGCGGGCGCGCGGGGGCCGGGCGGTTGCCTGCGTGGACGGATGCCCCGTCCATGTAGCGCGTCATGGTCTGGCGCAGGGCCGCGATCTCCAGAGGGTATGCGGAACCCGCGTGTACCGCTTCACGCCTGGGCGCCTCTGCGAACTCCCGCTGGCGCGCCGCCTTCATGCGGGCAAAAACCTCGTCTTCGAGAAAGCCCGCCGAGCTGAGCGTTCCGGCCAGGTGCTGCTCGAGATCGCCCACCTGAAGATCGCCCGTAATACGGACCAGCAGCGCGCGCAGGTCCAGATCCGTCTGGCGGCCGTCAAAGCACCGCAGGCACTCGATCAGTACTGGCGGCACGACCAGCATAGCGTCGGAATAGCGATACGGATCGCGGATGAACAGACCCGGCTGGTCCGGCGCGGGAGACGGAAGAAAATCCAGCGCGGCACGCAGGCGAGGCAGTGGATGGGACAAATTTTATGGTAGCAGAGGCGGACGGGCACGCCGCCCGCGGCTTGCAGGCACGTTGTAGATCACTGCACCACCACACCCACCCCAAACGGGCCGCCAACATGCGAAGCCTTGATCAACTGCTCGACCTGCTGCTCCGGCACGCTGAGCGACAGCGTAGTGACCTGCCCGGCCGCCGCTACGCTCATGCTCTGCAGCAACGCGGGCACCTGCGCAGCCAGACCCTTCGGCGCACTCACCTGTGCCATGCCGGCCAGCATTTTGAGCGTCTCCGCCAGCGCTGCAGCATCCTTATCCGTCTGCGAAACGGTCTGCGCCGTAAGGACCACGTTGGCCCCGAACTTGATGCCGCCACTGGCCTGCTGCACCTTATTCAGCGTGGCTCCCACCTCCTGCAGCCGCGCCGGAGGGACCAGGGTGACAAACCAGGCATCCTTTGTGGTGCTCAACTGGTTCACCTGCGCGGCCAGGTCAGCGCCGATGCCCACGGTCGCGGACCGGCGGTCGATGGCGGCCCGCAGGCTGACGCCAGATCCGGAGATCACCAGGGTGGAATCCACGAAAGCCAGCGATCCCTTCGCGGGGTCGCCCACAATTTCCACGCCTTTGTAGGTCTCGACCGTCTGGCCTTGGCTAAGGGCGGCTTCCACGATTCTGGCCACGTCGAACGTACCGCGGGCCATGATCACTCCCGATTTAGCGCCTGCATCGCTGTTCCAAACTACCAGGATTTCGCGCAGATCCCGGCGCGGATCGAAGCCGGTAGCATCAACCAAGGCTTCCAGGCCCGGCTCCCGCTCCACGATCTGCGCCATCAGATACTGGCCGAACGGTGAAAGACGCACCTGCTCGACGTTGATACCGCCCATGGCGCGCGCATCCGGCATGGCCAGGCTGAGCAGGCCGGGGTCGGCAGGAAGCATTATTTGGGCGGAACTTGCCAAAAAGCAGACTGCGGCAATCAGGCCGGGTCGCATTCTACTTGATGATAACGTGGCCGCGCCGAATTAAGTTCCTCTGTATGATAGGACCATGGTCGTTTCTGCCACAGCGGAGATTCTGGAGGAGAAGATCCGCTCGCGGCGCGCGCGCGTCGGAGTTGTAGGGCTGGGCTATGTCGGGCTGCCGCTGGCCGTCGAGTTCGCTAAGGCCGGCTTCGCGGTCACCGGCATCGACGTGAACACGCAAAAAGTCGATCGCGTCAACGCCGGCGATTCCTACGTGGGCGACATTTCGAGCGAGGCGCTGTCGGTGCTGGTGAAAGACGGTAAGCTGCGCGCCACCACGGATTTCGGCGTAGTCGGCGGGCTGGACACAGTGAACATCTGCGTACCTACGCCGCTGCGCAAGACCAAGGATCCGGACATGAGCTATATCGTGTCCTCCTGCCAGGAAATTGCCAATAATTTCCACGCCGGCATGCTCATCATCCTGGAGTCGACCACCTACCCGGGCACCACAGCCGAGCTATTGCTGCCCGTATTCGAAAAGTCCGGGCTGCGGGTTGGCGAGGATTTCTTCCTGTGCTTCTCGCCGGAACGCGTGGACCCGGGCAACGCCAAGTACCAGACGCGCAATATTCCCAAAGTGGTCGGCGGAACTACGGCTGCCTGTACACAGATGGGCTCACTGTTCTATGCGCAGGCGCTCGCCACCGTGGTTCCGGTGAGTTCGACGCAGGTGGCGGAGATGGTAAAGCTGCTCGAAAACACCTTCCGCATGATCAATATCGGGCTGGTCAACGAGATGGCGCTGATGTGCGACCGCATCGGCATCAATGTCTGGGAGGTGATCGAGGCGGCCGCCACCAAGCCGTTCGGTTTCATGCCGTTTTATCCCGGCCCGGGGCTGGGCGGGCATTGCATTCCGATCGATCCTTTCTATCTTTCATGGAAGACCAAGCAGGCGGGGATCGAGGCGCGCTTCATCGAGCTGGCCGGCTATATCAACGGCCAGATGCCCCACTTTGTAGTGGACAAGATCCAGAACGCGCTCAACGACGCAGGCAAGCCGGTCAAAGGTACTCGTATCCATATTCTCGGTGTCGCGTATAAAAAGGATATCGAGGACATCCGGGAATCCCCGGCCCTGGACGTGATGCTGCTGCTCCAACGGCGCGGGGCGCGCCTGTCGTACAGCGACCCGTATGTGCCCCGGCTCCAACTGGATGGCATCGATTTGCGGGCGCAGCCCGAAAGCATAGTCGGCGAGGCGGATTGCGCCGTGATCATCACCGACCACTCGGCGTTCGATTACCGGCGGATCGCCGGCAGCGCCCGGTTGATCGTGGATACGCGCAACGCGCTGAAAGGTGTGAATTCTTCTCACATAGTGCGCTTGTAGGAACGGAATATCATTGACAAACGTCGGAAAAGCGAAGATCCTTTACTTAAGGAGTTTTTATGGGACCCTCAGGCAGGCTCGTTCTGTGTGGTTTTGCCGTCGCGGCTGGTAGCGTTGCCGCTCTGGCCCAGTCTGTGATTTCAGCGCGCTCGGGGTTGATCCACTACGTGGAAGGACAAGTCTACCTGGGCGATCAGCCGGTTGAAACCAAGTTCGGGAGCTTCCCGGAAGTGAAAGAGAACCAAAAGCTTCGCACCGAAGATGGGCGAGCTGAGGTGCTTCTGACTCCGGGCGTATTTCTGCGCCTCGGCGAGAACAGCTCGTTCCGCATGGTTACCAACCGCCTGATCGACACGCGCCTGGAGTTCCTGTCGGGGACCGCCATCGTAGAGGCGGACGATATTGGCAAGGACAACTCCGTTACGGTGGTTTATAAGGATGCCACCGTTAATTTTGCCAAGAAGGGTCTCTATCGGCTCGATTCGGATTCCGGCGGGCTGCGTGTTTTCGAGGGGTTGGCCGAGGTAACCTCTGGCGATAATACGGCTGAAGTGAGGGACGGCCACGTGATCGCGCTGGACTCGCTGGCGGTCGGCAGGTTCGATAAGAATTCGACCGATGCGCTGGACCGCTGGAGCGCGCGCCGGGGCGAGTATGTCGCGATGGCTAACGTTGGGGCGGCTAATTCCGTGCGCAGTTCCCTGTTTTCCGGCGGCGGCGGTACCTACGGTACTGGCGGCGTTTATGGTGTCGGCGGCATGTATGGGCTTGGAATGTACGGCAACGGCTGCATGTCTGGCGGCAGCATGTTCAACGGCGGCTGGTTCTTTAATCCCCTATTCGGCATGTACTCATTCGTCCCGTGCGTGGACGGGGCCATGTACAGCCCGTATGGATACCGCTTCTGGAACCCTTACAATGTGTACTCAGCGTTTCAGCCCGGCTATTACTATTACCCGTCGTCAGGTTCGACGGCCACCACTGCGCGAGCATATAGCGGCACCGGGTACAGCGTCAATCCGGTAAGACCCGTCGCGAGCAGGGGTTCGAGTCCGGTGGCCTCGTCGGGTTCTTCCGGGCGCGGGTCCGGCGGCGGCGCGCCGGTGGGCTTATCTTCCAGCTCGGTATCCGCTCCGGCCTCGCATGGCGGTGGCGGTGGCGGCGGGCACAAATAAAAAGATCGGCCTCAATCGCCCATAATCAGCTACAATAGGGCCTCACGGGGGAACCATGTTGAAGGGTTTCAAGCAGTTCCTGCTGCGAGGAAATGTAATCGATCTGGCGGTAGCAGTGGTGATCGGTGGGGCGTTCGGTGCCGTGGTGACTGCACTGGTTAAGGATCTGATCACACCGCTGATTGCGGCTATTGTAGGCAAGCCGGATTTCTCAGCGCTCAAGTTTACGGTGAACACCAGCACGTTTCTGATCGGCGATTTCGTCAACGCGGCGGTCGGGTTCGTCCTGGTAGCCGCCGCTGTCTACTTCTTCGTGGTCGTGCCGGTGA
>Ga0302324_100028336_pt1 | contig 10646 bp, 8 predicted proteins | sample Palsa_T0_1_FD_201949 | JGI IMG/M metagenome (GOLD analysis project Ga0302324, IMG submission 201949) | Peat permafrost microbial communities from Stordalen Mire near Abisko, Sweden - Palsa_T0_1 | ecosystem: Environmental > Terrestrial > Soil > Palsa > Peat permafrost | place: Sweden: Abisko...
GCGACTCTTGGCGCACCTTATCACAAAGGTCCTCGCAAAGCGAAATGCGCCAAAAAACGGACAAATCCATTGGACGTTCGACGCCGCGATCAAATAGATTCTAAATGTGTTAACTAAATGTTATTTTACTGACCATAAGAAGTGACTGATTGTCGGCATTCCTGATGATCGCATCGTCGAAATCGGGATCGCAAAATCGTCAACAATTCATCGCGGTCCGTCGCCCGCTCATCCAGCGGGCGCGGCCGGCGACGAGCCGCGGGCCGCCTTTTCTGCGCCGCGCAAGAACCTACCGACCTCATTCATCACGTATCACATGCGACAAAATAGGAGACGTCCAATGGAGATGCGCCTCTTGACCACAGAGGACGAACGATGCGTTTTTGCCCGGCGACTCGCTGACGCACGTGCTCGACACGGAGCCAACTTTCGAGACGTGGGTCCGACGCAGGCGAGAAATGAAATCCGTCTGCGCGCCGCAAACAGCTACGCCTTGTTCGAGACGGAAGGTGAGCCGGCCGAGCGGATGACAGCCGGCGTTGTACTGCACGATCTCGAGACCTTTCCGCAGAGTTGCCAGCAGCCCGATCTTTCCCGCTATTCGCCGCGCTCGGTCCTGGAATGCAGTGACCATTGGTCGCTGTCGCGCGGCGCCGGGATGCATGCGTGGCGCGGTATCGCGGTGCAGGTGGTTCGGCGAGATCCGCGGGCGGTGCTGGTCTATCTGGCGGCGGGAAGATCCGATCACGCCGGCTTCTATAACGCGATGGGCTTCGTCGATGCGGGCGCGCTCGTTCAGTACCCGTACCTCGAAGGGCCGGACGAGGGCCGGCTGTGGGTGCAGCCGATGATCCTCGAAGGAGATGCGCTCGCCAGGCTGACCGCAAACGTCCATCGGCTCAAGATCGAAACCGACGACGACTATCGCACCATCCGGTTCGGCAATTCCAATCGGTTGCGGCCCGCGAAAAATCGCTGCGCGCCGAGAGTCGGCGAAGCCGCCGACGCGCACGCGCAATTGTAACGCTCGATTGCGGGGATTGACCCGGGAAATGTTCTTAAAGCGAAAGCAAAAAGGGAAAGGACATGAATATCGAATTGGTAAACGATCGACCGCTCGAAAACCGTCAATCGGACGCCTACGACGGTAACATTCCGATCAAGCTCACCAAGCTCGAGCTGCGTGATTTGTCAGCTCTGAGCCCGCTTAGAAGCACCTTTCATATTGTCGCCGAATGGACGCTGATAATTACCGCGATCTATCTCTGTCGACACCACTTTAACTTTTTCGTGTATCTCCTGACCGTTGCGTTCATCGGTGCGCGGCAGCACGCGCTGCTGATCCTGATGCACGACGGCGTTCACTATCGGTTGTTCAAGAACCGCCGCCTCAACGATTGGACTTCCGAGATAATTCTCGCATGGCCCAACCTCATCTCGGCGCGCGCCTACCGCAGGAATCATTTTGCGCATCATCGCTTCCTCAACACGGCGGAAGATCCCGACTGGGCGCGCCGTCAGGGTGACGCGACGTGGGTGTTCCCCAAGCATTGGGGCAGGCTTTCAATGCTGATGCTGCGCGACCTGTCGGGCCTCGGCGCGATTTACTATCTCAGGCTGGCGCTAATGCTGCTGTCGCGCGACACCGGTGTGAGCCGCGCCTTCCTGGTCACGCGATACGGCTTCTACGCCGCGATGCTAACGATGCTGGCCTGGTTCGGCGCGATCCATCTTCTGTTGATGTACTGGTTCGTCCCGCTCTTCACCTGGCTGACGGTAATCTTCCGCGTTCGCAGTATCGCCGAGCATTCCGCAATCGAAGGCCGCGCCAAGGCTTACGCGCAGACGCGGTCCACGCGCGCGTCTCTCCTCGAGCACATTTTTGTCGCCCCCAAAAATGTCAACTACCACATCGAGCATCATTTCTACCCGAGTGTTCCGTTCTACCGGTTACCTGAACTGCATCGGGTGCTGATGTCGAGATCGGAATTCAAGGATTCCGTTCACTTGACACGCAGTTATATGGGCGTACTGCGCGAATGTGTCCGTGACTCGCGTTCGCCGGCGTGGCGTCTGCGCGAAATGCTGGGGGTGCGACCGAGCCGCGCGCACGCCTGATGGAGCATCCGGCGATTGCGCGCTGATAACAAAGCGGCGGCGGACCCAAGCGTCCGCCGCCGCCGCAAGCCAAACATTATGCAGTGCACGAGCTAGGCCGCGCGGGCTTCAGGAAATATGCGGAGAAAGTTTTCCGAGTAGAAGCGATCGCGAATCGCTGCCGGACGATCGCCCAGCGATGTCTCGAAGCGCGCGACCGGGTTTCGTCCGCCCTCGGTATGGGGGTAGTCGGTCGAGAACAGGTACAGGTCGGGATTCGACTGATCGATAAGCGCGCCGACGTCCTCGAACACGTATGGCGTGAACGCCAGCTGTGCAGTGATCTGTTCCGACGGCTTGCGCGTGAACCGCGCCAGGTTCGCGTCGGTCTTGCTCCAAATCTTCACCGTCCAGTCCAGCCGCACGAGCATCGCCGGCACCCATCCGGCGCCCAGCTCGACGCATGCGCCGCGCAGTTGCGGGAAGCGCTCGAACACGCCGTCTATCAGCATCATAGAGAGAAAAGTCTCCGGTCCCTGATGCAGCACGGCCATGTCCTTGGTGCGAAGATTCTCGCCGCCGCCCATCCAATCCTTCACCGGCGGGCGGCCGTTGTTCATCCAGGCCTTGTCGAGTTGCAGCGGCGAGCCGCCGACATGCATGACGAACGGAGTGTTGGCCTCGACCAGCCGCGCCCAGAAAGGATCGAACTCGACGTGGCCGGGAGACCTGCCGCCGCAGGTATGATGGGGCACCCAGATCGCACCGGCGCCGCTCTTCAGGGCGAACTCGAGTTCCGCGAGCGCGAGTTCCGGTTCGTCCAGCGGCGCGATCGCGACTCCCATCAGGCGCTTATCATGGGAACAGAAGTCTGCCATGTGCCGGTTGTGCGCGCGCGTCGCACCATAGCGCAGGTTCGGGGTGATCTTCGCGCTCGGCGAAAACGGCATCGTCACGCTATGCGTCGCGAACACGAGCTGCTTCTTGAACCCCAACAAATCAATGGCCGTCGAGCGTTCGCGGCCGTCGAAAGCGCCCAGCGCCTGGATCTCCTTCGATCGTTCGATCAACTGATCGCCCCACGCGATCATCTCGGCGACATGGGCGTCGGAATGGCGTCCGCCACGCGCCATGATTTCCGCGACTTCCTCATCGGTAACGAGCGACGCGCTGTAGCTGACGGCAGGAACGTCGGCGCGCAACTCCGGATCCGCGTACTTCTGCAAAAAATCCGGCAGCTCCATGATGTGACTGTCGGCGTCGTACATCGGCCGGTCGGCAGGTGCGTAAGTCATAGGAATTCCTCGATGGTTTCAATGGCGGGCACGGCGGCCCGCCCCACTACAAAGTCAGAGAATGTTGCGCGGCACAGGTTTTAAGTACTAATCGCAACCCCCGCTCAAGGAAAGCATCCGGAGTGGCTGCCGAAATAACTTCCAAACAGGGACGAAGTCCCGCATCCTTCTTAATATTAAGGTGCAGGGGTTACCCCTGCCCAAGGAAGCGTGAAACCCACGGAGGGGTTTCACTACAATCAAGTTCCTTCGTTCCATCCTTACTATCTGGACACGCGGCGCTATCAAGGCTGTTATACTCCGTAACCTGGAGGCGCCAATGTCCCAAAGCGATTTCTACTTCAACCCTTTCGATCCTGACTTCCGTGCGAACCCCTATCCGCACTTTCCGGCGCTGCTCGAGGGGCCTCCGCGCCAACTCAAACTTTTTTTGCCGACGACAGTAATCGCGCGCTATGACGACGTCGTCACGGTGCTGCACGACCACGACCGGTTCACTGTGCGCCGTCCGGAGATTCCGTTCCGCGAGCGAATCGATCCGTTCGGTGGCGCGCCGACTATTCTGACTGCCGATCCTCCGGTGCATTCGCGGCTTCGACGCCTGGTCAGCAAGGCCTTCACGCCGCGGCGTGTGCGCGAGCTCGAGCCGCGCGTGCGCGAGATAACGACCGAACTGCTGAGCCGTGCGACGGACTCATCGGAAGTCGAAGCGATGGCGATGCTGGCGAATCCGCTGCCGGTGATTGTGATCGCCGAGCTGCTCGGCGTTTCGGCTGACGATCACGCGCAGTTCAAGCAATGGTCGAATGATCTCATCAGCTCGTTCGGACAGGAGATGGGGTCGGGGCCGTCGGCGGCCGGCCTTGCGGCCAAGGATGAGCTGCGGCGCTATCTGGCCGAGGCGATCAAGCAGCGTAGCGCGAATCCGGCCGACGATTTGATAAGCGCGCTGGTAACCGCGCGCGATGAGTCTGACGCGCTCAGCGAGAACGAGCTGCTCGCGTTTGTTGTGTTGCTGCTGCTGGCCGGCAACGAGACGACCACGAACCTGATTGGCAACGGACTGCTCGCGCTATGCCGCAATCCCGAACAGCAGCAGCGCTTGCGCGATAATCGCGAGCTGATTCCCACGGCCATCGAGGAGATGCTGCGCTACGACCCGCCGGTGCAGATGACGGTGCGGGTGCCGACGGCGACGACCAGCGTCGGTGGCACCGAGATCGCCGAAGGTAGCATCGCATTTATCCTGCTGGCGGCGGCTAATCGCGACCCGTCGCATTTTCCGAGTCCGGAAAAGTTCGACGTGACGCGCGAGCCCAACGAGCACGTTTCTTTCGGCGAAGGAATTCACTTCTGCCTTGGTGCGCCGCTCGCTCGTCTGGAAGGTGCGATAGCTATCGGGCAGATGCTCGACAAGTTTCCACGGCTGCAACTAGCCGACCCGGACGCGAAGATGGAATATCGCGGCTCGATGGCGCTCAGAGGGCTGAGCCAGCTCCGTCTATCGGCGCGTTAGTTTTCCAGGATTGTGAAGGCAAGAATTACGGTCAGTACCGTTCTGGCGGTCGTGGTGTGCGCGGTGCTTTTTTGCGGCAACGCGCGCGCTCAGTTGGCCGGCGCGCAATGGCCGCCGGCCTCCGCCAGGCAAACTCCGACTTTGCCCGGCTCGCCGGTGAGCGTCAGGGTCGCTATCTTCCTGGCGAACCTGACTGAGATCGATGAACTCGCCGAGCGCTTCACCGTGTCCGGCTACTTGTTTCTGACGTGGAAGGATCCGCGGCTGGCCTACGCGGCTTCATCTGCTGAAACCCGGCGCCAGGTTGCGACCGACAGCATCTGGGTACCGCAGATTAATTTTCTCAACCAGACTGAGAAACGCGGATACATCTCGCGGCTTGCCCTCGTCGATCCGGACGGCACCGTGCACTACGAGGAGGAGTTCGTCGCGCATCTCAGCGCCGAACTTAACCTGCGCCAGTTTCCCTTCGACACCGAGCATCTGCACATTCTCGTGCAGCCGCTTCTAGCCGATGCGGAAATGAACCGGGTGGTTCTGGTGAAAGACCCCGACGAAACCGGTGTCGCGAGCGCGCGATGGACCGCGCTGGCGCAGTGGGACATCGTCGGGGTCAGCATGGTCGATAGCAGCTTCGCCTACGGCAACCACGCGCCGATGCTGCCGGCACTGACCTTCACGCTGACCGTCAAGCGCCAGTATCCCTACTACCTATGGAAGATATTTTTTCCGCTGGTGCTGATAGTGATCGTCGCCTATAGCGCGTTCTTCGTCGACATCAAGGATCACTACACCCAGATAACGATAGCTCTGACTACGATTCTAACGGTGATAGCTTTTTCTTTTTCGGTGGAAAGCAGCATGCCGAAGGTTCCGTACCTCACCTACATAGATTGCTTCTTCCTCGCTACCTACGTGCTGGTCTTCTTGTCGATGATCGTACTGGTGGTTACTCACACGATGATTGGGCGGGAGCGCCATGGGCGGGCAATCAAGCTAAGAAGACTGTGGCGATGGACCTATGTGCTGCTTTTCGTGATCGTAAACGTGGCGATCATTCTTAATTTCTTCGCCTAGATCGCAGAAAGCAGTTCGGCGCGGCGGTTTTTATGCCGCCGCGCCGAAGTTTTTACGTGCTCAGTTGTTGCCTAGTAGTAGTCGGGTACGAACGTCTGGTCTTCCAGTGGCGGGCGTTTGTAGTCCGTTGGCATATCGGGCCTTGGGGCCAGCGCGAACGGAGTTGGCGGTAGATCCTCGTACGGTATCAGGCTTAGCAAGTGCCTTATACAGTTCAGGCGCGCCAGCTTCTTGTTGTCCGCCTTAACCACCCGCCACGGCGCCATCTTGTGGTCCGTGTGACGGAACATGATGTCCTTGGCCATCGAGTACTCGACCCATTTCGAGCGCGACTCGATATCCATCGGGCTGAGCTTCCAACTGCGTGTGGGATCGTTCATGCGGCCCTGGAAGCGCCGCTCCTGCTCGTCGTCACTAACCGAGAACCAATACTTCACGATTAGCAGGCCGGAGCGGCAGAGCATCTGCTCGAACTCCGGGCAGCTGCGCAGGAACTCCTGGTACTGCTCGTCGCTGCAAAATCCCATCACGTGCTCGACGCCCCCGCGGTTGTACCAGCTGCGATCGAACAGCACCATTTCGCCGGCTGCCGGCAATTGCGCCACATAACGCTGAAAGTACCATTGCGTCTTCTCGCGTTCGGTCGGCGTGCCGAGCGCAACGACTCGGCAGATGCGCGGATTGAGGCTCTCCGTGATCCGTTTGATGACGCCGCCCTTGCCGGCTGCGTCGCGTCCCTCGAACAGGACCAGCACTCGCAAGCCCTTGTGCTTGATCCAGTTCTGCATCTTGACGAGTTCAATCTGCAGGCGCGCCAACTCTGCTTCGTAGACGTCATTTTTTATCTTGCGCGCTTCAGCCTTGACGTCCCCATGATGGATTTCGAGCGGGACCCCATTGGTTGCGCCGTCGGACGCGCCGTTGGCCGGAGCCGCCGCGACGGTCGCAGCGACTCCGTTGGCGACGACGGCGCTCGCCTTAGCTTTTTTTTTCTTCTTGTCCTTTTTATCCTTTGATTTCATGGCCGCCCTACATGATGAAGAGCATTTCCTGGTAAGTCGCCAACGGCCACAAATCATCGGCGACCATGCCCTCGAGCTGGTCCGAGGTCTTCCTTATCGACAGCATCGCCGGGAGCACGGCGCTGGCGAGATGCTTGGCGTGATCGAGCTTGCTGTGCCCGCCACCCTCGGCCAGCATCCCCTCAAGCTTCACGATGCCGTCCTGCAGGTCTTTCACTAGTACGGTTAACTTGTCGAGCGTATCGGTATCGAACACGTATCCGACCGCCTTCAGATTTGCGCAGGTCGTCGCCAATTCACCCTGATAGCGGATAGCCGCCGGGAAGATGACGGTCTTGGCCATTTCGATCACGGTGCGCGCTTCGAGTCCGACCACGAGGCAGTACTGCTCGAGGGCTACATCCATGCGGCCCAAGGACTCACGCTCGGACAGCACGCCGTATTTGGCGAAGAGCTCGATGGCTTCCTTGGTTCCGAGCACCGGGATTGCTTCTACGCATGAGCGCAGGTTGGGCAGGCCGCGCCGGTCCGCCTCTTTGTGCCAGACGTCGGTGTAGCCGTCGCCGTTGTAAACGACGCTGCCGTTTTCCGCCATCACGTCTTCGAGCACCTTCTGGACTGCGCCGTTGAGCTTCGTCGGATCGTCGCCAACCAGCTTCTCGAGCTTGGTCGCAATAAAGTCCAGCGACTCGGACACAATCGTGTTCATTGCGTACATCGGTCCCGCGATAGACTGGGCGGAACCTACTGCGCGAAATTCGAAACGGTTGCCCGTGAACGCAAACGGACTCGTGCGGTTGCGGTCGCCCGCGTCCTTCGGAATGACCGGCAACGAGTCAACGCCGACCTTCAGCGTCTCGCCGCCTTTTGAACTCTTTGCACCGCCTTTGGTGATCTGGTCGAAGATGTCCTGAAGCTGTTCGCCCAGGAAGACCGAGATGATCGCCGGCGGTGCCTCGTTGGCGCCGAGCCGATGGTCATTCGATGCGGTCGCGACGAAAGCGCGCAGCAGCCCGCCCCATCGATGGACCGCGCGGATGACGGCCGCGCAAAAGACCAGGAACTGCGCGTTATCGTGCGGATTATCGCCCGGGTCGAGCATATTGCCCTGGGTCGCATTGCCGATCGAGAAATTGACGTGTTTTCCCGAGCCGTTAACGCCTGCGAACGGCTTTTCATGTAGCAGGCAAACCATCCCGTACTTTTCGGCCATCCTCTTCATCAGCGACATCGTCAACTGCTGATGGTCAGCCGCGAGGTTCCCATTCTCGAACATAGGCGCGAGTTCGAACTGGCCGGGCGCGACCTCCTGATGCCGCGTCTTGGCCGGGATGCCGAGCTTGAACAGCTCGCGCTCGGACTCGAGCATGAAGGCGAGCACGCGCTCGGGCAGCCAGCCGAAGTAATGGTCTTCGAACTCCTGGCCCTTGGGCGGCAATGCTCCGAACAACGTTCGGCCGCAGCTCAGCAAATCGGGCCGCGAGAAGTAGAAATGGCGGTCGATGAGGAAGTATTCCTGCTCGGCGCCGGCGAAGGAGACCACATGGGCCGGATTCTTGTGCCCGAACAGCTTCAGAATTCGCTGTGCCTGCGTGTTCAGCGCTGCCATCGAGCGCAGCAGGGGCGTCTTCATGTCGAGCGCTTCGCCGGTCCACGAGACGAACGCGGTCGGGATGCACAGCGTCGTTCCGTTCGGGTTATCGAGAATGTAAGCGGGGCTCGAGATGTCCCACATCGTGTAGCCGCGCGCTTCATGGGTGCTACGGATTCCGCCGTTCGGAAAGCTCGACGCGTCGGGCTCACCCTGCGTGAGGTTCTTACCAGAGAACTCGGCGACCGCTCCGCCTTCGCCATCTGGTGACAAGAAGCTATCGTGCTTCTCGGCGGTGATGCCGGTCAGCGGATAGAAGACGTGCGCATAATGTGTGGCGCCCTTGGACATTGCCCATTCTTTCATCGCCAACGCGACGACATCGGCCATCGCGGGATCGAGATGCGAGCCGGTATCTATCGTTTTCAGCAGCGATTTGTAGACTGGCTTGGGGAGCCGAGCCTTCATCTCCGCCTTGTTGAACGTGCTAGAACCGAACAACTCGCTGGCCGAAACGTCCGCGAATTTCACGGGCGTCGCGGGGGGCTGGTAGTTAGTGACGGCGTCGATAGCCTGTAAACGTGCCGAGCTTCCGCTCAATATCCTGTCCTCCGAATTTGGGTTACGATTTCGGAAAGGTCATGCAGAGACTTTCTCGAAAACAACCTTATGGGTACTGCAAGGAACGCGCCCTCTATATCGAATCGAAATTCCAAGCAAGTTGCTCGATCTTCTCTCGGTCGACCCATCGACCGCTGCCTCAATTTCCAACAGGATGCGCGACAGACGGGCTATTTGTGCTTGCGATAACCAAATCGACCACCAATGATGGTCGTCTTGACGAAATTCATTAAATCGAATCGTGCATAATGCAGGCACGGCGGGGAATGACGTGATCGAGGCAGTGATATGGGATTTCGGCGGCGTCTTCACGACCTCGCCCTTCGAGGCCTTCGAGCGCTACGAGCGAGACAAGGGCATCCCGGTCGGCGTCATCCGCAAAATCAATTCCACCAACCATGAGAGCAACGCGTGGGCGATGTTCGAGCGCTCGGCTATCGACTTCGCCGGCTTTGACGCGGCCTTCGCGGCGGAAGCGATGGCGCTCGGCTATGAGATTCCGGGCCGCGATGTGGTCGCGCTGCTGGCGGGCGATTTTCGCCCCGAGATGATCGAAGCGCTGCGGCGAATCAAGACCCGGTTCAAGACCGGCTGCATCACCAACAACATGCCTGCGGACGCACGAGGTGCGACGGCGCCGGCGCGATCAATCTATTCGCGCGAGATAATGGAACTGTTCGACGCGGTGATCGAGTCGTCGAAGATTGGTATCCGCAAACCCGATCCGCACATCTACCTGATGATGTGCGATCAGCTCGGCGTGAAGCCGGGCGCCTGCGTCTATCTGGACGACCTTGGCGGCAATCTCAAACCCGCGCGCGCAATGGGCATGACGACCATCAAGGTTGAAAGTGCGCCGCAGGCGATCGCCGAACTCGAAGCCGCCACCGGAATGAAATTGATCTGACGGCGAAGTCCGTGTGCGCTGACCTTCGTCACGTCTCATCTCTGAAAAATTTTCATGGTTCCTCGCGGGCTTGCGAAAACGCTCGTTAATACCGGCGTTTTTGCAGCGAATGCGGTTGGCAATGGTTTTGCAATCCACTGGTGAGACTCGCGAAACGAGTTGGGAAGTGGAGGAAATACCATGGAGCTCAGCACCTACTCAGCGCATGACGACCTGCCAAATATCTTCCAGGGAATAGGACTGCTACCGGTCCAGTTCGCCGAGAGCCGACGCAAGAAGCTGCCCTCCGAGGGCGAGCGCAAACTGCTGTTCGCGGTGCTCGAAGATGCGATCCGATGCTACCTCAAGTATCGCGACCGCGGCGCAGAAGCGCGCAATAACGAGGAGTTCGTCGAGGCCGCCGAATGGCTGAGCTCCGACGATGGCGACGGGCCGTTTGCATACGTGAGCGTTTGCGCAGCTCTGGGTATCGATGCGGACTGCCTGCGCGCGGGTATCAGCAATCACACTGGCCGCTTCG
>Ga0302324_100028337_pt1 | contig 10646 bp, 7 predicted proteins | sample Palsa_T0_1_FD_201949 | JGI IMG/M metagenome (GOLD analysis project Ga0302324, IMG submission 201949) | Peat permafrost microbial communities from Stordalen Mire near Abisko, Sweden - Palsa_T0_1 | ecosystem: Environmental > Terrestrial > Soil > Palsa > Peat permafrost | place: Sweden: Abisko...
CCACGCTGTGGCGGGTTCGGTCATGCTCGCGGCCGCCCTCTCCGTCCCGAAAGCGCCCGTCATGAAGGAGCCCACGCTCCAAGCGCCATCCGTGCCGAAGGCTCCCACCTTTCAAGTGCCCAAACTTGCCGTGCCCAAGTTTGCCGTGCCCAAGGTGCCGACCCTCGCGCCGCCGCCGCCGCCGACGCTGCCCCAACGAACGGCAGCGGCCAAAATCCACCAGCCATATATTGATATGGGGCACGGGATCGCCAGCGGCCAAGTGTCGTTTATTTGAGGCCGTCGAGTCGGGTCAGCGAACTTTGTCTCAGCGCTTGACGCGCGCACACAAATCGGCCAAGCTCCAATTATGCCGATGGCCGCTCGTTTAACCGATATGCACGTGTGCCCGATGGTGACTCCTGGCCTGCCGCCTATTCCACACGTCGGCGGCCCGATTACGGGTCCCGGTGCTCCAACGGTCTTGATTGGAAGCATGCCCGCGTCCGTGGTCGGCGACATGCTTGTTTGTGTCGGTCCGCCGGACACGATTGCGATGGGTTCCACCACGGTGATGATCGGCGGCACACCTGCCGCCCGCATGGGCGATCCGACGGCGCATGGCGGCTCGGTTATCCTAGGCTGCCCGACGGTGATGATCGGCGGATGAGTCGCCGTCACCTCTAAGCCCAACGAAATCTTCTCCGGCAAAGCCGCCACTTCATCCGAGGTGGCAAAGCTGCTATTCAGGTCATGGAACAGAGACCGACACGGCATGGTCTTCAACAACAGCGGGTTACAAAATGGGGGTGTATTTTGTAGCTGCCAATTCTGCTGGGTGAGATAGACTCCGAACATGAAGAACTCGACAAACCGCACTGGAAACGGATTCATTATGAAAGCAAGAACCATCACAGCGCTGGCGGTTGCGGTCTTCATTTCCGGGTGGGCCATGGTGGCCGCCCATGCGGCGGCGACCAAATACGTTGAATCGCCGCCACTCTCCAAGGTCATCAAACAAGGGGTTGTGCCCGTTCGTGAAGGCGGCGCCATGCAATTGCCCATCATCACGTGGGGAGGCGACATCGCCAGTATCCTGGCCAATGGCAGTGCCGTCAATACTGCAGCCGGCAGTGTCTTCGACGCTCAAGGTTTGAAATTCACCCTGAAGCGAGAGGACGACTTCACAAAGCAAATCGGGGATTATATCAGGGGCGATTCCGCCTATTTGAGGTGTACCCTTGGGATGTTGAACCAAGCCATTGAAGCGCTTGATGATCCGCGGGTCAAACCGGTTGTCATCGGCCAATTGACTTATTCGGTGGGCGGTGACGTCCTTGTCGTCAAGGCAGGCATCAAGACACCGGCCGATCTCAAAGGCAAAACTATCGTTTTGCAGGCCTACGGCCCACATGTTGACTACCTGACACATGTTCTTGCGGACGCGGGGATTGCCCTTGCTGACGTTAAGATCAAGTGGGTGAAGGACCTCACCGGGTCGGACGACAGCCCTGCGGCGGCACTGCGCAGCGACCCGTCCATTGACGCGGCTTTCATGATTAGTCCGGACGCAGCCGAAATTACCAGCAATGGCACGGTCGGTACCGGCGCGGAGAAATCCGTCAAGGGCGCGCATATCCTGATGTCAACCAAGACGGCCAGCCGGATCATTGTGGATGTTTATGCCGTGCGCAGCGATTATTTCCAGGCCCATAGGAACGAGGTCGTCAATTTTGCGCATGCCTTGCTGATCGCGCAAGAGAAGCTGGCGGTCTTGATGCGCGACAGTGCGACGCAGAAAGCCGAATTCAACAAACTCATGACTGCTTCGGCTTCCCTTCTCTTCGATAGTCCACAGGCGGTGGCGGATGTCAAAGGTCTCTATGGGGATTGCGAATATGTGGGCTTTGTCGGCAACGTCAATACGTTCTCCAGCCAGACTTTCCCGCGTCGTTTCTCGGTCCTGCAGGACGAGATTCAGGCTGGGCTGATGAGTCTGGGTCTTATCGGATCCAAGGTCGCGGTGGAGACCGCGGGTTTGGACTATGAAGCTCTGAAGCAGGGCTTGACCCAGACCGTGGCCAACGAAACCCCGAAGTTCCAGAGCAGCGAGGTGGCCAAAGTGATGGCCCAACGTTCCGAACAAGGCACCCTCAAGGACAATCAACTCTTCGAGTTTGAAGTTTTCTTCAAGCCCAATCAGGCTAGTTTTTCTCCCGAAGCGTATGCCGAGCAGTTCGACGAAGTGATCAAGCGCGCGGCTGTCTATGCCGGCGCCATCATTACTGTCGAAGGTTATGCCGATCCGACGGCCTACTGTGACGCCAAGACCAAAGGACAGCCGCCGCTGGTCCTCTCCCGCATCAAGCAGTCCGCCAACAACACTTCGCTCAATCGCGCGGTGCAGGTGCGGGAGGCGATCGTCAATTATGCCAAGTCGAAAAGTGTGGCGCTCGATCCGTCGCAGTTCACGACGATGGGCCATGGCATCAGCGACCCGAAAACGGGCACTTCGTCCGACGGCGAACCCATTCGGCCGACCAGCAAAGAAGCGGCGTTCTCGAATATGAGATGCGAACTGCGCATCGTGAATGTCGAGGCCGAATCGGTTTGGACTCCCGACGGAGGTGCAAAATGAAAGGTCTGACAAGATTCATTTTCTTCCTCCTGATAGTTGTCTTTTATTTGGCGTATTCATTACACCGTCGGCCGGGGATGACGCCAAGACCTTCAAGACATTCAACTCCTGCTGCCCAGAAAATTGAGGACCGCGGTTTCAATAACCGCATGTGGTATGGAAGTGATACGGCCAAAGACCTCGACTTGCTCCTGACTCGCCGGAACTTCCTGGTCGTGCTCGACGGTTCCGGCTCCATGGCGGACTCCCAGTGTTCGGGCAATTTATCGAAAATCGTCGCGGCCAAACAAGCCATTGCCGCTTTTGCCAAGAAGCTCAAGCCCGAGGACAACCTTGGACTCTGTGCCTTTGACAGCCGCGGCGTGACGGAACGAGCGCCTCTGTCGCTCAATCGGGCGGCCTTCAATCAAGGCTTGCAGGCCGTCCGCTCCGATAGCAATACGCCGCTGGGCACGGCGGTGGGGTTGGGGTATTCCCTTTTGCAAAAGCAAGCCCAGCGTCAGCTCGGTTACGGAGAATATTATTTGATTGTGGTGACGGACGGAGAGGCTGACCGGGGCAACGACCCTGGCCCTATTGTCAACAAGGTCGTATCCGAATCGCCGGTAGTGATCAGTACCATCGGTTTCTGCATTGGCGAAGGCCACAGTTTGCATCGGCCCGGACTGACCCTGTATCACGATGCCACCAATCTGGAACAACTCAACCAGGGTCTGGAGAGCGTTCTGGCTGAATCGGAATTCAGCGCGGTGCCGGCCGGGCCGTGAACTCGGCAGGAATGCCTGCGCGGCAGAAGCGATTATTAGAAAAACCGCAGCATGTGAGAAACAGTATGGTTAATGGCAATGGAACATAGGCCGTGGACATTGAGAGGACGCCATGAACAAATACATCACTGATGAAATCCAGCTATCCCGAAAATTCGGCTTCAAATTGCCCGCGCTGCGTGTCTTCAATCTGGAAACTTTTGGCATTGAGCGAGAGAGTTTTTTGCGCGATCTGCGCCCGACTTTCTCGGTCCTGCATTTGGATCCTTATGATGCAAAACGCGCCAAAGTGGACCTGCTCAAGAAGCGCCTTCCCCAATACACCGACCGGCTCAACGGATTTCTAAGCCATTACTACGCCAACAAGGAAGACCTCGCCGCCGTCTATGACATCCTCAAGGAACTGGACGACGCGGATCGCAATGAACTTGACCGTATCGGCATGACAGGCCGAAGGAAGCGATCCGTGGCCCGATTCAACATTCGCCGCGCGGCCAGGAAATGGAGCTTCGAGCGCGTTTCCGCGGAAAAATTTCGCCAGAAGGTCGCGCCGGGCGACCCGCGCGCACTGGTGCGCGTCTTTCACGAAATGGAAACCATGGTCGCGGACCATCCGCAGGTGCGCCATCTAATGGCCTGCTTCGCTGATTTGGTGCGGGAACGCCATCCTGAATGCGAGCGGTTGCAGATGAACGTCCATCAAATGTTCGTTTTCGCGGACATACTTTCCGGCGGCGATAACGCGCCTGAAGGCATTCATCAAGATGGCGCCGACTACATCGTTTCCGCCCTGGTCATTGAGCGCGCCGGCATTGTAGGCGGCGAGAGCATTGTCTATGCGCTTGACAAGAAGACGGAGTACGTGCGGCGAACGCTGGCCGAAGGGGAGGGAATTTTCCAATCGGACAGGCATCTGTGGCACGATGTCACACCCATTCGCGAGAACCCGGCGGTGCCGCCCGATTACGGCCACCGCAGCATTCTTGGATTTGACATGGATATCGTCTCATGAAGAAGACTCCCATATTGGTGGTTCTGTTTCTGCTGGTCTGCCTGCCCGGCTTGTATTTTGCCAAAAGGCTGATTCCGGTCCTGAAAAGCAGGGTCCAGCAACAGACCAGCGACGCCAAGGACCTCAAAGGGAAAATCTCTTTGGCCATTGACGACTGGATTGGTTATTATCCGATTAGTTCCGGCCGCATGAAAAAGGCGATGCGAAGCGAGGGCTATCTGCTTGACATCTCCAATGATGGCGGCGATTATCCCGCGCGGATGAAGATGCTGCGGGAAGGGGAATTGGACTTCGCGGTGGTTACGGTTGACTCTTATATCCTTAATGCCGCGTCGGTGGATTTTCCCGGAACCATCGTGGCCATTCTCGATGAATCAAAAGGCGGCGACGCCATGGTGGCCTATACCAATGTGGTGTCCAGTCTTGACTCGTTCAAGTCGTTCAATGCTCAAACGATGCCGAAGATCGCCTACACTCCGGCCTCACCCAGTCAGCACCTCCTCAAAGCCATCAGCTCGCACTTCAACGTTCCAGCCCTGAAAAAAATGAGCCGGAATCAGCGTGTGGAGACGAAGGATTCGCAGGAAGCGCTCAAATTCCTGCTGGAGAAAAAGGTTTCCGTGGCCGTGCTGTGGGAACCCAATGTTTCGAAGGCCTTGGAAATCCCGGGGGTCGCGAAAATCCTGGGGACCGAGAGCACCAGCCGGCTCATCGTGGATATACTTGTCGTCAACCGCGAGTTCGCGCTCAAGAATCCTGAGCAAGTGGATTTGCTTCTCAAAACCTACTTCCGGACGCTCAAGTTTTACGCGGATAATCAAGAAGAGCTGGAGAAAGACATTAATACCGAACTCAAGCTCTCGCGCGATTCCATCAAGAAGATGCTCAATGGAGTGGCCTGGGTCAACTTGAGCGAGAATTGCCAGGCATGGTTTGGCATCAGCGGCCCCGGCCAAATTGCGGAACAGGGACTGATCGATACGATTCAATCCACGGTTGAGATATTGGTCGAGAGCGGTGATTTCAAGGAAGATCCGCTGCCCGATAAGGACCCTTACCGGATTGTCAACAGCAGCTTTATCCAGCAAATCTATAACGTGGGCATCAAGAACGGTTTCGCCACGTTGTCGGGAAACCCGGGGCGGGGCGCCGACGTGGGCGACGGGTTGAGCAGGCCTTTCAAGCCCATGACCGACGCGCAATGGGCAAAGCTGCGTGCCGTGGGCAGTCTGAACATTGAACCGGTCATGTTTCAGAGCGGTGTCGCCGATCTGGATGTGTCGGAAAAAGAAAAACTCGATGCCATGGTCTCCCGGCTTAAACATTATCCGACCTTTCGAATTCTGGTGGAAGGCCACACCTCGTTTCTGGGGGACGCCGCCGCGAATCTGGCGCTTTCACAAGAACGGGCGGACGCGGTCATGCGCTATCTGACCATCACCTACGCGATTGATTCCAATCGCATACGGTCCGTCGGCTACGGCGGGACCAAGCCTTTGCCCATGCAGCCGGGCGAGAGTGAGCGCGCTTACCACACCTACCGTTTGCCGCGTGTGGAGGTATCGTTGCTGCAGGAATCCTTTTGAGCACAAGAAAGACCGACACTCATGAACATTAGTCAGACAGAAAGCGTCAATGGGAAATCGATGTATCCTCTGGGCCTGGCCACCGCGATACGAGTTTTCTCGCGCAGGGCCGTTCCTTCGCCGGAACAGTTCAGCAGAAAAGGGACCCTGGTCAAAATCAAAAAGGAAAGCAAGTATTTCGGCTTGCAGCCCGAAGCGGCCGGAATCGGTGAGGTCATCGGTTCGAGAGAAGAAGAGGCTGGATGGGCCTACGTTCAGTTTCCGACCGGCTTTAAAAACCGTTATCGGATAGGTTTGCCGGCGGTGGAGAATGGTGTTTGCGATCTGGAATTGGCGGAGGAAGAAACCGACACTTTTGCCGTTGCCATCTACGGGGGCCAGTTCATGGAGTTTTGCGTCAGCGGATTCGCGGTCGAGCCGGGTGATGCGCTCAAGCTCTCGCGCGATCCTCTCTCGGTGGTGGACGTGGAGAAGGGAGCCGCTTCCGGCAGCATCGCCTTTGTCGCGCAGGCGCTCGATGGGGGCATGGCCGTGGTGGATTTCCAAGGCAATCGAAAGACGGTGTTTGCCGGGAAATTTGCCGGCCAGCTCGAACCCAGCGGCCGGGTGGTGCTCGATGCCAGCGGCACGGTCATCATCGGCAACTTTGGTTTGGAGGATGACGCTTTCGCGGTTGACCAGGCGACCCAGGTTTCCTGGGATGATATTTGCGGCCAGGAAGAAGCGAAGAATCGGTTCATGGACGCCCTGGAAAAACCGATGCGTTATCCGGAGCATTACCAGTTCTTTGGCAAGAAGCAGCCTTCCGGCGTGCTGCTCTACGGTCCGCCCGGCTGCAGCAAGACCATGTTCGGCAAGGCCATCTTCACTTCCATAACCGCCACTTGTGCCGCCAAAGGGGCGAAAGCCTCGCAAGGCTTCATCCTGGTTTCCGGTCCGGAAATTCTGGACAAATACGTCGGCGTTCCAGAGGCGACCATCCGGCATATTTTCGCCCGCGCCCGCAAATTCTTCGAGAAGACCGGCATTCGGCCCGTAATTTTTCTGGACGAGGCGGAATCCATTCTGGCCAAGCGGGACTCCGGCATCAGCAGTGATGTTTTGCGCACCATCGTCCCAGCCTTCCTGGCGGAAATGCAAGGCGTGCGACAATCGGGCGCCATCGTCATCCTGGCGACCAACAAGCCGGAATCTTTGGATTACGCCGCCATTCGCGAAGGCCGAATTGATGTCAAGTTGCGTATCAGCCGGCCGGATCGGAAGGCGGCTCGGGAGATTTTCCTCAAGAACATGAAAAGTGTCCCGGTTTCAGAGACGACGACCATGGAAAAACTGGCTGACACTTTCGCGGAGGAATTGTTTTCGGACAAGCGCGTCATCTACGAAATCCAAAGGGAGGGAGCGGCGGGCAAGAACACGGCCGTTTACTTCACGCTGGCTGATATCGTCAGCGGGGCCATGGTGCCGGTCGTGGTGGAGGAAGCCAAGCGACTGGCGCTGGAGAGGGAGCTCTCCAAGCCCCGGGCTACGGAAGGCGTTCGTCCTGAAGATGTGGTGGCCGGCGTGGAAAGTATCTATCGCCAGAGCTTTGCTTCCGATCATAACGAAGCGCTGCGTGATTTCACGCATGACTTCGTGTATAGCATCCGCGGGGTGAAAAAGCTCACGCAAGCACAAGTGTGACCCATGAACTGCCCGGCCATACCGCTTTTGCTCGACATAGGAGCCAATTTGCGGATAGCTTGGGCAGTCGCGGAAAGCTGGAATGATGCTCCCGCGCGCCAGAACAATTTCACGAAGCGAGCCATGAACACCTCTACGAAAACCGCCACGGGTAGCCGGCAGCTTGATTTCAGCGAAGCGGCCGCCCGGCGGGCCGCCTTTTTCGCCATCATCCAGCATCCGCTGACTCTCTGGCCTCCGGCCCTGGGCACGGCGGCGGCTGTCGGACTGACGATGTTTTCGGTCGCTTCGGTCCCGTGTTCGGCGGCCATCGCCGCCGGCGGCATCGTGCTGGGCGTGGCCCACTGGGCTTATCGCTATCTCGGCCGTGGCGACGATTATATGCAAATGCATTACGCGGAGCTTCACGAGCAATTTGAAAAGCTGAAGCAGCAAAAAGCGGTGGAGTTGGCCGCCGATCTCAAAAAGCTCGGCTGCAAGCAGGGACAGACCCAAGTGGCGCAATTCGAGGATAAATTTCAGAATCTGCTGGCCGTGTTCCGCAGAGTCTTGTCGGAAAATGAATTGACCTTCTCCCGCGTCATGGGGACGGCGGAACAGGTTTACCGATCCGGCCTGGAGAATCTGGAGCGAGTGGTCGTCTTGCTGCTCAACGTCAAGGATATGGATCGGGAGGACATCACGGCGCGCATAGGCGCTTTGGAGCCCAAGGCCAAGCGGACCCATGCCGATGAGGTGAATCTGAAAGCATTGCAGGATCAGGCCGGGGTCTATGATCAAACCATGCAGGAGGTGGACGAACTGCTGGCCGGCAATGAAGAGGCGCTGGCCACGATGGACAAGGCGGGTAATGCGGCCATCCGCATCAAGGACCGGTCCGCCTCCCAGACCCCTCGGGAGATCATGGCCGAGGCCATGGGGCTTCTTGATCAGATGATAGCGCGGGCAAACAACAGACAGGTTCCGGCCATTTCGCTGGAACAGGATCTCAAAAAATAACAGAAAACGAAAGGAACACCGTTATGCCAGAACAATTACAAGTGGCCCCGACCCAGAACCTGGATCTGCTGGGGCAGCAGCAGTCCGCTCTCATGGAAGCGGCGCCGCAGGTTGCGGACACCGCCAAATTGAAAAACGATCTCGGCCTGCTGGGCCCGGAGGAGATCGCCAAAGCAGTCAAACAGAAAAAAGTGGATCCGGAACTGGACCGGCAGGCCAGCGAGTTTGTCAGCAAGCTGCTGAAAGTTCCGGCCGCAGAGGCCGAGGCCCAGGAACAGGCGGCGCTCTCCGTCGAAAACCTCGGCGTCACACCGCAACGCAAGGCGGCGGCCGCCAACCAGCTTCTCCAGCAGCCGCTCAAGCGCCTCGGACAGATCGGCGGCGGCGAGGGGCAAGGCATCGCCGACGCTCTCACCAACCTGAAAGTCCAATTCGACGAAATTGACCCGTCGCGGTTCAATTTTGATTCAGGCTGGGCTGGCAGGATCGCCGGTCATATACCAGGAATAGGCAGCAAATTGAATCGTTACTTCACGCGCTTTGAATCGTCGGGCAAGGTCATCGAGTCGCTCTTCGATTCGGTGGAGGTCAGCCGGCAACAACTCATTCGCGACATTGATACGCTGCGGGATGAGCAGACCACCATGCGGCAGGCCACGCGTGATCTGCAGCGGTATATCGCCACCTGCCAATTGATCGACGAAAAACTCTCGGCTGAAGTAGTCAAGCACGATCCGCAGAGCGACGAAGCCAAATACATCAACACCAAGCTCATCTTCCGCCTGCGCCAGCGCATCACGGACCTGCAGCAGCAACTTGTGGTCAACCAACAGGGAGTGCTGATGTTTGAAGTTCTCATCGAGAACAACAAGGAACTTATCCGGGGGGTCAGCCGTTGCAAGAACGTGACCTATCCAGCCTTGATCATTGGCATCACCGCCGCCCAGGCGCTGGCCAATCAAAAGATCGTCCTGAATAAAATTCAGGCCCTCGACGATGTTGGCAACAGAACAATCGCTTTCAACGCCAAATTGCTCGCGACGCAAGGCATCGAAATCCACAAGCAAGCGGCTTCAGCCCAACTCTCCGATGCGGGTTTGGCCCAGGCCATGAAGGACGCCATCAAGGCGCTGGACGACGTGGATTCGTTCCGTATGCGCGCCCTGGAGCAGATGGGGACGGCCATCAAAGAGAGAAACACGCTCACGGCCATGGGCGAGCAGGCCATGGCCAGGATGGAGCGCGGCAATAAAGCCGCCGTTACCTTGAATCTTGACCAGGATCTCACGGCCACCGGCAAAAAAAACGAGTAACCGATCACCCCTTCAAATCGTTCTCCGGAGGAGCACTACGGCTCTTCTGGACCGCCTCAATCCCGAGATTGAGAAAGAATCAAACAGAAAGGAAATACGAATATGAAATTGTCAAAAACAATCATGACCCTTGCCGCGGTTGCTTTCGGCAGCTTGCTCCCGCCAAATGCCGGCGCCTCCGATAAAAGTGCGGCCGATAAAACCTACCGCTATCTCTGGTCCCACTACACCGGCTGGGAGCCGTGGCAGTACATTGCCGACTCCGGGATCATGAAGAAGTGGGCTGACAAGTACGGTGTCAAAATCGAAATCGTTTTGATCAATGACTACGTTACCAGCATCAATCAGTACACTTCCGGCGAGGCCGTCGGTTGCGCCATGACGATCATGGACGCGCTCGATATGCCTGCCTCCGGCGGCATCGATTGCGATGTGCTGGTGGTGGGAGATTACTCGGACGGCAACGACGGCCTGGTCCTCTTCAACGGTAAAACGATAGCGGATGTCAAGGACCGACAGGTCCTGATCGTCAAGGACTCCGTTTCATCCTATCTGCTCTCGCAGGCCCTCAAAGCTGGAGGTTTGCATGATGCGGATGTAACCGAGGTCAATACCTCCGACTCCAATATCGGCGCCACGTTCGCCGCTTCGGGAGATCACGGGGCGACG
>Ga0302324_100028342_pt1 | contig 10645 bp, 7 predicted proteins | sample Palsa_T0_1_FD_201949 | JGI IMG/M metagenome (GOLD analysis project Ga0302324, IMG submission 201949) | Peat permafrost microbial communities from Stordalen Mire near Abisko, Sweden - Palsa_T0_1 | ecosystem: Environmental > Terrestrial > Soil > Palsa > Peat permafrost | place: Sweden: Abisko...
CTCATTCGCACCCTCGTCATATCGTCCTACTTTGACGAGTACACGCTCTGCCGCATCGAGCAGGCCGCCGTCCAGGGCTTCATCGACAAGTCGACGAACACCGTGGCGGAGCTGAGCCTCGCCATCACCGCGATCGAGAAGGGATCGACGTACTTTCCAAAGCCCTTCACCGAGGCCCGGCGGGCCCACAGCCGCAACCCCGTCGCCTTCGACAAGGTGCTGACGGACCGCGAGCAGACCATCCTGAGCCTCGTGGGCGAGCCCTTGTCCGACGCCGAGATCGCGGCGCAGCTGAGGCTTTCGCCGGAGACGGTCGAGAAGCACCGGTTCAATATCATGCGCAAGCTGGGCCTGCGGTCCCGCGCGGAGTCCGCCCGGTTCGCGCGCCGCTGCGGCCTCACTCCCCCGCCGGTGGCCCACAGGGCGAGGCCCGTGCCAAACTGATGCCCGAGATTGCAGATCGCCGGGGACCGGATACCTAGGTCGGGTGCAAAGTGACACCCATCCGTCCGGGGGCGGCCGAGGCGCCGCCCGGAAGACGTTTTACGGCATATTGCTGGCCCTGTGCGCGTCGCACATGACCAATGACACGCTGCAGGCGCTGCTCCCCTCGATCTATCCGCTCCTGAAGCAGTCGTTCGGCCTCACTTTCGGCCAGATCGGGATGATCACGTTCAGCTTCCAGCTGACGGCGTCGATCCTCCAGCCCGTCGTGGGCCGGGTCACCGACCGCCATCCCATGCCCTACACGCTGGCCGGGGGCATGGCGATTTCGCTGGTCGGCCTGGTATTCCTCTCCCAGGCCGGAAGCTACCCGATGATCGTGCTCTCGTCCGTGCTCATCGGGATGGGTTCAGCCATATTCCACCCCGAGGCCTCGCGCGTGGCGCACATGGCGGCGGGCACGAGGTACGGCTTCGCGCAGGCCGTCTTCCAGACCGGCGGCAACCTCGGCTCTTCGCTGGGGCCGCTCCTCGCCGCGCTGATCGTCGTGAAGCACGGCCAGGGTTCCATCCTCTGGTTCACGGCCCTGGCCTTCGGCGGCATCATTCTCCTGTCCCGGGTGGGCGTGTGGTACAGCCAACACATCGCGGCGCACAGGAAGCACATCGCGGAGCGGCAGGCCAACGGCCTGCCCCGAAGGACGGTGGCCATCTCCCTCGGCATCCTGGTTGCCCTGATGTTCTCCAAGTACTTCTACCTGGTGAGCCTCACGAACTACTACACCTTCTACCTGATCGCGCATTTCGGCCTCTCCGTGCAGCACTCGCAGTACCTGCTGTTCGTGTTCATGGCCGCCGTCGCTGTGGGGACGATCGTGGGCGGCCCCCTCGGGGACCGCTTTGGCCGCAAGTACGTCATCTGGATCTCTATCCTCGGCGTGGCGCCCTTCTCCATCCTCCTCCCCCACGTCGGCCTCACCGCCACCGTCATCCTCACCGTGTTCATCGGTCTCATCCTCGCCTCCGCCTTCCCGGCCATCCTCGTCTACGCACAGGACCTTGTGCCCGGCAAGGTGGGCGCCATCTCCGGGCTTTTCTTCGGCTTCGCCTTCGGGATGGGGGGCATCGCCTCGGCGACGCTCGGCCACTTGGCCGACGTGACCAGCATCGAGTTTGTGTTCAACGTGTGCGGCTACCTGCCCCTCATCGGCCTGCTCACGTGGTTCCTGCCCAATGTGAAACATGCCCCGGGAGCCTCTCCCGCCGCGGAATAAGGACGCATCTGCCCCATGGGACCCAAGACAACCAAGGCCAAGCCCGCGTTCGTGTCCCATGCGCCGCAGAACCGGACGGACTACACTATATATATAGACGCCCCCAGGGTCGCGCCTCCCCGAGACGGCTTCCCCGCAGTCCTCCTCATGGACGGGGATGCCTTTTTCGACCCGGGCGTCCATGCGGGAAGGACCCTCGCGCAGGCTGGAATAATTCCGCACTGCGTGGTCGTGGGGGTCGGCTATGGCGTCGGATTTGGAAAACCAGGAAATTTCCGCGGCAGGGATTATACGCCGACCCATGCCAGGGAGGAACCTTCGAGCGGCGGCGCCGGCGCATTCCTGAGCTACCTCACCGACACGCTCTGGCCCGAGCTCGCCCAGCGTTACCCGCTCCGGGAAACCCACCGGGTGATTGCCGGACACTCGCTCGGCTCGCTCGCCGTGCTCTTCGCCCTATTTCAGGAGAAGCCCTTCTTTGACCGCGCGCTCGCAGGCGCTCCCTCCGTGTGGTGGGATGACAGGAGCATACTGGGACTGGCTGCAAAGCTCCGGGACCGCACGGCGAGCCTTCCCGCCCGCCTTTACCTCGGGGTCGGCGGGGACGAGACGCCTTCCATGCTCGGCGACCTCGAGCTGCTGGAGGCACAGCTTAGGGAGCGGCCCTTCAAGGGCTTGAGCGTGTCATCCAAGGTACTGCCCGGACTGGACCATTTTAATTCGGCGGCCGAGATTCTGGCGTCGGGGCTTGCCGATTTGCTGGGCTAGACCTTCATTGGCGCCTGTGAGGAAGCTGCCGCTACTGGGCGCCGTGTGCGCCGCCGCGCTACTTGCCCCCAAGACGGGTTCCCCGGCGGATGAAAATCCATTCTTCAGCGAGAGCACGCTCCCGTTTCACCTCCCGCCCTTCGACAGGATCAAGGAGTCGGACTACCTTCCGGCCTACGAGAAGGGCATGGCCGACCAGCTCAGGGAGGTCGAGGCCATCGCGGCGAACCCCGACAAGCCGACGTTCGAGAACACCATCCTCGCCCTGGAGAAGTCCGGCCGCGTGCTGGCACGGGTGAGCGCCGTGTTCGACAACGTGAAGAAACTCGAATCGGACGAGACGATGAGGAAAATCGAGCGGATCGTCTCGCCCGAGGTCGCAGCGCATGAGGATGCCATCCACCAGAACACCGCGCTTTTCGCGCGGATTGACGAGATCTACAGGAATCGCGCCACGCTGGGCCTTGATCCGGAATCTGTCCGCCTCGTCGAGCACTACCACCTCGTCTTTATCCGGGCGGGGGCCCAGCTCTCCGTTGCCGACCAGGCCAAGCTGAGGGCCTACAATGCGGAGATTGCCAGCCTCTCCACCGAGTTCAGGCAGAACGTGCTCACCGAGAGGAATGACTCCTCGGTCTTCGTGACCGACCGCTCCGAGCTCGACGGCCTCTCGGATGCGGCCATCGCCAGCCTCGAGGCCGCCGCAAAGGCCGACAACAAGCCGGGCGCCTATGAGATACGCCTCATCAACACGACGGGACAGGACGCCATGACCTCGCTGACGTACCGCCCGCTGCGCCAGGCAATCATGGAGCACTCGCTGGCGCGGGGAAGCCGGGGAGGTTCGTACGACAACGAGATGGTCGTCGAGCGCATCGCCGACGTGCGCGCGGAGCGGGCCAACCTCCTGGGGTTTGCGACCCACGGCGACTACCAGGTGGCGGACCAGACCGCGGGCACGGAAGCCGCGGTCGAAGGCCTGCTTGCCCAGCTCGTCGCGCCGGCCGTCGCAAAGGCGAAGCGCGAGGCCGCCGACATGCAGGCCCTGATCGACCAGGAGCATGGCGGCTTCCAGCTCGAGCCCTGGGACTGGCAGCTCTATGCGGAGAAGGTGCGCAAGGCCCGCTTCGCCTTCGACGACCTCCAGCTGAAGCCCTACTTCGAGCTGAACCACGTCCTGACCGACGGCGTTTTCTTTGCGGCGCACCGCCTCTACGGGGTCACCTTCAAGGAACGCCACGATCTTCCGGTCTACGAGGCCGACGTGCGGGTCTTTGAGGTCGACGACGTCGACGGCAAGCCGCTCGCCCTTCTTCTCGAGGACTTCTACGCGCGGCCTTCCAAGCAGGGTGGCGCGTGGATGGACACGTACGTGAGGCAGTCCTTCCTCCACGGTGACCTCGCAGTCGTCGCCAATCACCACAATATCCAGAAGCCGGAGGCCGGCGAGCCGACCCTCCTTACCTTCGATCAGGTGGTGACGCTGTTCCACGAGTTCGGCCACGGGCTCCATGGGATGTTCTCCCGCGTCAACTACCCCAGCTTTTCGGGAACCGCGGTCCCGCGGGATTTCGTGGAGTACCCTTCCCAGGTGAACGAGATGTGGGCCGCGTGGCCCGAGGTCGTCAGGAACTACGCCAGGGACTACAAGACGGGTGAGCGCATGCCTCAGGAGCTCATCGACAAGATGCTTGCCACGAGGAAATTCAACCAGGGCTTCGCGACGACCGAGTACCTGAAGGCGACGCTCCTCGACCAGGCCTGGTATACCCTGAAGCCGGGCGGCATTCCGACAGACATACCCGCATTCGAGCAGGCCACCTTCGCCAAGTACGGGGCCGGCTTCGCGCCGGTGCCTCCACGGTACAGGTCCACGTACTTCTCCCATGTCTTCGAGGGCAACTACTCGGCGGAGTATTACTCCTACATCTGGGCCGACGTCCTCGTCGCGGACAGCATCGAGTGGTTCAAGAAGAACGGGGGGCTCACACGCGAGAATGGGGACCGGTTCCGGTCCACGGTGCTCTCGCATGGCGCAAGCGTCGCACCGATGACCCTTTTCCACCAGTTCACGGGCACCGATCCCGAGATCGGCCCCCTGCTGAGGCTCCGCGGGCTCGACGAAGGCGGGAATTGACCGCGGGAGGGGCCGCCGGGTATGTATCGACGGCCATGCCCGAACCCTCCGCCCCGTCCGTGTCGATGGAAACGCTCGTCGCGCTCTGCAAGCGCCGCGGCTTCATCTTTCAGTCGTCCGAGATCTACGGCGGCATAAACGGATTCTTCGACTACGGCCCCATGGGCGCCGAGCTGAAGAAGAACATCCGCGACTGCTGGTGGAACGACATGGTCCGCAGGCGCGACGACGTCGTCGGGATCGAGACCTCCATCATCATGCACCCGAAGGTCTGGGAGGCCTCCGGGCACGTCGCCGGCTTCACGGACCCCCTTGTCGACTGCAAGGTGTCCAAGCAGCGCTACCGCGCCGACCAGCTCTTCTTCGCGCCGGTCATCGTCGACGGCCAGGTTGCGGGTTATGTGAGCGCGCTCGAGAGCGAGCGCACCCGGGAGGCGCTCCAGGAGGCTGCCGAGACCCTCAAGCGCAAGAAGGCGATCCAGGGCAAGCTCGCTGCAGTCGAGCCCCGCGACATGACCGAGGCCAAGCCGGAGGAGATCCCGCTCATACCCTCCCCCGCGACGGGCGAGCCGGGCAGCCTGACGGCGCCCCGCTCGTTCAACATGATGTTCCAGACCAATGTCGGCGCGATGACCGACGCGGCCTCAGTCGCCTACCTGCGCCCCGAGACGGCGCAGGGCATGTTCGCGGACTTCAAGTCGGTGGTGGACACGGGCCGCGTGAAGCTTCCCTTCGGCATCGCACAGATCGGAAAATCGTTCCGCAACGAGATCACGCCGCGCAACTTCATCTTTCGCTCCCGCGAGTTCGAGCAGATGGAGATGGAATACTTCATCCATGAGGACGCGGACTGGGCCAAGTGCCACCGCGAATGGATCAACTGGTGCAAGGATTGGCTGCTCTCGATCGGGCTGCCGGCCTCGCACCTCTCCGAGTATGACCACCCGAAGGAGAAGCTCGCGTTCTACTCGCGGGGGACCACCGACATCATGTTCCGGTACCCCTTCGGCGTGCAGGAGCTCTGGGGCATCGCGGCGCGGGGTGCCTACGACCTGGGCCAGCATGAGAAATGCAGCGGCGTTCCCCAGACGATCTTCGACGAGGCGACAAAGAGAAAGTTCATCCCGCACGTGATAGAGCCCGCCGTGGGCGTCGACCGGATATTCCTAGCAATTATTTGCGCGGGGTACGCCGAGGAGGACGTGAAGGACGACAAGGGCAGCGTGGAGAAGCGGACCGTGCTCCGGCTGAGCCCGAGGATCGCGCCCGTCAAGGTGGCGGTGCTGCCGCTCCTCAAGAACAAGCCCGAGCTCGTCGCCCGCGCCGAGGCGCTCCACAAGAAGCTCCAGAGGAAATACGCCGTGTTCTACGATGAGTCGGGGGCGATCGGCCGGCGCTACCGCCGGCAGGACGAGATCGGCACACCCTGGTGCGTGACCATCGACTTCGAGACCATTGAGAAGGACGGCACCTTCACGCTGCGCGAGCGGGACTCGATGCAGCAGAGGCGAATCGGCGAGGCCGAGCTGTTCGCGCTCCTCGAGGAGCACGTCTACTGACCCGGACACGATGGACGCCTTTGAACGCGCGCGGGCGCTAATTGACGAGGCACATGCGGAGGATCCCGGAAAGGCGCCGGACGGGCGCCCGGCCGAACTCGTCTATGCCGACCGGATGGAAAAATGGATGGCGCTCGTCGTGCCGGAGGCGGATGCGCCTATGCGCCTGGCGGCGCGTTGCCAGCACCTGGAGCGCTGGAAGGTGCCGAGGTCCTCATTCCCCGCGGGCAAGCCCGGCTACCTCTCGTGGCGGCGGTCGCTCTATGTGAAGCAGGCCGAGCGCGCGCGCGACCTGCTTTCCCAGGCCGGGATCGAACCGGCCGTCGCCGCCGACGTCGCCATCTGGGTTTCCAAGGTCGGCCTGAGGACAAACCCCGGGACCCAGGCGCTTGAGGATGCCGCGGTCCTGGTCTTCCTCGAGTCCGAGATCGAGGCCTTCGCCGCGCAGCATGCCGATTATCCGCAGGAGAAGTTCGTCGACATCGTGAAGAAGAGCTGGCGAAAGATGAGCCCCAGGGCCCAGCAGCTGGCGCTGGGGATCGACCAGCCTGATTCCATCGCGGCCCTGGTGCGCGCGGCTCTGGCGTGATCCGGGAGTGCTAGCGTTTCACGAGGCGCAGCTCGCGCCTGAGGTATTCGATGAGGCGCCCTCGGAAGACCACGAGGTTGCTCGCCTCCTCCGCCGTGCACGTTGACTCCCAGAGGTTCGAGGAGTCGAGCTCCGCCTGGTCTATCACTGTCCCGGCGACCACGGCTCGGTCGGGTAGGCCCTTCGTCGAGAGCGTCAGCGAACCCTGCCTGACATAGAAGAATCCCCTGGCGGGAGTGCCCTGGATGAAGAGCGTCTCGCCTTTCTCAAGGTGGATGGCCCTCACGGCGTCCTCCGGGGGCGGAAGGATCTGGCTGATGTCGCGCGGGAAGATGAGGTCGAACGTCCAGTCGATCATGACCCGCAGCTTGCGCACCACCCCGGGAAGCTTGGCCAGGTAGATCGTGCGCCACATCCACCACGCGAGGAACCCCTTGAAATGCATCCCGAGGATCTCTGCGACGGCGGCGCGCTCCCCGATCGTGGCTAGCTGGCCGAGATACCGGTACCGGAACGGGAGCAGCTGCGCCCCCCTGAGCGAGGCGAAGATGTTCTTTCCCAGAAGAGTGCCCTGGCGGAAGGCGAACTGCGCGGTGGCCGGCGAAACCTTCCGGGTTCCCTTGTCGTCCCAGGGCACGGCCGCGCCGTCCCCGGCGGCCCACAGCGTGTCCAGACCTGCCACCCGCATCATGGGGTCCGTTGGCACGCGCCCCTTGGGCGCGTCGACGCCGATCTGCTTGCAGAGGTCCATGACCACCGGGTTGGGAGAATTGCCTATGGAGGTGACAATCGTGTTGGCCTCGATGACCGATCCGTCGCTCAGGCTCACCTGGCGCGCCGTCACCGAGGCGACCCGGGAATTGAGCAGCACCTCGACGCCTCGCTTCTCGAGGACGCGCCGCGCATAGGCCCCCAGCTCGGGCCCGATCTCCCCCAGCAACTCCTGGCCGCCGTGGATCAGCACCACGCGGAAAGCGGATTCGCGCAGGTTCGAGTAGAACCGGTGGGCCTGGCGGATGAAGTCCAGCATCTGCCCGGCGGTCTCCACGCCGGTGTAGCCGCCGCCGGCGACGACGAAGGTCAGCAGCCTCCTTCGCGTCTCGTCGTCCTCGACGAGATTCGCCTCCTCCATCCGGTTGATGATGGCCGCCCGGAGCCTCAGCGCATCGGAGACGTTCTTCATCGGCCAGCCGTACTCCTGCATGCCGGGCACGGCCCTCATGTCCGTCACGCTTCCCAGGGTGAGCACCAGGTGCTTGAACCCGATCTCGTGGTCACGCGTGAACCGGCCCCCATCGAGGATGATGGTCTTGGAGGCCCAGTCGATCTTCTGTATGGCGCCCTGGAGCACGTTGATCCCCTTGCAGAACTCCCGAAGCGGGTTGACGACGTCGATGGGTGCGAGGGATGAACCGGCCACCTCCGCGAGCATGGGCTGGAAGACCAGTACATTGCGCTCGGCGACAAGCGCGACACGGCGCTCGCCCTCTTCCCGCCCAAAGGCGCGGCCAAGCTCGCGGCCGCAGTAGGCACCCGCAAATCCCCCTCCAGCTATAAGTACGTCGAACTCCATGGTGGAATACCGCTCCCTGACACGGGAATCGTGGTTTGTGTGCGGCTGACGAGCCTCATTTTTATGCGGCAACGCTCCAAGCCCCAGGCAGATTACGCAAACCGGTTCGACAGTCTCGGGCCACGAGGGTGGCACAAACAGGCCCGTTGCCGGGTCGGACGTAGCGCCCCATGAAAATCCAGCGTTTCCCTCGACATCTCCCCAAGGCCGCGATGTGCCTCGTGCTTGCTGGGCGAATCGCCATGGCCTCCCCGGAAAGCGGTCGGGCTTCCCATGCCAGCAATGACCTCGGGATCGACCTTTACCGCGAACTGGCTGCGAAGGACGGAAATATTGCCTTCTCTCCCTACAGCATCGCTGAGGCGCTCGCATTCCTGTCCAGCGGCGCGGCGGGGGCCACAAACAACGAGATCCTCCATGCGCTGCATTGGGGCGATTCCCCGGCAAAGCTTGCCGAGGCCTTCGGTGACGAGGACCGGAGGATTGGGAATATTTTCGCGAACACCCACGCCCTCTCGATCGCAAACGGCCTCTGGTACCAGCAGGGGGATGGCCCGAGGTCGGAATTCATCCAGGGCGCGCAGTCCAGCTTCGGGGCCGACGTGCACGCGTGCAATTTCATCCAGGATGCGCCGGGAGCAGCCCGGGAGATCAACCAATGGGTGAGCCTCAGGACCCAGGGCAACATAACGGAGCTCGTCCCATTGGGATCCCTGAGCCCGCGCACGCGCCTGGTCCTTGCCAATGCCATTTACTTCAAGGGGACCTGGGCGACTCCCTTCGAGCACGACCGGACTTCGGAGTCGCCGTTTTACACGGGCCCCCGGAAAAGCATGCCCGTGCAGATGATGCACCAGAACGAGGAATTCAAGGCGGTCTCCGAACCCCTGTGCGATCTGCTGGCGCTGCCCTATGAAGGGGACGCGATTTCCATGGTCGTGCTGCTCCCCCGGGACCGGGGTGGGTTGAAGGCCCTGGAGGCTGGGTTGAATTCAACAGACCTCTTCGTCTGGCTCTCCGCGCTCGACTTCGCGCCGCGCGGGCACGTGGAGCTCTCCCTGCCCCGGTTCAAGGCGACCTACTCGACGCTGCTGAACCCGTTCCTCGAGGACCTCGGAATCAAGAAGGCCTTCAACCCCAGCGAGGCCGACTTCTCGGGAATCAATACCAGGCGCGACCTCGCCGTCTCCGCGGTCGTTCACAAGGCATACGTCGAGGTCAACGAGGAGGGAACGGTCGCCTCGGCGACAACGGTGGTCGTCATGCAATCCCTCGCCGTGAGCATTCCACGGATTTTCAAGGTAGACCATCCGTTCGTCTTCCTCATCCGCGACAACATCACAGGCGGCATTCTCTTCCTCGGCCGCGTCGAGGATCCCTCCAGGGAGGAGATGTAGGTCACGTTGAGGCCCAGGGGTTGGCATCCACGTCGACGTTGCCGCCGGAGAGGACGATTCCCACCCGCCTGCCCTTCACGTCCAGCTTCGCCTGGGCCACCGCCGCGTAGCCCACGGCGCCCGACGGCTCGACAACGATCTTCAGCGTCTCGAGGAGCTGGCGCATGGCTGCCGTGATCGCGGCGTCGGAAACCGTGGCGATGCCGTCCACATGGCGCTGGATCACGGGAAACGTGAGGTCGCCGACAAAGGCAAGGAGTCCGTCCGCAATGCTCGCCGGGCTGTCCACCGGCGTACGGGTGCCCGACTTCAGCGAGAGGCTCGCGTCCGCCGCACCCTCGGGTTCGCCCGCGTAGACCCTCATCGCGGGCCGCAGGGACTTCGCGACGATCGCGGAGCCGGCCAGGAGCCCGCCGCCCCCGACGGGGCAGACGATCACGTCCAGGTCCGGCACCTGGTCCATGAGCTCGAGCGCCACCGTCCCCTGCCCCGCGATGATGCGCGGGTCATTGTAGGGATGGACCATCCGGGCGCCGGTTTCCTTGATGATGCGCGCGGCCGTCTCCTCCCGGGCCTTGTGGTTCGGCTCGCAGAATACAATGCGGCCGCCGTAGTACTCGACCGCCGTGATCTTAACGCGGCTCGCCGTGCGTGGCATGACGGCGCAGGCGGACATTCCCCTGAGCCCCGCGGCCCATGACAGGGCCGCGGCGTGATTGCCGGAGGAGTGCGTCGCCACACCATGGGCAGCCTCGGAATCGCTGAGCGAGAGCACCGCGTTCAGGGCTCCCCTCGCCTTGAACGCTCCGGTCTTCTGAAAGTTCTCGCACTTGAAGAAGAGCTCCGCTCCGCAGGCCTCATCCAGGCGGCGGCTCGTCAGGACCGGCGTCCTATGGACCTGCCTG
>Ga0302324_100028343_pt1 | contig 10645 bp, 9 predicted proteins | sample Palsa_T0_1_FD_201949 | JGI IMG/M metagenome (GOLD analysis project Ga0302324, IMG submission 201949) | Peat permafrost microbial communities from Stordalen Mire near Abisko, Sweden - Palsa_T0_1 | ecosystem: Environmental > Terrestrial > Soil > Palsa > Peat permafrost | place: Sweden: Abisko...
TAACCCAAAGACCCTGTCTCCGGGGTTCTAAGCGGCACGGCCACCATCTTCACAAGAACCGCTGAGCGTTTCTTCCAGGCAAGTAGCAACGTCTTCCGCGCCAACCGCCTTGAGGACGTCTCTGGCCTTTGAAATTCCCTCAGAGCTCTCGCAGTGGACAGCCAACAAGACACCGCCATCCTTGACCCGGCCATCATAAAGCTTGGCTTCGAATTCGGGGATGCCCATGCCGACAAGCGCGCCCACGAAACCACCCACCGCCCCACCTACGCCCAAGCCGGCCAAACTCGCCATGATAGGACCGGCGACAATGAATGGGCCCACGCCCGGTATAGCCAGGGCGCCAATGCCCGCCAGAAGTCCAAGGGCTCCCCCGACCACTCCACCAACCCCAGCCCCGGCCGTTACACCGTCTGAAGCCCTGGTATCGTTCTCTTCCTTGTCAGACAGCAAGACAGAAAGATCCTGATTCGAAAATCCTGCCATCGTGAGCCCATCGATAGCTGCCTCCGCATTCGCGATGTTTGTGAAAATACCAAATGCCGCTGCATCATGACACGCCATCGTGCTCTCCTTACTCGCCTTCGCTCATTGCATGTTCGTATTTAAGCCACCCGGCCCGATGGAGTGATCGGCCGCAGCACGCTCTCTCGCTTTACCTATCGGGCCGGGGTGATTCTCTTCAGTCCTGACGAAGAACTAACTAGCCTTCTCGATCGGCGAATCGCCCAAGGCGGCTGCATTTACTTCCTTCGCGATGAGTGTCAGCTTTTTGTCAGCTGCCTCTTCTTCTTTCAACGTCGCATCGAGCAGGGCCATGATTTCCTTTTGGCCAAGCAACTTGGCGTATTCGCGAACCCCACCGTATCCGGCCATTTCATAATGCTCCACTCGCTGGGCGGCGGTAATCAAACCAGAATCGCGAAGATCTCCCTTTTTGGTCTCTTCCAGAACCTCTGCACCTTCAGAGAGAACGCCCTTCATCCCCTCGCAGGTCTTGCCAGTACCCTTTTTCTTAAGCATTTCAAAAATCGTTTCCAGGCGTTCGATCTGGCCATGGGTTTCGTCCAGGTGGCTCTGAAAAGCATCCTTGAGCTTAGGTGATGTGGCCGCCTTCACTAATTTAGGGAGGGCCCTTGTGATCTGCTTTTCGGCCGAATAAAGATCCTTTAGCTCATCCAGGAATAACTCTTGCAAGCTTTCAACACTCATGTGCTTCCTCTGCAGGCGGTACATTCTGCCTTCCGTTGCATAGATGCGAGAAGCCGGATCCGAGCATGGCCGGGCTGCCCAAGATTTCCGACGGTTACCCGTGACACCGGCGTGCGAAAACAATTCAGGTGGCTGGCAACACGGGCGGTAGGAACAGCATCCACGTGGATCGATGGCCCGGAATAGTGATGTAGCCACATCTCGTGTTCTTTCGAAGTTGCTGGCCGTCATTGTGACCGTGGTCGTGATCACGACGCTATACCTGGCAAAAACGGTTGTTCTGCCGCTTGCTCTGGCGCTACTTCTTTCCTTCGTGCTCGCGCCCCTGGTCACTGGCTTGGAAAGACTTCGGCTGCCGAGGATCGTGGCCATCCCCATCGTGCTTCTGGCCGTCGGCTCAGTGTTAGGAGCCGTGAGCTGGACCGTCCTGGTGCAACTGGTCGAAGTCGCTGACGCTTTGCCGGCATACACGACCAATGTCCACGACAAGTTGCAGGCCTTCCACCAGTCGAAGACGACCGGTTTCGCCCGCGCACAACAGGAGCTGGACAATCTAAGCAAGCAAGTCACCGATCTAAGCTCGGAATTCGCCGATAGGCGCAAAATCATCGGGGAAACCGAATTAGGGTCGTCTCCCGCCCGCCCGGTCTCAGTGCAAGAGGTAGGGGGCAATCAGGGCAGATTGGACGCAATGAGCGGCTTGCTCGGCGTGGTGATCTCCATCGTTTTGGTCGCCGTTTTCACGTTCTTCATGCTTCTGAAACGAGAGGATCTGCGCAACCGGCTGATTCAGCTCAGCGGGCACGGGCGCCTCAACCTGATGACGCAGGCCATGGACGATGCCAGTCATCGTGTGAGCCGATACCTTTCCTTGCAGTGGCTGGTGAACACCGCCTTCGGGCTGATTATCTTTGTCATCCTGCACCTCATGGGCCTGCCTCACGCTTTGTTGTTCGGAGCGCTGGCTGGGCTTTTGCGGTTCATCCCTTATATTGGTGCTCCGATCGGGGCCTTGTTGCCCACAGCGCTATCCGTAGCAGTCTTTAACGGCTGGACGAAGACCCTGCTTATTATGGCGATCTTCTTTTGTATGGAGATAGTGACGGCGAATCTACTGGAGCCCCACGTCTATGGTAAGCATACCGGCCTGTCCTCTCTTGCGATTCTGGTGGCGGCAATCTTCTGGGCTCTGATTTGGGGACCGATCGGCCTGATTCTATCCGTGCCTCTGACCGTCTGCCTGGTGGTTGTGGGCGCACACGTACCCAATCTGCAATTTCTAACCGTTCTTCTTGGAGATCAACCGGTTATGCCGCCGGAAGCGCGTTATTACCAGCGCTTGCTGGCGAACGACCAGCGTGAAGCCAGCCAGGTCCTGGAGACACATTTGAAGAGCGCCTCGCTTGAAAACCTCTTTGACACGGTGTTGATCCCGGCGCTGAATCTCGCCGAACAGGATCGCCATCGAAATGAACTCGACGACTCTACCGTCACCTTTATCACGCAAACCACCAAGGACCTGGTGGACGAGTTGAGCCTCAGGCACGACGAGACGCCGGCAGACGCTGCCGTGGAACGGCTCGCAGACGAAAAGATCATGTGCCTTCCCGTACGTGACGACGCCGATGAGATTGTCGGTATCATGTTGGCCCAGCTGTTGGAGAGAGCGGGATACTCCGCCACGGCAATCCCGATTGGAAGTGTGGAGCGGATGCTGGCGGAGGTCGCCAGCGCTGACCCGGAAGTCGTCTGCCTTTCTGCATTGCCTCCGTATGCCGTCTCGCATGCTCGCGGTATCTACCGAAGACTGCGCGCGCAAAAGTCCAGGGCAAAGATCATCATTGGGTTGTGGAACTATGCGGAAGACCCAGTGAAGGCCGCCGCTGAAATTGGCGGAGGAGAGCAAAACCTGATTTGCACGACACTGGCGCAGATGACGTTGCAGGTCAGCCTGGCCTCGAGTACGCCCTCGAAAACGGTTCCGAGTTTGATCCAGAGCTAAACAGTTGATGTGCGGTTCACTGGGAACCCCGCGGGTTCGCTCGTCCGAATGCGCGAGCGCCGATGGACTGGAGATATTAAGTGAACTGAAAGAGAGAGGGTGGACAGATCCAAATCTGCGCCATGCGCGACTTTTCTGGGAGTCACCGCTGTGATGCTTTGTATCAGGGCGCGACTTAATCGGGCCATTGAGCCCCGACTAAGATCTGGGCTCTAAAAGCGCCTGCGCGAGAACGATTATCTCGAAATCAAGTCCCGTAGGGACGGCTGAACTTAGCCCAGGACGCAGTCCTGGGTTGGCATGAGCCATGGAAGAGTCCCGCAGGGACGACTGAAAAAGCCATCGAGACATGGTCCTAGATTCGGAGAGTGAATCGAGAATTCTCAACCGCGGGATATTTCGAGATGGAATTGCCTGGGAAATTGCCGGGTAACTTTCAGTCGTCCCTTACGGGACTTTTCGTCTCTCGGATCTCTACCCAGGACTATGTCCTGGGCTAAGTTCAGCCGTCCCTGCGGGACTGATTTTGCAATCGGTTGGTTCTCACGCACACACGTTAGCCCAGTTCTCTTTCTATCCTTCATACGGCCCGACTAGAGTCGTGCCCTGACAAAACCTAACTCAGCGGCCAGAGGAGCATTTCTGGGCGGAATCACCAAAGCAAAATACGAGAAGAGGAGCACTGCGCTCCCCTCCTCGTCAAGCAGGTATTTGTAAACCCTGGTTCTACGGAACATTTACTTGATGACACCTGTTGAGCGTTATTGGGAGGCTCTGTCAGCCCGGCCCTTGCGGAACATTTCGTTGACGGTTGCTTCGAAATGGCGTGCCCCGGCAGGAGTGGGAACCGCACCACTTAAAATCGTCCGGTAGGGAATATCCTTTCCGTAATACTCACGCGTATCATTAGAGTTCTGGTGGACTTCGTCGCCCGTCAGGTCAACACCGGCAAACAAACCCTTACTGCGGGAGTAGGTCAGAAATTCTGCATTCGCAAGTTCTGTAGTCGACGCTTGCGAGTCACGGCCGACCGGCCCAGCGGAAGCCGCAATGTCGCCGCCCAGCTTCACTTTATCCTTAAGTAAGTCGTCCAAGCTTCGGGCGTTCACACCTACCAGCACCAGGTCTGTCGATTGTCCTCCGGCCTGCAGTCCAAAACTAGCCCCTGTAAGCTGGATAAACACAGGAGCACTCCAGCCTGTGCCCGTACGGCACGTGGCTACACCCTGGCCATATTGTGCGCCTATTAGAAACGCACCCTTTTTGAAGCCTGGCACAACTAGAACGCAGTGGGCCTTAGCCGCGATGTCCAGTGGAATACCCTTGTCTGGAGTAGCCATGAGCTCGTGCAGCACGGCGTGCGCAGCTTCTACGCGTGCATCCAATTTTGAATCGTCAGCCGCTTTTGCGGCACTTACACAGGCAAGACCGATGCCAACCAACGAAACAGCCATAAGCTTTTTCATGCGAAATTCTCGACTTTCGTAGCGAGGCCCTATCAATGGCGCTAAGCCTCTAATAGTTCTTGGATGCAGCTTTTCGTGAGCCGATAGTCCTAGGACGCTGTTTTCTAGGGCGGGCTGCGTTTCAGCAGATAGTCGAGGCCGCAGACGCGGTACCAACGGTAGCCATACGGCTCCAGCAGTACGCGATGTTTGTCACCGTCTTCCGGTTGGCTATGGTTATCGGATAGAAGGTTGACCAATGTGCAAGCTTCCTCCTGGGCAGTGCTTAGCGCAAACCTCACTTCCCGGGGCAAAGAGCTTAAGTTATGAACACAAACGACTGAGTTGTTGCGCCATTCATAGCGCATGATCAGCGCTTCCTTGACCCCCGCAGAAATGAAAGTAAAATCGCCCCATCCAATCTCGGGTACCTCCTTACGCATACGAATGATGCGCTCCATCCAGTTGAGCAAGGAGTTCGGGTCGCGGCGTTGCTCCGCTACGTTCACGTGCTCGAAACCATAAGGGCCGCTGCTGATTACGGGCATGATCGGTTTATCACTTTTCGTGAAACCCGCATTGGGCTCCGTGGACCACTGCATCGGCGTGCGGGCACAGTTGCGCTCCGGCAATTTGAGATTGTCACCCATGGCAATCTCGTCTCCATAGCGAATCACGGGCGTGCCGGGCAAGGTCATCATCAAACTGTAGGCTAGTTCCAGGCGCCGGCGATCACCCTCCAGCATAGGCGCCAGGCGGCGTCGAATGCCCCGGCCGTACAGCTGCATATCGGGCTCAGGTCCAAACGCAGCAAAAACCGCCTTGCGCTCCTGGTCTTCGAGGCGACCGAGATCGAGCTCGTCGTGGTTACGAAGAAACTGACCCCATTGCGCCGTCGCAGGCCGCCGCTTCGTAGACTGCATAGCCCGTTTCAGCGGGCGGCTATCCGCGGTAGCCATGGAGAGGAACAGATGTTGGTTGACGTCGAAATTGAACATCATCTGCACCCGCTCGCCTTCGCGCCCGAAGTAGGACATGTCCGTGTCCGGTAGCACGTTCGCTTCAGCAAGAATGATCGCGTCCCCTTCTCGCCAACCTAAGAACTGGCTGAAGGTGCGCAGCATCTCGTAATCCTCCTGCGGCTTGGCCACCTTGGCTCCCTTGGAGGAAATCACAAACGGCACCGCATCCATGCGAAAGCCCGAAACTCCTAGTTGCAGCCAGAAACCCATGATCTTGAGGATCTCCGCCTGTACTTCGGGGTTGGCAGTGTTGAGATCCGGTTGAAAATCATAGAAGCGATGGAAGTAGTAAGCCTTGGCGGCGTCATCATAGCTCCATGTGGTTTTCTGGACTCCGGGAAAGACGACCCCGGAAGCGGCGTTCTTTGGTTTTTTCTTCGACCACACATACCAGTCGCGATACTTGGATTCCGGATCGCGACGCGCTTCCTGAAACCACGGATGCTGATCGGATGTATGGTTCACCACCAGGTCGATCAGCACTCTCAGTCCGCGCTGCCTGCAGCCGCGGGTAAACTCGACGAAGTCTCCCAACGTGCCATAGCGAGGATCTACGCCGTAGTAATCTGCGACATCATAGCCGTCGTCCCTTCCTGGGGAAGGCTGGAAGGGCATCAGCCATATCGCCGTCACCCCCAGCCCCTGCAGGTAATCCAGCCGGCTCATGAGACCCGCAAAGTCCCCGATGCCGTCGCCGTTGGAATCCAGATAGGTTGCGAGGGATAAGCAGTAGATGACGCCGTTCTTGTACCACAGATCGTTGATCATGCCAGATCTCTTCCGGAGGCAGGTGGATTTAGACGAGCAACTCGTTGGGATGCAAAAGAGAGTCCGGCGGCGCCCGGGGAGATCGGCGATTCAGGAAAACTTAAATCTCAACTGGATGGTCAGGGGTCCAGAAAGGCTCCCTGGTAGGAACAAACTCGATCGGAACCTCTGTGATGAACGACCTCAACCAGTCGGCACAATAGATCATGCCACCTTGCTCCGAGACCACATGGCCCAGCAGGATGAGTGCCTTCTTGTTCCCCGCCGTAATGCTGTCGCGCACATACTCCACCAGCTCCCACTCGCGCGTCTCTCCGGCAATGAACACGTCGACATCCGGCCGGGCGAACAGGGAGATGCCTGGCATCCTGCCTACGAACCCCCAGCTCGCGAGCACTCGCTTGACCGGCATATGAGGGTCGCCCACAACCCTGATCGCACGATCTTTCAGCTTTGATTGCATGTCCCGGCAGAAATGCGCCAATGGTTCTCCTGAGAAGGTGAATTGCTTTGGATTATCAGGATCCACGTTCTTCTCCCAACCAAGCTGCTGCATCATGCCAGTGGCGATCCCGTCCGGCTTCCGGGCATGCCAGTGGTCGTGGAAATGAAAAATTGCCATGTTGTGCTTGCGTATAAATTCCAGCTTGTACTTGAGCGTGGGATCGTCCTTGATGTCTTCTGTGTGGTCCTGGTGGAGGTAAAAGGGCGTCTCATGCGTAACAATCATGTTTTTGCCCGCGGCCGCTGCGCGCTCCACAACATCGAGGGTTGCCATCATGGTGATGGCAATTCCATGAACAGGTGTGCTCTCATCCCCGGCAACGATTTGATCCACGGTTTGTGCGCGCCAGGGAATTCCCACTTGCGTGCGGATCCGGTCAACGATCTGTCCGGCAGTCAACGAGGCCGGCGTTGCGTCGGCCTTTGCCAGGTGCGCCGTCAGGGCAGCGCCTCCGCTGAGAATGAAGCTGCGACGTGAAAGATCTTTCATCCAGGCTACTCTTTCTTGGACAAACGTAACCTTTTAGTTACCACCCGGCGCGTGCTTTCGTCCTCGCCTCGATTACCTTCTGACCGCTCTTCGAATGCCAACCTGCTTACCACCCCTTAGGCCAGGGAAAACATAGTAAACGGGTTGGGAGGGCATCCGACACTCCAGTGTAGGTTAAGAACATGATGTGCCAGCGAAGGATGATTACCAAAGTTCCATAGACATACTTAACGTTCCTTTGTTAGTTCTCTAAAAGCGTTAAGAAGTAATCGATCGGTTTTTGCTTTTTGGTTTACCTGTGACACGGTTTTTCGCTTCTGCCTTTCAGTGCTCTCGGAACTGGGTAACGCCCAGTTTTCTCCCCTGGAACTTGTGCTCGTAAAGGTCTACTGCGCGTAGCGGCAGAATCGCGAGACCTGTGGTGGTTGCGTTTAATCCTGTGTTTCGGGGAGGAAATTTTCTATGGCGGTTCTTCGTATGATGGACGCTATTCCAACCGGGCCGGTCTCGCCGGAAGGCTTCTGCTTTGCCGATCTCACCCATCCCCCGATGCGGGGTAGTCTGTGAGTACCTTCGCCGGGTCAAATTCCGGCCTTATTTCGATCAGCACACAACTTCGAGAAAACTATGCTGTCGATCACGTGGATCCCAATGCACCCGGCCCGCTGCGCTCGCTTGCTGAACGAATCGGCCGTGACCTGGTGTCGAACGCCCAAGTGTTGAGCCGGCACGGGCTTTTCGAGCGTGAGTCGTGGACCAGCAAGGCTGCGATTGCTTTGCGCGTTCTGACCGTCCGCCCCTTTAGCCGTTTGCGGGATATCGCCGAAGCTTGCCGCTGCAATTACGATGACGCCATCACGCTGGTGGCGGCAATCAACCGCAATCGCGAAGCGGCAAGATATCTCGGCAAATTCGGAGCAGATGCGCCTTATCGCCGCAGCACCATTCAGCCCATCGCCGAATCTGGCGCAGTCAAGGCATTCCTCGAAGGAACCTATCGTTATCCGTTTACGGTGGGAATTTACCCAGCCGTGTCGTGCATGCTCTCCTGCAGTTTTTGCGCGCGCCAGCGTGGAGAACAATACAAATCAGAAGACATCATCCCCGGGAATGAATTATTCCGCCAACTCTTCGCCGAAGCGCCCAGGGACCTGCCGCGTCGATTCTATTTATCCGGCGGCCTGGAGCCGCTGACCAATCCCGGCCTTGCAGAAGTGGTTCGCTTTGCCGCCGGCTTTGGCCATCGCATGCAGCTCTACACCAACGCCATGATGCTCACGTCGCGCTTCCTGGCTAAGAACGAAGGGCTCTGGCATCTGGATACGCTGCGCATCTCCTGTTATGGGGCAGACGACGAAACCGCGCAGCGTACCACCTCGCGTGCCGGCGTGGCGACGCGGGTACTTGCCAACGCCCGGGATCTCGTACGCGCGAAGTCGGAACGAGGTGAGAAGCTCCGCATCGGCTTTAATCACGTGGTGCAGAGCGGACAGATAGCGCACCTGCGGAAGATCGCAGAAGCGCTGGTCTCGATCGCCGACCAATCGCCTGACCGGAAGGGAATCAATTTCCTGACGTTGCGGGAAAATTATGCCGCGTCGGGCGAGGCTGCCATCAGCGGGGACGAACGGGAACGGTTGCGTGATGAGCTGATAGACCTGCAGAGCTTCTTCGTTGGCGAGGGCATGAAGGAGTTCGAAGTGGATCTGGGTTACGGCATGCGGGGGCTGGTGGAAGGTGTGGAAACTGCACCCGTCCGGCGGGTTGCGCACACCGACATGCTGGGGCGAGGCTATCCGCAGATTTCTGTGGTGGTCGATCTGCTGGGCGATGTTTATCTCTATCGCGAGGCGGCGTTCATCGGCCGGGTGGGAGCGGATCGTTATATCATCGGGCGCCTCACACCCGAGCTGGGATTGGCTGAGCTGCTGCAACGCTACATTGCCGACAGCGATCGCTTCGTCACGCCCCGCGCTGGTGACGAAATCTTTCTGGACGCCTTCGACCATGCGGTCACGGCATTCCTGCGCCAGGCAAGTGATGATCTTCACTTCGGCTCAGACCTCTCTGGCGTCCCTGCAAACGCAGGGCTTTATCATCCCCCGGCGAATCTCTGGAGGTGAACAGTGATTAGTATTGGTGAGCAAGGAGCAGCTCCCAAGGGCAAGCCGCACGCACGGCAGTTCATCAATATCCTGGGGATTGGTTTGCATCCGATGCAGTTTACGGCTGCGGCTGACCTCCTGGAGCGGTGGATTGCCGAGCGGCTTCCCCGTGTTGCCTGCTTTCCCGGTTGTGACCTGGTGGCCGCAAGCAACCGCAATACGCGGCTGTCTTCTGCTTTGAACGGTGCCGACCTCACCGCTACCGACGGCATGATGCTGGTGAGGTTATGCCGCTGGTTTGGCGCCGGTCATGCGGAGCGTGTCTACGGACCCGATGTGATGTTGGAATTGTGCCGGCGCTCTCCCAGTCAGGGATACCGCCATTTCTTCTACGGTGGAAAACCTGGTGTAGTTGCCACCCTCGCCGCCCGGTTGCAGGAGCAGTTCCCTGGCCTTTCGGTCGTCGGCACCTGTTCACCGCCTTTCCGCGCGCTCACGGAAAGTGAGCTTGCCGAAGACCTTCGCCTCATCAACGAGAGCCAGGCGGATGTCGTCTGGATCGGGTTGGGCTCGCCGAAGCAGGAGCTGTGGGTAGCCGCAAACCGGAGCCGTCTCCAGGCGCCGCTGCTTCTTGCCGTGGGCGCAGCGTTCGACTTTCATGCTGGCTCCGTTCCCCAAGCCCCCCGGTGGATACGCCAAGCTGGCGGGGAGTGGCTCTTCCGTCTTTGCGCCGAGCCTCGCCGTTTGTGGCGCCGCTACATAGTGCAGGTGGCCCAGTTCCTTGGCCTGCTCACCTTGCAAGTCACCCACTTGCGAAAGTTTCCCATCGCCGCTGTCAGCAGCGAGGGGCTGTGATCCAATCAGAAGCGGCCATCCCATCTGCTGTACCCGCCAAGACGCATCTTGCGCTAGCCTGCAGCCGGTTGATCGATTTTGTTGTGGCCACGTGCGCCGGCATCATGGTTCTGCCCGTGCTCATCCTGGCCATCATCGCTATCAAGCTGGTGGATCCCGGACCTGCTTTTTATATTCAAAACCGGCAAGGCAAAGACGGCCGGCCGTTCAGGTTCTTCAAGCTACGCACCATGCGTTTGCAT
>Ga0302324_100028346_pt1 | contig 10644 bp, 14 predicted proteins | sample Palsa_T0_1_FD_201949 | JGI IMG/M metagenome (GOLD analysis project Ga0302324, IMG submission 201949) | Peat permafrost microbial communities from Stordalen Mire near Abisko, Sweden - Palsa_T0_1 | ecosystem: Environmental > Terrestrial > Soil > Palsa > Peat permafrost | place: Sweden: Abisko...
GCACGAATCCCGGGCATTTTATTGGCGGTCACACAGACGCCGACGCCGGAGCCGCAGATAAGGATCCCCCGCTCTGCCGCCCCAGCCATGATCGCCTTACCGACGACCGCTGCAAATCCGGATAGTCCGACGGTTCGCGGTTGTAGGCACCAAGGTCTTGGACCTCGTGGCCGAGGTGTGAAAGGCGTTCAACTATTTCCTGTTTCAGGGTGAAACCTGCGTGATCGGACCCGACAACAATTTTCATCGCTGTGTCCTTCTTCAAGGTTTCGCTGCTTGCGAAACTGCAAAGCTGTCCTCCAACATCTGGAAGCGAGTAATCTTGCCAGCCGAAATCTGCAGGATGAGCGCAAACGGTGAGTCGATAATCTTCCCAGTTGTGTTGACCTTTGAGATGAGGTGACCGAAGATGGCCGCACGATCGTCTTTGGCCATGATTCCTTCTACGTCGAAGCGAATGCGCTCAAGCAGCGAACGCGTGCCACGAATAAAGTCCGAAACAGCGGTGCACCCAGCTCGGCGTCCGATCCAGGGTAATGCGCCAATGTCGCCTGGAACTTCGAATTGAACGTCGGCGCTGAAAAGCGCGGCGATCTCATCGGGGTCGACACCAGCTCCAATGTCAGCTAGAAGTCGCTGCGCGATGCGGACAGCTTGTTCCTGGCTCATGCTTTTCTTCTCACGGAATGTAGGTTGAAAACGTGTAGTCCTGTTCCTTTTGTGGTGTGTGGCAGGCGAAACACGCCGTGATAGCATGAGCAGCGTCAGGGACGATCGGCTTCGACGGGTCACCGCCGCCCCAGACCTGGAATCCCCATCCGCCGGTCGTAGGATACTTCTTCGCATCCTTTACCATCACCGCTATCGCCTTCTTATTGCCTTCGACGTAAGAACCGTCTTTCACCGAGAATTCGTGAACGTCATCCGCGAAGACGGTTCCGTCGGGATAAGGGAGCGGACCGCCGTTCTTGAGCGTCGGCAATCCCTTCGCATTCACGTGGATCAGGTGCATGCCTCCGAGTTGTCCGAAAATCGGGCTGTCCTTGGTCACGATCATGGAATTCACCTCGAACCAATCCCGTAACCCGGCAGGAAACGGAACGTCGTAGTCGGTTGTCTGTGCGGAAACAGCGCCCATCAGCAGGGTTCCAATGACGCTCAGAATACGTGCATGCTTGTGTTGCATTGGTGCACCTCTGGAGAAAGATTGTGAAACGACAGATGTTCTTAACTGTTCGTTGTCTAGAAGCCGGTACACCTGCCAGGAGCAGAATGCACCGGCCGAGGTCGATCACGCCGCTTTTTCTTGTGCGTTCTGCTTGATGAACGCGAGCAGATCGGCATTGATGGTGTCCGCTTGGGTGGTGGGCATTCCGTGTGGAAACCCTGGATACACCTTAAGCGTCGCACCCTTCACAAGCTTTGCAGACTGCAAGGCGGCCGCACCGATGGGCACGATCTGATCATCGTCGCCATGAAGAATGAGAGTGGGCACGTCAAACTTCTTTAGATCCTCAGTGAAGTCTGTCTCGGAGAAAGCCTTGATGCAGTCGTAGCCCGCTTTCATCCCGCCCATCATCCCTTGGAGCCACCACTTTTCCCGGATGCCTTCCGAAATCTTGGCGCCGGGCCGGTTGTAGCCGTAAAACGGCAACGTAATGTCCTTGTAAAACTGGGGCCGATTCTTAACATATTCGGCGCGCAGGCCGTCGAACACCTCGATCGGCGCGCCCGCAGGATTCTTGTCCGTCTTCACCATCAGCGGCGGTACGGCGCTGATCAGAACCGCCGCTGCGACACGCTTGCTGCCATGCCGGCCGATGTAGCGGGCAACTTCTCCGCCACCGGTGGAGTGGCCGACATGGATCGCGTTCTTGAGGTCAAGCTTGGCAGTGAGGGCCGCAAGATCGTCGGCATACGTGTCCATATCGTTGCCGTCCCAAGTCTGGGTGGACCGGCCGTGTCCACGCCTGTCAGCCCCGATGACACGGTAGCCTTGCTGCCCGAAGAACAACATCTGTCCGTCCCAGTCGTCCGCGGTGAGTGGCCAGCCGTGGCTGAATACAATGGGCTGGCCCTTTCCCCAGTCTTTGTAGTAAATCTGCGTTCCGTCTTTTGTGGTGATTGTCGGCATGCCATCTTCTCCTTTGATGTGATTAGTTAAGGGTTTCAATTCTTCTTGCCCAGTCGCGAAAGCTCCTTCCGGAGTCTTTCGTTCTCTTGCTCTAGAAATGCGCACCCCGATCAGACGGTTATGTCCTGACGAGTCTCACATCACTTTGAATCATTGGGTCTAGGACCGGGCAATGTGAATTTCACCGTTTCGCTGGTGATGACTCTGTGCGTAGGGTCAGCCAATTCGATCAACACTTGGTGTGGGCCGGGTTTGAGACCGACCACGATTAGCGTTTCACCGCTGGCGTCAACGAAGTGCCAACCTGCATCATCGACGGTGACGTGAACATGGCCGATGCGCGGCGACACTTGGAGGGCTCCTTTGCCAAACACCGGAACCACGCGCAAGTTCTCCGTTCTGTACTGAATAAAAACGAGGCCTCGGGACAGCGGTTCTGGGAGCGGTGGATCGACGATGAGCTTGGGCGGTGCTTCGTCCTCGATAGCAATCAAAGGTGATGGGCCGCGCACGTCCCTGGCGCTCTGCGCTGCCACTGTGGATGTGCACAACGCCACCGTAGCTAGCAAAACGCTGACCCATACATGACCCATGACGTTCCTCCCGATGTCGCTTCTTGCGCGACGACTAACACGGATCACTTGTGGCACTTTTCCTGCCAAAGCCCCCGACGCGATAGAACGCTCCGAACGAGCGGTGAAAATAGCTGGTCATTTCCGTGTGGGATCTCGGTTGCTCGATACGCCAACTTGCGGTCCCAGTTGCACCCTTGAAAATTCACCGGGACGCAACACTGACTATTGCGCAGACAGGTGTCATTCTCATGACACCTCATCGCGATGAGAGCAATCTCGCTTTCCCTGGATGAGGGGCGGAATCCCTCGATTTGCGGGAAGAGTGTTCGGATCTTTCTATTGGCACCGCTCATGCATATCACTGAGCAAGGAGCTGCCAATGATTACCCGATTACGTACCGAAGTATCACGCCGCCAATTCCTCGTTGCGGGTGGTTTCGCGGTTGCCGCGGCCTGCCTTATTCCACGGGGGACTGTTCGCCCAGGCGGACGAGCTCGTCCCCGAGGCACGAGACCAGCGGGGGTGTGAATATTCACTTTGGCCACCGACCCGTTGAAGAAGTGATTTAGCAATCCGGACCTTGATCGACATCGGCCTGGCCGATGGCACCATCGGCTTGAGCTTGCCTTATTCCAAACGCAAAACTTTTGCAGTGCGGAACACTCCGTGTTCCCGCGCCACTTCTGCCGCCGACGCCCACAGCGGCTCTGGCATCGGCAAACGGCCGGTGTGCGCGTTCCGCCAGCGTCTAAAACGCCCGGTAAACCCTCCGCATTCCCTGGGGAATATCCGCTGGCTCGGTCGCCATCGTCAGTCCTCCTTCCGCCCACTGGACGAAAGACTGACCTTAACAAGCTCGCCCCGCCCGAGTCGCGCAGGCTTGCCGAAAGGGCACAATGTTTTAGCGTTCGCGTCCAGGTTTGGTGCGTTGCTTTGCGGGGTTTAATTCTTTGCCAAACACTTTGGCAGCCCAGTCGGGGATGGTCTGTGCGGCCTTGGTCAGTGCGCCGCCCGCGAAGTGGGCCACTACTCGGTAGCCCCGGTCATGTGCTGTGTTGTCGAGCAGGATCAGTTCGTCGGCATGCTTGCGGACTTCGAGAAGGTTATTCGTTGACTCGCGATAGGAGGCAGTTACGCTGCTCACCGGCGCAGCTTGTCCGCCTCGGCCCATACGCACCAAGACACGCCCAACGTTCAGTTTCGCGTCTTCAGTGGAAATGAACAGGACCTTGGTCGAGTAGCCTGCCGCTTTTGCGGAGTCGAGCAGTTGGGTGTCGACGCGAATGTCTTCGACAGCAAAGGAGCGCCGATCATCGAGAAACCGCTGTTGCTGGTCTCTCACGGCAGGTACCAACGCTGGGAAGGCATCCTTCAGGTAGGCTTCATAAAAAGTCGTTTTACCTGAACCCAACGGCCCCGCGATTATGACAAGTACTGGCTTCTGGGCGCTCAGGGTGTGACATCCCCGTCGTTAGATTTAGTCGAGCGTGCCTGTGGCGCGCGATCAAAGTATGGTTCCAAACCTTCGACCGGGTACCGTTCTCCATCCGGCATCACTTTTACTGTCGTTTTAAGATTGCGATCATATTCGTAGTGCGTACCATCGGGATGCTCTGTCTCGGTGGCAACGGGCTGCAGCCCGGAGAGACCCGAGATCAACTGATCAAGCTCCCGACGCTCCGATTCCGACATGGTGTCGTACGAACGCATAGATGGCCCCCTACCTTTGGTTTGTTTCTTCAGTTTAGCTTCGCCATTCTTGGAGTAATGCGCCAGAAGAGCGCTGTTCACCAGCTGATTCATCGAACACTCTCGCTTTTTAGCGACATCATGAATGCGCTTGCGAAGCCGTTTCAAGATGACGACTTGCGTTTCTCTCCCGGTTTGCTTCTGCCTCGACTGAAGATTGACTAGCTCAACAGTGCTCAAATCCACGGCGAGAAGTGCGTCGTTGATCGACGTGGACAACTCTCCCAAATATCGCGGCCTGTCCCGCAACAGCTTGTCGAGCGAACTCAACAACCGAACGTTGTAGACTGCAAAGTTTGGGTTTCGTTTTTTGGGCACGACGTTTATGACCTTGGGTCTTGGGTCGTCTCAGTGTGAGACGCGATTCGAACCATGCATGCAGTATATACATGAGCCTTACACCTTCTTCAAGTGTCTGTTACGAAGATTGTACAGCAACATACGGCGTATCGAAAAGAATGTCGCGATTTACGCGCACATTGAAGCGGTAGCCGACGGGAATCTTGACCGTTGGCTGAATGCTGGCATTCTTGCGCGTGATCTCGGTGCCTAGCTCCCCGAGTTGTTGACCAACTGCCCCCGACGCGGTTTGGCCCACCGTGGGAGCCGTGAGAAGGGAGGCGTTCTGCCTTTGCGAGATCTCAATCCCTGCCGTTAGCAGGCTCGTCAGCACGGCAAAACCGATCAACCGTTTGTAGTGGTTATCGACTTTGTCGTGGAAGCCGGCCATGCCCTGACCGTCCTGGCCCATCATTCCGTCGAGATTGATTGAGCTGCCATCGGGGTAAATGATCCTTGACCAGACAACCTGCAGGCGATTTTGTCCGTACGCAATCTGGGAGTCGTAAACTCCAACCAAGCGCGACCCTTGGGGGATCAGAAGATACTTTCCCGTCGCGGTGTCGTAAACGTTGGAGCGGACCAATGCTTTGACTTCGCCGGGTAGATCCGAATTGATTCCTTGCTCGAGAATGGCCGGAATGTCCCAGCCAGTTTTCACTTCGTACTTCCCCAGAGCCGCAGTTCGTGTGGACTTTAGGTAATTGTCCCCGTTGCGCCCGCGCGCCTGTTCGACAAATCCCTGTTTGCGACCCTGTTCGTTCTGAAGGTCGTACTCGGTCCGTGCTTCCACCCGCGCGCCTGCCGGACCTGTGTTACCCGCAGAGGCATCCACGCCTGGCGGCTTTCCGACTTCCATAGTCGAAGCGAGCGAACCGAGCTGACGCATCGATTCATCTAGCGCGGACGAGTTCGGCGAGCCAGGTGACGAGCTTGTTCCCGGGACTGCTGTGGGGGCGGCTAACGCTTCCTGCTCTTGTCGGAACGCTGCAAGGCGCATCTTCTCTTCCGCGGTAAGTTCAGGTGGAGGCCCATTTCTGTTGGTCGCCGTGCGGTCTTCAGATCGTCCCTCATTTCGATCATCGCGATACACCAAACCCGGAGGCTGTAACGTGCCCGAATCAGAACCTTGCTCCCCTCCGTTTACCGGCGCGGGGTAACCCCTGCCCCCTGACGGAAAGACCGGAGCGGGGTTCGCAACCGCTGGCGGAGCTATTTCTTTGACCAACTGTTCGCCAATGCGCCGAGCGGAATCGGGGTGCTTTTCTTCGTTTTTTGTTTGCGCGACTTGCTGCTGCACCCGGCGCGCATAGAGTCCGTACACCACGAGGATTCCGACCAGGATTACGACACTAAGCACGACCATTCCCACTCTCTTGCTGATGCGCGCCGTTGCCGGCGGTTCAGGATGTAGCTCCAATCCGGACGGCGACTCGATCGGCTGGTTCGTGACGGTCATGGCTGGGCTCCGGAACTCGCACCAGGAGGTACCCGTTCAGCGTTTGGCTGTGTGTCAGCGGGTTGTCCATTGGCCACAGTGGCTTTGCGGACCAAGAATACTTTCGTTTGATGTTTTCCCGAACCCAGAAGCAATCCGGCGCGGTCAAACAGCCGATCCACTATGTACATGTTGTCTTTCACTCGATAGTTCACCATTTCGGTGCCGTTCGGCCCATGCACCACCAGCACCGGCAGCTCGCGATGAATTGTTTCAACGGGCATTTGAATATAGGTCTTCGCGCCGTCATCCATGACGCGGACCGGTCGCGTCGAGGCGTCGCCACCCTTGATTTCATAATTCCAGTACATGTTTTCGAGCGAGGTGTTCGGCAACTCGGCGATCTGCTCGGCCGCGACAGCCTTGTCGTGTTCTTCGACCGCCTGTTGCTTGACCAGATATTCCTGCCATTTTTGTTTCTCGTCGTCAGGGTAGGAGAAGGCTACGCGTGCCACGTACTCATCCGGTTTCGATTCGAGGCGAACGTAGTAGGCCCTTCGGTCGGTAGGTACGACCATCGTGGTGTCCAAGCCAGCGACACGGGGCTTAATAATGATGAGGGGCGTTGCTTCTGGACCGCTCCCCGATACTGAGGGTGAAATCTCCCATCGGATGCTGTCCCCAATGTGTGGTTCGCCGACGATCTTCTCTCCGGATTCCAGTTCCAGAATGCAAACGTGCAGCGGAGAACATACGACAATCGGCAGACCGTTGCCGTACGCATACACCACCCTGCCGTCCTTACCGGCTGCAGGAGCATTGCGGCTTTCCGTCCACTCGCGGCTCAACAGAACGGCGTCCGTGCCCGTAGCGTTGAGTGCTACGTCTCGCTTCGCTTCAAACGAGCGAGGTACTTCCGACGATACTGGTGCAGGTGTGTGGCTCTGACTAAGAGCCGGGACTTTTGGAGCAGTCTTTGCGCCTGCGTTCTTAGGTGCATCGTCTGATTCGAGTACACGTAAAGCTTCAGTCAAGGGATATCCTTCGAGGGAGGGTACTGGTTCCCGTTTCACCAACCTGGGGGCAGGCTGGGCAGTCGTCACAACTACCGGTGCCAAGCTATTCGCGGCCTGCTGCGCCATGCCCACTGCACTTCCACCCAAGGAAAGTATCAGCATCGCTCCTACTGCGCGGTTCGTATTCATAGGGGCCCTCACAGAACTTTCGACCACGAAACATCCATTAAATAGATACCGAACGGATTCACCGCTAGAACGGCTTCATCCGTTGGCGGATTGATCGCAACCGTGAAAATACCCCTCCACCGGTCCGAGGAGATCGGTTTGCCGTCGAGAGTGCGCTGCGTCTCTGTCCAATCGACTTCATAGCTGTGCGGTGAATTCGGAAGGATTGTATTCACTTGCACCTGCACCGTTTCGCGGGAACCACGGTCGAAGGGCTGATTCGCGCGGAAATAATCGGTGACGATTGTCTGGGCCGCACTCTGACTTCCGATCAGCGCATAAACATGATCGATCGCAGCGCGCTCAGCCTGACCATCGCTGGTGACACCACGCAGTTCTTGCACCCATTGCATAACGGCTGCCTGCTTCATGTGCTCATCAACAGGAGTAGACCCATCGATGGCGCCCGCCGCCGCGACCCGTCCCAGAGAGTCGACAGCGACCACATACGGAGCGATTCGCGGACGCGTCGCTACACCAACAATGACAATGGCCTCGACGACTGCCACGATAAGCGCCAACACGGCAGCTAAGCGCCATTGCTCTTTGCGATGGATCAGACCACCGTAGCGCTCGTCCCATTCCCTCCGTGCAATCAGATAGGGACTACCGAGGATCTTCTCTTCCGCAACTTCATTCGTCACCGTTTCACCTCTCATATCTACTAGCTGTCACCGTGCCCTGTAGGACTCGACGGAGGCGCGTGTGACGTTCCGTCGTGAGGGATACGCACACTGTTCATTGCGTAATGAGTGCGAGCTGCCGAGCGCTCGAGCGCGCCGAGGAAAGAATCATTCTGACGACCATCGTTCCCGGATCGCGGTGGGCTCGGTTGCTGACTGGATGTTTGCGCCGGGGCGGGACGCGACGGCGGAGCGGGTTGGGTTGCGCCACTCGGCATTCCGTTTGAGACTGAGAATGTTCCCCCGCCTGAGGAGCCTGATCCGCCGCCGTTGCCCCCGCTTGGTCGCGGCGGCGCGCCAGTGCCGCCACTTGAACCGCTGCCAGAACCGCCCGATCCAGCGGTAACTCCTTCCCTCACTCTCGCTAATGCATCGGAGCCACGCGATGCATATTGCGTTGCGACCACACCAGCCCCCGCCGCGGCTAAGGCCACGCCCATACCAATGCCCGTTAGGTCTCCGCCGCTCATGGAGGCGACACCACCAAGCATCGCGGAAGAGATCTTGGGAGACATCCAGCAAACGCAGAGGAACATTACTGCCGCAGCTGCGAGGTCAAATCCGGTTCGCGCGGCGTCTTTCGATGTCGCGGCGGTTTTGGCGACCGATAACCAACCCTGAGAAACCGTCATCCCCGCTCCGACTAGTAAATAAAGGACGAGGATTTTCATACCAACCGACACCGCGTACGCGGTGTATCGCTCTACATAAGCGGCGGTCCACCGCGAACCACCGAACCCGAGAAAGATGACTCCTGCCCCGATAACAAGGTAGCTTTCCACCATGGCCACCACGAATTGGATCGCTATCCCGAGATACGCAGTGAAGATCACAACGGCGCAGAAGACCAGAGCCATGCTGTTCGCAAAACCCGACAGGAAATTCGCGGCTTTTAGCGAGGCAAGAAGATCGATGGCCATGTTCACGCCGAAGCCGGTTATTGCGTCGGGTCCTAAAGTTCCTACGGACGATGCGTTTTGGCCGAGGATATGAAAACTGTCGATAATTGCCGGGATCCAACCCGATCCGCCCGGAGTGACGCCATATATAAGGATGGCGTAGAAAATCCCTATCCACATGATTTTGCGCACGATAGTGGCGGTGAGTGCTTGGAAATCGGCTTTTTCAATAGCGAGAAGAGTAAAGCTCCAGGCAACCTCGATCCCGGCGAGTAGAAAGAACAATCGCTGTGCCGCACCAAGAAGCTTCGTGATCCAGCCGTCTTGCAGACCTTTATATTCGTCAAGAATACTGGACGGCCCGTTCACAGAAGTTGGTCCCTGGGCATGCGCCAGCGCGGCACCGATTAGCAGGACCAACGCAATTACAATTGCCTGGCCGGATACCGCACGAAGCCTCAGTCCAATACTCTTGCCCTTCATACCCTCACCTCAATACCTTTTGTCACTCGTCTTCAGTGGAATTCCGGTCTCCATCAAGAATGCGTTACCCACACTCGACCTTCCGTCGTGTCCGCCTAAGACGCCGGCAGACCGGACGCCCTCACGTCAATGCACTATTGCTTGACGGCCAAAAAAACCGTCTTGTGCTCGTCGAGCCGACCAACAATTCCGACCTCGGACACTTTCGCGACATCACCATCGCCGTTCTCGCGGGTTGCCAGAAGGCCGAGCCACCCAGCGAGATCGTAAAGACCGGAAATAGAACCGACACTGCAATGCTGGTCCATTTCACGCGGTTTTCCAGATGTCCTAGTATTTTTTGTCACTCGTGACTAGCGGTTCCGTTCCAAACAGTTGTTCCAGAGCTGCGTTCTCCGCTTGCTCTTTTTGAATCTGCTCGGCCTGATAGGCTTGTTTGCTCTGTAGGTCTGTCAACATCAACTGCCGAAGGGACATCAGTTCCTCGACCTGTTGTTCAGCCAGCTCATTGCCCACCTCGACCGCCTCCATCTGGCCATCCGCCCCAGTGGACATGTCCCGAAGCTGTGCGAGGAGTGCTTGCGAATTATTCAGTTGGGTGCCTTGCAATCCCGCAGCCCGTAGGGAATTCATCGTGGTATCCAGCGACGTCTGCGACCACTTCTTGTAGTCGTCGAAATAGCCCGAGGTGCGGGAAGCATAGCCAGGGAACGTGCCGCGAAATTGTGCATCGAGGTTGCTCATGGAATAAGACAGTGATTGCCCGCCTTGCACGATTTGCCCAAGTTGCGACAAGTCCTGCTGGATCGCACCAAAGCTCTGGTGCGACAACGGCCGCGATTGCTTCAACAGCTCGGCGTATTGCTTCATCTGGTTCTCGAGCTGAAGTCCTTGCCGGATATAGCTCATGATGAGTTGCACGTGGTTTAGAATCTGTGTCCACTCCGTTGCCGCGCCGGGAGGAAATTGCGCGCTGGTGGTTCCTGGCACGGCGACGAGCAAGAGCGACACGACCACAATGAGTACCCAAGCGTTTTTCATGCTGATTCTCTCCTTTGATAATCACTCTCAAGTTGGTGCCACCAATCTGCCCAATCCG
>Ga0302324_100028347_pt1 | contig 10644 bp, 7 predicted proteins | sample Palsa_T0_1_FD_201949 | JGI IMG/M metagenome (GOLD analysis project Ga0302324, IMG submission 201949) | Peat permafrost microbial communities from Stordalen Mire near Abisko, Sweden - Palsa_T0_1 | ecosystem: Environmental > Terrestrial > Soil > Palsa > Peat permafrost | place: Sweden: Abisko...
CGTTCTTCCAACTTCTGAAAATCGCGTCTTACTCCCGCCGGGTTTCCCATGACCGCAGAGTAACACGAATCCTCAGGAATGTCACTATATTATGCAATACTCAATAGGTCCGCAAATGTCGAGATCAACAATCCGCAGGTCAGTGCCAGAGTAAAGTGTCGTCCATTGGCTGGAGCCGATCGATAGTAACTGAACGCCAAGATTGTCGCCTCTCGTCACCACCAGTTCGTCGTCATTGGCCCAGTCAAGCCAATATGCGGATCCCAAGGAGAGAGCGGCTGATTCGGTCAAGTTGCGGCCGTCTGCCGAAAAGACGTCGACCGAGTAATCAAGCGAGCTCAGCACGGTGCTAATCGTTTTGCCATCGCCCCCTACGCTTACTGTGCCGTACAGGTTGAGGTCGTTTGTGATCTGGTGAAATTCTCCGCTTGGATAACTTAGAAAAGCGACCTGTTCCAGACCTAGACTCATAACGCGATACACAACGATCAGACCGTGGCCGCCAGGCATCCAGGCAAAATGGATGGGGTCGAAATCAGGTTTTGGCAGCCTGCAAAATATCGAGACAGTTCCAGTGACGGCGTCAATCATAGCGATCTCAAACAGCCCGTCCTTCCGTTCAGCTTCAACTACAATTCGTTTGCCGTCGGGCGACCACGCGGGATTTCTATAGGTCAGTCCCTTGCCGGAATAAACTATCTTCTCGTTCGAGCCGTCCGCATTGGCGCTGATTAGGGATTGCGTATTTTCAGATTCTTTGTAACGCATGAAACAGAATCGGCCTGAGCTTGCGCTGAATGCAGGCGTCGAATCGATATCGTGGACGACGAACGCGGGTGGGCCGCCAAGAATCGGTACTCGATGCAGATCGGAAGTCGAACTGCCGGATGGAGTCGACCGGAGGTAAACGTAATCGCCATCCGGGCCAAAGGTTACGTCCCGGATCGCTGCGTCCCCGGGCGGAACGATCTGGGCGTTGCTGTTGGTGGCGAGGTGCCGCATCCAGAGACTGTCCCGGCCATCCGTTTCCCGCTGCAGCATGGCCAGATATTTTCCATCCGCGGACATGGCTGCCGCCTCGCTGTCGCCACCGGACGTAAGGCTTGTGATCGCCATGTTCTGGAAGGGTATCCGGGCAGGACGATGCAGCAGCTCGTACATTCCGAATGCGGCGGCGGCAAGTGTGAATGCGATCACACTGCCGAAAGCGAATCCAATGCGGTGTTGACTGGCCGCGACTACAATTTCGGAATTGACAAAAGCGCGCCCTTTGCCCGAACTCAGGGGCATGGGTGGGGCACTAGGGGAATGCCGCGCAGGTGTCGTTTCGGAGAAATGCATTTGTGACGGCGACTGGCCCCAAACACTCTTGACGCTATCACGCGTGAGCCGCCTCAGATCCGCGCGCAATTCCGAGGCGTGCTGGTAGCGGAGATCCGGGTCTTTCTCCAAACACTTGCCGATAATGCGCTGGAGCTCGACTGGCAGGTCGTCGCGGAAGTCGGACAGGGGCGCTGGCTCGCGGTTCAGGATGCCGTCGAAGATGACAGCGGTAGTCTTACCCTCGAAGGGCAAGTGCCCGGTCGCCATCTGATAGAGCATTGTGCCCACCGAGAACAAGTCGGACCGTGCATCTAGGTCGGCGCCGCGGGCTTGCTCCGGCGACATGAAGGCGATGGTGCCTACCGCGAGCCCTGGGCTGGTGAGCGGCGAAGGCAGATCGGCGGTTAATGCGGGCGAAGTCGCAGCCGCAGCGTCAAACACAGGATCGGTCATTTTGGCGAGGCCGAAATCGAGGACCTTGAGCTGGCCGCGCTTGGTCAGGAAGACGTTGGCAGACTTCAGGTCGCGGTGAACTGCCCTTGGAGTGCGCGGCATCGAGCGCGTCAGAAACCTGAATTGCCCAATCCAGCAGTTTGTCCGAAGGAGCAGGTCGGGATGCGAGAGACACGTCCAGGGGCAGACCTTCCAGCAATTCCATCGCGATGAACCAGCGCTTCTCCTCCTCGCCGATTTCGTAAATCGTGCAAATATTCGGATGGTTCAAAGCGGAAGCGGCGCGGGCCTCGCGCTGGAAGCGGGCCAGCGATTGTGGTTCCTGGGCGACTTCGTCAGGCAGGAATTTGAGCGCAGCGCGACGGCCGAGCAGCGTGTCTTCGGCCTCATAGACAATACCCATGCCTCCGCGGCCCAGCTCACGCAGAATCCGGTAATGGGATATGGTTTTCCCGATCAAGTGCGACCCCGTCCGACAACGAAAAACACGAGATTAGCACATCCCGTCCCGGCGAATGACACTGCCAGCAGTCTGCCAGGAAGCAAAGGTTCGCGAGTTCCGGCCCGGAGTGACGCACGTGGTGCGAGGCGGAAACACTCAGCGCATCATCATAATTGAGGCCGTGCTCCGACCCCGTTGACGGAACGTGCCCAATGGCACTGTTTCCGATTGCTGCCGGTTCGCCCGTGATACGAACGGAACGCTGGTACACGGCCAGTCGCCGAATCACAAGCGGAACACGAAAATCTCAAGCCAAAAACGAAATGGGACACTTGGGTCGCCACGAAATTGTTCGGAGTGTTCAGTTCACGAACTCACGTTGAAGATTGAGGACGCTCACGCAATCTTGCCGGGTCTGGAATTAACGATTCCGGCTCCGTAGTGGTTCGCAAACGCGATAGACTCAAGTCGAGAGCCGCCTTTTATTTTGCGCCGGAATCACCTCCTCCCGCTTTCTGGGTAGTTTAGGAATTCTGCGCCGAGTAATTCGCCCTGGCGGACGGCTGCGTATTTCGGGGAAGGATGTAGAAAAGAATCGATCTCGCCAAAGAGCGCAGAGATCAGGGGCATTCACTAAGCAATGCTGTCCGCGAGCTTAGGGCAATGATGGAGCTGTTAGCGGATCAACATGGTATCGATCTTCGGAGAATTCTAGATGAAGCATCAGCACGAAAAGAGGAAAAGAGCGGCTATTAACTGAACGCCTGCAGGAATCCGTGGTGCCTTTGTTCATCTATCGTGACGGGCAACCCGACAGAATTGGTTCTTGCGTTTTCGTGCGCTTGGATTCGGACTTTTATGCGTTTACGGCAGCACACGTGATTCGAGACGTCGGCTCCGCAATACTCTTAGCTCCTTCTGAAGGAAAGGGCGGGAAGTTGCAGCCGTTACCGCCGTGTACAGCACATCTGAAATCCTCGGGAGGTGCGAAAGATCTCGATGTTGGCGTGCTGGCTCTGGCGGTACGTCACTTAGGGACCCTCCAGCGCCATGTGTTCTTGGCTGGCGCAGAAATCGATCAAGAAGATCAACCAGACGACCAAGATGATGATTGGTCTTTCTATTTCGTTCTCGGCTATTCTGCATCGAGGGCGCAAGTGAAGATCTCCAAGGCCGAGCGTCGGATTCGCCAACAGTCGTTTCGCTTCTCGACACAGCCGGTAGATGCTGCCGAGTACCTACAGGAGCGGATGTCAAAGTCAGATCACATATTGCTCGACTTTGATCATAAAGAGATCCGGGTCGAGGGGAGACGCGCCAATCCACCTAAGCTCCAGGGTGTCAGTGGCGGGGGAATATTTCAGATCTCCAGAAAAACAATGCGTGGCCCACTCGTCGCAATTACTACCGACAATAGACGTAGGTCGCGTCTGATCCTAGGCACGAGAATCAAACACTTCCTGGCGATGGTTCGTGAACTGAAAACGACAGCTCAGCGTGGACGCTCCTGATTCGGTTGTTCAAGGGCGGACGAACCGATTGCTCTTTTCAGAGCCGGGAGGTGTTATCAGCTCTCATGATCACGCATGTTTTGAAGCACAACGACGTATCGCAAGCGGCTTTACGACCACACCGTCATCGCGAATCAGGAGGCTGCGGGTAGGACGCTGTGGTTTGTGGGGCTGAATCTGTAGATTCCGGTACAGCGTCGACCAGGGATTTGTGGCGAACGAAGTGGCGTGTTTTGAGTGCGAACTGTAAGTGCCGCAGCCAAAGATTTCTTCAGCATTCTGGGCCCGTCATCCTGGCATAATCCCGAAATCGCCACAAACGGCTTTGCAGGAAGTCACCTGTGCGTGATGCGCTGTTCGTGCTCCGCCTGAACAGCGATCGCTCGGAGCATTCCCGCAAAAATCCATCGATGCACGGGATACAGCGCGTACCAGTAGACAAGACCACCGAGTCCCGCGGGGTCGAAAATGGCGGTCTGGCGGATCGTTGATCCTTGGGAATTTGGCTGCGCACCAATCGGCTCGACCTCGAATTGGAGCCAAGCACGTCCGGGCACTTTCATTTCGGCCACCAGGCTCAGACGACGATCGGGCTCAAACGCTTCCACTCGCCAGAAATCCAACGCATCCCCCACCGCCAGGGTCTGAGCATTGCGGCGACCCCTGCGCATTCCAACGCCGCCTACCAGAAGATCCAGAAAACCGCGCAACCACCACAGGAAACCCGCAAAGTACCAACCGTTCGCTCCTCCAATCTGTCGGATGGGAGCAAATGCCGCTGCCGGTGTTACGGAGACCCGTAAGGTGCGCGAGTCCACGAGCCGGGTTCCGAAGCGCACGCCGCCCCACGCCTGATTCTTTCCGGCGGAAGAGAGGGCGTCTGACCAAGATGTCTCCGCGAACTCGCGGTTCTCGTTGTGTAAGGCTCGTTCGATCGCATCCTTCAAACCTCTCGGCCTGATATCGAACACCTTCAGCGCTGACCGATTCCGGACCAGCGTGGGGTTACGCATGCTATCGACAAGCTTGCGTCCTATGCGAGCATAGATCGGCGTGACCAGACCTAACCACAAACTCGAGAGGCGAGGTGTTAAGACTGGAACCGGGATCATCCATCGGCGGAGGCCGCACTGCCGCGCATACTCTTGCATGATTTCGCCATAGCTCACCTGATCCGCACCGCCGATCTCGTATACCGCTGCTTCCCCGACCGGCAACTCAAGCGAATGCACGAGGTATTCGATCACGTCTTCGACCGCGATCGGCTGCGCCTTCACGCCTACCCAGCGCGGGCAAATCATCACAGGCAGGCGCTGAACCAGAGCGCGAATCATTTCAAACGAGAGGCTTCCCGAGCCGATCACAATCGAGGCGCGAAACTCAATGGTTGGGACCCCAGAGGAACGCAGAATGTCTGCTACTTCTTGACGACTGCGCAAATGAGCAGACAGCGACTGGCCCTCTGCACCGAGCCCGCCTAAATAGATGATGCGGTACACCCCGGCCTGGCGCGCGGATGCGGCGAAATTACGGGCCGCTTGACGGTCCTGCTCTTCGAACTTACCTGAGGAACCCATCGAGTGAACCAGATAATAAGCTGTGTGCACTCCGGCCAGCGCTGGCTGGAGTGAAGCCACATCGAGGCAATCGCCCTTTACAACCTCGGCGTTGGGAGCGACACGCGGTTGCAGAAATTCAGGGTGCCGTGCGAGGCAACGAATTGGACACCCGGTCTTCTCAAGAGCCTTGAGGAGACGCCCTCCGACGTAGCCAGTGGCTCCAGTCAGCAGGACTAGCGGGCGGGCTGCGGAATCAGATGAGGAATTCGATGTCAGGATTCACTCCGTGAATCATCTCTTTGGAACCCAAGGAACGAACACGCTTGTTCTTCTTCTGTACTCCCCGAAATCAGGATTCTCGGCCATCTTCTTTTCAAGCATTGGAATCCCGGAAACCTTAAGGATCAAGAGGGTGATGGTGAGGGGCCCGACAATGCCCAACCAACCGCCCGGAATACCGAGGGATACCAGCCAAATGCCCCACCACTGCAGGACTTCTCCGAAATAGTTGGGGTGTCGGGTGTACTGCCACAGCCCGGTTTGCATTATCTTGCCCCGATTGAGAGGATCACTAGCGAACCTTGCAAGTTCTGCATCCCCCACCGATTCGAAAAGGAATCCGAGCAGCCAAACGCAAACGCCCATGACTTCAAGAAAACCGAACGTGCCTCCGGAGCTGCGATTAATCAGGAGCACCGGCAATGCGACAAGGAACAGGAACGCGCCCTGCAGGAGGTACACCTGGGCATACGAACGAAGATAGAACCACCTGCCCCATTCCTGTCTCCAGGCCATGTAGCGGAAATCTTCCGGCTTGCCCAGATGGCGCGCATGAATGTGCCATGACAGACGTAGGCCCCAGATGCTCACCAAGATGCCCGCCAGTACGCCCAGCGCTCCCGAGCCGCCAGATAGAAAGAAAGATGTCCAGGCCAGAAGGACAAAGCCCAACCCCCAAGCTACATCGGCAACATCGTTCCTTCTCTTGATCAACGAGATCAGGAACCACAGGGTCATGTATCCCCAAAGCATGACACCCAATGTCGAGTAGTAGCTCATAGGCCGAGTTTGCGCGCGATGAGGTAGGTTGCGATGGATACGGAACCTGCCAATACCGTGCCCCAAATCAAGTCCACCATCGCCAGAGCAAGCGGCCAGTCCTTGAGCGTGGCGAGATTGGTGAGATCGTAAGTCGCATAGGTGATGAGGCCGAACAAGGCTCCCAGTAAGAGCGCACGTGCCCATGAATCTTTTTCGACAGCCGGGGCAATGACGAAAACCACCAGGCCGGCCAGGAAGAGTAGGTAAAAGAGTAGAGCGGCCGCCCAATTGACGTTGGACTTCATCAGGAATCCGATCTGCTTGGCATAGAAATTTTTTGCTGCTACGCCGAGCCAGATCATATCCGCCACGAAGAAAATCGGCAGGGCAATGAAATAGAGTTTCAGAAACATAGCGTCACCAATTTGTTTTTCAACCTCACGCTCTGCAAAATTCTGCCTGTGATTCTCGCCGGCCCACGCATTCACCAAGCTGACAGGTTCTGCTGAATATATTTCTTGCTGTCGAACTTCTTCCCGGTGCTCGCGGCGGACATATATCGAATCTGTCCGAAGATAGGTCGTTCAAACCAGGGACGATCAAACTTTCCCACGATCGACCACGCAATTCCTGCATAGCCGTTGGGGTCGCGCCCATCCAATTCGTACTTGTCATTCAGTCGCACCGCGATCTGGTATGCCTGGGCCGGCGATGAACTCCACTCCAGAATCTTTTTTGCCCAGTACATCCGCACATAGTTGTGCATCCAGCCGGTCGTGACCATCTGCACCTGCGCTGCATTCCAAAGCGCATCGTGGGTTTCTGCTTGCTCCATCTGCCACTCGGTGTAGAGTACCGGGCGGTTGTCTTTCGCGTGGTTGGCCAGCGTGCGCTGTGCCCACCTTTCGGCGCACTCGAAATTGTCATAGTTGGGATTGAATCGGACGAGGTTCACCGCCAACTCGCGCCAGGTAATGAGTTGGCCCAGAAACGCTTCCTTGTCCGCCGTGGGCGCGTCAGCGTTCCGCACGGCGAGAGCAACGGTGAGAGAGCTGATATGGCCGAAATGCAGATAGGGTGAAAGCCGGCTGGTCCCGTTCACTTCCGGCTTGTTGCGATTGGTGCGATACGTGGCCAAGCCGTGCTGGATGAATTCTTCCAGAAGCCTCAGCGCTTCGTTCGTGCCGCCGCGAAAGCCTGACACCGCACCAACCGAGGTGTCCAGCGGCCAGCCCTGCGTGATGTCAAATTCCGGGTCGAGCCACAGCAACGCTTGCGGCTTTTTCCATGGTACTTTTGCTTTTATATTTTTCGGCGGGACCATGAAGCGCCCTAGCTGGGCCTGGAGTCTCGGCCTGATGATGTGCGCCGCATACTGTGCCTTTTCGAGCAGTTTCGAGGGAACGATCACATCGGCATCCACGGTCCAAAGCGGCATCCTGAGTTTCTTCTCCGCTGATTGCCGCCAGGACTCGGGTTCCCGCATCGGATTTTCATCGCCCACGACAAGCGACGGCCTGACTTCGGCGCAGAACTTGATGAGGCTGTGCTCGGGGAATCGCCGAAGCACGAAGCCAATGTTGCGTTTTTTGAGCGACTCCGCGATATCTGGAATACCTTCGGCTAGAAAGCGGTAGTGGCGAAGGTTGGCATGCGGATAATAAGGTACGGGCGCCAAAAATACGACTGCGGGCTTGCCCAGTGCGTTGGCGGCCTCAACTGCCACGTCGAGTGCTGGATTGTCCAGACCCCGTTGCGCCCGCTGCATCCAGTACACGACGCACGTACCAGCGGGATCGGAGGGTCCCGGGCGCCTTACGGTTACGCGAGGATGTTCGGCTAGTTGTAGTAGTTCATCCATTCGGAATTGGCACCATCCGGAGTTGGTCGCGAGTTACCTCCGTTGAAGCTCCTTGATTATTGCCATCTCTGCATCCTTCCCTTCGATGATGTCCTGCAAAGTGGGGGTGACGAGGATATCCGGAGCGAGACCTGTATCGGGTTGGGGCGACGCCGGAAAGTTCCCGATCAGCGGCAAGTCCATTTCGATCTGCGTCTTGGGCAGGCGGAGAAAGAAGAACGCTCCGCCATTGATGCCGCGTTGATCACCACCCGTTGATTGCCCGATGAGAGTTCCTAGTTTGTTTTGCTGCACGGTCTGGGCGAACTGGAATGTCGCCGAGCTGTTGTTCGCGTCGATCAAGACGTAGAACTTGCCACGAAATGGCTTGCCCACGGGGCGGATCACGTCTCCGCTGGCGTCGTCATACTTTGTCAGTGCGAAGTATTGCACTGGTGGAGCAGTGGGCCAGGGTTGCTCCAGTTCTGCTGCGGCCGTTCCCCAGTTCTTGAAGCTTGGGTCCCAGGTGTCGAGATACGGATCCAGTTCGGCCGGAGTCTGGCGATACCGAATTAGGCGGCGATACGCTGAAACTCTTAAGTCGTTGCTAACCAGACGCTTCAAGATTTCGTCGCCAATATCGCTACCGCCCTCGTTGCCCCGCAGATCGACGACGAGAGCGAGAGAATTGTTTTCGGCGATTTCGTCCAGGCGAGCATTGAGCCAGGTTTTCCAGTCCCACTTGCTGTTGTAGAGAGCCCAGGTTGGCATGCGCAGGTAGGCGGTGCCATCGTCCAGGTACTTCCATTCAAAAACGACGTCGCCGCCCTTTCGGCCGGACTCCCTCTCTTTAATCGGAGCGATCCGTTGCTCAAAAGTCAGCGCTTCCACGTCAAGCGTCTGCGGCTTTGCCTCGCCGGGCCGCTGCGTGACTAACTGCATCGCACCGCTTTTCTGAGGGAAGAACATGGGAAAGTACACGTCGAACGCTTCGTACATGCTGTCTCCGGTGACTTCCAGATACGCGATGCGTTTAGCATCGTTCGATCCGTCGGCCCGTGCGATGGTCATCAGCCGATTGAGGATGGTTCGAACCGGAGTTCTGTTGATCGAGAGCACCTGCGTACCACGCGGGAGTTGGTGGTTCGGAGTGAAGTCCCTGGTCACGACAATCTCTTGATCAAGCCAGCGAAAGTAGAATGGAACACGGTTATGCCCTTGAAACAAGGCGGCCGCAACCGCACTCTTCTGATTGAAAAAGTTCGGATAGGTGTGTCCGCACTTCACCTGGGCAGCGAAGACAGAGAAGGCGACGAAAGCGTCCTGCAGAGACAGATCGCGCGAAAGATTCTTCTGCAGAGCGTCAAACTTCGCATCCATCTCGGCTTTGCTACTGTAGCGATAAAGGCCAGGGTGCAGGGCTTCGTATGCTTTGCGCAGGATTGCCGCGTCACTTTCCAAGTCTACCGACTTGATGATCGGATCCCCAACTGGGGGAAGCGCCTGCGGACTCACTATTTGCGAAACTAGCGTCAAGGGCGGTATGCCGATCGTGCCGATGAACGCCCCAGACCACAAAACGCCACGAAGTAAGTTCATCAACTTAGTCATCTGCGCACCAATCCAGTCTAGAAGCTGTTCCGCTGTGCCGGCAGTGCAAGGCCCCTGGGAACCCCGCGGCAGCGTCGAACTGACCATCGTCGTAACAGAATACGAGCGATTGGGAACGTGGTTCAGCGACGTGCAGCCGCAGGGCACCCGGGGATTCTAGGGGCGGAAGGCCGGGCAAGTTTTCCCGGCCACTCCTTGCGGCGCCCGGGGCCGTTCCCCTATTCTTCGCAAAAAGTGCCACATCATATTCCATGAAGGCCCCAATCAAGAGATGAGCAGATCAACCGGGAAGCACGCCAGGATTGTCCAGTGCCGCGAGTGCCGGGGATTGTGGAGCAAGTTATCCATCAGAGATTTTCTCCTTGATCAAAAACGAATACGAGAGAGGCAGACCGTTGGGGGACCGAGCTTTGGGCCCCCCAGAACTAGGCACCGGATGACTCCCGGCCGCGCGCGATAGAAGTTGCGACCGTTCCTTTTTTGTTTGCATCTCACTGGGCGTGGTGGATTGAATGTAAAGAAAATGATTTATATTGATACGACAGGAGATCACATTGCCCGGAATCGCCGTTCGCGGAAGTCGAATCAAGTACCAGGCTGTGCAGAGTGCGAACAGGGTTGAGCCTCCTTCCTCCAAAGAAACAGTGGAAGGTTGGCTGAAACCATACTCGATCGGTGAAAAACTGAAAACCTTACGGCTCAGGAAGAAACTGGGCCTGGTGGAACTGGGGCGGCACACCGGCCTTTCAGCGGCACTCCTATCCAAGCTTGAACGCAGCAAGCTCTATCCTACCTTGCCCACCTTGGCGCGCATCGCGACCGTGTTCGATGTCGGCCTGGATCACTTCTTCACGGATGAGCGCA
>Ga0302324_100028351_pt1 | contig 10644 bp, 13 predicted proteins | sample Palsa_T0_1_FD_201949 | JGI IMG/M metagenome (GOLD analysis project Ga0302324, IMG submission 201949) | Peat permafrost microbial communities from Stordalen Mire near Abisko, Sweden - Palsa_T0_1 | ecosystem: Environmental > Terrestrial > Soil > Palsa > Peat permafrost | place: Sweden: Abisko...
CGTCAACTTTCGTTACAAGCTCGACGGGCCCCAAGTCTTAAGCGGCATACACCTTGCCATAGATGCAGGCCAGGTGATCGGAATCGTCGGCTCCTCGGGCTCCGGCAAATCCACGCTTGCCAAGCTGGTGCAGCGGCTTTACGTCCCCGAGAGCGGCCGCGTCCTGATTGACGGCGTGGATCTAGCGATGGTGGATGCCTCCTGGCTCAGGCGTCAGATTGGCGTCGTGCTGCAGGAAAATGAGCTCTTCAGCTAAACCGCCCCTTCGAGCATGAATCGCGCCTCAAGGAGCTTCTTGCCAAACAGGCCGAGCTTAACCGCGCCCTCGACCTCGACAAGCATGACAGCCAGGTCGCACCCGAAGAGCCTCCGGGCGAGAAAGAGGCCGCCCCGGCTACCTTCGTAGAACGCATCCGGCAAGACCGAAGTGCCGAGATGGCGCTATGACGACGGCACCGGTTTGGGATTCCATTTCCGGTATTGCTCGATTGGCCCGGCAAACGGCGGAATAATCTCATGATGCGCGGACTCCTGTGATTCATGGAGGGCCTGCTTCGGACGGACGGAGATATCGCCGCTGTCGGCGATGTATTTTTCGTCGGCCTCCCCTCCTTTGTGCTCGTAGACATGGCGGCGGTGAAACATCAGTTTGGCGAATTCCACATCTTCCGGCTTCAGGCCGTCCAGGATATCGATATCGAAAATCTCCTTCAGCTCGCCCGCCACCACGGCCAGATTATGGAAGCGTCTGTTTTCCAGCCTGTTCCTGCCCTTGCGTCAAAGGGACCTGATGAACCAGCTGCTCCACGTACCTGCCAACCGATGAATCAAACGCGGCGACGGCATCCCTGACACACGCCTCGTACGGTCCGCCTGCATTGATGCGCTCACGTATGGCCGGCACTATTTTCTGGGAAAGCTCCTGCAGGTCATTTCGCGTGCGGCACCTGGAGCAATATCCGTAAATGCCGAGTATGTCGTTGAAACCTCCGCAGGCGGTGCATTCAAACTTGTTCTGCTGGCTCTGTTCCGCGTAATAGAAAGGAGGCTTTTGCGCCGCGTTGCCCGCGGCATCGGCAACCGCATCCATGTCGATTACGTAGTCCCCGTCGGCATCCGCCGCGAGCGCGTCCCTCATCTTTTCGCAATACTGCGCGACATAGGAGCGCTGGGCGGCCGTCAGGAAGTCCTGCACCTCGCCCTGCATGCCGCAATTCGGGCAAAAGTTTGTGCCCGCCTGGTCGCGCCAGTACGACTTGCACGCCGGGCATTCGTGTCCGTATTTCCCTTCGCTGTCGGAGCCGATAAACACCATGTAACAGCCTGGAAACGGAGGCGGCGGCATCGGGCTGCCGATTCCACCCAGGGGCAGGCCGCACACCGGAACGCCCTGAGCAAGCGCATAGATTGCGAAAATACCCGACGCGACCGGGCGCTGATGCTGCCATGTCTGCTGGTATACCCTGCGCCCGTCCTTATCCCTGCCTACCCGCAGGACCACCTGTCCGCCGGAATGCGCGATCTCGTGAAATTCGTCTTTGCTCATTCCCCTATCATAGCGAGGAGCATCGCCCCCCACCGTGCTTCCCGCTGCAATTGAACGACGATCCAACCATCGCCCTTGACGCTGTCTCCTTTCGTGTTTCTGGCCGCAACTCCCATGCCCGCTTCTTTGTATGCCGGCGACTATGCGCGCGTCGCTCGCAAGATCAATAACGGATTTTCCTCTCTCCCTGCGGTCGATTCATCGCGAAGCAAAATCCTATGACTTGCTCCCTGTCCCGCGCGCCTGACGTGCGCCGTCAAGAAGCTGCATTGGGCGGCTTCAACAAACCAAAAGGAGACTAAACATGGGCTACAACATTGGATTTTTCAAAGCTACCGATACCGGCTACACGGGCAAAATCGAGACTCTCGCCCTCAAGCTGCAGGCTGAATTCACCCGCGTACTCAACAGAACCAACGAGAACGCTCCTGCCTTCGAAATCTACAGCGGTGACCTCAGGATCGGCGCGGCCTGGGAACGTACTGGCAAGAGTGGCAAATACCTCTCCGTGAACCTGGAAGACCCCAGCTTCTCACCCGGTTACTACAACCTTTACCGCAACCGTGGCGTGGAAGACGGCCATACGCTGGTATTCGACCGCCCGCGTTCCCGGAAGGACGACAAGTCCGAAGTGACGCAGGCAGCGTAACGTTTCGGGGGCGGCAGCAATGCCGCCCCTTCATTTTTTTCACCCGCCTATCTGTAAAGGAAATTGGCAATGAGCATCAGCACCATCCTTCACGGCGACTGCGTGAATCTCCTTCCGCAAATGGAGACCGCCAGCGTCGATTTCGTCCTCACCGACCCACCTTACCTTGTGTCATACAAGTCTCGTGACGGGCGCACTATCAGCAACGACAGAAATGGCGCGTGGCTGGTTCCCGCCTTCGCTGAGATGTACCGGGTTCTTGTTTCTGACGCTTTCTGTCTCACGTTTTATGGATGGCCGCATGCCGACCGCTTCATGAGCGCCTTCCGCAGCGCCGGGTTCCGCCCGGTCGGCCATTTCGCTTTCCCGAAGCCGTACGTCTCCTCGGTCGGCCATGTGCGCTGCCAGCATGAATCCGCGTATCTTCTCGCGAAGGGAAATCCTAAAACATCCGCTCCGCTTTCCGACGTTATCCCCTGATCCGAAAATACCGGCAACAAGCTTCACCCCACGCAGAAGCCCACTTCGATTCTGCGTCCGTTCATCGAGAGCTATTGCCCGCCTTCTGGAGCGGTGCTCGACCCGTTCGCGGGCTCAGGCTCGACGCTGGAAGCAGCCAGAAGCCTGGGAAGGCGCTATATCGGCATTGAGATAGACGCGAGATTCCACGCTGCCGCTACGCGGCGACTTACCTGTGATTCCGCGCCATCCACCGCAAAAGCCAACTGAGGAAGGAGAACCGACATGCCGATGACGATGGACGAACGCCTGGACCACGCACGCGCCGCGCTGACAGCCTACTTCGCAACGAAAGGCGAGCCGCTTCCCGAGGGGCCTTCGGACTTTCAGGATACGGATGTCAGCGACCTGATTGCGGACCTGCTGCACCTGCAGAAGTATCTGGGCTACAAGGACGCAGAAACCACGATTGCCACGGCGGTCATGCACTACGAGGCCGAGCAGGAAGAATATGCGGCGCATGGCTAGTGTCCACATCGCGCTTGAAAAATCTATATCTATGGATAGAGTGACGCCTGAACCACAGCCGGTAGAAATCGCAGTCATGCCACAGGCTTCATATTCCCGCGCGCCGCATGCAGACGCGCAGCCCTTCCGCCAGCCTTACTACAAGCCGCATACGTCACTCGGCGCAACCGGCCATTGGGTCAAGACAGCGGGACTCCTTGCCCCGCTGGTCATTGGCGAATTTGTCGATGACCCAGACCAGAGATGGCGTTTTATTCGCATCGCCGCCGTCGCCACGGCGCTGGTGTCCGAAGCGATGTGGACGCACAGGATAACGAAAGAGCGGGAAGAGGCTCGCGAGCGCGAACGCGAATGCCGAGCTCAGTATTGAGTCTCTATTCAGCTACACCGATTTCCGGGTCACCGCCGCGTTATCGTTCGCGGCTAAGCCCGCAATCTCGACGGCCTTGCCTCCTTGCGCTTCCAGTTCCCGCAGCCAGTTGGGCTTCTGGCCCTTCGCGTTCCATACAAGCGTTTTGTTTGTAGGATGCTGGTAGCTGTGCCCGCCGTGGTAGACAACGCCTCTGGACGCTCTCTTTTTGCCATTTCCGCCCAGGGATTTCAAGGTCAGTCCGGCAGCGGCCAGAACGACGCGCGCATCATCGAGCGCTTTTGCCTGCACGGCCCGCGCGTCCTCAATCGCCTTGGCCTTCCTTTGTTCATCCCTTCGCTTCAGCAGGCCCTCGCATTGCCCTATAACAGTCCTTATTTCATCGTCCTGAAGCACGTCTAGTGTGGCGATGCTTATGGTCTGCAGCATCGTGACCATGCCCATAGAAATCATCCTGCGACCGCAATATGGCACGCGGTATTTTCCGATTCCGGTGACGTTCGTCTCCGCGATCCTGATGATCCTCCTGCCGTTCCTTTCAGGCATGGCAACGGGCATCACGCACATGATTCCGTTTTCAGGCCCGGCCATGCCCCCGCCTGGGCTCTTCGGACTCGCCTCGCTTTCCTCGCTTTATTTCTTTCTCGTCCTGCTGCATGGCATTCGACTCTACCGGCGGATGATTTACATGGACCTTGAGCAGCACAGCCAGTACGAGGGCCCTGCCCTTCCATTCTTTCGCATGATCCCCGGCGGGCGTTCCTTCTGGCTTACGCGCATCGTGCTGGAGCCGGTCTTTGTGTTTGTCCTGGCCTCGGTGCTTGAGAGCATTTCCGTCATCCAGTCAGGCCTCTCCCTTTACCTGCATATCGCGGCGCTCATGCTCGCGATGCGCAACTTCATCTACTGGTATCGCGTGTGGGAGCTCATCCGCAGCTGGATGGATATGGCGGCCGCGGGCCCCATCATCACCAAATTTGCCAACAACAAGGCGACCGAAGATGACCTGGCACCTATTCATCTTGCGAGCCTGCCCAAGGACCTTTCCCCCGATATGCGCCAGGCGGCTGTGTCGTATATAGCCCGCGTGCTCGGCGCATTCACAACAACCAAAACCGAAATCAAGGAGGAAAAACAATGATCAGCAAAATCATCAAGAGTCCAAAATTCATGTGGATCGTAGGCGGTGTCCTCGTTTGGTGGTTCTTCGGCCCGTCGATACCCGGCATCATCCGGCACGCGTTCATCTCCCGCCCATCGCCCTCTGTGCAGGCCTCGTCCTCAAAGGACAAGAATGCACGGGTGGGGAGTTCCCCAGGAGGGCCAGCACCCCTGCCCGCCCCCGCCGCGGCGAATGCATCAGCTGCTGACCAGGCGCTTAATAACCTCATGGGTACATGGGAAGGAACCCTGCCGATGAATCAGGAGCCTTGCAAGGTAAGCCTGGAATTGCGCGAGGACCATGACAAGCCCGGACAGTTCCTGGGCTACTCGAAACTCTCCTGCCAGCCGACTATGCTCGAAATCATGCAGCGTCAGGAATCCGGCAAGAAGATGACGCCGGCCGAGGCGCTCAAGAAAATGGCCGACGCGATGAAGCCCAGCGCCACCAACTTCACGGGCGTTGCGGAAAAGGGCGCAATAAAGCTTACCGCCCAGAACACCTTCGGCCTTACCGGCTCGGGATGCTCCATTGCGACATTCACTCTCATGCCGGCAGGCTCGCATGACATGGGCACCGAATTCACCGAAAACGCCGTGCCGGGATGCGAAGGCGGCGAGCTCGTCATGAATAAAGCGAGGTGAACTCAATGACACCGGAGCCTTTTGTTTCGGCGGAAAAGGCGGCTGATTTTCTCGATATCAGCCGCCGCTATTTACTGGCGCTTGCGCGCAAGGGCATTGCCGGGGCGTATCCCCTCGACCCGCGGGCCCGGCGCAAAGTGTGGAGATTCCGGCTTTCCGAACTCGTTGACGCCATTGCGAAAACGATGATCCACAAAAACGACAATCTGTGCGATCCTGCATCCGGCAGTCCCCGCTGAAAGGACCATATGGCCTATCAGATGGGTAGTTTGAAACAAGTCAGGAGAAAAACCGGCCCGACGTGGATCTTGCGTTACCGCGTCTCGCGGCCGGATGCAAAGCGCGTGGAGCATTCGCATATTGTCGGGCTCGTTGCCGACTTCCCGAAACGGAAGGACGCGATGCGCGAGGTGGACCGCCTTGGTCTGCTCTCGCGCATCAATGACGAAAACGCCGACACGCGCATTCACTTCAACGCTCTCGCCGAGCACTACCTCAAAAGTGATTTCGGGAAGGACGCGGTGCGCCCGAAGTCGCTCAACACGATTCCTATCGTCAGCCACTACGTCCGCGACTACCTTGTCTCCCGATGGGCAGACAAAATCGCCGACGAAATCAAACCCCTGGAAATCCAGCAATGGCTTAAGTCACTGCACGACGACAAGAGCCTTGCCTGGACTACCGTATCGAAAATCAAGGGGCTGATGCACCGGGTCTATAAAATCGGCCTGCGGCATCAGCTCGTAACCAAGAACCCCGTCGAGCACGTGGAGACGCGGACGAAGTCGAACTACCGCGCCATTGTCCTCTCCCCTGCCCAGACGATCGCTACACTCGCCGACCTCACTAGTCCCCTGCATTACGCACTGGTGCTTACCTGTGCCGCAACGGCTCTCCGCTCATCGGAGATCCTGGCGCTGCGCTGGTCGGACATCTTGTGGGACGAGGAGAGGATTCGGATATCGAAGCGCTGGGCTAAAGGAGAAGACGGCGAAACCAAGACCGACGCCTCGGACGGATACGTCCCGCTGCATCCCGTCCTGGCGGAGCGTCTCAGGTCATGGCAGACAGCAACGTCTTTTGGGAAACCGGAAGACTTTGTTTTTCCATCGCTGAGGTCCGAAGGCAAGAAACCGCTCTATGCCTCAAGCTTCGTCGCCGACTACTTACGCCCGGCTGCGAAAAAAGCGGGCGTAGCGATTGCCGACGGGCAGAGGTTCGGACTTCACAACTTGAGACATTCGCTTAGCAACTGGCTGGTGAACAAGGCGAAAGTCGAACCCAAGACCGTGCAGGGCATCCTCCGTCACAGCAAGATCCAGACGACGCTCGATCTCTACGCGCAGAGCGACGGCGATGAAACACGCGCGGCTCAGGGACAGTTCCTGAACGCCGTGGGCCTCACGCAGAGGGTGCAGTAATGTGTGGGTTGAATTGTGGGTTGGGATTTTTGCTGCCATTCCTTCCAACTCACTGAAAAGAATGGCGGGGACGACGGGACTCGAACCCGCGGCCTGTGCCGTGACAGGGCAGCAACGAGGTGTAATTCATTGATATCAAACGGTGTCGGCGGACACCATGTGGTACAAAATGATACTGGAGATTATCCCTTATTGTCCCCTTAACGTCCCCAGATTTGCGGACCGTTGCCCCGTCGCTAATCGGGTGGCGCGACTCGCTAATCTTATCGTTTTCATTCTGTGACTGGTGCCGATGTCGGCCCAAACGTCGCTTCAGGATGCCGCTCGCCAAATCCGTTGCCAAGAAACGAAGGGTCCGACTGACCATTCTGTGACCAGGGCCGATATCCGCCTAAGCGTCGGCCATAATATTGGTGAGTATAAACATCTCGACATCTTGTAGCTCGGATCTTTAGGACTTCCATTTCGTAAGAGATGAAGGGTATTCAAGGTCCCCGACGCAAAAAGCGGTGGCGAAAGCTTACGCGCCAGCCTGAAAGTCGTCTGTGTCCACGCTTGTTTTCTTCGAGTTTCGGAAAAGAGTTCGTCCTAATTTCGTCTTGTGACGAAACGCGCTTTTCCTGCGTACAGTCAGAATAATAGTGGTGCCCGCACCCCTGGACGAAATCAGTTGAAAGTTGCCGCCGATTCGAACGGCGCGTTCCCGCATGCTCTGCAAGCCGAAATGTCCTTCTTTGCCGTGGGCAACAAAGGAAGGATCGATGCCCTCGCCGTTGTCTCGGATCATCAGCTTGAAATCTGGATGATATGTAAGTTCGACTTCAAGGCGAGTGGATTTTGCGTGTTTACAGGCATTGTGGATAGCCTCGTAACCGACGCGATAGATTTCGTGATGTACGATCGGATGCAAATCAATCGCATTACCGTTGACGTTAAGGATTGCTTCTTCGATCCCCTGAAGCTGGCAATCTTCCAGGGCTTCCCGAAAGCTCTGGGCCAAGTCATGACGGGCGGCAGTTTCCTGGGCAAAGCCTATGCTGCGAGCACCATCACCGACGCCGAAATTCTTAACTTTGCCCTCAACCTGGAATATCTGGAAGCCGAGTTCTACGCTATGGCCACCTACGGCACAACGTTGGTGTAACTTCGCATGATCACAAAGGCGCAGGAAAGTGGTCCCACCACCGGACGGAACATGGTTACCGGACTTTGGGTCGTCTCCGGCGGCATTTCTCGCCACAGCTCTGCGCGAGACGAGATTGACCATGTAAAATATCTGCGCTCGGCGCTGGGATCGGCGGCGGTGAATAAACCAGCCATTAACCTCAGCGCGCTGGGATATGGATTCTCCAGCGTCCACAGTTGGTTGGAGTTGGCCCGCCAGTTCGATGTCGGCGTAAGCGCCTACCTCGGAGGCGCCCCGCTCATTACTAGCAAAACGTACTTGGGCGCGGCGGGCGCTATTTTGGCAACCGAGGCGCAGCATTCCGGCTCCACTCGGCTGGCGTGCATCTGGAACGGCGTAAATACTCCTGCTGTTGACTCCCTAGATGTCCCGCCAACCGACTAAGCCCCGTACGATGTGGACAAGAACGCACTCAGCATCTCCCGAACGACTTCTCAGGTGCTCAACATTGTTTACCACGGAGGCCAGTGTTCCGGCGGCTTCTACCCCGATGGCATGAACGGTACCATTACCTGCCAGTCGTAGCCACGAGGCTGGCGGGCCAATACGCCCCCGTCGCCAGCCTAATCCCTTTAGTATTTTCGCACTGAAAGGTCGGAGATTCGAATGTTCGAAGGATTGTTTCAACCGATGCACCTAATCATCATTGCCGGGATCGCGCTCCTGATTTTCGGTCCCAAGAAGCTTCCTTAGCTGGGAAGAGGTTTGGGCGACGGAATTAGAGGATTTAAGTCGGCCATGAGCGGCGAACAGAAACCGCTAGCAAAACCGAAGAAGAAAAGAAGGGATGAACACTCAGCTCGGGGGGAGGCCAGTATGGTCGACCCGCACACCGATGACAGAACCTTTTAATTGTTCAGTCCCCACGCCGGACAGAGGGAATTTCGGTACCTCAATTGAGAAGGTGTTGAGTACCTGAAGTGCCTGGGCGCAACCTTTGGAATAGAGAAATACGAGGCGGCGATGAAGTCGGGCGAAGAACAGATAGCCTACCGGAAATCAGCGCGATACAGGTGAGAACCGCAATCGAAGCCGCAACCACCGCAGACGGCCACAGTTCAAGAGCGTAGCGTCTCAATGGGAGCAATCTGAACATGCTCCCAGTGTAAGCAGTTCAACACGCAGATACTCCGGGATCCCTGGAGATAAGCAAGCACTCGAATGCCATGTCGGACGTCATGTTGATCTGTTAACCGGGCACCACCTAGCTGGCGTCTCCTAATGCCCACTTTACTGACGAGAGTACCAATCGGCTCCAAGTTTCCTCGGGCTAACACCTTGCATATTTGCAGCCACATTCGCCCAACTGTTTGAGTCTATCTTTGAAGAAGTTAGACGACATACGTTAAAGAAGCAGTCTGGAATCGGGATAGGCGTCTACCCTGCACACATTGGCTCCTGCGGTGCAATTCACGTGATAGGCGCGGAATTTATAGCAGCACCTATGTATGAAACGGAGAAATTGGTACTAGAGTTACGAATAATCAGAATCAACAAGTGCCACCCGCTCTCGACGAAACGCGCATGTAACCAAACTTTCGGGCACTCGCCAGCGCCAATAACTACGCGCTTTTGTCACTGCCTTCGATCTTCATTCTCGAGAGAATCTGGTAGATTGTCGCGCGCCCGAGTCCTAGGATCTCGGCGGCTCGAGCCTTGTTTCCTCCGACTCGCTCAAGTACACGCATGACGTGGCGTCTCTGAACCTCATCGAGCGAAAGCAAGTCCTCATCAATAGCTGATTCACCGGTAAAAGGTGCCCGTAGACGCTCGGGGAGATCATTGGTGTCAATGAACTTACCCTCTGCCATCATGCAGGCATTTCCCACCACATTTTCCAATTCGCGGATGTTACCCGGCCAGGGATAGGTAGCCATGACACCCTGCGCCCTTCGGGTTAAGCCCGAGATCTGCTTCTTATATTCCTTGGAAAACCGCTCCAGGAAGTAGCGCTGCAGCAGCGGCAGATCTTCCCTCCGATTGGCCAGCAGAGGGAGAGGGAGTTCAACAACCGCCAACCGGTAATACAGATCCTCCCGAAACCGCCCCTCGCGCACCATTCTTCTGAGGTCGCGATTTGTGGCCGCAATCACACGCACATCAACGATGCGCGAGAGAGAAGAACCTACTCGCCGAACGTGATGATCCTGCAAAACACGGAGCAACTTGGCCTGTGCTCCCAAGGATAGATCCCCAATCTCATCAAGAAATATCACCCCGCCGTCAGCATTCTCAAAGAGTCCTGCGCGATCCTGAATAGCTCCGGTGAAAGCTCCTTTCACATAACCAAAGAGTTCGCTTTCGACCAGGCTCTCGACTAGAGCCGAGCAATTACAAGCGATAAACACCCCTGGTGCAGCTGCACTCAATCGGTATAAAGCGCGTGCCACGAGTTCCTTGCCGGTACCGGTTGCGCCCGTCACCAAAACGGTCTTGAAGTGCGGAGCAACCCGCCTTATCTTCGCGAATACTTCAAGCATGAGAGGACTTCGGCTGACTATGCCCTCGAACTGACAGGCCTGCACCAGTTCCTGATCAAGGTGCAGAGTTCTCCGGCGAATTTCAGCTTCCGCAAGAAAGCTGGCGATTCGATGGCGCAATCTCTGAAAGTCCAGCGGCTTTGTCAGATAATCGCAGGCTCCTTGCTGAATCGCCTCCATAGCGGATTCCGCCGAGTAA
>Ga0302324_100028352_pt1 | contig 10644 bp, 7 predicted proteins | sample Palsa_T0_1_FD_201949 | JGI IMG/M metagenome (GOLD analysis project Ga0302324, IMG submission 201949) | Peat permafrost microbial communities from Stordalen Mire near Abisko, Sweden - Palsa_T0_1 | ecosystem: Environmental > Terrestrial > Soil > Palsa > Peat permafrost | place: Sweden: Abisko...
CATCAGAAGGTAGGAACCGAGCGAGACGATCCACATCCAGGCCAAAGAGATTCGAATTTTGTAGTGGTAGGCGAACGGATTGTGGTGACCGAACAAGATTCCAGCGATCCATACGGCGAACATGAAGTATGAGACGAGCGCGGCCGCAGAGCCATCAGCGCCGACCGCGGCGACCACGTAATAACCGGGAAACACCATCAGAGCGACCGAGAACACTTGCAGGATGCGTACTGCGAATGAGGATTTCTCGGCAATGCGAACCAGGGGGATCTCTATGCTAAGCGCTGTCATGCGCCCAGTTCCTTTGTTCTGTTGTCTGCATAGGCATTCGCTTTGCGTTGTTCATGCAGGATGCGGGTTCGGGCATAGAGCGCCGCATACCCAGCGGGACGGTTCGACGGCCACCGCCAGCACTGGGGCCCAAGCCAGCGCCGGTCGAACTCCTGGCCGTCTGCCTGGTGGACAGACCGGTCAAGGCACTCCCGGCGGACAGCGGGGTCGTTATACCCGCGGACGATGGACACCGACGAGTAGACGGTCTCCGGCGCGCGTGAATTACGACTGTCATCATGTTACAGCATTATGAACGACGACGGCGGCCGCAGGCGGCGATTGGCAATGCATCGGGAAATTTTATTTTGCGATCGCAGGGATCACAACCCGGAATATCCAGTCGTTTACCCGGATATTGGGGCAGCCATATTGTGCTTTATTATGCGGAATCCGTCCGCACACGGCATATTACAGTAGCTATCAGACACGGAACGCTGCCCGCACGGCTGGATGCCCGGATGCCGCCGGTAAGGGCTCGCGCGGATCGCCGGGGCCGAAGCCTTGCGGATAGGCGGGGCCTGCTAACGTCTGCCGTGCCGAGTACCTGGGGACTAACGCCGGGAATTGCACGTACAGACTAAATACCAAATTCCGCAAAGCGTCACATGATTTCCCGGCGATAACGGACACATCGGGGTTAGTCCGGAGAGGAATGATTTCGTTGACTGAGCGAGCCTTGCGCGTTCTGCGGCATATAGCTGGCGGGCGGGGCAAGGACACCGGGGGGCCGGTTCGCGGCATGACCCGGCGGGCACGCAGCGAGCGCCCGCACGTCCTGATCCTGGTCCAGAATCTTCCCGTGCCGTTCGACCGGCGGGTCTGGCAGGAGGCCCTGGCCCTCGTCGCCGCCGGGTATCAGGTGCATGTCGTCTGCCCGCGGACCATGGAGCATCCTCTCCGCCGCGAGACGCTCAGCGGCGTGCGCATCTACCGCTACCGACCCGGCCCCGAGGCACGGCGGCTGGCAGGCTACCTGGTCGAGTACCCGGTTGCGATCGGGGCTCAGCTCCGCCTCGCGCTCACGATCCGCGCCAGGCACCGCATCGGCATCGTACAGATCTGCAACCCGCCCGACCTGCTCTTCCTGGTTGCCCTGCCGCTGGTCGCGCTCGGATCGAGCCTGATTTATGACCACCACGACGCGTGCCCGGAGCTGATGATCGCGAAGGGTCACCGGGAGGACGGCCGGGCCGTCCGGCTGACCAGGCTGCTCGAGCGCCTCACCTACCGCTGCGCGGACGTGTCGATCGAGACCAACGAGAGCTATCGCGATATCGCTCTCGGGCGGGGCGGGATGTCGCGCGAGGACGTTTTCGTCGTGCGATCCGCGCCGGAAATCACCAGGTTCGCCGGCGCGCGGCCGGACGAGAAGTGGCGCCGCGGCCGGAGGTACCTGGTCGGCTACGTGGGCGTGATGGGCCGCCAGGACGGCCTGGATTACCTGATCGAGGCCGCCCGGGTGATCATCGCGGACCTGCTGCGCCCGGATATACAGTTCGTGCTCGTGGGCTCGGGTCCCGAACTGCCGCGGCTGCGCGAGCGGGTCAGGTCTCTAGGCTTGGACGATCGGGTAGTCCTCACCGGGCGGCTGTCAGACGAGGATCTCGGCGCCGTGCTCGCGACCGCGGACGTCTGCGTCAACCCGGACGAGGCCAACCGGATGAACGATATCTCCACGATGAATAAGATCATGGAATACATGGCGCTGGGCAAGCCGATAGTCCAGTTCGACCTGCATGAGGGACGCGTCTCCGCCGGCGATGCGAGCCTGTACGCGACGCGCAACGACGCGGCCTCGCTCGCCAAGTGCATCGTCGAACTCATAGACGATCCCGAGGCGCGGGCCCGGATGGGGCAGCTCGGCGCCCGGCGGCTGCGGAGCGCGCTGAGCTGGGAGTCGCAGGTCCCGAGGCTGCTCGCCGCCTACGAGCGGGCCGCGATCAGACGCAAGCGCCGTTGAGAAAGGCGGCGGGTGGGTGCCTGCCCGCCGGCGGCGAGCAGGCTTACGTTGTGTGCTCGGCGGCGCGGGCTTGAGCCTGATTCAGCAAAGCAATGAGGCGTAGAAGGCCATGAGTTCATCAAGTTGCACCTGGGGCGAGTACCGCGAGCGGATGCGCTCGGACGCGGCGAGACCACGGTCGCGAACCGCCTGGGAATTCTTGTCGAAGTCGGCCATCGCCCGCTCCGCCGCCTGAGCAAAGGCAAGGACGTTGCCCTCTTCGACGGGAGTGCAGATATCCGGCTCGAAAAATTCACGTCCGGCAAGGCCGGTGAACCCGACGACGTAACAGCCGCACGCCATGGCCTCCGCCGGAGGCATGCCGAATCCCTCTCGCTCGCTGAAGCTGAGAAATATAGAGCAGGTACGAAATATCGCCGCAGTCTGCTCCTCCGTCCGTCCCTCGATGCGGACTATTTCCCAGTTGTCCGTGCAACCCCTGATCTCCAGAAGGTCTAGGACCTGGCGGGCATCGGCGTCCCGCCGTCGCGGCATATAGCCGATCGTGCGGCCGGGTGGTTTATCAGCCGCATGAAAAAGATTGCCATCGACGGAGTCCCTGACGCGGGCGACCCGAGCGCCAGGAAAAGCGTAGCGCGCGTACTGCGCGTTATCCTGCGAAACGACGACTATGGCCGCGAGGCTTTCGGACTCGGCGTAACGTTGCCACGCGGCCGTCGCCCCGGGGCTTGTGAACGTCCGGTAAGTGTTCTGGTTGAAGATCACCACACGTAGACCGGCAGGAAGATCCGCCAGAGATGGCCCGTAGTACTCCGGCACGACGAGGATGTCCGCTGCAGAAAGCACCACGTCGGCAGCGGACATGACCTTCGTCTCATGCGCGAACCAGGTGCACGAGAACCCGGCTCGAACGTGTACCACAGCGGCGGGGATGCCGACCGAGTTCAATAGGTCGACATGCCGGTAGATAACCCGAACTCCGCCCGTGGGTACGTTAGTGTCCGGGCATAGATACCAGATCATTGGCGGCCGTCCAGGCGGCACCCGGGAGACAAGCAGCCGTGGCAATCGTCTGGCGCGGGCGTCGGCACGTTCGGTGGCGACACGCATAAGCCGCTTGACCGATCCCCGCACCGAGCTCATCGGACCCTCGCAGGACGCTTGTTTCCTTCGGCACGCGGCGACATCGGTTAACGCACCACGGCGCGCACGACCGACACAACGCACTCCTGCTGCTCCGGCGTAATCTCGGCGAAGAGCGGTAGCGAGAGGATCTCGCGGGATGCGCGCTCGGCGACAGGGAAGGCACCCTCGGCATACCCAAGCCCGGCGTAGGCTCCAGTCAGATGCACAGGCACCGGGTAGTGAATACCAGCGCCCGCCCCGGCGGCCCGCAATTCCTTCAGGACGCGGTCGCGATCCGGGACCCGGATAACGTAGAGGTGCCAGACGTGCTCGTTGCCTTCCATGGTGCGCGGCAGCGTTACGCCCGGGATCTCGGCAAGCATCTCGTCGTATCGGGCCGCGGCGGTTCGCCGTCCCTCATTCCACTTGTTCAGGCGGCGCAGCTTCGCTGAGAGCACCACCGCTTGGAGGGCATCCATACGGCTGTTGAACCCGCGGATCGCGTGCTCGTACTTACGAGGCGAACCATGATCGCGGATCATGCGCATGCGAGCTGCGGCCTCAGCCGAGTCGGTCAGCACGGCACCGGCGTCGCCGTAGGCGCCCAGGTTCTTCCCCGGGTAGAAGCTGGTGGCGGCGGCGTGGCCAAGAGACCCAGCGCGGACACCGTAACGCCGTGCCCCCTGCGACTGAGCCGCGTCCTCCACAATGGAGGCACCTGCCCGCTCGGCGATAGGTACAAGCAGTTCCACCGCCGCAGGCTGACCGTACAGGTGCACGGGGAGGATGGCCCTGGTACGCGATGTCACGGCGGCCTCCACCGCAGCGGTGTCGATCAGGTAGGTGTCATCATCCGCGCAGTCGACGAGCACCGGAACCGCTCCTGCCCTGCTGACCGCCTCCGCAGTGGCGACGAACGTGTTCGCAGGGACGATGCACTCATCGCCGGGTCCCACGCCGAGCGCCCGAAGTGCGATCTCGATCGCGTCCGTGCCGTTGCCCACGCCTACGCAGTGCGAGGTGCCGATGAAGTCGGCATACTCGCTTTCGAACGCGGCTACCGCAGGTCCCCCGATGAAACTACTGCGATTCAGAATTTCCTGCCAGCCGACTGCGACTTCGACCGCTACCTCGGCTTGCTGCGCGGCAAGATCAACAAGCGGAATCAAACCCATGCCCCCTCCTCCAGGAATACCGACGTATTTGCAAATACCCGAATAAGTGTGAAATCCGTTGTAAACCGGTCACTGCGCCCTGGTAATCAATCCGAACGCGGCTCGCCTAGGGTATCCCGGCACACGGGACCATGCGACGGTACCTTAGAGATATCCCGGCCAGGTTCACGGGCGAACAAAATGCGCATCTATCCGCAAATTCCGCTCGCTATAGTCACGTTGCTAGCCGAGCCAGCCAGATAGTCGGCGACAACCGATCGAGGTGATGATCATGAGTTCGGTCAGTGTTATCATTCCTTGCTACAACTATGGGCACTTTCTTCGCGATGCCGTGAACAGTGTGCTTACCTGCCAGGATGGCGTAGACGTACGAGTCCTCGTTATTGATGATGCGTCTACCGACAACAGCGTCGAGGTTGCCAAGGCTATTGCCGAGGAGGATTCCCGGGTCGAGGTCGCGGTCCACGCGATCAACCGGGGCAATATCGCTACCTACAACGAGGGACTGCTCGAATGGGCGGATGGTGACTATACCGTCCTGCTCTCGGCCGATGACCGGCTAACGGCCGGATCACTGCCGCGGGCGGTCCAGTTGCTTGACACCAACCAGCGGGTGGGCTTCGCATACGGCCACCCCCTGCACGTTCGTGAGGGCGAGCCGCTGCCGACGCCTCGCACCGAGGTGAAAGGCTGGTCGATCTGGCCTGGACAGTGGTGGATCGAGCGGCGCTTCCGGTCCTCAGTGAATTGCATCACCTCCCCGGAGGTCGTGGTGCGGACCTCCCTGCAAAAGAAGGTAGGCGGCTACGACCCGCGACTACCGCACACCGCCGACCTTGAGATATGGATGCGCCTTGCGGCGCATGCGGATGTCGGCTACGTGCAGGGAGTCGACCAAGCCTTCTATCGACTGCACGGCCAGAACATGACGGTCGACCGGAACAAAGTCATCGACCTCAGGCAGCGCAAGCTAGCCTTCGATGTGCTGCTTGAGACCTGCGGTGACAGGCTGGTTAATCCCGATCATCTCTACGGAATGGTGCACAGGAAGCTCAGCCGGGAGGCCATGTGGCGCGCTTCCCGCGCATACGACCGAGGGCGGACCGACCATGTTCCAGTGGACGAACTTGTCGCCTTCGCACTTGATTGCTGGCCAGCGGTTACCCGAAGCTCTGTCTACCGAGGCCTGCGACTCCGGCAGGCCGTCGGCCCTAGGTGGATGCCTTACCTGCAGGCTTTCATTTGGTCGGCGGTCACCCATAAGATCAGTAGCAAGCTGTGGTGGCGCACCTGGGAGCGGCGCGGCATCTGATGCGGTACTGACGACAGCTGGACAATTCATGGGCCCAAGTCTCCAGGTCCATTTCGTTTTCCGTGACCATAGCGGTCGCCCGGCTCCGCTTCGGGGTTCCATCTCATCGCCAAGGCGGTCTGCTGGTAGATGGGCGTGGAGCCAAGGGGTACCCGATAGACCTCAAGAGGACCGGTAAGGTCTCCGATGGCTGGCAATGGAACCGTCTCCGACAAGCCGACCTCGATCCGCCGTCGCTCGTCCCTTAGCCGACAACGTCCGGTGCCCGGACCAGTGGGTGCAGACGGCCCACGACTATCCCACGGGTATGGCCCGACCGGTCGATACGGTCCTCTTGGCCGGTAGGGCCTAGCCGGTGGGAGATGGGCCGACGCTTGAGACGGCTCGAGCTCCCAGGGTGGCCGCTGAGGCAGTTCGGATTGTTCGTCGCCAGGCCCGGCCGTGGTTGCTCCGCGGAGTGTCGCGCGCAGCCCGGTGATAACAGACCGCAGCCGGTAGCCAAGCAAGCCGATGACCACGAGCACCAGCACCCCGGAAACTGCGCACGCGGCAAAGGCCTGCGAGATGACAGCGGCAACGGCATGGGCGGCCACGGCGGCCATGGCCGCCGCGAGCAGTGGCAGCCACATACGGCCTAGCAGCGGTCTCCGCGCGATTCCAACCTTGCTGAGCTCGGCCATGTACCAAGGGAGCACGATGAACAGCCCGACGGCTACTTCAGCCATCGCGGCCCCGCCTATGCCATAGACCCTGGTTCCGACGATCAATGCCGGGACAAGGACTATAAGCCAGACAACCTGAACGCTGAAGACCACGCTGGATTTGGCGAGGACCACGAAGAAGTCATAGATGAATTCGAAAAGGATACGAATCGCTGCGAGCCCGCCGAGCCAGATCAGTGCCTGGACGGCCGGTGCCCATTTGGCCCCGTAAACGAAGTAGACAAGCGGGACGGCAGCGGCACTGATCAGCAGGCAGCTGGGAAGTGTGGCCGTCTCGACGAGTTCCAGGCAGGCCAGAAACGTCTTGCGCATCGCCGATTGGTCATGTTGCAGCCGCGAGAAGAGCGCAGGTGCGACGGTCCTGATCGGCATCGAGAAGACGGTCAGCGGCCAGCCAGAAAGGTTGAAGGCGAGCGCATAAAACCCGAGCGCGGTCGCGCCCAAGACATGCCCCACGACAAACTGGTCCGCGTTCTGGACCGCGAACACCACGATGCTGGCGCCAGCCAGCGGCCCGCCGAAGCGAAGCAACTCCCGCGCCTTAGCGGGATCGAAGCCGAAGCGGAGCGGTTCAGGCGACAATCCAATGAACAGGACGGCGGCCACCGCAGCACCCGCTAGCCGTCCGATGGCCAGGCTCATCGCCCCGAAGTGGAGCAGTGCCAGCGCGATGGACGTTCCCGTGCCGACCCAGTTGTTCGCCTGGTCAGCGATCATCTTCCGGCCTTGCAGGAAATATCGCTGCAGCAAGGCAACCGGCGTCGATACCAGGCCATCGAAGATGACGTTGACGCTGAGCACTCGGATAACGTCGGCGGCAGCAGGTGCGCCCATCGCCGAGGCGAACGCTGGCGCGCTCAGGAAGCATCCGGCATAGATAATGACGCTGGAGATTACCGAGATCGTCGCGACGGTGGGGGCGATCTCGCTTGGCTCACCCTTCCACCGCACGATCGCCAGGCTCACGCCCAGTTCGTTGAAGCTCAGCAACGCGAGTAGCGCGACCATGGCCACAGCGAAGGCACCGAACTCATGTGGTCCCAGAATGCGCGCCAAGGCCACGCCGATTCCGAGCGTGCTGAACCGCCCGACCATATTGCTAAGAAAAGTCCAGCCGAGTGCCTTCGTCGCACGGCCGGCCAACGTCCCCTCGTCTACCGCTGGCGCTGAACGGCGAGTCCAGTGCCTGGGCACTACCGGGAAACCCCGATGGACGGCTTAGTTGCCGTAAGGGCAGCTACGATGACATCGACCACCATGTCCTGGTCCGCCAGCGAAAGATCGTGGAATAGCGGAAGAATTAGCGAGTCCGCGGTAATTATCTCCGTCACGGGAAGCGACCATGGGCCCTCATTGGCGTAGGCCGGCTCGGAATGCGCGGCCATGATGCCCCGCCGCGCGGATATGCCTCGGGCCGCGAGCAGCCGGAGCAGCTCATCCCTGCCAACCGGCGAGTCTTTTGGCAGCAGCACCCAGAAGGACTGGAAGTTCGTCCGCCCGTACTCCGGATCGGCAATCATCCGCAGGCCGGGGATCTCAGCGAGCAATTGCTGGTACCGCACCGCCAGCTCGCGCCGCCGGGCGACGAGAGCCGGCAGCTTGCCAAGTTGCACCAGACCCACCGCCGCCTGGATGTCGGTCATCCGGTAGTTGTATCCGGTCTCCAGATAGTGTTCGATGACCGGCTGACGGCTCGCGTGCCGCTGCGCCGCGCTCGCATCCATGCCGTGTTCGCGCAGGCGACGGAGCCTGCCCGCGAGTTCGCCGTCCGGTGTGACGATCATGCCGCCCTCGCCGGTCGTAAGCAGCTTGCGCGGATGGAAGCTGAAGGCGGCAACGTCGGCGCTTGCCCCGACGGGGCGCCCTCGGTACTCAGCGCCTACCGCACATGCCGCGTCCTCCACGATCGCGATTCCGCGCAGATCGCAGAGCTTGCGCATCGCGTCCAGGTCGGCTGGCACTCCACACTGGTCCACGAGGATGACCGCCCGCGTGCGGTCGGTCAGCATTGGTTCGACAGTCTCCGGGGTCAGGTTAAGCGTCACGGCATCGACATCGGCGAACACCGGGCGAGCACCCACGTAGCGCGCGGCGTTCGCGGTCGCGATGAACGACAGCGACGGGACCACGACCTCATCGCCGTGACCAATGCCGACCGCCAGCATCGCCAGGTGCAGGGCCGCCGTGCACGACGATACGGCCACACCGTGCCCGACACCGATCGACGCGGCGAACGCCTGCTCGAACCCGGCTACCCGGGGGCCCTGAGCCACCCAGCCTGATGCCACGGCCGCGGCCGCGGCCGCGGCTTCCTCGTCGCCGATCCACGGCCGCATCACCGGGATGGTCACGAGGCAGCGCCCACGGCCGCAGCCGTCTCCGTCACGCGCTCAGCACGCCACCAGTCGACTAGCCGCCGCAGGCCTTCCTCAAGGCCCACCTCGGCACGCCACCCCAGGTACTTCTCGGCGTGCGAGACATCGGCCAGTCGCCGCGTGACGGAGTTCACCCCGCGTGGCGGACCGAATTCAACGGGCAGTTCGCTGCCCATGACCCGGAGCAGCCCGTCCGCGAGTTCAAGCAGGCTGGTCTCTGTCCCGCTGCCGATGTTGAAGACATCGTCGGTCGCCAGGGACTCCGCCGCCATAAGGTTGGCGCGCGCGATGTCCTCGGTGAAGACGAAGTCCATCGTCTGCGTTCCGTCGCCAAGTATCAGCGGCGGCAGCCCTTCCGCTATCCGCTCCATCCACCGGATCAGGACCTCGGTGTAGACCCCGTGGATGTCCATGCGCGGCCCGTACACATTGAAGTAGCGCAGGGCAACGTAGTCCAGGCCCTGCATCGCGTGGAAACTGCGCAGCAGGCCCTCGTTAAAGGTCTTGGCCGCACCGTACAGGGTGTCGTTGGCGTACGGATGATGATCTTCCGCGGTGGGGAACTGCGTGGCGAGCCCGTAGACCGACGCGGAAGACGAGGCGATGATCTTTCGCACCCCCGCCGCTGCCGCGGCCTCCACGAGGTCGTAGGTTCCGTCGACCAGGACCTCAAGGGCCAGCCGCGGTTCCGACGCACACTGCGTGATCCGGATGGCGGCGAGATGGAAGACGAAGTCGGTGCCGCGCATCAGATCGGCGACAAGCGGGCGATCCCTGATGTCGCCCTCGACGAGGCGTACCGCACCATACGTCAGCGCTTGCGCCAGGTTCTGGCGACGGCCGCGGACGAGATTGTCCAAGACGATGATCTCGTCCGCCCCCCCGGCTATCAGCTGGTCAACAACCGTGGAGCCGATCGTGCCAGCCCCGCCGGTGACGAGGCACCTGCTGCCCTTGATCATTCCGCCCCCCGATTACTCACGGCGATCTTCGCCCCATTACGCTCCGCGCTCAGCGACGCGGCCTCTAGCAGTTCGAGAACTCTCACGCCGAAAGCGGCGCCGGTAAGCGGCTGGCGCTTCTCAACGATCGCCCCCGCGTACTCAGACATCACGTTCCTGAGCGCCTCGCGCTCGGGAAGAGCAGGCGCGTGCATGTCGCCGAGCCGATAGGAGATGAGCGCCTGCCTGCGCTCTTCCGACTCCACGCACTCGCTGCCGATAAGATCGACGCCGCGGTCATGAACCATGATCCGTGCGACCGGGTTAATGTCATCCCACACGATTGTGCGCCGGGACCCGCCGAATAGCGTGGTCCTGATCTTGGTAGGGCTGAGCCAGTTCACGTGCACATGAGCGAGCGCGCCGTTGGACAGCCAGATGGAGAGATAGGCGACGCATGCTCGCCCGGTACCCAGCGGGTCACCCGCGTGCGCGGCGATGGCTTCAGGAACCACATCATTGGGCAGCACGAACTGGAGTATGGACAGATCGTGGGGCGCGAGATCCCAGAGCACATCGACATCGGGCTGAACCAGCCCAAGATTGATGCGCACCGAGTCCACGAACTGGATGTCGCCTATCTCACCGCTCTGGATGAGCTGGCGAATGTGCTGGACCGCGGGTGTATAGCAGTAGGTGTG
>Ga0302324_100028355_pt1 | contig 10643 bp, 11 predicted proteins | sample Palsa_T0_1_FD_201949 | JGI IMG/M metagenome (GOLD analysis project Ga0302324, IMG submission 201949) | Peat permafrost microbial communities from Stordalen Mire near Abisko, Sweden - Palsa_T0_1 | ecosystem: Environmental > Terrestrial > Soil > Palsa > Peat permafrost | place: Sweden: Abisko...
AGTCGTCACTCCGCTCGTGCTGCGGGACGCCATCGCCGAGGCGCTGTGGGCCCACGTCCGCGCCCAGGACCTCGCCGAGGTGTGCGTCTACCTCGGACTTGAGCCGCAAGGTGAGTACGAGAATCCTTTCGATAGCAAGCGCGGGTACGTTCGGGGGCGGCTGCTCACCAAGTCCTTGGACGAGCTCACCGAACTAGCCCGCAAGGTCGTGGCGCAGTTCGGTGATGAGGACCTTGCGAAGGTGCTCGAGCGGCTTGGTGTGTACGGTGTCGCGGGCGACCTCAAGAACTTGATCTTCGCCGCAAACGGGCCGAAGCCACGCATCGTGCTCCGCGACGCGATCAACAACGTGATCGAGATCGTCGAGAACGCTGAGCGCTGCCTCGTGTACGACCGGCCGCTCGCAGAGCATGGGCTTACGTGGGGCGAGCTGGTCGACTGGTGGATGGAGCGCTGCCGTTCCACCGTCACCCGACAGGAGGCGGCGCGTGCGTTGTACACGCGGCTGTCGCAATCACTCGCGAACGAGGCCGAGCGGTTCTTTTTCCGGACCTACTGCGCACGATACGCGCGATTCGATGGCGCGACGTTCCCCGCGCTTGTGCCCCAGGTATACCTCCACTATGACCCGTACGTGCGGTCGCAGCTCGGTGACCAGCCCGGCCAGCTCAAACGCCAGCGCATGGACTTCCTGCTGCTGCTACCACGGCGGGCCCGCGTCGTCCTAGAGATCGACGGAGTCCAGCACTACGCCGATGACGGCGCTCCCAGCCCACGGCGGTATGCGGAGATGGTCTCGGAGGATCGGGCGCTACAGCTCGCGCGATACGAGGTATACCGCTTCGGTGGCCAAGAATTGGCCGCCGGCAGAGGCGGTGCTGCGGGCATGCTCAACTCGTTCTTTGATCGGCTGCTCACGCTGCATCCGGCAATCTAACGCCCATCCTCGATTACATCGCGAGCCCAACGCGGCAACGATGGTCGGCTTCTGGTCGCTTGCCGAGCGGTACGTCACCGTGAATGCCCCGTCGAAGTTGCCAGCGCAGTAGGGGTACTGCATGGTGACGAATTTGTACGGGAGCAGCACCGAGTCGAAGTCGAACCGCTCGAGGCCGCGCCGGTGCGTCGCGGCGATCGGCGCGAGCGGTACTGCCGGATGCGGGTCTCCATGGTTCGCACAGTGGTGACTGACCGGATGCTCATGGCCGGGCGGCCGACGCATGCTTGCAGGCTTAGACGCTTGCATAGCATTACAGCTCCTATTGCCAGTCTGGACCGGGACAGCGCCACACTTGGCTGAGCGGATTGAATCCGCAGGCGACGCCGCCGGACTTGCTGCTCCCACGTGGGCGCGGATAAGGAGGTTTGTGCTCTGCAGGCAGCAGCTCGGGCCCGGCGTCGGCACGGAGGTGCTCAGTGGCCGCCTGCCAGCAGGTTTCACGGTGCGTAGCGTCATCGGCAGGGTGTGACAGGGCAGGTACCCCGGACGAAAGGTATAGACCACTAACTCAAAAACGCGGCTCCGTGCCGGGGGGCCGGCGGGGTCCCAGCGACTAGGTCCCGACTGACGAGCAACCACGGAGCAACCACCGGCCGGAAACGGCCTGCACGAGGGGGCCCGGAACGGGCATAACCCCAGTTCAGAATGGGTGCGCCGCCAGGGACTTGAACCCCGAACCCGCAGATTAAGAGTCTGCTGCCCTGTATTTCGCATTAGTGCGCTCTACCTGCGCGTTTGTGGCGCCACCGGCGGAGATATGCAGCAGCTGCCCCGGATTTGGTGCCGGTTCGTACCGGCTGCTACCGGGCCGTACCGGGACATCCGAGCAACCACGGAGCAACCACCGGCATGATCATTTTTGGTCAATAAGCGATCGGCCGGTTGTCCCCGACTGGGCAACGGGGCCTCCACCTCGCCAGGCGGCGGTCACGGTCTGCTGTTTCTCCTGGTAGCAGGGGAGATGGCTCGTGGTGCCATAGTCAGGTGATGAGACTGCCCTTGGACGAGCTCGGCCAGCCAGTGGATATAACCGCCCGTGTCGGCGGCGGCTGAATAATTCAGCCGCCGCCGACACGCTGCGTGAGATCGCCGCTTACTGCATGCGGTGGTGACTTATCGGCCGGGACGACCGATCGGGTGGGACTGTCGACGGTCCGGGCTTGGCCCGCAGCTCGGCATGGGGGTCCTTGTCCGCGGGGGATCGACCCCATTACCCCATATTGCTCTATAAGCCACAGCGCCGAGATAGATCTGTAGCGCGCTTGCGCCGGCTGGCTAGGATCGTATGTCTCTGACCAGGAGCGAGCGGATACCGGTGTACCTCGAAGATGCCGATCAAGGAGCGGCGTTGGCCGGACGATTCGGCTAAGCGACCTTGCGCGGGACGCTGATGAGCGGCGAGTTTCGTACATTCCGCAGGCCGCGTGCGGCAGAATGTGACGGTGGTTAGCGGCCCCCAGTCGGCACGCGGCCAGGGTGAGCCACAACCGCATGAGGTGATCGGTCGCGTCGGGGTGCTCTTGGGTGCTCGTGATAGGCGTTGGCTGCTGCCGTTGCTGTCATCGTGCCAGTTACACAGGCAAGATCAACAGTTCTCGCTGCCAGTCTGACCGAAGATCCCGAAAGACGCGGGCTAGCCTAGCGGCCATGGCGACAAGCGGGTTTGGGTTCGGCTCACGGTCGGTCTATCTCGACCGTGCCGTCTACACCACGATCACCGTGATGAGTATTCTCATCGTCTACGACGGCTGGAAGAACCTGAAGCTCGGGGCCGCCGTTGGGGTGATCCTCGGACCAGTGCTCGCCATGTTCGTTTCACACGTCTTCTCAGCGTCCCTCGCCCGGCAAGCAGAGCTGCACGGGCGTCCCGGCCGCAGTGAGCAGATGGGCATCATCCGAACCGAGTTGCGTTTCCTTCTTCTGGCGGCGCCTGCACTTGCGTTTCTGATCATCCTGACTGCGGCCGGGGTCTCTGTGGGCAACTCAATCCAGGCGGTCATTTTCCTGGAGGGCGCTTCACTCGGGTTCTGGGGATTCGTGGCAGGCCGTCGGGCAGGGCTTGCTGGGTGGCCGCTGGCCCGAACGGTGGTTTTCGGCCTGATCGTGGGCCTTTTAGTCCTCGCGCTCAGGGTTTTCCTCCAGCCAGGCCATGCTTCCCTGGTGCCATGACCGCCTGCTTACCTTCGCTGATCTGGGCTCCTTATCACCCGGCCAGGGGCAGGTCCGCCAGAAAACGGGGTTCGGGGCGATCCAATTAGCCTGAAGCCCCCGGGCATTGGTTTTTCGATGGTGTCCGAGGGGGGACTTGAACACGGAAACCGGTGAGATATCCCTGGTTACAGGCTTGAACTCGAAAACTGGTGAGAAATCCCCGGATCGGGGATCTCATGCGGGCGAGCCTACACCCGCCGGCCGCCGCCTCACTGATACCGGAAGCGCCGCCGGGCTGGGCAGAGCGGGCGGGTCATCGGGCTGTTAGCGGCCGCGTTGTCTGCGCATGGTTCGGCAGCGTTTGATGTAGATGTTCCGGCAGGGCTTGGCGGTGATGCCACGCTGCGGCAGCGTGGTCAGGTCTCGCCGTTGTCGTGGCTGCCGAGGAGGCGGGCGAGCACGTCGATGAGTTCGAGGAGCAGCGCGTTTATCTTGGCTTGCTGGTCAGCGGCGTGCTGGGTGCGGTCGCTGGCGACGAGCTGGTCCCACCGTGCTGTTGCCTGCTGCTGATGCTCGGCAGCCTGGTGCCCGGCTTGGTAGCCGGCCCGCCACCAGCGCAGTGCTTCGGCGCGGGTCATGGCCCGGCCGGAGGGCTGGTGCCGGTCAGTCTCGGGTGAGTTCGGTGACTGCTTTCTTGGCGCAGGCATCGTCGACGAGGTCCTGCCCGGCGGCCGCGGCGGCGATGAGCGCGGCGGTGGCGGCGTTGTTGAGGGCGCGGGGCAGGCCGGAGGAAACGCGGTGCAGCCGGGCGACGGCATCATCAGCGAACAGGGGTTCCTCACGTCCGGCCAGGGTCATGTGGTGGCGCAGGTAGGCGGCTGACTCGGCCAGGTCCATCGGCTTGATCGCATACCTGGTCGCGATCCGCTGGTCCAGAGCGGCGAACGTGCCCATGCGCAGCTGACGGGCGAGGGTGGGCTGGCCGATCAGGAGCCCAGCGAACGGGCTGGCGCTATCCATCTCGGCGTTGGTCATCAGCCGCAGTTCCTCCAGCTGGTCGGGCTGCAGCAGATGCGCCTCATCGACGATGAGCACCACGGTGCGGTGCCGTTCCGCGGTCTCGGCGGCGAGCAGGTCCGCGGCCTGGGCCATCAGCTCGGCTTTGAGGTAGCGGGGCTGGGCGCCGAGCGCCCGGACCACCTGCACATACAGGCCCCTGGTGCCGAACGCGGGGTTGGCGACATAAATGACCTGGTGCCGGGTGGGGTCCAGGCCGGCGACGGCGGCGCGCACCGCGACGGTCTTCCCGGCCCCGACATCACCGGTGATGACGCCGAGCAGGGTCTGGTCGATGCAGAAGCTGATCCGCGCGGTGGCCTGCGCGTGGGCCTGGCGGGCGAACAGGTCCTTGGCGGCGATCGCCTTGCCGAACGGGGTGCGGGCCAGCCCGAAGTGCGCGGCCCACGGCGCGCGGCTAGCCATCGCCGTCCTCCTCCTGGTCGCCGGCCTGCATGGGCAGCTGGGTGAAGTCGATCGCCGCGCCGGTGCCGGCTTGCTCGTCGTGCGCGGCGGCGACGATGCCGAGGTAGTCGATCCCGGTCGGGTCCGCCGCCGGCGGCGGGGGCGGGGCGACGGCACGGTGCACGTGCCTGCCGATCACGAACGGCACCGCAGCCCCGGCCGGCCTGCCGTCCAGGAACACCTCGATCACCGCCAGGTTCTCCGGGTCGTACCTCAGCTCGACGCGGCGGCCTGCGAGAGCGGGATCGACGGAGTAGGAGTTGCCTTCCAGCGGGACGGTCGCGACCCGGGTCACCCGCCGGGTCACCGACCAGCGGAACGCCTCCCGGATCAGGGCCGGGTCCGCCTGCCGGTGCGGCCCGGCCGCCTGGAACCGGTCGATGGGAGCCTGCCCGGTCTCGGCGTGCACCCGCCGGTTGGCGACCTGCTCCGCCCACGCCGCGAACCAGTCGTTGAGCTGGTCCAGCGACTCGATCCCGTGGTGGACCGCCTCGGCCAGGAACGCTTCCCGGATATACCGGTTTGCCCTTTCCTGTTTTCCCCGGCCCTGGGGCGAGTACGGCTTGCTGTGGATCAGCCGGATGCCCAGCACCGCGCAGGTGCGCGCCAGCCACGCGTTCGCGAACGGCGCCCCGTTATCGGCGTAGAGAATCTCCGGGACGCCCCTGCGGGTGATCGCGCGGCGGAGCAGTTCCTGGCAGATGCGGGCGTTCTCGCGGTCGTAGAACCGGCCATCGACGAGCAGCCGGGAGTGGTCATCGACGATCAGGAACAGCCGGGCCCGCGCCGACCCGTCCCGTCTCGGGTACGGCACCCACGGCCCGACCAGGACATCGGTGACCCACCTCTCGTTCGCCCGCTCAGCCTCGTAACGGCCCCAGGCCTTCGGGGCGGCTTTCAGCGCGGCCCGGTGCAGCCCGGCGCGGCGCAGCTGCCCGCTGATGGTCCGCTCGGCGACCCGGACGCCGTGCCGGTGATACAAGATCGAGGCGATCTGCGCCGCGGACCGGCCCGGCAGTTCCAGCCGCAGCGCGGCGGCCTCGCCGAACAGTTCCGGCATGGCCCGCACCTTCCCGGTGTCCGAGCGGGGCGAGGGCCGCAGCGCGTCCACCCCGCCCGCGCGCCACGCGCGCAGCCACCGGTCGATTGTGCCGCGCGAGTACCGGCGCACCGTCCCGTCCGGGTGCGCATGCTGGCGTGCGGCGATCGCCCGCACCACGCTGCCGCGCTCGCTGCTGGTCAGCCTGCTGTTCGCGGCCTCGGCGACCACCGCCCACCGGTGCAGCGCGATCTCCTGGCGCATCTTGTCGTCCATCCCGGCCCCCTCCCTCCGCCGTCATAAGGCCGTCCGCGTCATGAGCTCCTGGGAGGCATGAAACGCCGTCTGCCGATCATCAGGAAGGGCGAGGATGCGTTGGCGGCCAGCAGGCTCCCGCCGGTTACCGCGCAGGCAAACCGCCACCGTCCCAGCACCGCCCAGCCCGGCAGCCCGGCCGCCGCCGTGAACGCCGCGCCGACCGCAGCGACAGCCGACCGCGGCAGATCCGGCAGCGGCCGCACCACCTCCCCGCCCAGCTCAACGGCCAGCGCCGAGAAGCTCACCGCCAGCTCCCCGGCTCGCACTGTGAACCGGCGGACCCAGCCCCGCGCCGTCGTATGCGGCACCCCCACCGCGGCCGCCGCCCGGCGGACCCCGCACGCCCCGCCCGCGACCCGGCCGATCACCGCGCCCACCGGCTCTGCCGCGTCCAGCCGCCGCACCAGGACGAACGCAGGCAGCAGCGCATGACTCACCCCGCAGGCCCGGCACCTGACCCGCGGAATGAAGATCTTCCGCTCCTGCTCCTGCCGGCGGACATGCCGCCAGTAACCAGACCAGAACACCACCGGCACCAGACACGACGGGCACTCCGGCCGCGGCACCCTCACCGCCCGTCCCATCGACGCGTACGCATCGACCGTCAGCGGGCACGGCCATACCATGGACATGGCGAATCACCGCCTCAGATCCCTTCTCGCGACAGGCGGCTAAACCGGGCGAGGAGGGATCTCTGCGTCAATTGACAGATCCACCACAATCCTGAACCGCGCCGGGCATCCCCCGCAGCCCGCATCGCCAAAGAACGCAGCCAGAACCCAGCAGACGATGCTCAGCCAATCAGGCCGTCAACAGCCCGCGCCCATCCTGCCGCCACACCCCCAAGCCCCGCAGCCACACCCGCCAGCAAGCGGCAGCAACCCCGGCCAGCCGCCAGCCCGCAGCCCCGCGCCAAATTCTCACGCCCGCGCGACCACCCCGGTGAAAAGGCTTAATCTGCGGGTTCGGGGTTCAAGTCCCTGGCGGCGCACCCATTCTGACCTGGGATTATATCCATTCCAGGCCCTCTCGTGCGGGCCGTTTCCGGGCCATGGTTGCTCCACGGTTGCTCGTCAGTCGGGACCTAGTCGCGGGGACCGCGCCAATCTCCTGGCACAGGGGCCGCGCTTGGGTCAGCTGGTCTAGACCTTTCGCTTGAATGTCTGGCCCGGTACCCCTTGCCGATGCCGCTACGCAGCGTGATACCGCCTGGCAGGCGGGCAGTCAGGGCCGCCAAGCCGACGCGGGCCGGAACTGCCGCTGCAGAGCCAGAACCTCCTTGGACGCGCTCACGCCAGGACTGGGGACCGGGCTCCCCAAGGTGCAGCACGCTCGGGTGCTCAGGGGTGCCACAGCTGATCCGGGCGCTGTACGCCCCCTCCTCGCCGCGGGCGGGATCGGCAACGGCGGGGCGCCGCGAAGCCCGCGTACACCGGCCTGTCATGCAGTGGTGACCGAACGCTGCTCACCGACCCTGGTCCGTAGCAGCCCTACCGGCGCGTGACCTTTGGCCTGGACGACGGCCACGAGGTTGCGTTCTGCAACCCCCGCGCCGCTTCGGGACAGGCGAGCTCACGCTCGGCCGGTCAGCTCGCCGTGGATGCGCCGGTAGCCCCAGCCCGGTTGTCCCGCGGCCATCTCCAACACCAGACCGCGTATCGCCTGCGGCCCTCTCGGAGTGCGACACGGGTACACCCACCGTCGCCTGACCAGGACGGCGTGCCATCGCAACAGGGTCTGCGGTGGGATGATAAGGCGCATTTGACGGAGTTGGCCATTGGGCAGCAGTCGGGCTAGCGCCGCGAGGATCGCCCGGTCGGCCGGGGACAGCTTCGGTGTCTTACCTGGCGCGCTCGCGGAGGACTTCCAGTACCGTCCCGCGTCTTGCATTACGCATACCTCACGGTTCCTTTAATGTCCGTCACCTGTGCCCCTTTGCCCTGTGGTCCGGCTTTCCCGGTCTCCAGATTGGCAAGGCGTTACTCCTGCGACTACTACGGGCACTCTGTCGCCATAGGACTCGCGTCCCGTAGGCGATCCCACGTTCAACAGCGTTATACGTCCGAGCGTGACTTAGGCGTCCCGTTCGCCTCCTTCAATGCCCTGACAGGGCATCGCTCCTGCGTCCCAGAGGATTACGGCATGCTGCTGCAATTCCGCCGTAGGGACCGGCACCGGTTACAGGCGTCTTTCCGGCGGGGGACTTCTTACCCCTTCTGGAGACTGGGATTCAGGCAATCCAGCTTTCGCCATATCACGCGGATCTCCCGGCGCGCCGCCCCATACGCCTGGGCACGGCCGCCGGTTTCCTGGCATGCTATTGTCCCCTTCACCTTTCGGGTCTTGGGTCAGCCATTAGATCCAGAGATATCTCCTCTCATCTCTGCCCGCTGCGCGGGCGATATAACACTGCGCCTCGTGGCGCAGCAGCACGGAAGTACAGCAACTCACCCGGACGCGGGCGGACTTGCGGGGACGCGGGAGGACGGCGAGCTGCACCGATACACGCAGGTGGACGTGCTGCCGCCAGATGGCATGCAAGAGGTCAGGAGTTCGAATCTCCTTAGCTCCACCCAGATCAGAGATGTTTTTCGAACAGATGATCAGCCGTCCTTAGGGGCGTACAGCAGCAAAATACAGCAGTAGGCATGGGCTGTGAGAGGCGACGCCCGCCCGACCGGCCTGTGAGATCTACCACCGGATGCGCGGTCAGCCCAGCCACCAAAGGCCCTGGAGCTGGGTGACGGGCTGACGTGCAGCCATTCCTTTTTCGCCGGACACTGGCTGCCGCCCGGTTTCCCCCTTCCCCGTGATTGCTTCCCGCTGCGGTACAGCGGGCACTGGGGGCACCGGCACCGGACCGGTCGGCAGCCATGCACCGGCTCATGACGCCGCGGCCGCGAACTTGGCTATGGCCCGCGCCGAGCAGGCCGCGCTGGAGGTGCTGTCCCCGCATGATCGCCGCTATGGCGAGCCTGGCGACGATGTCCACTGGGCGATCGCCGGATGCCGGCCAGCACGCAGGGCCGTCTCTCCTCGCCCACCACGACGGTTAGCCGTCTGGCCATTCCTCCCCGTCATCGAGCCGCTCGGCACGCCATTCGTCATGCGCGGCCGCGTCGAATGCCGGCTGGAAGTCGCGTGGGTCGGCATCCTCCACGGCGTGACCGCTGGACATCCCGGCCGTGGACATCTCCAGAGTGGAGTCGAGCCGCAACCCGCAGGTGCGGCACGCGAACTTCTTGGCGTTGAACCACATCATGCCGAAGGGGAGGACTATGTCTCCTGGCTGGGGATCATCCTCAAATTCGATGCTGTAATCCCCGGTGACCACCCCGTGTGACCGGCCAGCGAGCCGAGTCCGGTCACGGTGGCAGCGACGGCGGACGCGATGAGGCCGATCACGCCCGCGAGCGTGACGTAGCTTACGGGGAAGATCCCCAGCCAGATCTTGGCGGCGGCGGCGATCGCGGCGCCGCCGCCGATCGTGAACACGGCCAGCCTGGCCAGCCGCCAGGGAACCGCGCTGATCATCAGCGTCAGCAGCGCCCCGGCCATGATGCTGGTAACCACCGGCGGGAGCAGCATCGCGCCGAACGCCGCGCGCGCACGCCTTCGTAGCAGCAGCCATCCGGCGAAGACACGGCAGTAGTGAATCTTCCGGTCCAATGATGGTGGGCGGAACCACGCGGTCGGCGGCTCGATGGGCCGCTTCGGCTATTGCCTACCGTGCGATGCCGACATTCCGGTGGCCCGGCTCGCCCCCTCAGGCCCGTTACTGCCCGACTGCGCGGCCGGGACGCTGTGGCCAACCTTGGTGATCCAGGCATGGCTGCTGGCGGTACTGACGGCGTAGTGGGTGAACGGGCAAGCTACGCCGCGGGGCGTAGCCGGCCGCCGAAGGTTCGCCCGTCAGGTGGTCGTCACCGGCCACAGATGTGCCTAGCGTCGTGAGCGCGGATAGCCGACGCGACGAAGGGCACTTCTGATGATGAGGAAGTCACTACCGGATGAGCTGGCCGGGACGGTTCGGCGGCCCGGCCCGTCGGGGTGGGCCGGCGCCCCGTATGGCGGCACGTGATGAGCGGGATCACGGCGAGTACGGCGTTGTGGTATGCGAGCCGGGCGACTGGGATCACCGCGTTGCTGCTGTTGTCTGTGGTGGTGCTGTTGGGGATCACCGTCGACCGGCAGGGGCGGCTGCCGGGGCTGCCCCGGTTTGCCGTGACTGGGCTGCACCGCAACTTGTCCCTGATCGCGGTGGTGTTCGTGGCCATGCATGTGGTGACCGCGGTCGCTGACAGCTATGTGAGCATCAGCCTGGCCGCGGCGGTCATTCCGTTCGTGTCCAGCTATGAGCCGTTCTGGCTCGGGCTGGGCGCGGTCAGCCTGGACCTGATGGCGGCGGTCATAGTGACCAGCCTGGTGCGGTCGCGGATCCCGCGCCGAGCGTGGCGGGCGGTGCACTGGCTGTCTTACGGGCTGTATCCGGTGGCGGTCGTGCACAGTATCGGGTCCAGCACCGACCTTCAGTCTGGCTGGCTGCTTGCGGTCACGGTGTCTTGCGTGGCGGCCGTGGCGGGCGCGGCGGTGTTCCGGCTGCGCCGCTCGCTG
>Ga0302324_100028358_pt1 | contig 10643 bp, 9 predicted proteins | sample Palsa_T0_1_FD_201949 | JGI IMG/M metagenome (GOLD analysis project Ga0302324, IMG submission 201949) | Peat permafrost microbial communities from Stordalen Mire near Abisko, Sweden - Palsa_T0_1 | ecosystem: Environmental > Terrestrial > Soil > Palsa > Peat permafrost | place: Sweden: Abisko...
CGCGCCCTCGCGGCTCACAAGCGCCCGTAGCTCAACTGGATAGAGCGCCTGACTACGGATCAGGAGGTTAGGGGTTCGACTCCTCTCGGGCGCGCCAATCTCTTCAAATGGTTGATATAAGTAAAGAAAATAGCCTTCCGGGGTACCATCCAGGGTACCGAAAAACATGATATAGAACGTTATGTGATGTGCGCCTCTGCACAGGAACGTGGATACGCCGATAGCCGAGTCGCTTTTGTGTCCGAACATCGGTGGCAACGAAACCCACCCTCTAGGCCTTTATCGGTGGGTCATAGTTTAAAATTCAATGCAGACGATAATATCGCTGCCTAAACACTGAAGTTTTCTAAAAAAAAGCAAGGATACCCCTGTGCATTGGGTAACATAACGTCCTTCTCTGATTGCGGTGTGCCCGTCAACCAGCCTCCACTCCTTCTTGGACTTCGACGCCACCGTGAGGCTCGTGCTTATCTACGAGGTCGGCACCGGGCCCAACTCAGGACAGGGCACGAAGGCTGGCGCCGCGATCTTTATGGCGCACTTCCTGGCGAGCAGGCGTGCAGGACGTTATGCGCAGTTATCCAAACCTCGTCCCACGGGACGCCGTTCCGCAGCGCGGAACCTATTTGGGCCAAGCTGTCCCTATGGAGGGCGACAGTCTCCCGTGACCAGTTGAACGTCGTGGTGTCGGCCCACATGCGATGCATGATGATCGCGAGTTTGCGCGCCACGGCGACGATCGCGCGACGCAAACCGCGGCGTTTGGCGACAGCCATGCCTCAGGCCTTCAGCGCGGACCATCGGTGGACGCGGGTGAGTAAGGTCAGCGCAGCCTGCACGAGCACTTCGCGCACAGCCCCATCGCCGGTCTTGGTGATAGAGCCATTGCGATCGATCTCGCCGGAAGCGTACTTGCGTGGGGTCAAGCCGAAATGGAGATGATCGGCTTTACCGCCCAATGCTTGGTGGAGTTGGAGAGCGAAGCCCTATGCGGCGCCGGGAACGGCGAGCGCAGCGCGGAGCGGCGCAACCAGCGCAATGGCTACCGCGACCGCGACTGGGAGACCCGGCCGGTACGGTCGAGCTGCGCATCCGCAAGCTGCGGCGCGGCAGCTGTTTCTCGGCCTTCGTCGAACCGCGCCGCGTGGCCAAGAAGGCGCTGACCGCGGTGGTCCAGGAAGCCTACGTCCAGGGTATCTCGACCCGCTCGGTCGATGATCTGGTGCGGGCCATGGGGATGGAGGGTATCTTCAAGAGCCAAGTCTCACGACTGTGCGGCGAGATCGACGAGCGGGTGCAGACCTTCCTCAGCCGTCCGATCGAGGGCGAGTGGCCCTATGTCTGGTTGGATGCCACTTACGTCAAGGCACGATGCGACCACCATATTGTCTCGGTTGCGGTGATCGTCGCTGTCGGCGTCAACAGCGACGGGCGGCGCGAGGTGCTCGGCATGACCGTCGGCCACAGCGAGGCCGAGCCCTTCTGGGTCGAGTCCTGCGCAGCCTGGCACGCCGTGGCCTGCGCGGGGCGAAGCTGGTGATCTCGGACGTGCACGAGGGCTGAAGGCCGCCATCGTCAAGGTTCTGGGGGCCACCTGCCAGCGCTGCCGTGTCCGCTTCATGCGCAACGCGCTGGCCTATGCCGGCAAAACCCAGCGGCGCATCGTCTCGGCCTGGGTCGGCACCGCCTTCGCCCAGGACGACGCGGCGGCAGCCCGAAAGCAATGGCGCGAGGTCGCAGACCAAGCTAGGCCGCGCGTGCCGAAACTCGCCGCGCTGATGGATGATGCCGAGACCGACATGCTGGCCTATATGGGATTCCCCGCCCAGCACCGCGCCAAGCTGCACAGCACGGATGAGATCGACAAGCTTTTCCGACGCGACCTGCTATCCTGGGTTGGCACGGGTGACCGCGCGGCAAAGAGCCGGGCTGGAGGATGCAAGCCCGACCACGCTGCCTTCAGTGTCCTTCCTCGTTTGCGGCACCCGTGCGCCGCTTTGACGCCGCGGCTGCCACTGTCTGACGAACCGCTCGTAGGCCTTGCTCTGCATGCCGGGCGAGCTCGATCTCACGATCACGCAGCTCTATTGTAGGCATACGCGGCGCCCGGTTTGCTCCCTTTCCTCGCCGGTTGCCCGGCTTTCAGCTCCATTGTGCGTAGCTTGTTCGCCACCAGCGCCCGACGTGCCCGTGGGTAGTCGGCGCCCTTGATCAGCAGGTGCCAGCAGAGCACAGGCCAGCTTGCGTGCTACAGCAACGGCGGCGATTTGGTGACCGCGACGGGCGCGGATGCGCAGGAAGAACGCGCGCAACGGGCCGGCGCTTTGGACGCGGCCCAGGCTGCCTCAACCAATATGCACGGGCATGCGAACGTCCCCGCTTGCTGATCCGCCCATGCTGAGCAAGTTCGAGACCGCTGCCTTCTTGACCCGGCATAATCGCCAGCTGCACCGAAAGTAAGTCAGGGCCACTCTTCCACGCCGAACACATAATCGTCAGGTCGTCGTTCTCGATCGCTTAACATCGGTGATCGCGTCCGGTTTCAGACCTTTAGTGCGCACTATCCGCTTGCTAATGGCTGGTGGTGCTCGGCTGTGCCCCGCCTAGGGCGCCGGCGATGGCTTCCTCTATTGCATCAGTGACTTGGGTCTGTTCGAACCCCACGGCGCGCAGGGTTTCGCGCGCCGCTTTGATGGTCAGTTCCGTGTCTTCGACGGTGAGCACGCCCCGCTGGCGCAACAACGATACCAACGAAACTTGAAAAGCAACCAATTCCACGATTTGAGGTTGGAGCGGTTGGAGCGGCCTTCTCGGCATACTGAGGCGTCCTTGGCGCTGGGTGAGTTTGGATCGGAATGCAAGTCCGGGAGGAAAGGAGCCCGACCGACCCCCAATGCGTCTCTATCTGCCTTTTCGCTTACGTGCTTTTCGGGCCGCATAGCGAGCATCACGCGCAGCCTGTTGCTCGGCTTCCAACGCGGCCTGCCTTTCTATGCGATCGGTATATTCCGCCTCGCGGGCATCCCGTTCGGCTTTTAGGGCCGCCTCACGCGCTCCGGCCTCGGCGATATGCGCGGCGACCCGCGCAGCAGCTTCCCGAGCTTCGGACGCAATCTTGGCCGCCTTCCGTTCAGCGACACGGTCATTGCGAGCCGCTCTAGTCGCACTCCAAGCCGCTCGGCGCTCGGCGGCGGCGGGACTATCGGCGGCAGATTTCGCTTCGGCGGCGCGCTCCAATCTGAGCTTCTTGGCGTCGGCGGACGCATTGAGGCGGTCGGTGAAATCGGAATTTTTTGACTTGCTCATCTCATCCGGTGAGATTTGGGGGCGCAAACGGCGGCCCATTTACGTCTCTCGCATTGTCTGGTCAATGCCCTTGCGAGGTCCGAGCGGCGGCATTTATTCGGCCCGCCAGGCTTTTACCTTTTGCTAGTAAGGAGCAGTGTCACCGTAACATAGAAGCATCGCCTATCAGGATGGCTTCCGGGCGCGCGCCGGAAATAATCCGCGATAGGCTCGGGCCCCATCCTTTCAGGCGAAGCACCAGGTGTCGGACGGCGACGCGCTTAGCTTCTATGGCAATGACTGATCGCCACGTCCGCGGTACGCGGGCATCTGAGGTCGGCTATGCTACTTGAGGTAGTTCTAACGGCCGGGAGCACCGCGGACTGTCTTTTAGTCCTTTGCCTCTCGCGCTGTCGGTGCGCGGGCAAAGGCAAACGCGCGTCCCGTGCCCGGCGCTTGGCTCGACCTCATCCGCGCCTTGGCGTTATCGCGCAGGGACTGGTTCGTTGACTACTAGCCCGGCTGGCTACGAGGTGGACGGCCTTGTGACCGCACAATATCATGGGGGCGCCCAAAATTTTGCCGCGTTCGTCGCCCGTCGCCTGTGCCCTTATGTTTCTTGGTCAAAGCCTTCCACACGGCCTAGGATCGTCTTCCGTAGACGATGCCTGACGCAAGGGAGCTGCAGGCTGATGAGAGTACGTTTCTGGGGAACGAGGGGGTCGATAGCCACCCCCGGGCCGGGCACGAACTACTTCGGCGGCAACACCTCCTGCGTCGAGCTGACCACTGCCAACGGCGACCTTCTGATTTTTGACTGCGGCACCGGGGCGCACCGGCTCGCCGCGGAGTTGATGGCCCAAGGCAAGAAAGCGATTAACGCGAACATTCTCATTGGGCATACGCACTGGGATCACATCCAAGGTTTTCCGTTCTTCAGCCCGGCCTTTGTCAAAGGGAATTCGATCGCGATCCATGGCCCGGAAGGCAGCCGCGGCTCGCTGCATGACGTGCTGGCGGGCCAGATGGAGTTCGCCTACTTCCCGGTCGAGCTCAGCCAGCTTCCGGCCGCGATCACCTACCACGAGCTGCCCGAAGGCATCCACACAATCGGCGGCGCGCGGGTCGCGACGCAATTTCTTAATCACCCGGCCATGACTCTGGGCTACCGAGTTGAAGCCGACGACGTGGCGGTGGTGTACCTGGTGGACCACGAGCCGTTCTCGAATGAGCTCTGGCGCGCGGGTGCCGAGCCGGGCCGCATCGAGTCCATCCTGCACGAGGGAGACCGCCGGCACGCCAAATTCATGGCCGACGCCGATCTCGTGATCCACGACGCCCAGTACACGCCCGAGGAGTACGGCACAAAGAAAAACTGGGGGCACAGCACGTACGACTACGTGGTGCAAATTGCCGCGGCGGCCGGCGTGCGGCGGGTTGCATTGACCCACCACGATCCGAGCCATGACGATCACTTCGTCGCGGACATCGAGCGCGACGCCCGCACCCTGGCCTTGCAGCGCGGGATGGAGCTCGATGTCTTCTGCGCATATGAAGGCTGCGAACAGGTACTGGAGCCGCGCTCCTCCTCGAAGCCGTTTCTCGCGGTGGACCCCGTCCAGGCGTCCGTCGCGCTGAGCCGCTTTCACATCCTGGTGGTTGATGACCATCCGGACACGCTCGCGTTGGTCGCTCGCGCCCTGGAGGAGGATCAGTACACGGTCAGCAAGGCGACAAGCGGCTCGGAGGCACTCCGGATGATCGACGATCAGATGCCGGACCTCGTGGTGCTGGATTACAAGATGACCGGTATGGACGGACTCGCGGTCATGAAGGCGCTTCGCGCCAAGCCCGAGACCCAGCCCCTGCCTGTGCTGATGCTCACCGCCATGACCGATGAGCCCAGCACCCGCGCCGGTTTCGACGCGGGGGTGACCGACTATGTGACCAAGCCGTTTTCGATCCCGCAGCTCGCCGCACGCGTCCGCGCCTGCCTCGCCAGAACCCAACGCCGGTAATCGTGTGACCGGCTAGCCGGTCACGACCTCGACACGATCCAGGTACCTGGACAATTCGCCCACCCACTTGCGCGACGCGTCATTGTCTACGCTCTCGGCCGCCCGCTCAAGGGCGGCGCCGATGTCGGTAATGGCCTGGAATCCATAGCTTCTGCCGGCGCCCTTCATGCCGTGGCCCAGACTCTCCACGGTTTCAAAGTCACCCCGATCCAAGGCGTCCAGCATCGCGCTGACATCCTGCCTACGGTTCTGCAGAAACCCGGGAATCAGGTCTGCGAATTTAGGATTCGCACGTACCAGGATCGTGTCCTTTCGGCTGCTTTCCTCTTGTGATGACGGAGGCGCGACTACGGCAAGCTCCATGATTGCTTGCAGCAGCACCTCTTGTTTGATTGGTTTTGTCAAATACGCCGTGCACCCCGCCGCGATGCACTGTTCTTGATCCCCCTTCAAGGCGGCGGCCGTCAGGGCGACGATCGGCGTGGGCGGCCGGCGGTTGGCCTGTTCCCACTCTCTAATCGCCCGCGTCGCGGTCAAACCGTCCATGACCGGCATTTGCCGGTCCATCAGGACAAGGTCATAGTGTCCAGCCGTAAATTTTTCACAGGCGACGGCCCCGTTCTCGGCGATGTCGACCCGGTACGGCGTGTCCTTCAGGTAGGCCGCCGTGATCGTGCGGTTGTCTGGGGAGTCCTCGACCAGAAGAATATGCAGCGCCGGCAGCGTCGGCTCGGGACCCGCGCCGACCGGCACGGCTATCCGACGCCTAGTCCTGGCCCTGATCTCGAAAGGTACGGCAAAAGAAAACACGCTGCCCTTCCCGACTTGGCTCTCGACCCAGATGCGCCCCCCCATCAGCTCCACCAGGCGCTTCGAAATCGTCAGCCCCAACCCCGAGCCCCCGTACCGGCGAGTGGTGGACGAGTCGGCCTGCGTGAATCGCTCAAACACGGCACCCAATTTCTCGCCCGGAATGCCGATTCCGGTGTCCGAGATCATGAACTGCAAAGCGCCCGGGGCCGGGTTGTCCGCGTCCGGCGTAACTCGTAGGCCTACTTCGCCAGATTCGGTGAACTTGATCGCGTTGCCAACCAAATTAAGCAGCACCTGCCGCAGCCGTGTCGGGTCGCCAACCAGATGGGTGGGCACTTTCGGCGCGATATCGCACACCAGGGACAGACCTTTTTCATGGGCCCGGACCGCCACCATCTCCGTCACTTTTCCCAGCAGATCGTTCAATGAGAATCCGGTCCGTTCCAGCTCGAGTTGCAAGCTTTCGACTTTGGAGAGATCAAGGATGTCATCGATCAGATGCAGCAGGTTGTCGCCGGCGCGGCGAAAGATCTGCACATACTTGTTTTGCTCCGGGGAGAGCGGGGTCTTCGCGAGCAGGTCCGCGATGCCGATGATCGCATTCATCGGCGTTCGGATCTCATGACTCATGCTTGCCAGAAAATCCGACTTGGTCCGGCTCGCGCTCTCGGCCACGGCCTTGGCCTGCTTTAGTTCCAGCTCCACCCGCTTGCGCTCCGTGACGTCGCGCGCCGCGGCGAAGACGCCCTGCAGCGTGCGGTCCCGGTCATAAAAGGTGGTCGCGTTGTAGGACACCACCGTTTGCTTGCCGTCGCGGGCGCACGCCGTCAGCTCGTAGTTGGTGACCTTCTTTTGGCTCAGCACGAGCTTGATCCCCGCTTCGGCGCGTCCCGGATCGGTGAAATAGCTCTTAAATGGCGCGCCGATCAGCTCGTCGCGCGTGCAGCCGGTGAGCGCCTCCATCTGCTTGTTGACGTCCGTGATGATGCCGGAGGGGTCGGTGGTCATCAGTGCGTCGATGTTGGATTCGATCAGCGAGCGGGTGTAAAATTGCTGGTCTCGCAGGCGCTGATCGAGCTTTTTCTTCTCGTCTTCGACCTGCTGGCGCGCGGTATTGTCGGTGCCGATCAATAGATAGCCGATGATGGCGTCTTGGGCGTCGCGCAGCGCCGTGACCGACACGACCGCCCCAAACCGGGTCCCATCCTTGCGGATATAGGTCAGCTCATAGATGTCCTCGATCCCGCGCGATGCCTTGAAGACCAGGGCCTCGAAGCCCGGCGTAATCGAGGTTCCAAGTTCCACGCTCAGCGCCTCGGCGCGCGCGATCACTTCCTGCGGATCGGAAATATCGGCCGGGGTGATCTTGTTCATCACTTCGGCCGCCGTGTAGCCCAGCATCCGCTCGGCCCCGACGTTGAAGATCTGAATGACGCCCTTTGCGTCGGTGGCGATGCTCGAGAAGTTGGCGCTGTTGAAAATCGCGCGCTGAAGAGCCCCCGCCTTAAGCAACGCCTCTTCCGCCTGCTTGCGCGAGATCACTTCGCCCGCACCCTCGAGATGCCAATCCTCGTTCTCGTCACCTCCTTACTTGTTCCTCAATGTTGATCATCCATACTGACCAGTTCCTCAGATGGCTTCCCTGATACCACCTATCGCATACTCACGTAACGACATTCCCCAGATGTTCAGGGTGATGGAGCCATGGTCCGCTTCTGTCCCTTCTGGCAATAGGATTTGGGCGTGACCAGCCCCGATGGCGGTTGAAGCGTCGGCTCGACTGCCAGCGATAACGGGGCCCGTGCCCTTCGATCCACCAGATCCGACCCATTGTCGTGCCTATCCAATACTCTGGAGGCCGTGGCGACGACCGCAATCACCCCATCTTTATGTTACCCGATCCGCATATCGTCCGCGGAGTTTTTCGTGGTCACCGCGCTCCGATGGACACGGTTGAGCATGGCGAGCGGTCCTCGACGAAGACAATCACCCGATTTAGGGTTAGACGAGGACAACGCCTGACAAAAAACCACGTCATCATCAGATATATAACGACTTCGCCAGGTCACGCGAGGAAACATGATACATGACAGCAGTTTTCAGGGTAAATCGTAAAATGCGTCATTACCTTACTAGGCAATTATAGGGCATTTTTAGCCCGCTTTCAAAATGAGGTGCTGGCCATGGCTGAATTGAGCAGACCGGAGCGGCTGCAGATTATGCTCCGATGAATTAGCGGCTCTGGACGATTGGCGTTTCGCGCAGCGAATGCCGAGCCGGGCGGCGGCTATACGCGAACTTTTGAGGCGCGAGCTGCTCGCCGAGGGCGTCGAGTTGGCCGAGGCCGCCGGCTGGCGGTCGAGCAATTTCGGCGTGCTGAGCGACGGCGAGACGCCGAACCCCAGTGCAGATCCGACGAATGGCAATGGCTCGTCGCCGCACCACGGGATTTAGCAGTCCCGTATCCCATTGTCTCGCGCATGTACCTATCAGCGACGGCGCGGCAAATGCCGAAGGGGGCGCGCCGTGAAGGAACGCCCCCTTCGATTCAGCGGACGGCTATCTGACGCGGCATCGCGGCCTTGGCCTTTTTTAGGCTCAGGGTTAGGACGCCGTCTTCAAGCTGCGCGCTAATCTCCTGCTGATCGATTTTGTTCGACAAGGAGCGCGCGAAGTGCCCGATGTTGTACTCCGTGTAAACTGGCTCGAACCCTTCGTATTGGCCGAATCGATCCGTGCTTCCACCCGCAAGACGTCGTTCTCCACGCTAACGTCTATCGCCTGCTTTGCGACCCCGGGCACCTCCATGACGACGGTGAGCGCGTCCTCTGTCTCATAGATGTCGGTGTTAGGGATAAAATAGCGAGCTGGAACCGTCTTTTCCTCTTTGGAAACCTGCTCTTTTTTCTCTTGGACCTCGAGAGCGTGCGATCTCGCCATTGTGTCCTCCATCGTTTGCTGAATTTTTGAGCTCGTGGTCTCTCATCCCACGGGGATCGACTTGGGCTTGTCCCGCTCGGCCCGTGGCAGGAACAGAGCCAGCATTCCATCGCGGCACTCGGCCTGAACCTTGTCGGCATCGATTTCCACTGGAACCGAGATCGCCCGGTCAAAGCTCCCGGCGAGACGCTCTCGCCGATGTACTGCGGTGTTATCGCCGTACTGAACAGCCTTGGTGCCGGCGATGCGGATCGTATTGCCCTTGACCTGGACCTGAAGGTCCTCCTTACGGATGCCGGGCACCTCGGCGATCACGACAAGGTCGTCTCCCTTGCGAAAGACATTCAGTGGCGGATACGTCCCGCTAGCGCTGGGGGCTCGCGCCAAGCCAGTTGCTGGCGCGATAAGTGTCGAGCACCTGTTGAAATGAAAGCAGGGCGTCAAATGGGTCAGGAAACAACATAGCCATCAGGAGCCTCCTTCGGTGTTGTCCGCAAAGCACGCCGGCGTCCGAGACGGCGTCCCCCAGAAGGCAGGTCTAAAGGATTGGGAACCCGCCGGCTCGGGTACCGGCGAAGCGATCTAAAGGCTGGGAAAGATCCTCGGCCAGGATGAGGGCTCGCGACGAACCGCAACGTGCACGTCGCCGGGGTCAGTGGGCTCCGGTAATGGTGCCGGTCGATCGCTTTCGGCTGCGTCGCACCGCTCCCAGGACACGGGAAGCGGATCATATGTGTTCGATCCAATCGGTAGATTTGCGACAGTCATTGCCACGTCCTCCATTGAGCAACATGGAAAAATGATCATAGCCAGACCCACAGGGGCGTCCGGCGGTCAACGATTTAGGAGCAAAAATTCTTCATTCAAGAGGCGCCTCAGGAGGGGGCCTGCTTCGGGCCGAGGATGTAGAATCTAATTCGCTCAACCTTGTCCTGCGTGAGCCGCTCCTTGGTCCGGTCTTACAGCCTGATCGTGCGCGGGCTCTCACGCGCCGCCATTTCCTGAGCATGCTCGATTTCCTCGGCGATCCCGACCGCCGCGGCGCCTGCGTATCAGCCGCCAAGCGTCGGGCTGCCGATGGGCTTCTCGGAGAACGCCGAGCCGTTATGGCCGCGGCTGGTACGGAACAGCCAGCCCTTGCGGTCGTTTCCAAGACCGGCCGCAGCAATATAGGCGCGCAACGCTTTGGCCAGCGAATGATGGCAAGGCATCGTGTGCTGTTTGCCGCCCTTTTCATGCAACCGGATCGACCAGCCGGCGCCGCGTGGGCGCGGAACCTTTGATGTAGCAAGGGGAGGGCCCTGCTCCGTCATCCGCGTGTTCGCCAGCCGCCTCCCCAGCCGTCTCCTCTTATGCCCGCTCGTAGCAGACGGACGGTCTTACACGATCGGCTAGTCCGCATCATTTGAGGCGGCGGCAAGCGCCAAGCGGGCCAACTCCGGAAGCGACTTCGTGCCGGTTTTTCTCACCATCGCGGCTCGATGGTTCTCGACGGTACGCTGGCTGACGCCAAGATCCGCGGCGATATTCTTACTGGGGTGGCCGGCGAGGACCAGTTCCATGATCTGACGCTGTCGCGACGTGAGA
>Ga0302324_100028360_pt1 | contig 10642 bp, 7 predicted proteins | sample Palsa_T0_1_FD_201949 | JGI IMG/M metagenome (GOLD analysis project Ga0302324, IMG submission 201949) | Peat permafrost microbial communities from Stordalen Mire near Abisko, Sweden - Palsa_T0_1 | ecosystem: Environmental > Terrestrial > Soil > Palsa > Peat permafrost | place: Sweden: Abisko...
GCGGCCGACGATCATCAACGGAAGAATGCCGAGGTGATGGCGCAAGCGGGAGCCGCACGCGTGCTGCTGGAGCCGGATCTGACTCCAGCGCAGCTTCAGGGGACATTGAGCGATTTGCTGACGCAGCCGGACACCCTAAAGACAATGGCCGAGAACGCTCGGTCGCTGGCGCATCCGGACGCAGCGGAGCGCATTGCCCGCATGGCCATGGCGCTGGCGAGGCGGGATTTCAGGAAAGAAGCGTTTTAGGCCGGAAACACGAAGGCCTGCTCGGGGGAGCAGGCCTTATGTCGTGTTGGGTAGCTAAGGATTACCGGTGTCCGCCACCGCCGTGGGAGCCACCACCCCCGCCACCATGAAATCCGCCGGATGCTCCGCCACGGAAGCCGCCGCCTACGCTGCCGCCGCGCACTCCACCGGAGTAGCCGCCGCGATAGCCGCCAGCATAGCCGTGGTAACCGCCGACTCCGACGCCGCCACGATACCCGCCAGCGTATCCGCCGCGGTATCCACCGACGCCGACCCCGCCGCGATATCCGCCACCGTAGGCGCCACGGTATCCGCCATAGTAGCCGCGACCCCATCCGCCGTAATAGCCTATGTGGCCGTATCCATAGCCCCAACCGCGACCATACCAGCCGTGATACCACGGGCCGGCGCCGATAAAGACGCCACCATAGAACCAGTCAGGTCCCCAGTAGCCATAGGGCGCGCATGAATAGGGGTAATACGAGTAGTAGCCGTAGTCGCAGACCGGGGGTCCGCCGACGTCGTAATAGCCCGGATAACCAACCTCCGGGCCGATGCCGATACCGACGGCGACCTGAGCCTGAGCGGGCTTCGCCAGTGCGAGTGGCGCTGCCAGCAATGCGAGGAACAAAACGTAGCGCAGTTTGCGCATGATCATAACCTCCTGTCAGACCGCCCTCAAATTTAACCCTCGGTCTGACGCGGCCTCCGATTCCTGTCGTAAGGCTCGCTGCTTCTACTAACGTTAGACGCCGCAAAATGTTGCGGCGATTCCCGATCTGACTACCCCACGATAAACCAGGGTAAACGACTGATTTCCGAGCCGCGATGCGACTTTATCAGGCAACCCGGACCCGATCAATACCAGCGCCGAGGTGGAGGAGGGTAGTACCAGTAAGGATGGTAATAGACAGGACTGGAGCAAATGGCCAGCAGCAGTGCGATGATCCAGCCGATGCCAGTCCAGCCGAGGAACAGGTTGAGCATGAAGATGCCGGCGGCGTTGTGAGTGCGGCGAGCGGCTGCGATGAGGGACGGCGCGAAGTAGATTGCAACACCGATGAGTCCGGCCATAGAAGCCTCCGGAAGGGTTCCGAAAGAGCATACGCAGAGGCCGGGAACCTGGTTCCCCTGAACTATAGCCCGGAAACTGGAAGGCGGAGGCGGGATTTTTGGGGGCAGAAACGGCAACGCACCCGGAAGCGGGGAGCTTCGACGGGTGCGCATGGGCCGGTTTTTGGGGACCGGCCCTCATCCTGTTTGCTTACCGGCGGCCGCGATAGCCGTCATGGTCGTAGCGAAAGTCGCGATGATAGTCGCGATGGAAATCACGCACCACCACGCGATCGCGATCGAATCCGCGATAGACCCAGCGGCCGGGCATGAAGACCGGGCCATTGTAATAGCCCGCCGTCCAGACATATCCATCGCCCGGACAGGGTGCAATGGCGGCGACGATCGGGGCGCGAACGCCGATGAAGACTCTCGTCTGGGCCTGCGCGCCAGCGGCACCCAGTCCAAGAACACCGGTTAATGCAAGTGCGCGAAGAATGCTTTTCATACGAGACCTCCTCGGGTTCGCTTCGAACTGCTTTCGAAGTTTTGAACCTCTTATCCGGCCTCTTTCTCCGGATCGTCTCTGCAGGGAATGAACGCAAATCAACGCGAATTGTTGCGCCTGGAAATGCACAGGTCGAAGAGGTTGTCAAGATGCCTGATTCGCCATTAGATAGGCGGGAAGGGGCTGCGGTGGGAGAATAGAGGCATATGGAAATGCTTGGTCTTTATCTTTCCGTTCCGTTCTGCCGTTCCAAATGCACGTATTGCAACTTTGCGTCAGGAGTTTTCCCCGCCAGCCATCACGACCGCTACATTTCTCGAATCGAAAAGGATCTCAGCAGCATCCGCAAGCGCGCGAAGCAATGGGGCGCGCAACTGCCTCAGGCCGTGGACACGATTTATCTGGGTGGAGGCACGCCTTCGCTGCTGTCGCCTGCATTGTTCCGGCATCTCTTCACAACGCTGCGCCGCGAATATGCGGTATTGCCGACGGCCGAGATTACAGTCGAATGCGCACCGGGACAGATCGAACCCGCAGTGCTCGATGCTTTGGCCGAATGCGGCGTGACGCGCGTGAGTTTCGGAGTGCAGTCCTTCGTGGACGCGGAAGCAAAGTCCATCGGCCGACTGCACAATCGCGCCATTGCGCTGGAGGATGTTCGCCGCGTGCAGGCTGCGGGTATCAACGATATCAGCGTGGATCTCATCGCAGGCCTGCCTGGACAGACGCTCGACTCCTGGTACGAATCGTTGGGAGTGCTGGCCGAATCCGGTGTCGATCACGCCAGCATTTATATGCTCGAAGTCGACGACGAATCGCGCCTGGGTCGCGAGCTGCTGGTCAGCGGCGGGCGTTATCGCGCGAAAACCGTGCCGGGCGACGATCTGATCGCAGATTTGTACACCGAGGCAGTTGCCTATCTTGCTGAACACGGCCTCGCCCAGTATGAGATCTCAAATTTCGCGCGCACCGACTGCGAGTCGCGGCACAACGTGAAGTACTGGAAGCGCGAGCCGTACCTTGGGTTCGGGCTCGACGCGCACTCGATGTTGCGTACTCACTCCGGCACCCCATTGCGCTTCGGAACAACGGATGATTTTGATGCGTATCTCGAGAACCCTGGCTGGAGCGAGCCCCGCCCTCTGGACCGTGAGGAAGAGATGGAAGAGGCGTGGTTCCTGGGGCTCCGGATGAACGAGGGCGTGAGCCTGGGCGCGCTGCGTGGCGAGTTTTCCGCATCGGCGGTCCGCGATTTTCTTTCGACGATTGCCGACCTGGAAGACGAGGGTCTTGTGATGTTCGTGGATGGCGACCGTGTCGCGCTGACTGTGCGAGGACGGCTGCTTTCCAATGAAGTGTTTGGACGGTTCCTTGCCGAGCCGGCTGTCGCGTAGGTCAAACTAGAGTCCAGGATTGAGTGGAGAGGAAATTCATGTCTTCCGATACGGCTGTTCTTATCGATCATGCCGCCGCCGCATCTGCGCCTACCGCAACGATTGATCTCCGCAGCGACACCGTGACCAAACCCACACCGGCCATGCGCGCCGCCATGGCCGCCGCCGAAGTGGGCGACGACGTTTACGGCGAAGATCCAACCATTAATCGCCTTGAGGCCCGCGCGGCGGAGATTTTCGGTCGCGAAGCCGGGCTGTTTGTGCCCAGCGGCACGATGGGGAATCAGACGGCGATTCGCCTGAACACGCAACACGGCCAGGAAGTGATCTGCGAGGCGCGCTCGCACATCGTGGAGTGGGAGATTGCGATGGCATCGGCCTTCTCCGGCTGCCAGCTGCGCACGATTCCGGCGGAGCGCGGCATTCTCAGGTGGAGCGACATCGAACCGCACATCACCGGGAAGCACTACCATCGCGCGCCGACAGGACTCATCGCGCTTGAGAATACGCACAACATGGCGGGCGGAACGGTAACACCTCTTGCTGTGACAGAGGAGATTTGGGCAGGAGCGAAGGAGCGTGGACTCCCCGTGCATCTGGACGGTGCGCGCATCTTCAATGCCTCGGTAGCGCTCGGGATCGGTGTGCGCGATCTGACGCACGGCTTCACGACGGTGATGTTCTGCCTCTCAAAGGGCCTCGGCGCGCCTGTGGGTTCGATGCTGGTGGGAACGTATGACCAGATGGATCGCGCGCGGCTGATCCGCAAGGCGCTGGGCGGGGGCATGCGCCAGGCGGGCATTCTGGCCGCAGCAGGGCTGATCGCGCTGGAAGAAGGGCCCAAGCGCCTCCATGAAGACCATGCCAATGCGCGATTGCTCGCGGAAAAAATCGCAGAGACGCCCGCGGAGATCGAACTCAACAGCGTGCAGACCAATATTTTGATTTTCAAAGTGCCCGACGGAAAGGCCGACGCGTTTGTGGCAAAACTCAAACAGCGGGGAGTCTTGGCAAGTACCGTCTATCGGCACAGTGTGCGTTTTGTGACACACCGAGATGTCGATCGCGCGGCATGTGAAGAGGCTGCGCGCGTGGCTGTTGACATTTTGAAGCAATAATAATGACGCAACAATTGGTGCGCCCAATCACGGTCGGGGGCATCCAAAAGTCTATAATCAGAGAGATGCCGAAGTATTCCATTGTCGTTCCTTTCCACAACGAAGAGGACAACGTCACTGCGCTCTACGACCGCCTGAAAGAGGTCATGGAGCATGTCGGGGACTCGTTCGAGCTGGTGTTTGTCGACGACGGCTCGAACGACCGCACCTGCCGGCTGCTGGAAGAGATTGCCGCAGTCGACAGCCGCGTTCTGGTGGTGAAGCTGCGACGGAATTTCGGCCAGACGTCCGCGCTGGCGGCCGGCTTCGATCATGCCGAAGGCGAGTTCATTCTCGCCATGGACGGCGATCTGCAGCACGACCCCGGCGAAATTCCGATGTTTCTGGAAAAGCTCGAAGAGGGCTACGACGTCGTCAGCGGCTGGCGCAGAGATCGCATCGACAATTTCGTGATGCGGCGTATCCCATCGCGCTGTGCGAACTGGCTCATGGCGAAGCTTTCCGGTGTGGACATTCACGATTTCGGCACGACGTTTAAGGCCTACCGGCGCGAAGTCATCCACAATATTCCGCTCTACGGCGAGATGCATCGATTCATTCCCGCGCTGGCGTCCTGGTACGGCGCCAGCATCTGCGAAGTCCCCATCACTAACGTGAACCGCGAGCGCGGGAAGTCGCACTACGGCATCGGGCGAACGTTCCGGGTCTTCTTCGACCTGATGACCATCCGTTTTCTGCTGAAGTACATGACGCGGCCGCTGCACTTCTTCGGGCTGCTGGGCGCGCTGGGAATCTTTGGCGGGGGCGGGATATCGGTCTTCCTGCTGGCATTGAAGATCGTCACCCATCAGCACGTCATGGATGAGCATGGGCCGCTGTTCGTGATTGCCGCCGTGATGATTTTGGCCGGGACGCAGTTGCTCGCGCTGGGGTTGCTGGGCGAGCTGCAGGTTCGGCATTATCACACGGCCACGCAGCGCGCTCCGTACACCATCGATCGCCTGGTGCGGCTACGCACTTCGGAAGAATCCAACATTCTGCCGGACAATTAAGACTCGACGCAGTGGCTTCCCCGGCAACCCATCCCTTCGAGTATCTATCTCATAGACGGGATTAGGTTTTGTCTATTTATAATTTTGACTGAACTGACACGCGCGCGGAATGCGCATCTGCGCCAGCGTGTGGCTAGGCGCTGTGCGCACGGGCTGCCGGAGAGCGAATCGGAGACATGCAGAAACCCGCGGATGGACGGAAGCGCGTCGTGATCGAAGGCGTCGAGCCAGAGATTGACGCGGGGCGCTTTCCCATTAAGCGCATCGTCGGCGATTCAGTTGCGGTCGAAGCCGATATTTTTGCCGATGGCCACGATCACGTCGCGGCGCGCCTTCTGTTTCGTTTTCACGAAATTCCCGCATGGACCGCGGTTCCGATGCAGGCGCTCGGCAACGATCGCTGGCGCGGCGAGTTTCCGGTGGCGCGTGTCGGCGAATACTTCTACACAATTGCCGGATGGATCGATCATTTCGATACCTGGCGCAGTGATCTGGAGAAGCGAATTGCCGCGGAGCAGGATATTCGCGTCGATCTGCTCAACGGAGCGCAGTTGGTGGAGGAGGGCGCAGTGCGCGCCGGGCGCGACGATGCCGACGCGCTGCGCCGCTGGGCCGGAGTTCTACGCGCGACAGAGGATCTGCCAGTCGCGCAGGCCGCGGCGCTCGATCCCGAGGTGGCTGCGATGATGGCGCTGTATCTCGATCCGGCGATGGAGAGCCGGTATGAACGCGAATTGCGCGTGACGGTGGATCGCGAGAAGGCGCAGTATTCGGCGTGGTACGAGTTGTTTCCGCGGTCGACGGCCGATGAACCAGGACGCCACGGGACGTTTAAGGATTGCGAAGAGCGGCTGGATTACGTCGCGCGTCTGGGATTCGACGTGCTCTATCTGCCGCCGATTCATCCCATCGGACTTAGTTTTCGTAAAGGCAAGAATAATTCGACAACCGCCGAGCCAGGGGATTCGGGTAGTCCCTGGGCCATTGGCGCGAAAGAGGGCGGCCACACCGCGATCCATCCAGAATTGGGAACGCTGGAGGATTTTCGCCACCTGCTGCTGGCCGCGGCGGATAAGGGGATCGAACTGGCGCTGGACATCGCTTTCCAGTGCTCGCCGGATCATCCATGGGTCAAAGAGCATCCGGCGTGGTTCAAACATAGGGCCGATGGAACGATTCAGTACGCGGAGAATCCGCCGAAGAAATACCAGGACATCTATCCGCTGGATTTTGAGAGCAGCGACTGGCAGGGCCTGTGGGACGCGCTGCGCGATGTGTTTGTGTTCTGGATGGAACAGGGTGTCCGCATCTTCCGCGTCGACAATCCGCACACTAAAGCGTTTCCGTTCTGGGAGTGGTGCATTGCTGAGTTGAAGCGCGATTATCCTGATGCGCTGTTTCTGGCCGAGGCGTTCACGCGGCCCCGCGTGATGCAGCGGCTGGCCAAGCTGGGGTTCTCGCAATCGTACACCTACTTCACCTGGCGCAACACGAAGCAGGAACTGACCGACTACTTCACCGAGTTGACGCAGTCGAAGGTGCACGAATTCATGCGGCCGAATCTGTGGCCGAACACGCCGGACATTCTCCACGAGACGCTGCAGATTGGCGGGCGACCCGCCTTCCTGAGCCGCATTGTGCTGGCCGCGACCCTGGGTCCGAACTATGGCATCTACGGGCCAGCGTACGAATTGGGCGAGAACACGCCACTCAGGCCCGGCAGCGAAGAGTACCTCAACTCAGAGAAGTACGAGATTCGCCACTGGGACCTCGATGCGAAGCACAGCATCGCGGGGACGATCGCGTCGATCAACCGCGCGCGCCATGAGAATCCCGCATTGCATGCGAACGATAATCTCCTGTTTCACCCAACAGACAATCCGTATCTGATCGCCTACAGCAAGTCGACTCTCGACGGCAGCAACACCGTGCTGACGGTGGTGAATCTCGATGCATTCCACACCCAGGCGGGATGGGTGGATCTCGATCTGGATCGGCTGAAGCTACGCGGCGATGAGAGCTTTCAGGTGTTCGATCAACTGACTGGGATACGTTATCTCTGGCAGGGAACGAGCAATTACGTTGAACTAAGGCCGGACAGAATCCCGGCGCACCTATTCCGCGTGCTTCGCAAAGTACGTTCTGAAAAAGATTTCGATTACTACCAATAATGCCGGAAACGAAAACCATCGTGCGCAAAGCAGGCAGTGCCTCGGACCCCCTGTGGTTCAAGGACGCGGTGATCTATGAAATCCATGTCAAGGCCTTCATGGACGGCAACAACGATGGCATCGGCGACTTTCCGGGCCTGATGCAGAAGCTGGACTACCTGCAGGACCTGGGTGTGACCTGCCTCTGGCTGCTGCCGTTCTTCCCCTCGCCCCTGCGCGACGATGGCTACGACATTTCCGACTACATGAGCGTTCATCCGACCTACGGAACGCTCGAGGATTTCCAGCGTTTTCTCGTTGCCGCTCACGATCGCGGATTGCAGGTGATGATCGAGCTGGTCATCAACCACAGCTCCGATCAGCACCCCTGGTTTCAGCGCGCGCGGCACGCTCCTGTGGGATCGAGCGAACGCAATTTCTACGTGTGGTCCGACACCGATCAGAAGTACAAAGACGCGCGCATCATCTTCACCGATACGGAAAAGTCGAACTGGACGTGGGATCCGGTAGCGCAGGCCTACTACTGGCACCGATTTTTCTCCCACCAGCCGGACCTGAATTACGACAATCCGGAAGTGCTGGAAGAAATTCTGCGGGTGATGCGGTACTGGCTGGACATGGGCGCGGACGCGCTGCGCATCGACGCAATCCCCTATCTGGTGGAGCGCGACGGAACCAGCTGCGAAAATCTTCCCGAAACACACGCCGTGATCAAAGCCATGCGCGCGGCCATTGATGCGGGCTACGCGGGGCGCATGGTGCTGGCCGAGGCGAACCAGTGGCCCACCGATGTGCGGCCGTATTTCGGCGATGGCGATGAGTGCCACATGGCATTCCATTTCCCGCTCATGCCGCGCATTTATATGGCGCTCCGCCAGGAAGATCGCCTGCCGATCACGGACATCATGGCGCAAACTCCGGCGATTCCGGATAACTGCCAGTGGGGATTGTTCCTGCGCAATCACGACGAGCTAACGCTGGAGATGGTCAGCGACGATGAGCGCGACTATATGTATCTGGCCTACAGCGCCGATCCGCGCATGCGCATCAACATCGGCATCCGGCGCAGGCTGGCTCCGCTGCTCGATAACAACCGGCGCCGCATTGAACTGCTCAACAGCATTTTATTTTCGTTCCCAGGAACGCCCATCCTCTATTACGGCGACGAAATCGGCATGGGTGACAACATCTATCTGGGCGACCGCAATGGCGTGCGCACGCCGATGCAGTGGAGTCCGGATCGCAATGCAGGATTCTCGCGCGCAAACCCCGCGAAACTTTATAGCCCGGTGATTATGGATCCAGTCTGGGGCTACGAGGCGGTCAATGCGGAGGCCCAGCAAAACGACTCTTCGAGCCTGCTGAACTGGATGCGCAACATGATCGCGCTGCGCAAGCTTTTCCAGGTATTTGGGCGTGGGTCGCTGCGTTTCCTCGAGTCATCGAATCGAAAGATTCTTGCATACGTCCGGCAGTATCAGGAAGAGACCGTGCTGTGTGTTGCGAATCTGTCGCGCTTTGCGCAGCCGGTACAGCTGGACCTGGCGGCGATGGAAGGCATGACGCCGGTAGAGATGCTCGGGTACGTCGAGTTTCCGACCATCACGAAGGCGCCGTATTCGCTGACCCTGGGGCCCTACGGATTCTTGTGGCTCGAGATTCAACCGTCGTTGGCCGCGGCCGAAATCGCTTCGGGAGCAGACGGAGAACAAGCATTCTATGTCGAGAACGAGCGCGACTGGCAGAGTGTTCTGGCTGGCGATAATGTGCGCCGGCTCGAGGGTCTGCTCCCGGCGTATCTGCAGCGTCAACGATGGTTCGGAAGTAAATCGAAGACCATTCTGCGCGCGAAGATTGCCGACTCGATGCTGTTCGATGAAAATCGCTCGGCGCTGATCTGGGTTTGCGTCGATTATGTCGACGGCGACTCGGACAACTGGCTGTTATGCCTGGCGATGAGCTTCGGCGATGCAGCCAATGCGGTGCGAGACTCCGCGCCCAATCAGATTCTTGCCGTCGCAGGATCGGCGGCGCTCGCCGGGATTCTGCACGAGGGGCTATTGCGGAGCGCGCCGGACGCGCTGCTGGATATCCTGGCGAGCGGCCAGGAACTGCGAACGCGCGGTGGAACGCTGGTCGGCCTGCCAGGTTCGGTGCTTCCAGGCCTGCGCGGATCGCAGCCGCTGACTGCGCGAGTCAGCAGCGCGGAACAGAGCAACACTTCTGCGATTTTCGGGGACCGGCTCATCATGAAGCTGTTTCGGCGTCAGCAGCCGGGACAGAATCCCGACGTCGAGATCGGGCGGTTTCTCACCGAGCAGGCGAAGTTTTCGAACACCCCTCCGTTTGGCGGATCCATCGAAGTGCGACGCGACGGCGAGGAACCAGCGACGGTGGCGCTGCTGCAGGGGTTGGTGCAGAACGAGGGCGACGGATGGCAATGGACGCTCGAGGAACTGGATCGCTATTACGAAAGCACCGCCTCGGTGAAGTCTCCGGTGGTTGCGAGTACGACGGAGCCTGGCGAAGTGCATCCGGAAGCGCGCGCGCACGCAGCGCTTTATCTCGACGCCGCCGCGACGCTGGGCCGCCGCACTGGGGAGATGCATCTTGCGCTGGCCTCCGGCCATGATCCGGCGTTTGCGCCTCAGGCGCCTGCCCCCGGCGATCTGGAGTCGATGCGCGATCGTTTGGCCGGCCACGCTGCGCAGGCCTTCGACCTGCTGAAGATGAATCTTTCGCGATTGCCGGAGGACACGGTCGAGGCGGCAGGCTTGGCGCTGAGCCGGCGCGGCGCGTTGCTGGCGCAGTTTCGGGCGCTGCCGGGGCTGACAAACGTTGGGCAATGGACGCGCATCCATGGTGATTATCACTTAGGGCAGGTGCTGCGTTCGAAGGGCGACTTTGTGATTCTGGATTTCGAGGGCGAACCGGCGCGGCCGCTTGCGGAACGGCGCGAAAAGCACTCCCCGCTCAAGGATGTGGCGGGCATGCTGCGTTCTTTCAGTTATGCGGCGTTCGTTGCGCTGACCCAGTACACAACGCGGCGGCCTGAGGAATACGCGCAGCTCGAATCCTGGGCTCGGCTGTGGGAAGC
>Ga0302324_100028363_pt1 | contig 10642 bp, 6 predicted proteins | sample Palsa_T0_1_FD_201949 | JGI IMG/M metagenome (GOLD analysis project Ga0302324, IMG submission 201949) | Peat permafrost microbial communities from Stordalen Mire near Abisko, Sweden - Palsa_T0_1 | ecosystem: Environmental > Terrestrial > Soil > Palsa > Peat permafrost | place: Sweden: Abisko...
GTGGTGCGCTCAGCGTAAGTGGGGCCGACGGACACTACAGATGGTGCACCGGCTTTAGCTGTAGAATGTTGGTCAGAGAGTGAGCGAGACGCGATTGCCGGCGTGCCGGGTCAGCCGGCCGGCGAGCTCGAGCTCGAGGAGCACCGTCAGAACGGCGGATACGGAAGCCCGGCATTGGCGGACCAGCTCGTCCACGTCCACGGGCGAAGGTCCCAGCAGCTCCTGCAGCTGGCGGCGCACTTGGTCTCCGCCGGCATCGTCATCATTATTCGCGCCAAGCCGGGGCATTTCGGGCTCGCGGAACGCACGGCCCAGCTGGGGGCTCAGCACGTCAAGAATGTCTTCGGCGCTTTCCGTGAGCATCGCGCCTTCGCGAATCAGCCGATTGGCGCCCTTGGCGCGCGGATCGAGCGGCGAGCCCGGAACGGCGAACACCTCGCGGCCCTGCTCGAGCGCGAAGTTTGCCGTGATGAGCGAGCCTGAGCCCTCCGCGGCTTCCACGACGACAACCCCGCGGGACAATCCGGAGATGATCCTGTTGCGGCGGGGGAAATGCATCGCCTGCGGCCTCTGGCCCACGGCCATCTCCGAGACGATGATCCCTTCCTGCGCGATGCGCTCATAGAGCCCCGCATTCTCGGATGGGTAGATATCGTCGACGCCACCAGCCAGAACGGCGACGGTACCCGCAGGGAGCGCGCCTTCATGCGCTGCCGTGTCGATGCCGCGGGCGAGTCCGGAGACCACGACGAGCCCCGCTCTGCCCAGATCGCCCGCAAGCTGGCCGGCGAACTTTCGTCCCAGAGCCGAGGCGTTGCGCGCCCCCACAACCGCGATCATCTCGCGGCCAAGCATCTCCGTCCGCCCCCGCACGGTAATGAGCGGCGGCGGCGCATCAAGCGCGGCAAGGCCGGACGGGAAGTCGGCTTCGCACGCGGCGATCATGCGCGCGCCCAGCCGGGCGACCGCGTCCAGCTCGCGTCGTGCGTCGCCATCGCTCGGAATCTTCAGATCTTTTGCGCCGCCCCGCCGTGCGAGCCGCGGCAGCGCGCCCAGCGCGGCTTCGGCGGAATGGTAGCCCGCGATCAGCGCCGCGAACGTGACCGGCCCCACATTCTGCGCCCGCGACAGCCTTAGCCACGCGCGACGCTCGGAGTCGGAAAGGGAATGCTTGTCCAGCGCTGCCTCCGGGCTGTCGTCCCGTGCAAGTGATTGCGGAAAAACCGCAGACAGGCATGCCGGTTTTGTCGCGGCGCTTTGGCTCGACACAAAGCGAGACAGATCGGGAATGTTCCTGACAGATCCGGCGGCATTTTTTCGAAGGGATGGACCGAGACTCGAGCTTTCGCCCCGACGCCCTTCTTCCATGAGGCGCGCGATTTGCCGGCCGCAGCAGCGCTAAGGCTTGAGCCTGTCCACCAGGTCGAGGATGCCCTCATATTCCTCGTCGAAGGTGGGATAGTTGGGACCACAATCCGGTTTCGTCGTTTGCTTGATCTCGATCTGCGGCACATCGGCGATGAGGAAACCGCCCGGGCGCAGATAGAAGCCCTGCAGGTCGCAGATGCGGCTGTATTTGCTCCCGGCCGTCATGAAGGTGGCAATCGCCTTGATGTTTTTCTTGGTGGTCGCGAGTCCTCTTGGCGTCGTCGTGCGCACGATGTCCTCTGCGAGCTCGGCAACTTTGTGTTCGGTGATCGCATGATCGATGTTCGCGAAGGTTCCGTCCGCAACCCAGCCGACGAGATAGCCGTAGCAGTCCTGGCTGCGCTCTTCCGCGCACTGGACCTCGCCAAGCTCCGGCGCGCTGGCGTCAATCACCTTGAGGCCCTGCTTTTTCGTTTTCGCGAGGCTCGCAAGCTCGATCTTGACGGCGTCTTCGCAGCTCACGCCGCCGACGTCGGCGCTCTTGCATACCAGGAATCCGACGCTGGGGATGCTCGCGATGCGGCAGGCCACTTTGTCGCCGCCGGAAGGACGCTCGCTGCAAAACGAGCTGTAGCTGATATCGGGCTTGATGCTGTTGATCTTTGTCCGCGCCCTGGAAAATTCCGGAGCGGCGGCGGCCGCAGACGAAAGCATCACCGCGCCGAGCAATATGATCGCCGATCGCGATGCGATCCGGTTCCTGGAGCGATCTACGCAAATCTTTTCAGCCGGCATGGCAATCTCCCTTCAGGCGAGGCCGACGGGCAAACGCCGGCCTTCACCCTTCAGGACGCGCAAGGATGCGGGTTGTGAACCACTGGTGCGCGGGCGAGACCGCAACCCGATCCTATTGCGGTGCCGGACCCTGGCTTGCACGCACGAGATCATCCGGCCGCATCCATTTCCGGAACGCCGCCTGTACATCTTCTGGCGTGAGCGCAATGTAGCGGCGCGCGGCGAGCGTGGGCTCGTCGAGCGGGAGATTGAGGTCGCGACGTTGGGCGAGTGCGCGGGCAATCTCGTTGACGCTCGATTCCCGAAGCGGCATCTGGCGCAGAAGAATGGCCTTGGCGCGCGCGAGCTCGTCTGCGCCGACCAGTGCCGTCTGCATCTGTCGCAGATCCCGGGCAGCGATGGCCGCGGCTTTCGTTACTTTGTCCGGATCGCAGGCGTATTGGACCACATAGGCGCTACGCGTCCGCCCGGATTCGAAATTGGCGTTTACGGAATAGACGAGACCCGACGTCTTGCGCAGATCGACGCTCAGCCGCGAAGCATAGAACCCGCCGGCCAACACGGAATTGCCGAGCGACAGCGCGTAATAGTCGGGGTCGGACCGCGTCAGCGCGAGATTTTGCGCGAGATACACGCTGTCCTGCACACGGCTCGCATCGGGAACGGCAATGGTCTGTGCCGCATTGGGTGGCGCCTGCGGAAGATCCGTGTTGGGAGTGGGGCCGGTCGCCGCCCAGTTGCCGAAATACTGTTCGATCACGGTCTTCGCCTGTTCAGGATCGACATTGCCGATGACGATGAGCGTCGTCAGATCAGGGCGGAACACGGATTTGTAATAGGCGCGCACGTTATCGAGCGTCAGCGCATGGACGGTGTCCGCCGTGGCCTCGCGCTCGGACGGATCGTCTTTCGAGAACAGCGCCCCGCTCAACGCATGCAACGTCAGATGGCCGGGGCTCCTGATCGTTGCGGCGGCAACCTGGGCGACGCGATCGCGCACGACGGTGAAGGCCTGCTCAGGCAGCCGCGGGTGCAGCTCGTTGTCCGCGAGCAACTGCGTTCCGCGATCGAAATCCTTCGCCAGCACCTGCACTGAAAAATCGGTTCCCGCCTGTTCCTCGGCGCCGAGCTGGTCAAGTGCTTGCTGGAATGCAACGCGGTCGAGTTGTTCGGTACCGTACGGAAACAATTGAGCCAGCACGCTTGCGACACCCTCTTGGCCCTTCGGCGCTTCCGTCTCGGGGCGGTTTCGGATGTGCCCAAAAACCGTGACGGTGTCGCTGACGGTTTCCGGCTGGACGATGAGCGTGAGGCCGTTGGCGAGCGTGGTGACGACGGGATTGATCGTCGAGGGCGGGACCTCGAGCCGGTTCAATGCCGCTTCCGCCCAGGTCGGTAATGCGGTGGGTTTGGCTTCGCCCAGCGCGATATTTTCCTGGCCGCCATAACCGCCGCCGGATGCTACAGGCGCGCCGGAACCTTGCGGATTGAGGATGGCGGTTTCAGCGTGCGTGACGTCGAGATATTTGCGTGCGACGCGATTGACGTCCGCCACAGTCACCTTTTCAATGCGGACAAGGTCGTCGTCCGGCGAGCGCAGGCCGTAAAGCGCGACGGCGTCGGACCAGACATCCGCGAGATCTGCGATCGAATTCTTCTGAAATTCAGCTTCGCGCTTCTCCTGGGTCTTGGCCGCCTCGACCAGTTCCGGTGCGACGCCGTTTTGGGCGACCTTGGCGAGAATGGCTTTGACGTCGGTCGCGAGCGCGTCGGCGTCGTTGCCTGGCGGAAACTGGACATAGGCATAACCGACCGCGGCCTTCGGCAGCGGGTCGAGCGCAAAGCTCGCGTCGATCGCCTTACCCTGGGCAACGAGGCCATACAGATCGAAGCGGTGGTTGCTGAGCACGTCGCCCAGCACTTCGAGTGCCGGAAAGTCCTTGCTGTCGAGACCGGGCGTCCTCACAGCGACCAGCATCGTGCCTTCCGGCTGATCGGTGTCGCCGGTGAATGTGGCGGATTGTACGGGCTGCAGCACCATCCTTGGCCTTGCCGGAAGCTTCTTCGGTTTGATCGGCCCGAAAAGCGTTTTTACATCGTTGAGCGTTTTTTGGGGATCGACATCGCCCACGACGATGAGGATCGCGTTGTTCGGTGCGTACCATGCATCGTGGAAATGCTTCAGCATTTCGCCGGTTGTCTTCTCGAAGGACGGTCTCGTGCCGAGCGCGTCATGCGCATATGGCGTGCCCGCAAACAATGCGGTGCGCAGCTTCACATAGAGCACATAGACAGGATTGGACAGGTCCTGCGCCACTTCCTGCTCGATGGCGCCACGCTCGGTGCTCCACTCCTGATCCTTGTCGTCAACGCCCTGCATGCGCGTCGCCTCTATATGAAGCGCCACGTCGATATCCTCGGCGGGAACCGTGTATAAGTACTGCGTCAGGCTTTCGCGCGTGTTGGCGTTGAAGTTACCGCCCATCGCGCTGCCGATGTCTGCCAGTTGGTCCGCGGTCAGGCCGGGACTGCCGCGGAACATCATGTGCTCCTGCGCATGGGCCGTTCCGGGAAATCCGTCGGGCGTCTCGTCGGACCCGACAAGGTAGTTGACGGCGGTCGCGACGACGGGCGCCAGCGCGTTGCGAACAATGATGACCCGCAAGCCATTGGGCAGCGTGGCGCGCAAGACGGTATCGGCGTCGACCGGAGCGCGCGCGGTCGGGTAGGCGGGCCCGATGACGGCACCCAGCGCCAGGACCAGCAGCGCAGCCCCGATACGGCGCGCATGACGTCGCGAGATATTAATCATCGTTTCTCCAGTGTTTTGGGACCCGCCTGCCCGTTCCGAAAGGACCGGGAGCGCCAAATGATGAAACCTGCCGCCGTGCCTATCACGCCAGGTCTGAACGATAAGTGCTCCTGGCGCCGATGCGAGGCTCGTCGCCACTCAGAATACGCCGGATGTTTTCGCGATGCATGTAAATGATGAGGAGCGCGATCACGATTTCGAGCGTAGCGTAGAGCGGCTGTCGAAACAGCGCCATGTAGATCGGAACCAGGACGGCGGCGACAAGCGCGGAGAGCGAAGAGATGCGCCAGGCCCAAGCGGCCGCGGCCCAGGTCGCCAGCGCCAAAAGGCCGACCGGCCAGAACAGCGCCAGCGTCACACCCAGAAACGTCGCCACGCCCTTGCCGCCCTTGAATCCCAGCCACAGCGGGAACAGATGGCCAAGGATTGTGCCCAGCGCGGCCAGCACGGCAACGGCCTCGCCGTGCCAGACCCGCGTCACGATGACTGCTACCGCTCCCTTGCCGCCATCGCAGATAAGCGTGGCGAGCGCGGCCCATCGCTTGCCGGTGCGCAGCACATTCGTCGCGCCGATATTCCCCGAGCCGATCGTGCGCACATCGCCCGCGCCGGCGGCGTGCGCGAAAATAAGTCCGAACGGAATCGAACCCAGCAGATAACCGAACGCGAGTGCCGCGGCGAGGTAGAGCGTCTGGTCCTTCCAGTCGATGACACGGATAAAATCGAACATAAGGCAGTCGTTCCTCCCGACGCTCGAATAATAGAGACTTCAACGTCCCTTTCCAATCGCGACGGAAAGTTTCCCCTCGTTGCCGTGCCTGGCCCAGGCCCGGATAATCCGCGGCGAGGGCCCAGGCGCGACGACAAGGGGAACAGGGTCCACCCGGCACAAAGGCGGGCACATCGCTACCGTCGCTCGCTCAGTACGTTCGTGCAGCATGAAAATGGGAACCGCCATGCGCACAGCCTGCGGGTGGCAGTCCTGGACCGAGCCAAAATAACCGCCCAGTCATTCCGGGTTGCTGCGGCCGACGCTCCGAGGGCGGCGATCATATTCCCGCGTCGGCGGGCGGCAACAACATGACCTCGAGCCGACGCTTGATTTCGCCAATGGTCTTTGCCGCATGCTCGTCCAGACGGTCGGCTTTCTCCAGGTCCAATCGCATCTCTTCGAGGCGCGTGAGATAGAACTGGGGCTTTTGTCCAATCTGAATCATGACTTTCTTTTTGAATTCGGGATCGCTTTTGAGCAGATCGAGAAACGCTCGACCGTCGCCTGCCAGCGGATTTGGCTTTACCGCGACCACGGGTGGCTTCGGAGGCGTGATCACTGCGGGCTTGGCGCTTCGCGGGCCCGGCGATTTCGGGTCGAAATTTCTCAGTTCCTCAACCCCCGCCGGCTCAGGCTGGTCGAGATACCACGCACTGCCGGACAGAACAAAGCCAACTATGGTCGTGTCTATTGCAGTGAATTTGGCGCCGTCCCTCGAGCCCCAGCGCCCGACCGCATTGCGGTCGACCAGCGACCACAGGTCGTGCTGAGCAGGCACGCGATCGACCAGATCGCGCAGCATCGCCTGATAATCGTCGATATATCTCATGTTGGTAAATTTGGCTCGTGATGAGTTCGAAGAAGATGCCCGCGCCGCGGCGTTGCCTTTGGTTTCCGACACATCACCTGTCATGCGCTGCCGGCTCGCAGCGGCATATACGGGCATCCCCTGCCACAGCACTTGGCTGAAGGGCGACATGGCCGGTGTCGACACTTTGACGGCAGCAATGGACTGGTACTCCTGTCTTTCCTGAGCCGGGACAATCTCAGGGTCCCAAACCGTGTTGGCCAAGGGTATTTTCGTCAAATCTTCTCTTCCGCCCGCGCGCAGCAGATCGAAGACGACCTTGTTCCTGCTATGCAGCGCCCATGGCAATGCGCGGCGTGCGGCCACCATCCACGGACTGGCAAGCGGGTTGGGGGCAACCCACGACTTGTTGTTGAGCCAGCTCATCAGTCCGAAATGACTGCGGCTACGCGTTCGGAGATAGAATTCGGCATTGAGCTGCTCGCGGGGCACGCCCTCGTCTTCGAGCGCGTGGATGGCGGCGATGGCGTTGTTCCGAACGATCGACTTGCCCTCTTCGGTAATGAGCTCGAGCGACTTGTTCTTGCGCCTTCTCCCGATCCGCAGATCGATCACATTCTCGATCGTGGATTCAAGGTCGGCAGGAGTGCGGAATAAGGCGTGGCCCGGCGCCGCACCGCCCCATTCGCCAAAACTGCCGCCGAAATGAACCAGATTGGGAAAGGCCAGTTTGAAGAACGGCGTGGTGGGCATGTGAGTCCCGCCCGTGAGACCTGCCACGCCGTCGATGCTGCGTTGCGTGAGTTTCTGAACCCAAAAGTGCGGGTCGGAATCAACGACGACAGGCATCTGCGCGATGCGCAGGTTATACCTGGCGAACAATGCGCCCGCCACGTTTGCATCGGGATGGGGAAATTGCGCGTGGCAACGGCCGAGAAATTCGTCCCGCAGCGGTGACGCCATCAAGAGAGACAGGACAAGGCGGGAATCGCTCCCGCCGGTGACGTCGGTAACGAAGTGTCCCGGCCGACTGGCGGCGCCGGAAACCGCAACGACATGCCGCATGAGCGCATCATGCGTCTCGGTGATCAGCGCCTCGTAGGACGCCGTGTAATCCGTCGCGGCTGACGGACGGAAATGGAGTTTCGGATTTGCATGGACCGAGTGGCCGAAAGGCAGCCGGCGGATTTCGCGGACATGCGTGACATCGCCGATGGCGCCGCCAAACATAATGCTTTGAAGACACGGTAACAGCGACGGCGTCGCCGCAAATCCAGATGCCTTCATCGCAATTGTGAGATAGCGCATCACGTTTGAAATAAGAAACCGCTCACCCGACTGAAAGTAATAAAGGGGGTATTGGCCCATCGGGTCGGTGATGAGCGACAGGCCTTTTGGTCCGACGCGGCCGGCGACAAAGACCCCCGCATTGATTGCCTCGACCGCAGAATTTCGTTCCAGCAGATCGTCTATCCGCTTCGGCAGGCTGGCCGACGTTTGCGGAAGAAGCGTGTGAAAATAGCTTGTACCGGTGGAAAACTGACCATCGAATAGATAAAAGCTCTCGCCATCGTCAGCAGGCGCGTCCTGGGGCCGCAACGGGTTCAATCCCATTGGGTCGGTCGCGAAAATCGAGATCGGACCGTATTCCCGCCTGTGACACCCTGTACCGATCCAGCCGATCGATGCGGCTCGCAGAGAATCCGCGATTCGCTCGATGGGAAAACCGTGCTCCAGCAGGAAGTCCATCTGCGCCTCCTAAGCGACAGCAGTCACGGTCACGACCTCATAGACGCCCAGATAGACGCCCAGTCGCTCCAGCTGGCCGGCAGATGCGTCATTCTATCTTGAGCCTGCCCATCTCCGATCCCGGTTTTAGCGCGATACACACCCCGAAATCCACGTTTCAATGGAGCCGCGCTTCCCGGCAAGGGTGATGTTCAATCGGGAATGGGGCCCATGCGCGTTCTCTCAGCCAGGTTGTGACCGCTCGAAAACGCATGCGCCGTTTACATAGGTGCGATGGATCCGGCCCTCGAAGGTTCGGCCTTCGAACGGTGTGTTGCGGGCGCGGGAGTGGAGCACGGACGCGTCGACGGCAAACGGCTCGTCGGGATCGAAGAGCACCAGGTCGGCCGGCGCGCCTCTTACAAGCCTGCCGCTATCCAGCCCCAGAATGCGCGCGGGCGCGGTAGTCATGGTCGCGAGGACATGAGAAAGACTCGCGTGTCCGTTGTGATGCACGGTGAGAGCGGCCGGCAGCAATGTCTCAAGGCCGACGGCCCCGAACGCGGCGTGCGCGAAGGTCTGGCGCTTGGTGTCGGCGGCCTGCGGATCGTGGCTCGAAACGATTGCGTCGACCGCACCGCTCGCCACGCCTTCCACCATCCCGTTACGGTCGGCCTCCGAGCGGAGCGGCGGCTTCACCTTTCGGAAGGTGTAATAGGACCCGACGTCCAGCTCGTTCAGCGTAAGGTGATGCGCCGAGACGGCGCAGGTGATGGGCAGTCCGCGCGCCTTCGCGGCCGCGATGGCGTCGAGCGAGGCGCGGGTCGAAATCTGGCCGAAATGGTAGCGCGCACCGGTCATCTCCACGAGGCGGATGTCGCGCTCCACGATGATGGCTTCTGCTTCCGCAGGCGCAGCAGGAATGCCAAGCCGCGTCGCAAACTCACATTCGTTCATCGAGGTCCCAGATGAGAGCTCTGGATCCTCGGCGTGGCCGACGACGAGCGCACCGAAGGTGGATGCGTAGGCCAGCGAGCGGCGCATCACGCGCGCATTGGAAATGGTGCGGTCGCCATCGGTGAAGGCGACGGCGCCGGCTTCCATCAGGAGACCGATCTCGGTCATCACTTCGCCGGTCAGATGACGGGTGAGTGCCGCCATCGGCAGTACGCGCACCGAAGCCGTGGCTGCAGCGCGGCGCTTGATGAAATCGACCAGCGATGGCTCGTCGATGACGGGATCGGTATTGGGCATCACGATGATCGTGGTGACGCCGCCGGCTGCCGCCGCGTGGCTCGCGGACTGAAGCGTTTCGCGATGCTCGCTGCCCGGCTCGCCCGTGAACACCCGCATGTCGATGAGGCCTGGCGCCAGCACGCGGCCTTTGCAGTCGACGATCTCAGCATCGGCGGGCCTGCCGTCCTGGAACAGGCGCGGTCCGAAATCGGCGATGCGTCCGTCTTCGACAAGCAGGCCGCCGGGCGCGTCGAGCCCGCTTGCAGGATCGACCAGTCTTGCGTTGAGGAAAGCGGTCCGGCTCATGGCGCGTTGCGTCCCTCGGCGGCGAGACCACGTGCCAGGGCATCGAGCACCGCCATGCGGATCGCGACGCCCATCTCAACCTGTTCCTGGATGACGCTGACTTCGATGTCATCGGCGACGTCGGAATCAATTTCCACGCCGCGATTCATCGGCCCGGGATGCATCACCAGCGCGCCGGGCTTTGCATAGCTGAGCTTCTCGCGGTCGAGGCCCCAGAAGCGGAAATACTCCCGGGTCGACGGGACGAAAGCGCCGGCCATCCGCTCGAGCTGAAGGCGCAGCATCATCACAATGTCGGCACCATTCAGCGCATCGTAGATATCGGTGTAGATTTCGACGCCGAGACGATCGGCGTCCGCGGGCAGGAGGGTGCGGGGCGCAGCGATCCGCACGCGCGCGCCAAGCTTGGACAAAAGGACGATGTTCGACCGCGCTACGCGGCTGTGCAGGATGTCGCCGCAGATCGTGACGATGAGGCCTTCGAGATTGCCGCGGCGGCGGCGGATGGTGAGCGCGTCGAGCAGGGCCTGGGTGGGATGTTCATGCGCGCCGTCGCCCGCATTGACCACGCAACAGTCGAGCTTGCGCGACAGAAGCTCCGCCGCGCCGGAATCCTGATGGCGGATGACGAGAATGTCCGGCCGCATCGCGTTGAGCGTCGCCGCCGTGTCGAGCAGCGTCTCGCCCTTGGAGACCGACGACGTGTTGACCGACATGTTAAGGACGTCTGCTCCGAGCCGCTTGCCGGCCAGCTCGAAGGAGCTTTGCGTTCGGGTCGAGGCTTCGAAGAACAGATTGATCAGCGTCCGGCCTTTGA
>Ga0302324_100028367_pt1 | contig 10641 bp, 9 predicted proteins | sample Palsa_T0_1_FD_201949 | JGI IMG/M metagenome (GOLD analysis project Ga0302324, IMG submission 201949) | Peat permafrost microbial communities from Stordalen Mire near Abisko, Sweden - Palsa_T0_1 | ecosystem: Environmental > Terrestrial > Soil > Palsa > Peat permafrost | place: Sweden: Abisko...
CCCGTCGTCGGGTCCTGGCCGACCTGACCGCTGAAATAGATGAAACCGCCAGCTTCAACGGCCTGGGAAAACGGGCCCACCGGCGGGGCGAGTTCCGGCGAGGTAATTGTGGTCTTGCTCATGAAAAAACTCCTGTGGACAGTGGGTTCGATGATCAGGACGGTGGGGCCGGAGGTGGCGCGCGCTTCCAGGCCTCTGTGGGCGTCAGCGGCATACTTGAGCGCAAAACGCTGATTGACGTTAATGCGCACCTTCCCTGAGCTACCACTACATACAGCCACCCACGATGCGGTCGATCTGCCGAAGATGGTTCAAGTCGTGTGCCGCTTCCAGGCGGACGAACTCCTCGACCGTTTGCCGTCCGCGTACCTCGTGGACCCCATAGCACTCCACCCACCGCGCGCGCGGGACCGACTCCAACAGTCGCAGGTTGCTCTCGCGCAGCGCCCGAAAGACCCCTGCCGAAAGGCTCGCATCTTGCTGCGCGTAACCCATGCGCTCCGCCCATGCCGCCAAGTGCGCTACGAGCTCGGCAATTGACCACTTTTCAGGTGCAGGGCGCCGGATCAACTCCTCGGGCTCGACATCGCGCAGACGCCGATCAAGCTGCGATGGGGTGGCTTGTTGGACACTGATGGGCTCCTCATCGCCAAGATAGCTTAGGACTCGAGTTCGGTATGCTTCGAACGTCTCTGCCATTGGTCCTGCCCTCTTCCCCAGGATGTCAGAGTCTCTCCTTACTTCGACCATGGCGGTACGACACCGTTGGAGCGCGCATACGCGATCGACTGGCCGAGGTGCTCATGCTGGTCCCCGAAAAGGTAGCGGACGGCATCTTCCTTGGTCATATCCCTGCCGAACATTTTCACCGGCGCCTTCAGGTCGGCGTCCGAGAGTCCCTCGATGGCCTTTTGCAGGTTTGCGTAGGAGGTCTTCAGCGCTTCCTGCAGTTTTTCCGGCTCGATGACCTGTGCTCCGCGCCCGCCGCCCCGGCCCCCACCCGCGCCGGTAAGCGTTCCCACGAGCAGGCCGTTCTCCATCACGATCAGGTTGAAGACGTCGCCGGCGGAACGCACACCCTCACCGGGCTTCCAGTCGTATTTCCCCGCCATGACCCGCGCTAGGCCGACGAATTTGTCGGACAGCGTCCCCGCCTCCTTGGACAGGGCCGCCTGCGTGGTCTGCGCGCGCAGCGGAGCAAGGCTTAGCACCGCCGCCATCGCGACCGCACACGCAATCGTTCTCATTCGAATCGTTCTCATAGACATCTCCTGTTCTCGGCTGTATTCAGATTACTGTGTGGTCCTGCGGCCGCTCATGCCGACTTCATGAAAAGCCCAGCGCCGCATCCCGGCCACCGGGGTGCAGATAGTTATTCTCGTCGCTCGACGTAGTGGAAGAGGAAGGCCGTGTCAGAAACGACCTCGGGGCCACCAGTCTGCCGAACTTGAATCGCATGACGCAGGGTTTCCACAAAAGCATAAATTCCTTACTCTTTTGTAACGGAGAACCGACAATTCCACAAGTTCATTATTGTCACGATGATATTGACGTCTCCGCACGATTCTGGTATTCGTTGAGGGTAAGTTTTTAGGAGTACTTTAGGCGGTCCCTTGCTCGATGATTTACGCGCCCTCGTAGAGTTTGCCCAGGCCGGGTCCATAGCCGGTGCAGCCGATCGGCTATTCCGGACACCATCTGCTATTACCCGGCAAGTGCAAAGGCTGGAGGCTGCATTGGGTGCTGAGCTGCTCGACCGCTCGGTAAAGCCGCCGCGCCTGAACTCGCTGGGCTCCAGGGTGCTCGAACAGGCGCGAGATCTGTTGCAGCGGACCGAGGCGCTGAAATCTCTTACGGCGAGCGACGCTGAACCTCACGGCCTCTTGCGCATCGGGCTCTCGCATCCCCTGGCCGAGGGGACGCTTATCGACCCTATTCTGGCGCTGACTGAAAAATACCCCAAGGTCCGACTGCGGCTGTTGAGCGAACTTACCGGTGAATTGTTTCACCGGCTGCTCGCGGGTGAACTCGACGTTGCAGCCGTGCTTTTGCCCGAAGGTAAAACCGCGCCCCCACCTCTTCTGACGAATATCATCGCTAGCGACCGCATGGAGATCGTTCAAGGCGCCGCAGGCAACCTTGACGGTGATTGGAAAAGTTTGGGCAGAGCACCCTGGGTGCTCAATCCGCCCGGGTGCCCGCTTCGGGCAAGCCTCATCGATCGGATGGAGCGCGACGGCTTCACCCCAATGATTGCGGCTGAAATCCACAACATGCATTTGCAGCTGGCGTTCGTTCAGTCCGGCTATGGTGTCGGGCTGCTGCCTGCTCGCTTTATTGCTAGGAATCATTCTATTGACGCCGTGAAAGTATTGCGTCCCCCATCGTTTGACCTGCACCCGTCCGTCGCGCTAGTCCGGGTTGGGCCACTCGGTGCCTTGGGGAAGGCCGTCGAACAGTTGGAACACTGGTTTCGGCAACTGTTTGAGGCCGACACGGCGAAGCCCGTGACGAGGCCCCGCAGAGGTGTGCCCGCGAATCGGCGGGAGGCGCGACCGCGAAAGTAGTCGCCGAGCATCGCCCGTGCAGCCTCTCTATCCACTTGGGTTAGGTTTAATCAGACTGCGGAATGTGGCGCATCGAGCAAATGTCATTTGAATCGCCTCATTGCAGAATTTTGCAGAATAGGCGGATTACTTCTCGCAAGTCGGTTAGCATCCGCCGATTCTTTGGCCGCCACTTGTCCGTGACTGGCAGGCTCCCAAGCGTGGTGGTCAGGTTCTCAAAAAAACCTCTTGCATTCCCCTTTTACTGTGCAGAATAGTCAGCATAGTCTTGAGTGACTCGCTTGCTCCACGACGGTGGATCGGGCAGAAATTGGCCGGATAAACGCACCATCTTTCGAAGTCCTTCGCCGGTGCCATCCGGATGGTCGGCCATCCTGAAACAAACGCACTCTCGTCTGGCTCGCGCTGAAATGTTGCTTCGGTCGGCTAACGCTGCATCTCTGGTGATTCGGACGTCACCCACTGCAGTCGCGGCGGCGGTGGCGACCGCCCGCGACCCGCGCGTCTCTCGAACGTCGGCAGAACTTGCGACAGCTATTCGCGTTGTCGGATTGTGGGACGAAGTCAACGCGTTCGCCAAATTTACCAGCTTGAATTGACCACTTTGCATTCGCGGGAATCGCACAACCCGGAAAGTGGCTGGTGTCGCAGCGGCGCTTGCGCCGCCCGCGACCCGAAAGGGCCGCTTCCTGTTTTCCGAGTCGGGGTCAGTGCTTTTGCTAAACCTCTGAACGTGGAAAATCCCAACCCTTCAAGCAAACGGCGCTCTGCTTGAATTCGTTGAGCTAAATGGGAATTGTGACGGGCTAGCGATGGCGAACCCGGCCAGTTTGGATCGCGGACCGTAAGAAAAGAATGGCAATAACTACACGTGGAGTTCGCAAAACCAGAATCTAATCGCCGGCGATGGATAACATAGCGTGGCTTTCGAGAACGAACGGAAACAAAAAAGCCTAACGACGCACTCTGGCAGTGAGCTGAAGCTCTTCCGCAATTTACCCGTGGGTAAAGGCACGGCGGTTACCGATCCTTTTCGATTGATCGGTTTACCGGAAAATGGGCTTAAGTTTTGCCGTGACGCCGCGCTTGTCGCGGCGGTCGGGCCGCCCGCGACCCACCGTCCTTCAATCCGCAACCCGCTGGACGTCGACAAAATTCATGTGGCGTTGGTTCCGTCGCTGACCTTGCGGCGGAGTGGACCGCGGGTAGACACTTTCTGAGGCGCAGCGGGACCGACCAGCGGCAAAGCCTCCGCCATTGCAATGGGCTTGCTGTTCGCCGGTTATTAGCGGCGACCAGCCGCCTATCAGCCCAGCCTCCGGCGGTGCCGGATTAAACAGGCTGTGACTGTGGGTTGCGGTATCCGTTGGCGGCGGCTGGAAAGCCGCCGCGCTGCCAAGAATGGCCGCCCTACGCATCGCTGTATACGAAGGTTGGGCGAAAATCGAAGGGAAGTCACAGATCAGGACGATGCGCTCCGGCCATCAACTTTCGTATTCCAAAGCTTCAGCTAAGGCCAGTCCGCGATATCGCTAAGCGCTCTGTAGTTCCAGTTCTTCTTCCTCGGCCGGAGCCATCATCGGCAGGATGCCCCCTGCCTCTTTGGCGTCCAGGCCCAGTATCTCTCGAAAGCTCGCCTCGATTGTCCGGACCGCGCTGCTCATCTCGTGCAGCCACTGGCTCCAAAACTGGTCCACGGAGGGAACCTGTTTTGTCTTTCGAATCTCGCGTTGAATATCTTTGCGAAACGCCGGGACATCAAAGCCGCGCAACATGGCCACGCCAGCATCGGTCAAGTTGATCTGATCGTTCACATCAAGACTTATAAGATCTTTGCGAAACGTGACCTCCCCGCCCTTTTTGCTCAATGCCGTGATCCGCTCCTGGACTGTGATCGCGCCGGAAAGGACCCGTGTTTCGCTGGTTATCCCGAGCAGCGCGGTCGCGCTTGTCGGCGCCTTCACCCCAATGGGCTGGCTGGTCGGTTGCAGGCGGATCTGGGCTGGCGTTGAGATCCCCACCCAAAGCTCGCTCGATAGCTGCGACATGGAAAAGTAATTGGCTACGATCTTCTCCAGCTCTTGGTCTTCCAGCTTCTCTATTTCTTTGGGCCGGAAGCGTGTGGCCTCATCGGCGCGCGTCTGGAAATCGCTGAGATAGTGGCTGCTTTCATAAAGCCGGGCAAGGACTTCAGCCGGCCAGTTCGCACGGTTATAATTCCAGGCGACCGCAACAAGATCGGCGCCAAGCTCTCTCAGAACTTCCTTCACACGGTGCAGAACTTGTTTATTACCGTTCTCGACATAAACGCGGCCGTCATTAAAATCCAGGAGGACCGCAAATTGTTTGCGCACCGCGGCCGTTGCGCCGCGTGTATCTTTATCCACCGTCTTCCTGTCGGTGGCTTGAAGGAACTTGTATGGCCGGTCGAGGACCGCGTATGAATGCTGCTCTTTAATAGAGGCCAGGTCGCTGATGTCTTTCCATTGATTTGCGACGGCCCACAGGCCAAACCAAGGGAGGCTGGCGTGAAGCTGGAACTGTTCAAGTCCCAAAGCATAGCCTTCGTGGTCGATCACCTCGGGCGGAAGACTGTGATCCGACCGCGCTTCTTTGTCCGCCGTCGCGTATTGAACGAGGAGTCGCTCCTGATCCAATGCCATCGCCTGCTGTTCATCGAGACGAGGGGCGCTGAATGGATTGATCCCCAACGTGTCAGTATTCAAATGGCGAGTAATGGCCGACGCCGCGAGTTGCGACACTGCAATCATCCGCAAGCGGTCTTCCAGGTTGATTTTGAAGGCGTCTAACGATTCCTTCGCAAGGCCGAAGATGGCCCAGTTTCCACGACCAAACAATTTTGGGATTCCCTTTTTGATGCTCGGCCGCGCTCAATGCGCGACCGCCAAACCTTTTTACCATGACGCGGCGGCAAGAACCCCGGTGCGTAACCTTAGGCCCATATTGGCGGTTTAGAGTTCGATGGCTGGCGGTTCGCGCAGTGGAGCCGCGAACCGCTGCCTATCACGGGGCCTTAAACGGCAGGACGGCTACTGGGTTGCCCGGGCCGTCGGTTGAGGGGTGAAGTGAACGACTGTTGCTGCGCTCGATAAATTGGACACGCGACAAATGGCGCATGACTTCGGCGAGAGAAAAAAGGTCTGCACAAACCCGTTGCGCAAGCGCGAGCTGCTGCGCCGAGCGCTCGCTGGCAAATCTCCCAAAACGCAACTCCGCTTTCCCTTTGGGCTCCACTTCAACGAGATGCGCGTTTATCCGGCCAAGTGGTGGCCAAAAGAATCGGCGGATGCTAGCCGGCTTATCGGGGCTGAAACTGATAAATTTTGGCAGCCGCTTCGTAGAGGACGGCTTCTGCTCGGGAGATTACGCGCTTCAGACCTTCAGGGACCGCAGGTAAGGCACGCTCGGCGGCATCAGCGTCGGATCCTCTTCAAGCTCGACAAAGTAGTTCTTCACGCCGGCTGGCTTTGCGGCAGTGAAGACGGCTTGCCAATCGACGACCCCCTTGCCCAATGGAACCTGGCGAAAGCCAGACTTGGTGGTGGAGTCCTTCACCCAGTCCTGGCAGTGCATGGAAAGGTAGCGGCCCGAATACTTCTTAAAATAGGTCACCGGGTCATAGCCCTCCTGCATAGTAGAGACCTGAAACTGCAGCTTGGTGGTGGCGGGATTGAGCTCGGCGATCATCATGTCGTAGACCGGTTTGCCGTCGATGTGTTTGGAGACGAAGCCTTCGTTGTGCAGCAAGGCGACGATCCCTGCGGAGTGGGCTTTTTCGGCGAAGGTGTTGAAGGGATCGACGTAACGTCTCACGTCGTCAACTGTCTGGGTGGTCTTAGAATTAAACGGTCCAAGCGCTGCAATTGCCATCTGCGTCATGCCGAACTCCTTGGCATAGGCGATGCTCTCCTCCGCTTTTTGAAAGAGCTCGTTGGGCGCCCAGTGCGCGGAGATACAGCCCAGTCCCCAATCGTTCAGCATGCGCCGCAACTCCTGCGGCTTGTATTTCTGGAGGCTCGAAAACTCGTCGTAGCCGTATGGCGAGCACAGCTCGATCTGGGTGAACCCAGCGGCACGCAATCCCTTCATGGTGCCGGCGAAGTCCGTACTGATCGACTTGCGCACAGGATAGGTCTGGCAGCCGATCGGCAAGCCAAGAGGATTGGCCGACAGATATCGGGTGGCGGTGAGGAGAGCCGAAGCAGCTGCCCCTCGCATGAAAAACATTCTGCGATTCATCGTGTGCATGATTCCTTCTTAAGAGGTCGAGAAAACTATAGCACCCGGAGGAACAGTGCTTGTCGCCGCCGCCGGCAGTAGGTCCAGGAGATAGCGCCGGGATATCACCCCTTGAGCACCAAGCGAAGCCCGAAGCCACCGACCGGTAGATTCGATGACCTTCAGTTTTTGTTGTACCTGGCTTTAATTTCCAAACTCTGGACGGTGAAGAGCAATTCTCCGACTGGTCTGCGGTATTCGAGGACGGCACCGAACGAATGAGCGATTGTTTGGACTAAGTGGGGATTTCAAACCGCCCCAAGCGTCGCGGCGGTCGTGCCCGCGTGCCTCCGCCTCCTCCCACGACCGAGTCTTGGAAGTAATCCGCTGACCGACACCCAGGTAAAGCCATTTGCGGCATCTACAACGTTTATAGTAGGTGTTCTCTTTGTGGGGACAGTGAGTGGAGTGGCGGACGAACACGTTGGACATAAAAAGATCATGACACCAAAATGTCCAGTGTACAAATCGTGTACAAGATCTCAACGGCTTGTAGGCGACTTCATAAGTCTATTAGAATCAATCAGTTAAAGTAAATTTATTTGGTGGAGGCGGCGGGAGTTGAACCCGCGTCCGAAAAAGCCCGCCATGCAAAGACTACGTGTGTTTCCGATCCTGTTTATTCAACGGCGACCTAAAGAACCGGCAAAAGCGATCACCGCCTAGTCCGATTGATCTCGGGCCTCAGCTCCGGACCGAAGCCTACGCCCTATCCTGTAAAATGACGCTCACTCGCTAACGCACAGGCTCATTAGCGCGAGCGGCTACTTATTTAATTAAGCAGCGTAAGCAAACTGCTGATTATTGGCAGTTGTTGTTTTCCGATCGTTTTACGGGAGCTCGGAACCCGACACGACTTCACACAACGATTCAATCCCGTCGAATCCGTTGCGCCCCCACATTCAGGAGTCAATTTAAGTCTAGCAGTTCCTAGCTTCTGCCGGTGAGCGATTTCAGCAGCTTCACTGCTTTTCGAATATCGGCGTCGCGCCTGGCCCGGTCGGGCTCTTCCCGCTCGATGCTGAGCACCCCGCGATAGCCTGCTTCCTTCAGCGCGTGAATGAAGCGATCGATTCCGACACTGCCTTGGCCCAGTGCGCGTTCGACTCCCAGCGCAGCGGGTTGATCGCGCAGCGGCCAATCGCCGTCCTTGCAATGGACCGAAACCACGTGTTTGGCCAACACCCCCAGTGCTTCAATCGGATCGCCGGTGCCGTAGAGAATCATGTTGGCCGGGTCGAAGTTGATCTTTAGATTCGGCTGGCCCACATCTTCGATAAACCGCAGCAGGACGTGCGCCGGCTCTTGGCCAGTCTCGAGCGTGAAGTTCTGACCGTTTTTGGCGCAGTGTTCGCAGATGTCGCGCGTCACCTCGCGAATCTCCTGGTAAAGCGCTTCCTCCGGATCCTCCGGTACGAAGCCAATGTGACAAGCCACGCTCTCGATTCCCAAATCCTTGCCAACGTCCGCCACGGCTTTGGTGCGCGCAACCCGTTCGGCGCGCGTGGATGGAGGTACCAAGCCGACCGTGCGCTGCACCGTCGGAATATCGGCGTAATCTTCGCCCTTGTAGCTGCAAACCACCGTGACCGGCGTGAACCGCGCGCTGCGCAATGCATCATCCCAAACTTTAGCGGCTCCCTCTAATGAATAATCGCCCGGGAAACCCAATTGACCGGCGCGCAGGCCGAAGCTCTTCACATGTTCGAGCGTGGCGAGAGCGTCTGGCCCTGCCCAGAACATCAGGCCGATTTCCAAATCCTCAAGACCTAGCATTTGATTTGTTCTCCGTTGCGGGATCTGCTCTCTTTCAGTTTTAAGGCGACGTGTACGGCTTGCGCTGAAGCGCGCGGGGTGCAGCGCAACGGCTCTGTGCCATTGCGGCAGCATTCAATGAAATAATCAACTTCGGCCTGATATCCATCGGGTCCGCCAGCCTCAATTTTCGTTCTTTGGCCCGACATATCGCTCAGAAAGAGACCAGAGGCGCCCAGTTCCAGTTGGCCGCGCTCGGCTATCGCCTGAAAAGTCATGTTAAGAGGAGCGCCCGGTTGGAACCACCCGCCTTGAATGCGGACTTCCGGTCCACGTGTATAAATGAAAGTTCCCATCATGCCGTCGCCATCGCCAAACTTCTTGGCAGCCACGCGCTCCGGCACACCGCACAGCAGCAGCGCTTGATCGATATCGTGTATCAGCAGATCGAAGGTGGCGCCGCCGCTGCGCGCTTCGACAGGCAGCCACTTGCTCCAATTAGGCAAGCCGCATTGCCGTACGAAGGTTGCCGAACGGATAGCGCCATACTTCTGAGCCGCGCCAAATTCCTGTAGCGCCATATATTCGGGCCAGAAACGCAAGACTTGCCCGATCATCAGAACGCGTTTATTCTTTTCGGCCGCTTCAATCATGAGTTCGCAATCGTCTTCCGTCAGCGCCATCGGCTTTTCACAAAGTACATGTTTGCCGGCAGCGAGCGCGGCGGTGGCCACAGTCGCGTGCAAATCGGTGGGAAGGCATATATCCACGGCATCGACGCCAGGATCGGCGATCACGTCCTGCCAGCGAGCGTACTTCTTCGCGGCGGAAATATCGACGGCTTCGGAATCGAACTGAATGTTGCCGCCTATTTTACTGAGGTCGCCGGCCAGAACAGCGGGATTCTCAGTGCAAACGGTGGAAACAAGCACTCCGGGAATTTTGCTGTAACCCGCAACATGGGTCACGCCCATGAAACCTAAACCAATAATGCCAATGTTCACGATGCAGTCTTCTTTGTCATTTCAATAATAAGCTGCCGGAAGGTAAAAGACAGTATGGCTGGCGGTTTGGTAAAAGGATATTGATGATTAAATTCCTGGCGGGTGTGGTTTTTACGCTTCTTGTGATTCCAGTTTTCATTTTTTGCTACGTGAAATTCGGTTTTTTTCCTGTCGCGACCGATGCGCCGGCGCTGCCCTTTGAAATGCAGTTGGCGCATATGGGTTTAAACGCGCAGATCGACAAAAGTGGGACGAAAGCGCCCCCGTTTCAGGCTTCCAAGGACGATTATCTGAGCGGAGCTCATTTATATCGCCAGCACTGCGCACCCTGCCACGGATTGCCGGGTGAACCGAAGTCGGCTATTGCGCAAGGTATGTACCCGCGACCGCCGGAGTTATTCAAAGGCACCGGCGTCACAGACGATCCGGCGGGTGAAACGTACTGGAAGGTGGCGAACGGCATCCGGCTCACCGGGATGCCTGCTTACCGGAAAACACTCTCGGAGAAAGAAATGTGGGAGATCAGTGAACTGCTAGCGAACGCAGACAAGCTGCCGGGCGACGTGACGGACGCTTTGAAGAAGCCGCTGCCGATCGATGTTCAATAGGAGTGCGCCACTTGCGGACCGCATTCGCCTACAGGTGTTTTGATCTCGTCCGAAACGATGTCGAATTTCGTGAGCAAAGCTGAGCCAAAGTTTGTCGTGATGGCCACATCGGCGGCATCGCGGCCGACGGCCATCAAAACTCGTCCGATGCGAGGTGTATTGTTGCGCGCGTCAAAAGTCCACCAACGGCCGTCGAGATAAACCTCAAACCAAGCGCTGAAATCCATCGGTAGAGTGGCGGGCACGCCGATGTCGCCGAGATATCCGGTGACATAGCGCGCTGGAATATTCAAACAGCGGCAGAAAGCGATCGCCAAGTGTTGGAAATCGCGGCAGACGCCCTGCTGATCGGCCATCACCTGCATCGCGCTCTTAGTTGAGCTCGCGAAGTTATAACCGAAGGTGATG
>Ga0302324_100028368_pt1 | contig 10641 bp, 9 predicted proteins | sample Palsa_T0_1_FD_201949 | JGI IMG/M metagenome (GOLD analysis project Ga0302324, IMG submission 201949) | Peat permafrost microbial communities from Stordalen Mire near Abisko, Sweden - Palsa_T0_1 | ecosystem: Environmental > Terrestrial > Soil > Palsa > Peat permafrost | place: Sweden: Abisko...
CGCGGAGCCAACTCAGCGCGCCACCATGTCCGCTTTCATCTCGATCTTCGCTTACGCGGATATTCCTCTGGTGTTCATGGCCATCCGGTTGCCTAATGTGCGCACACAGCACCCGAGCGCGGTGCTCGAAACGGGGCAGATGGCGCGGGTTTACTGGACTTCATTCGGGATCGGTGTTCTTGCATTATTTCTGATCGCGTCCGCGCTCGTGCTGGTGCGGCTGCATCAGGAAACCAGCCAGCGCGAAATCGATTCGCTGCGGCGCGAACTGCATGCGATATAGACGCGCTGATAGAATTTGGGGGTCTTCGAACAATGGATATCGGAAGTCTTAAATTTCTGTTCTATGGCTACTCGGCGGCATGGATTGTCATCACGGCTTTCGTGCTGCTGCTGGTGAGCCGCGGACAGAAGATCGACCGCGAACTGGCGCGGCTGAAGTCCCTGGTTGAAGATAAGGAGCGATCGTAAATGAAACGCCGGAATGTATTGAAATCCATCGCCGCCGCCGGACTCGCCGGCATCGCACTGCCACGCGAGCAGAAGGCCCAGCAGGCCGTTGAAAAAGCCGTCCGCGGCACGCCGTCGCCCAAGATCAAAGATATTCAGGTGATTGAGACCGCGCCGGCCGGAGTGCGCCTGACGGTGGTCAAGATTCTGACCGATCAGGACGGGCTCTATGGCTACGGCTGCGGCACCTTCACACAGCGCGCCGATCTGGTCAAGCCGGCGGTGGAACGCTATCTGAAACCGCTGCTGATGAACCATCCCGTGGATAAGATCGAGGACACGTGGCAACTCTGCTACGACAGTTCTTACTGGAAGAACGGGCCGGTGCTGAACAACGCGATCAGTGGCGTGGATCAGGCGCTGTGGGACATCAAGGGCCGCCAGGCGAATATGCCGGTTTATGAACTGGTGGGCGGGAAATGCCGCGAGGCGGCGGACGCCTATACGCATGCCGCGGGCGGTGAGATTCAGCAGTGCGTCGACCAGGCGAAAATGTTCATGTCGCAGGGTTTCCGCAACGTCCGGGTGCAGGTGAATACGCCGGGTTATGAGGGTTACGGCGCGGGCGGGCGCGGTGGCGCCAATGCCACGCCCATGGTTAAGGGTCTGCACGAGGGTTCGGTGTTCGAATCGCAGCCTTACATCCGGCGCGCGTTGAGCCTGTTCGAAGAGTGCCGCAAGCAACTGGGCGAGGAAGTGAATCTGCTGCATGACGTGCATGAGCGCGTTACGCCGAATCAGGCCGTGCAGTTCGCGAAGGATGCCGAGAAGTTTCACCTGTTCTTCATGGAAGACCCGCTGTCGCCGGAGGATATCGCGTATTTCCGGCAGATCCGGCAGCAGTCGGCGACGCCGGTCGCGATGGGCGAATTGTTCAACAGTCCCCATGAATGGGGGCCGCTGATTTCGGAACGCCTGATCGATTACATTCGGGTTCATGTGTCGGAAGCCGGCGGGTTCACTCCCTGCCGCAAGATTGCGATTCTGGGCGAGCATTTCGGCGTGAAGACGGCATGGCACGGGCCGGGCGATGTGTCGCCGATCGGGCATATGGCGAATGTGACGCTCGATGTGGTGAGTTATAACTTCGGAATTCAGGAATATTCGGGATTTAATTCCGCGACGCATGAAGTGTTCAGCGGATGCCCGGTGCTGGAAGACGGTTATATCTGGCCGAGCACGAAGCCGGGCTGGGGGATCGAAGTGGATGAGAAGGCGGCGGCGAAGTATCCGTTTAGTGCGGATGGGCGTGGGCCGAGGGGACCGTTAAATGGCGGCTGGGGTGAGTTACGGAAGCGGGACGGTCAGATTATCAAGCAGTAGGAACTCAAATCGGCTTCCAGGTGAGAATCCGTTCGAGAGCGCTTCAGTATTCCCGCAATATCTGGAATAATCGATACACGGGCTCGAAAGGGGCCTGAGACTTGGCTTCCGCCAGTGGCCCATCTTCATCTTCCGGCAACCAGCCTACCGACACCATGCGATGGATCGGGCAGTACAGGGTCGCGGAAGAAATTGGCCGCGGCGGCGGCGGGGTGGTCTACCGCGCACTGGACAATATCGGTCGTGACCTCGCGATAAAAGAGCTCCGGCTCTCGCAACTCGCGCCGGATGAGATCCCCGAGGCGCGTAATCGTTTTGTCCGCGAAGCCCAGGTTGTAGGCAAATTCAGACACGACCACATCGTCCTTCTGTACCATTTCATCGAGGAGCCGGAAGCTCTCTACCTCGTGATGGAACTGGTTTCCGGCGGCTCTCTCCAGAAGCTGATCAAATCCGGAATACGGTTGACAACCGGGGAGGCTCTGGCAATCGTCAATCAGGTTGCTGCCGCGCTGGATTACGCGCACGCAAAGGGCATCGTTCACAGGGACATCAAACCAGGGAACATCCTCATCAGCAACGAGCACGCCGGCAACCTCCCGGTGATTAAAGTGGCCGACTTCGGAATCGCCCGCATCGCGTCGCAGACCATGACCATGACCGGCGTGACCATGGGAACGCCTGCCTACATGGCGCCGGAGCAGCAAGGGATTGAAGGTGGACGCGAAAGCCGACCAGTTTTCCATGGGAGTCGTTGCTTTCCAACTCCTGGCCCGCCAACTACCTTTCACCGCGCCCAACGATCAGGCCCTCATGTTTCAGATCGTGAATGCCGAGCCTGCGCCTCTGCTGGAGGCAAATCCCGCCCTTCCGCCCGATGTGGACCGCGTGATCCGGACGGCGCTGGCAAAGGTTCCCGATCAGAGGTTTCCGACTTGCGGCGCATTTGCGCGAGCGCTGGAGCAAGCCTTTGCGCCGCCTGAACCGGCGACTGTCAGAACGGTGCGCGCGAAATCGGGCGCGAACAGGATTCTGGCCGCCGTGGCTGGCGCGTTGCTTCTGGCCGCGTTTGTGCTCTACTTTGCTTCGCGCGCCCTCAAATGGAATCCCAGCGGATCCCATCCAGTAAAGGTGGCTAGCGGCGGAGCCAACCAAGCGACCGAAGGACGCAGCACCGGGAAGACAGGGAACGGTCCTGAGAACCGCTCGGCGAAAGAGCGAGCGAAACGGTTCGGCGAAAAGCTTCCCGGCACGTCGGTCAAGGACGAGCCAATAGCCAATGGCCGGGGAAAATCCACTCTGCATACGTCGCCGAACGAGGCGAAATTCATTGACAGGCGACGAGCCTCGACAACCGAAGCCGTTGCAGCCGTGGAAAACTCTCCAAAGGCGTTTGTGCCTCCGGTTATTGCGCGGGGGCCGCAGCCGGGTCAGGTGAAGGTAAACGAGAAGGATGGACTGCGGTATGTGTGGATTCCGGCGGGAAAGTTCATGATGGGTTGCTCACCGCAGGATAACGAATGTTTCGGCGACGAAAAGCCGGCGCACGAAGTGGAGATTACGAAGGGATTCTGGCTGGGGCAGACCTCGGTGACGGTGGCGGCGTGGAAACGTTATCGAGTGGCGACGGGCAAGCCGGCGCTGCCGGACGCTGACAATTTCGGACGGAGCCTGAACGAGGCCGCAGGGGATGACAATGTTCCGGCGGCGGATATCACTTGGGATGAAGCGAGAGGGTTCTGCGAATGGGGAGGCGGGAGATTGCCAACCGAGGCAGAATGGGAGTACGCGGCGCGGGCCGGGAGTAGCGCCACTCGGTACGGAAGCTTAGACTCGGTCGCGTGGTATGGAGACAATAGCGGCAGACAGAGGTTCGACAGCATGGAGATCTGGCGGACAGACAGTACCCGTTACTCGAGGAGACTCTTCGAAAACGGCAATGGCTCGCATGCGGTGGGACAAAGGCAGCCGAACGCGTGGAATCTGTACGACATGCTCGGGAACGTTTGGCAGTGGACAGCCGATTGGTATGGCGAAAATTACTATCCGCGCCGAGATAGCCAAGACCCGCTGGGGCCACCGGGTGGCACTCAGCGGGTGTTGCGCGGCGGTTCGTGGTACAGCGATCCGGGGACGGTACGCGCCTCTCGCCGCAATCGGGCTGGGCCAGCCAGTCGTTTTAATGACCACGGCGTCCGGTGTGCGGGGAACTAATCCACACTCTCCTGTCCTCCGCCACGACAGTTTTGGGACCGTATACCCTCATCGGAATCGAACGTCTTTAGCAGCGATAGCGCTCGCCACAGACGAAAAGCTCCAGCTGCTCGGAAAAGAGAATACTCCGAATGGCAACGATGAACAGTGCTGTCAGACCTGCGATGCAGGGAAACAGGAATCCCGGATTCGTTATTTATCGGGCGGCCATTGGTTACGCGCCGGCCCAGATGTCGGTCAGATCGAGGGCAAAGCCTTCTACCGGCCCCTCGCCTTCGATCTGGCTGACGTTACGCATCTGGCGCATCTCGTGGCCTTGGCGATACACATAGACACATCGGTTGTCGCCGTCGATGAGCCAGCCGACCTCGACGCCGTTTTTCATCCACTGCCGCATCTTTGCATGCGCGGCACGCAGGCGGTCGGAGGGTGACATCACTTCAACGATGAATTCGGGAACCACGGGAGGGAACTGTCGCCGTTGCTTGTTCGTCAATCCGGCGAAGCGCTCGTTGGAAAGCCATGCGGCATCGGGCGACAGTGCAGAGCCGTCGGGCAGAAAGAACTGAACGCTGCAGCCAGACGCTCTGCCTCTTCCGTCCCTTTTCGACCAGACTTTCAACTGGCTCGCCGCATCGGTATTTCGGTAGTCCGATTCATATCCGGCTGGCGGCACGATAACGATCTCCCCCTGCGCGGTTCTTTCGATCTGCAAATCCGGATTCGCCATGCAGAAGGCAAAATAGTCGTCGTCGCTGAGCCGGCTCCGCCGATCGAGAATCAGCGTAGCGGGCGCGTCAAGGTCGGGAAGTGCGAGCTGCATCCTGGTTCCAAGAGTATCAGAATGGCTACAGACCGGCCCAGATTTTGGCCAGATGGAGGACGAAGCCTTCTACGGGCCCTTCGCCTTCTATCTGGCTGGCAGCGCGAACCTGTCGTACTTCGCGGCCCTGCCGATACACATAGACGCATCGGTTATCGCCATCGACCAGCCAGCCCAGTTCAACGCCGTTATCGATCCATTTCTGCATCTTGCGCTGTGCCGGACGAAGCCTGTCGCTGGGCGACCTTACTTCGACCACGAACTCGGGGACTACCGGCAGGAACCGTCGCCGCTGCCGCTTGGTTAATGGGGCCAGGCGTTCGTTAGAGACCCAGGCGACATCCGGAGACATTCCAGAGCCGTCCGGCAGCAGGAACTGAACAGTTGGACCGAAGGCCTTGCCGTAATCAGTCCTATCGGCCCAGTCTGCCACCCGGCGAGCGCAGTCAAGGTTTCGATAATCGGATTCTCCTCCGGCTGGTGGCACAATAACGATCTCCCCCTGCGCGGTTCGTTCGATCTGCAAATCCGGATTCGCCATGCAGAAGGCAAAATAGTCCTCGTCGCTGAGCCGGTTCCGCCGATCGAGAGTCAGCGTAGCGGGCGCGTCGAGATCGGGAAGTGCGAGTTGCATCCTCGTTCAAGCCTATCAGAATGTTACAGGCCAGCCCAAATGTCGGTCAGATCGAGGACGAAGCCTTCCACTGGCCCCTCGCCCTCGATCGGGTGCTTAACAGTTTTGGGGACGTTTGCCCAAAAGCGGTACGGCGCAGGCCAGCCCAGAATCCAGGCGCAGGCGAAAACGCCAACTCCACATGGCTAGTAACTGCTTTCATATCAATGTGGAGTAGGCGTTTTCGCCCGCGCCTCTCAGGGTTGAAGCGGTTTCTTAAGAGGTTCTCGGCATCGCCAATTTCTGTTGAATCCCCAAAACTGTTAAGCACCCCCCTCGATCTGGCTTTCATTGAGAACCTGGCGCATTTCGTGCCCTTGCCGATACACATAGACGCATCGGTTATCGCCGTCAATCAGCCACCCGAGTTCGACGCCGTTATCGATCCAATCCTGCATCATGCGCTGTGCGGCATGCAGGCGGTCGGAGGGTGACATTACTTCAACAATGAATTCGGGAACCAGGGGCGGGAAGCGTCGCAACTGCTGCCTGGTCAATCCGGCCAGCGGCTGGTTGGAAACCCACGCGGCGTCCGGACACAGGGAGGAACCGTCCGGCAGCATGACCTGGGAAGTCGGTCCGAAGGCTTTGCCGTGACCCGTCTGCTTCGACCAGTTTCCCAACTGGCTCGTTACGACGAGATTTCGATAATCGGATTCATACCCGACTGGCGGTACGATGATAATCTCCCCCTGCGCGGTTCTTTCGAGCCACACATCCGGATTCGCCGCGCAGAAGGCGAAATAATCGTCGTCGCTGAGCCGGTCCTCCGGATCCAGAATCAGAGTGGCGGGCGCGTCAAGTTCGGGAAGTACGAGCAGCATCTTCGTTCAAGAGTACGTTATGGGCCGGCCTGCGCCAGAAGGTCTTTCAGCTCGGCGTCGTTCGGGCGATAGTCGGTGTAAGTGGTCCGCGTATTCTCGGTCGATTTAAACATGAGTAACTTCGCAACAGACAAATTCAAAGAAAGTTCCCCGATGAGCCAGACCGAATCGGTGACGGGCGCCAGACGGATAGCGATGTGCGTTCCGGGCAGAACCTTGGCCAGAATGCCGTAGACCGGCACGGGAATCAGGGCCTCGGCTTCCCCGCGCAGCACATGGAAGGTGTCTTTCTCGATCCACAGCGTTACGTGCATTCCCGAGAGGACCTTCAACGAGCGGCTCATCGGCCCGGATCGCTTTCTTGGAGTGGCCGAAAGAACGTAGGCGGGATAGCCGTCGCGGACTTCCTCGCGCAGGAGTTCGAAAGTGAAGGCATTTGGCGCATCGAGCAGTAAGGCGCCGTTTTCCTCTTCCTGCTTCTTGAATTTTTCGACACGCTGTCGGCGGGCGGACGGACTCTGCTGCGTGCGGCGTTGCAGTTCGGCTTTCAGTTTGGTGAGTTCGTGGTGCGCCGCATCCGGCGAAAGCGGTTCATCGTTGACGGTCAGAGGCATAGAATAGTCGGACCCATCCAGCATCACGACGCGGGTGGTCTTGCTGGTCGGCTGGCCGTTCTTTTGAGACTCTTCGCGTTGTACGTAGGCGTAGTCGGGGTCGGCGGCCCAGTCCGTCTGGATCACGCCGGTGGCGCGGCGGATGATTTCGGGGAGGTCGGCGGCCCTGGAGAGTGGAACGCAGAAAAGGAAGGCGGCACAGGCCAGTCGGAAGCGGCGCATCGGTTCCTCCAACATTTTCGGTGAGAATACCATGCCCGGCTTTGCACGCGGCTGGCCATGCCGAAAGATGGCGGAAGAGCGCGGGGAGAAGAACCGTGTTGCGTGCGCGATCGATTACTGGACTTTGGTGGACTGGCGCGCGACGAGTTGCCAGGTTGCGCCGGATTTTATCCAGACCATCAGGACGTCGAGATGGGAAACCGCGTCGGCGTTGTCGGTGAAGTCGGCAAGGGCTTTCACGATGGCGGTATTTCCGTAAACGCGAATACTGGGGTTGTGGAATTCGATGGCTTTGGCGATGCCGTCGGGTTTGGTGGCGTTGGCAATGGATTCGCTTTTCGTTTCGGTTTTGCCGGAGGAGTGTTCGTAGGTGAGGTCTTTGCTGTAGAGTTTGTCGAGAGTGGCGGCATCGCCTTTGAGCATGGCTTGTTTCCAGGTGTCGATCGCGACGGTAATTTCCTTGTCGGATTTCGGGGAATCGCCGGCGAAGAGGGGGATCGCGAGCAAGGCGATGGCGATGATTATTTTCATGCGATTAGTTTACATTCTACGCAGCGAAACGGTTATGCGTCTTCATCCAACGACTAAGATTTCGAATCGGTGGTCCGAACCGGATCCGCGCCCGCGCTCGCTTTAAGTTGGGAACCCTTGCTTTCCCGGACCCGAAGGTAACGCTTCCCCAGCAGGAAATCCGATCCGCACTCCTCGCAGCGATAAGGCCACCTGTTGAAGAGGCTGGCCACATACAGCGTGAAACCCGACCTCGTGCGCCGCCGGATCTGTTTGCTGCGGCAGTCGGGGCAAAATTGAAGATTATCCGGCACCGGTTTCCAAGTCGAGGCGTTTAACTTATTGGCAGTATTCTATCAGTGTGTTACCGGTGAAAGCGCGTCCGCGATGGACCGTTGTCCGATTTTGCCCATCGCCTATAATGGAGGTTACCCACATGCACCAACAACTCACCGAACGCCCGGTTGATCTTGACCCGCGCGAAACCGCGGAGTGGCTCGAAGCACTCGACCAGATCGTGGAAGGGATGGGGCCGGACCGGGCTTCCTTCCTTCTCGAGCAATTGACGGAACGCGCGCGTGCAAACGGTGTCACGCTGCCGATCCGGACATCCACGGATTATGTGAATACGATCAAGCCGGGGCAGGAAGTCCCGTATCCCGGCGATCGGGCGCTCGAACGGCGCATTAAGAGTCTGACCCGCTGGAACGCCATGGCGATGGTGTCACACCAGAACAAACACGACGACGGAATTGGCGGCCATATCGCCACTTATTCTTCGCTGGCAACGCTTCTGGAAGTGGGGTTCAATCATTTTTTCCACGGTAGCTATGGCGATCAGCCGGGCGACCTGGTTTATTTTCAGGGCCACGCCTCACCGGGCGTCTACGCGCGCGCGTTTCTCGAGGGCCGGCTGAGCGAAGACCACCTCAACAACTTCCGCCATGAGCTGCGCGGCACGCCCGGTCTTTCTTCGTATCCGCACCCGTGGCTGATGAAGGATTTCTGGCAATTCCCCACCGTTTCGATGGGTCTGGGGCCGATTAATTCGATTTATCAGGCGCGTTTCATGCGCTATCTGGAAAATCGCGGCATGATTCCCACCACCGGCCGCAAGGTCTGGGCGTTTCTGGGCGATGGCGAGATGGACGAGCCGGAATCGACCGGCGCCATCGGCGTCGCGGTTCGCGAGAAACTCGACAATCTGATTTTCGTGATTAACTGCAACCTGCAGCGGCTTGATGGGCCCGTCCGCGGCAACGGCAAGATCATTCAGGAAATGGAGTCGCTGTTCCGCGGCTCCGGCTGGAACGTGATCAAGTGCCTCTGGGGCGGCGACTGGGACGCCCTTTTCGCCAGAGATACGTCAGGCAAGCTGGTGCAGCTGATGAACGAGTGCGTGGACGGCGAATACCAGTCGTTCAAAGCCAAAGGCGGCGCGTACGTGCGCAAGGAGTTCTTCGGACGCTATCCCGAAACCGCGAAGCTGGTCGAGGATATGACGGACGAGCAGATCGCCAGTCTGCACCGCGGTGGTCACGATCCGCTGAAGGTCTACAACGCCTACAAAGCCGCGGTCGAGCACAAGGGCGGTCCGACGCTGGTTCTGGCCAAGACTGTGAAGGGTTACGGCATGGGCGAAGCTGGCGAAGCCCGCAACCCCACCCACCAGAACAAAAAAATGAACGAGAAGGCGATTGAATATTTCAAAAATCGCTTCGAGATTCCGATTCCCGACGACGCGGCGCGCGATGGCGCGTTTTATCGTCCGCCGGAATCCAGCCCCGAAATCGCTTACATGCAGGAAAGGCGGCGCGTGCTGGGCGGATATCTCCCGAACCGCAAGCCCGTCGCATCGCAGACGAAAGAGATTCCGGCAGAGGTAGTTACCGAATTTGCCGGCGGATCGAAAGCGCCGCATCCTTCCACCACGATGGCCTTCGTCGGCCTGCTCAAGCGCCTGATGAAGCTGCCCGAAGTGGGCAAGCGTATCGTCCCGATTATCCCCGACGAAGCGCGTACGTTCGGCATGGAAGACATGTTCCGGACCTATGGCATCTACGCTTCGGGCGGTCAGCTTTACAAGCCGCACGACGCCGATGTGCTCTTCACGTATAAGGAATCGAAAGACGGCCAGATCCTCGAAGAGGGTATCACGGAAGCCGGGTCCATGGCGGAATTCACCGCCGCCGGAACGGCATACGCAAACTACGGCGTGGACACGATCCCGTTCTACATCTACTATTCGATGTTCGGATTCCAGCGTGTGGGCGATCTGATCTGGGCGTTCGCCGATTCGCGCGGTAAGGGCTTCCTGATGGGCGGTACTTCGGGACGCACCACGCTGTCCGGCGAGGGTTTGCAGCACCAGGACGGCCATTCGTTGCTGCTCGCGAGCACGGTTCCCACGCTGGCGGCCTACGATCCGGCCTTCGCCTATGAGACCGCGGTAATCGTGCGCGAGGGCATTCGGCGCATGTACGTGGATCGCGAAGATCTCTTCTACTACATTGCGGTTTATAACGAGAATTACCAGCAGCCGGCGATGCCGGAGGGCGCCGAAGCGGGGATTCTGAAAGGGATTTATCTCTTTAAGAAATCCGATGCCGTGAAGGCGAAGAACAGGGTGCAGCTGCTGGGCAGCGGTCCCATGGTGAACGAGGCGCTGAAGGCCGCGCAGATTCTGGCGGAGAAGTACTCGGTGGCGGCGGATGTGTGGAGCGTGACCAGCTATAACGAGCTGCGGCGCGAGGCGCTGAAGGTGGAGCGCTGGAATCGGCTGCATCCGGCAGAGCCCGCAAAGAAGCCCTTCGTTCAGGAAGTTCTGGAAGGCACTGAGGGACCGATTATCGCTGCCTCGGATTACATGAAGGTGGTGCAGGACCAGATCGCGCAGTGGGTGCCGGGCCGATTGGTGGCGCTGGGGAC
>Ga0302324_100028369_pt1 | contig 10640 bp, 14 predicted proteins | sample Palsa_T0_1_FD_201949 | JGI IMG/M metagenome (GOLD analysis project Ga0302324, IMG submission 201949) | Peat permafrost microbial communities from Stordalen Mire near Abisko, Sweden - Palsa_T0_1 | ecosystem: Environmental > Terrestrial > Soil > Palsa > Peat permafrost | place: Sweden: Abisko...
GGCAGTCAAACCGCAGGTTCGAATCCAATTGAAGCTTTGTCGCTTTGCGACAGGGTCCGCTGGCGCGGACGGGGAGGGATTCGCAGGCCTTCTACCTCTGGCGACCCAAAAATTAAAGCAGGTTTTACCTCTGTACGCAAGCAAACTTACCTCTAACTAAATCTAACTTTCGCTAACGTGGAGGCCATATTCTTCTGTAGGTTTTTCTGTAGGTTGACTTCCCTCCCCTTTCCTATCTTTCTTTATCGCCAATCCTTTCTTTACACCTCTTCTAGGGTTCTGTTTTTTTCCAGTAATCGAGGATCACATCTGATGCCTCATCTATCCAACCCCGATCATCTCGAAGCGGTTCCAAATCGGCCCTCAGAAAGAACTTGAGGCCATGTTCCGGTGGGTGAACCCTAAGCCCCAACTGGAGGTTGTATTGTGCCAGAATCTTATTTGAAAGGGTTGGAAGAAATCTCGGCCATCGATCCTGAGACTGGCCCGGCATTCGTCGAGGAGTTGAAGAAAATTTCCGCTGATTTCGCGGAGTATTATGTCGCGTTTGCATTTGGAAAATCCACGCACGGCAGATATTTGAACCGAAACTCAAGGAATTGATCGCCATCGCCAGCCTCATCTCACTCGGAGACGGCAAATCGCATTTGCGTCTCCGCATCCAAGGGGCCTGCCGCGCCGGTTGCTCGATGGAGGAGATTATCGAAGTCGTCATTCAAAGCATCGTCTACGTCGGCTTCACGAAAGCATTGATCGCGCTCCACCTCGTCAAAGAAGTGTGCGAGGAAAATGGCATCCGCCCACCGGCACCCGAAGGCCCTGCGAAACAGTAATACTCCGCTGGGCACTAGGCGGGAACCATCCCGAAAGCACAGTTTGATAAAGCAACCAGCGAAATTGCTCTCTACCTGGTTTCTTTTTCCGTTATGGCCCCTTGTCGCTTCCTACGCTGAGGCGTGAGTCCGAGGCAAACCAAACGTTCTTTCCAAGCCTCCAGGCGAGGCACAAAGACATAAGGCGAGATCGAACCGACCATCATAACATGCGGAAGCTCAATAACATGGCGGACAGGGTGGGAGTCGGACGATCCCTTGCGAGGTATGATTGTATTTCAGCAGGTTTTTCAGAGGTAAACAAGCCAATACACCGAAACTTTCGCTCACTTTCTGCCACTAATTTTGCTGGCAGTTTTGCTGGCAGTTAACGCCCGACTTTTTCGTACTTAAGGAGGGGCTTGCGCGTTCTGTTCGAGTCTCTTGTAGTCTTCTTGCGCTACTGCATACTTTAATTTCCAATGCCGCGCGAAGAATTCTGGGAAGTGATTAAAGACGAGAAAGCAAAATCATTTGAGGTGGTTCGTCTGTCAAAAGACGACACAGCTTTAATCGATCTCGTTTGTGACCTGCACGCCGTAGGCATGGAGGAGGTAAAATGCCTCACCTGCCCAGCCACCAAAACACAGAAGGAAGTTGAAGATGGGATGAGATCGATTGGCTATACGCTCGATCACGACCTTTACTCACGACTTCTGCTGGAGCATCGGCGAACGAATAAACGAACACGACTTTAGCGTGGCCAACGGAAGGACAAGCGCAGCGGCGGGAAGAAAAGCAGGCCCGAGCGCCTACCTTTCTCTTCTTTTCTCCTCCTCAAACCAACCGGCGGCGCCAGCGAGTGCCCCCCCAGGTTCCCTCGGGGGCGCGAGCAAGCCGCGTCGAAAGAATTCAGCGCAAGCCGGAGCCGTGACAGGTTTCCTGGCGCGGCTCCGGCAAATGAGGCTCCCCGTCAGTGATACCCCTGAATTGACATTGGGTGATTACCTTGGAGCTTAAAGAAATGTCTCCTTCCGGCGAATCCTCCCCCGACCCGCGTACCTATTTGGCAGCAGAGCGCTCTTTTCTGGCATGGGTCCGAACCGGCATCGCCTTGATGGGATTCGGCTTTGTGGTCGCTCGATTCGGGTTGTTCCTTCACGAGTTAGCGGATGCAAAAGAACTGACGAAGCTACCCGAAGCGGGATTTTCAATGCCCGTGGGCATCCTCCTGATTGGCTTGGGAGTTTTCGTCAACGTAATTGCGTGCATCCGGCACCACCGCTGTGTCAAGGCGATAGACCGGGGAGAATTCCGGGAGACTTTCGGGACCAATTTCGCGATTAGCATTGCGGGAATCGTCGCCCTAATCGGACTGAGTGTCGGTGTTTATTTGGCGTTTTTGTAAAGCTTACTTCGGGCCGGCACCACGCTCACCTTGCTCCAAAACATGAATGGAGCCATCAGCCTACTTCTTCTTTTCAGCCTCTTTGATTTGCCGAATGAGCGTTTTGGGATCGGTGGCTTCCTCCAGGACTTTTTCTTCGGTTTCGTTCACGGGGATTTCCAGACGTTCACAAATTTTGCGCAGTAACCGCAAGGTGTGAGTATCTTCCTGCTCTGCGAGCAGAGCGACCTGAAGGGCAAGGTGGTTGCGCTCGTCAGACAAACGGGCCTGTCGGTTCTGGCTCATCATGATAATGGGGCTGGCGTAGGCGGCTTGAAACGACAACGCTAGATTGAGGAGAATGAAAGGGTACGGATCCCAAGGCTTGATGAGGCGCATGACGTTCGCGACGACCCACGCCACGAGAATCATGGACTGGATGATAATGAATGGCCAGCTTCCGACGGCACGGGCAAACCCATCGGCGACTCTCTCGCCCGTCGTCCGCTCGCTTTCGGCCTGCTTTTGAATCTGGGCTATCGTGTGGACATTTTCGCGACTAGCTTTGTCAGCCGCTTGTTTGCTGTTTGGATCTTGGTTAAGAGCATCGGGCATAAGTAATGCTAAAGTTCTCCTACGATTCGGCAAACTTTAACCAAAAACACAAAGGGATTGGGTGTTTCATTTTGTCTTACCATTCTCGCCCTGCCCACTCTCCTTCAAATGAGGGTAAGACTGCGCCGCCGACGTGATTGGCGAATCCATGTTTGACCAAGAGACGTAAAGCTGGTTCCTGCACGAATTGCGGATACTCCAATGGCCGTCTATCATCAAAACACCTCCTGCAAGGCCGGTAAAAATATTGGAAAGACTTCCCGTCAATTCGGAACGGATGACCGGCCTCTTTGCAAACAATGCGCTCGGTTGAACGACGTGGCCCGATGATTTGGGGTAGTGCCCTAATTTGAAATTCCGACGCTCGCGGAGCTACTTTGGCTTAATAAGGTCATTGAGACGGATAATCCGTGCTTTTTCGACCTTGGTCGCCATAACCCGTTTCTCGAGCATTTTCAAAATAGCCAATAAGCTAGCAATGAACACAATCAGCCCTTCTCTTTTGATTCTGGGAGGCTGGCCGAAGACGTCATTTCTCTTCTCAGCAGGACCATCAAATTGGAGACCCGTAGTCTCAAGACAGCAATCTCAGCTTCTGCTTCTGCGAGCTTGCACTTGAGAAGTTCGATTTCGGTCATGGTGAGGTAGATTCCTCACGGAGCTACTTGTTTCCCGAGTGACTCATATCCTTGCTATCGGTGGACATGGTCGCGGAAGACGACTCCGAGGTGGATGAATGTTTGTCGTTACAGGCACAACCCGTCACAGAGACGAGCACGAATGCTGCAACGCAGGAGAAGATTAGATTTTTGATCATATAAGTATTGGTAAAGTTGACACCGTTGGTGCGCACGGTTGAAACATGCGCACCATTTTCAGTAGTTGTTTGGATTTGGAGCGTAATTATTTTTTGTGCTCAACAGCCTTTCCAGCCGCTGCGCCCGCGCCGCCTCCAATGACGGCACCTGCGGCCACACCTGCTGCGGCCCCAACGGGACCTCCGATGACGGCACCCGCTACGCCACCAGCGGCAGCTCCGACAGCCGCTCCCACCGTCATACCCGCAACGTCCTCGCGCAGGTTGCGCGAGCCATTCGGGTTATATTCGGCTTTAAATTTATCGAAGATGTCGATAACCGGAGCGGGATCAGTAACTTCTGAAACCACCACGAGTACTTTCCCCGCGCGGATCACCTCGTCGTAATAGAGGGCCTGGGACGCAGAAAATCCACGATCTGAGAGAATATCAGTGTAGACCTCCTTGGCTTGGACACCCTCAAGCTGAACGATTATTTCGATATCGTCCGAAGAAATCTCTAATTCTTCAAAAGCCTCAACTGCCTTCTCGGCGTTTTCTTCATTCGCGAATATTCCACCGATGATTTGACCGTCGTATGTTTTATCAATTGTCTTGGGCATAGTTATCTTTCGTTGTTGATTGACTGATTTACTAACTCTTCAAAGCTGCTTTCTCTTGAGGCAAGAGACCGGTTTTCCGCAAACGATGACCATGTGTTCCTTGCGGCTTCCGGGAGTTTGGTTATTTCCTACGAAAGGTTCCAAAAAGGAAACCCACTAAAAGGGCAACAGACACGACCTTGAGAGGGTGCTCCTTTACGAAGTTGCGGGCAGAGTCGAACGTATCACTCACCTTGTCTTTAACCGCATCGACATGAGCCGACGCATGCTTCTTGACGTCCGTGACGAGTTGTCCGGCGTCTTGTTTCAGATGGTCTGTATCTTTGATCAGTGTGTCGCGAGTGCTGGTGATGTTGTCGTTTGTCATATTTGTGAGCGTGACAATAAGCCGGGAAAATATTCGCTCCAATGGGGTGTTTACCCCATGCGATATTATTGATGCAGGCCAGTGAGTCTCTCTCCAAGTGAAAACCCCGGACGGCTGTTTGCCGCGCCGGGGTTTTACGAGTGGTTAACTTAGAAACACCATTATTTCATTTTCGATTGGATGTCTTGGATCATCGACAGGTGCATCTTCACGGTTTCATCGGTCTTGGCCGCGAACGCCTTGATGTCGGCATCTTGACCGGAAGAAGCTTCCTTCGTGAAGAGCGCATCAGTCTCCTTATGGCCCTTGACCATAGCGGCGACATAAGCCTTGTCGAAGGCAGCACCTGAAAGCCCGGTCTGCTTGTCGACCATCGCCTGATGCTTGGCATCGAGCTTGTCGGGAACTGTGATCCCCTTGGAACTGGCTATCGACTTCAGTTCATCATTGGCTTTGCCGTGATCGACTACCATTTTCGAGCCAAAATCCTTTACGTTCTGCGACGTGCCCTTATCGGCGGCAAGCTGGCCGAGTTGAACCTCGGTCATTCCGCCCTGAGCGGCTTTCATGACAAAGGCAGTGTCGGCGGTGGAAACGGTTGATTTATCCGCAGCGTTTGCCAGAGAGGAGGCGGAGTTAAAAGCAGCCAGACAGGCTATCATGGTGAGGACGAAGAAGGTTTTTTTCATTAGTCCAAGTATCGCGCGCTGCATACAGGCCGCCATGGGGTATATACCCCATTACAATTGGTCCTCGCGCCTGCAATCTTCGAAGTTGCTGAATGTCCCCAATTATAACCGAAAAAAATCATGAAACTAATACCACCTGCAGATTCTACAAATCGCAAAAAGCTTTCTGGAGGACTCTCCCTTCCACTCCTCTGGCTTATTGGAGTTCCCGTGCCCATTCTGGTTATTATCTTTCTTTTCCGAGGCTGCTCTGGATAGACAGCCGATTCACTCGCACCACGTCCCTACTTCACTTATGAAACTAATAGCCCTTCTTTGCGTTGGGATGGCCCTCACCTCGTGTGGCCCCAGTTCCAACGATTCTTCGGATACCCAATCAACGACGAAGACAACAACGACAGTTACCTCAACGACCCCGGCGGTTCCGACAACTCCGGTCGTTCCTGCCGTAACCCTGTCGCAGGCCAACCTGGATCGGATTCAAAACGACATGTCTCCGGCCGAGGTAGAGGCGATCTTTGGCCAGCCTTCAAGTTCGCAATCGCAGCCCATCCCCATCGTAGGCGGCACGCAGACGACTTACACTTACCAAAGTGGAAACTCTGCTGTGACCATCATCTTTAAAAATAACCAAGTTAAACAAAAAAGCGGGACCTTTGGACCCTAATAAGAAACGGAAATTATGGGTAAAGATACAAAAGTCAGTCGGGAACAATTGGTCAATCTGCTGAACGAAGACTTGTCTCGGGAATATCAGGCCATCATTGCCTATGTCGTTTACAGCCAGACAATGAAAGGAGCTGCCTACAACCACATTGCTGGAGAGCTGGAACTTCACGCCGCAGAGGAACTGAGTCATGCTCTTCTCATCACCAAACAAATCGATTACCTCAATGGCACGCCAACCCGGACACCAAAAGAGGTAAAAATGTCCGACAAGGCGGAAGACATGCTTCGCTTCGACTTGGAAAATGAAAGAGTAACCATTCGTAATTATCGACAGCGGATTAGGCAAGCTGATGCGCTGGGCGAGTTCGCGCTTGGAGAAGTTTTGCGTAAAATCATTGCCCAAGAACAGGACCACTTACTCGATCTGGCCGACGCGCTGGGAATCGACGCACCTAAAATCGAAGACTGATTGCGCGGTGACTTCACTTGCAGCGGGATGCGTAAAATGCGATAATGGAGTTCGCTTTGAATCGCTTTATGCGACGACCCAATTTAAACCTAATCCCTCCTGGAATACTCGTTTGTTTCTTGAGCATTCTCTGCGTTCTAACGCCGACCAGAGGAAATGAAACTTCCGAGCACCGGGACTACCTGAATGGGGGTTACTATCTCCTTCATCATCTCTGTGAGGACGAAGCCAAGTTGCCGTTACTCTTAGACGTCAAGGACGCTCCGCCCGGAATCGAAAAGTACGCGGATCATATTTCCAAAACGGCCAAAGAAACTATCGCTGCCCTCGAACGCATGCAGGAGAGCGATGCCAGTCTGAAATTTGATAAGAATCCATTACCTCTTATTGAACGTGATGTCCGTGAGTCCATCCAGGCCGATAAACAGCACCAGCTGTTATTCGGCACGACCGGCGCGGAATTTGTGCGGGCGTTACTCGTCAGCCAGGCAGAAGCGAGTAGCTATGCACTCAATTTGGCGAAGGTTTTGTCGCAACAAGAAAGCAATCCGGACCGGGTTAAAACCCTCCAACACATCTCAGTCAAATGGCGTGCGATCCATCAGGACGCCATGCGTCTCCTGCGGAATTAGTTCAGTCGAAATGTCCCTGTGGTGATCCCTCATTTCTCGGCGTGGATCGGTATTAGGATGCTCTTTTAGCAGGAGCGGGCAGTTTGGGCTCCACTGGAGGGGGGCAATGCCAAACGGAATAACCACCACTCACACAGCCAGATGAGGTTTGGACTACCTTGGACGCGGGCCAATCCCTAACAGAGGCGAGACTGCGTGAATCTTTTTCAATGATGGTTGTCATGGTTGATTCTTGGTTAGCTGGAACGCTTCCGCTCAAATAGCCAGTGGCCGTCTGGTGTAGGATTTGCCGTCCGCCCGTTTTCATTGGCAAGATGCGACGTTTCTAAGCTGAGATCAGGACCACTTACACCTAAGAGAGATTGCAAGATGTTTTCAGAAATCAGAACGCAATCGGACTGATCGCAGCTACCGGAATTGGCTTCCATGTCCTGTAATCAACCGCAATAACCGCCCTGACGCTATGGGGTGAACACCCCACTAGTAGTTGTACCTGCAAGTCCTACATTACTATTATGAATCTACTCGTTCTCTTAATCGTATTGATGCTCCTATTCGGTGGCGGCGGATTTTACTTGGGCGGACCCATGGTAGGCGGAGGTGGGTTTGGACTCATTTTGCTTATCTTGCTGGTTCTGTTTTTTACCGGCGGCCTGAGCAGGAAATAACACAGAACGAAGTTCCGATGGGGTGCAGCGCTATCTCTGAGTAACAATACGACATGATGAACTCGCTCTTCGCCACGGGTCACATTGCGCTGTGGCTTCTGGTCGCTGGTCTATTTTTCCCTCGATTGGCTCTTCTTGTCGCGAGAGCGCAAAATCGTTTGTGAAGTCCTGGAACGAGCTGATGACAGTGATTGCCTCCAAGAGTGAGGCGCTCAGGAATGCGGCTTAAGAAACAAGAGGTTGATATGCCCTTGCACCTTTACCTTATTAGACACGGTGAAACCACCTGGTCGCTAACCCACCAGCATACTGGTCGCACAGATATCCCTTTGACCGAACATGGCGAAGAGGAGGCGCTACAACTTGGAAAGCGATTGAGTGGCACTAGATTCGCCCATGTGCTTAGCAGCCCGAGTTGTCGGGCACAACGGACTTGTGCTCTGGTTGGATTGGGTAAGGATGCGGAAATCCAAGCGGACCTCGCCGAGTGGAACTATGGTGATTACGAAGGAGGGTGCACGGCGGACATTCGCAAGGGTCGACCGGACTGGAATATCTTCCGTGACGGGTGTCCCGGAGGTGAAATGCCCGGACAAGTTTCCGACCGTGCAGACCGGCTCATAGCAAATCTTCGAAAGCTGGACGGAAAGGTCGCGCTCTTCTCTCACGGCCAATTTGGCTGCGTTCTGGCTGCGCGGTGGATTGGATTGCCAGTAATCGATGGACCTCATTTCGTGTTGGGCACCGCGTCGCTCAGCGTTTTCGGCTACGATCCCGACCATCCGACGGTCCCGGTCATATCGCTTTGGAACGCTTTCTCCCACGAAATGCTGGAATTATTGCCACATCTACCACTGGGTGATGTCAGGACGATGAAAGAGCGTGCGATTCAACGATGGGAAACCGATGGGGGAGAAATCCCAAACGAGGTATTTCAACCTAACGGCGTCAATGAGACCAAAGTCGGTCGACCGATCAGCGGCTGATCAATTCCGGACCCCGTCGGGTCAGCAATAGTACTTCCGCTAGAAGCGCGGCCTTTCGCATGGGGTGTTCACCCCATTATCGCCGAGAAAGCATTCCGGTAGTTTGTGCACGAGAGATATGGCGCTGGTCGTCGGCAAATAACACCATCCGCTCAACAAATTACGCAGACTTGATCTATTATGAACAAACTCACTGTCTCCCAAAAGGCACTCCACGAGCTTCAACGAAAAGCCAAGGAAGCTAATCCAAGTCCAAAGCCGCAAAAGCGTGACAACACGTTTTCACAATCCCGCGATGTGCGGGAAGACCGCGACACGCGGCAAATGAAGACAACCCATAAATCAGAGACATTTCCACACTCGAAATAAATACTACTTATGAAAACCGATCCATCACAAGAAGCTGCTCTGATCATCAATTCCACCGGCATCGGAACGGTAACCCGCAAAATGGTCCGTGAGCGGGCAACTGAACTGGCGCTCATCAACGGTCGTTCTGTCCAAGACGTGTCGGTAGCTGATTGGGAACAGGCCAAGAGGGAATTGACGGGTGGGACTGAAATTGATCCGAAAGAAGCCCTTCTCGAAGGCGCCCCTGAATCGGAACGCTGGGATCCATTGCCCGGCTCAACAGGAGACATTGTCCCTGTCACTTCCATTGATGGCGAAGACGACGACGGTCGAAGCATGGGTGAAAAGCTTATCAACGAGGGAGTGCAGGAAGCTGAGCACGACCAAATGCTCCAAGCCGCTCGTGCCAACGAGAAAAAGGATCAGCGCGGGGATTGAATATTCCGATACTTCACGAAGAGTCCGCGCCAGATTTTTCACAAATACATTTACGAAAGAACAAATGCCGGACTTCGTACCACTCGTGCCAAAGATGCTCCTCGGCATCGCTGCAGACCACGGCGGATACGAGTTAAAGGAGTATTTGGCCGGAAGGATGCGTGAGGCCGGTCACGAGGTAATCGATTTCGGTGATCGCAAGCCGACTGAAGATGACGATTATCCCGATTTTATTGTGCCGCTTGCCCGCGCCATTTCCTCCGGAGGCGTAAATCGAGGGGTGGGCATCTGTGGAAGTGGTGTTGGGGCGTCTGTCGCGGCAAACAAAGTCGTTGGAGTTCGTGCCTGCCTGATCCACGAGAACTTTTCGGCGCATCAAGGCGTCGAAGACGACGACTTGAATATGCTGTGCCTTGGTGGCCTCGTCGTGGGACATGCGCTTGCCTGGGAGTTGGTACAAACATTTCTCGCAGCCAAATTCAGCGGTGCGGAGCGCCATTGTCGTCGGCTCGCCAAAGTCACTGCACTGGAGAAAAAGCGATGAGCGCACCAACTCCTGTCGGCCATTCCATTTACAGCCTCCTTCCCACTGACATCGACGGATTCGATTCCCTCGCGGAACTGGCTTTGGACATGCGCTGGTCATGGAATCATGGTGCGGACAAGATATGGCAACAGCTTGATGCCGGATTATGGGAACTGACGCAGAATCCTTGGGTTGTTCTCCAGACTGTCTCACGGGAGCAACTTGAACGTCTGCTGGCCGATTCTGTCTTTCGTAAGAACGTGGATGACCTGCTGAAAGCCAAGCACCATGCCGAAGAAACCCACGCCTGGTTCCAGCAAACGCATCCCCAATCTCCTGTTACCTGCGTTGCCTATTTCAGCATGGAATTCATGCTAAGCGAAGCGCTGCCTATTTACTCCGGTGGCCTTGGGAACGTGGCGGGGGATCAACTCAAAGCGGCCAGTGATCTGGGCGTACCGGTCGTGGGAGTGGGTTTACTTTACCAGCAAGGTTATTTTCGACAGGTGATCGACAAGGACGGCGCGCAACAGGCGCTTTATCCGTACAATGATCCCGGTCAATTACCGATCACGCCTTTGCGTAAAGCCAATGGCGAGTGGCTGCGCATGG
>Ga0302324_100028371_pt1 | contig 10640 bp, 8 predicted proteins | sample Palsa_T0_1_FD_201949 | JGI IMG/M metagenome (GOLD analysis project Ga0302324, IMG submission 201949) | Peat permafrost microbial communities from Stordalen Mire near Abisko, Sweden - Palsa_T0_1 | ecosystem: Environmental > Terrestrial > Soil > Palsa > Peat permafrost | place: Sweden: Abisko...
CTCGGTGAACCGGGACTTTTTCACGGGTGGTCTCCTTCGAGGCCGGTGGCCTCAGAATTCTCCACCTATTTCCGGAGCCTTTTTCAGGCTACACGTCACTGTCCTTCTTTTTCACCAACCTCCTGGAATACTACACCCCGCGCGTCAATGACGGCGAGCTCGTTTTCCCGATCTACTTGCCGAAAGACTTCCGCGCTCCGTTTGTCGATCCGCTGACGGCGACCGGCCCCGCCGTATTGGAGATATTTTCAAATCCCGAGCAATACACGGGCGCGTCGTTGCCGGTGATCGGCGAATTCATATCGCCGGCCGAAATAGTTCAGCAATTTACTGAAGTTACCGGAAAGAAAGCGGTCTATACATCAGCCTATACGCGCGAAGACTTGCTTCACTATTCCCTCACTTTGCCGCGCTCGAAGGGCTGCTGAGTGAGACGCTGGGCATGATCGAATATGCAGTGGAACACGGCTACTTTGCCAAGGAGCGTGATGTGCAGTGGAGCCGCCGGATCAATCCCGGAACGCTGACTTGGGAGCAGTTCCTGCGGTCCACCGGGTGGCAGGGCCAGCGGCGATCTTTTGCCGCGGAGATTGCCCGAGCCGTCTGAGCCTGCGCCTGCACGCTCGCCGTGCAAGGCCGGGAGCGCCCGCCGCAAACAAACGATCGATCGAAGTTCCCACACGAGGCAGAAGGAATCGTTATTCAAACATTAAGAACATTGTCGGCGGAGCCTCCAGAAGGGTTCCCAGCCGAGAAGGCACGCATGAAGAGGGGGCCGGAAGCGAGACGCCGGCTCCCTCGTCTTTTTTGGGCGCTAGGTCGTGGCGCTCGACCTGTGACTGCCGTCGGTGCCGGTCACGCGAACGCGGGGCGCGATCGCGCGAGCGGATGGCGGAACCAGTTGAAACTCGACGATCTTTATCCCGGAATCCGGGATTGCGACCGTCACCTTCAGCGGGGCGCACACGCGGTCGCTGCAAAACGAGGCGACCCACCCCTTCGGGACCCCGTTCGCGCTCAGCAAGACGCTGCGGCCGGCGGCATCGGCCACGACCAGCCGGTACTTGATGGTGTTCGGGATGCTGCCCGCGAGGGTCGCGCCGGTCCACGGCGCGAGCGAGACCGATGCACCCCGAGCCGGCGAACCCAAGCCGAGCGCAACGGTCGCTTCCTGCGCTTCTTCGAGGTACATGTCGTGACGCGAGTCGTTAGCCGGAAGCTTTTGGGCCCAGGTTAGCGTTTGCGCAAACTCGGCGTGGGCGCGCCCGGGATCTCCGTTTTTGGCGTAGGTCCGTCCGTAGTAGAGATGCGCCCACGCCAACTGCCGGACGGCCACGGCCTTGCCGGGAGTCGCCACCACGTGCTGTTTCGCGAGGACAATCGCTTTCTCAAAGGTTGCATACGATGCATCGCTCTGACCCGCGCTCGCCTGCGCCAAAGCTAAGTCGACGTAGCCGGGCACGTCGTCCGGCTCGAGCGCGACGAGCTTTGCATTCGAATCGACGGCAAGCTCACGCCGCTCGAGCCTGCCCGCCGACTCCGCGATCCCTCGCAGCGCATCCTCATCTTTGGGATCGACGGCAAGCGCGGCGTTATAAGCGTCGATAGCGTCCTGCCATTGTTCGCGATCGCGCGCAGCGTCGCCACGCAATTTGGAAAGGAGCGAACCGTCACTTGCCGGCGTGCCGCTTGCGCTAAGCGCGGCGATCGCGGCGTCGCGCAAGGCCGCTTCTTCGGCCCGCGTCCGCTCGAAATCGGTGCCGTTCCCGCTCGCAGCATCGCTGTCGTCGAGCATTTTCTCGGCTGAGGCGATCGCGGCGCTTGCCGCTTTGGCACTCGCAAGAATCGAAGCCGGATCGCCGGAAAACGCAAGCGCGCTTGGATCGAGCACCGCATCGATTTTTTTCTGCAGCGGAGAAGTGATCTCGCCGTTACGGCCGGCCTTGGCCGCAGCGACGAAAGCAGTTAGTTGCGCAACCGAAATCTCGTCGATGTCGCGCGCGCGCAAGATACCTTGCGCATCGATCACAAACGTGGTCGGAAAGTATTGAATGTCGTAGGCCTTGCTGAAGGTCTTGTCGGGATCAAATGCCTGCGTGTACGGAACCGCCTTGTCGGCCACGTAAGCGCGCACGATCGGCGCCTGTTCGGTCGTGTCGACGCCGAGGAACACGACGTCTTGCTTCAGCAGCTTCGGCGCCGTCGTTATCAGGTCGGGCATCTCTTCACGGCAAGGCGGGCACCAGGTCGCCCAGACGTTGATGACGAGCGTCTTCCCCCGGTACGAGGCCAAGTTCACGGTCTTCCCGTCGAGGGTCGTCAGGCTGAATGGCGGGGCAGGCGCGCCAAGCGCCGGACCGGTCAGCGGTACGACTGGGGCCGCACTGCAGAACGCCGTAGCCGCCGCGAAGGCTGCGAGCGTAGCGGCGCCGGAAAGCAGAGCAAATTTCATCGCGATTTCTTCTTCCTGGGGCCGTGCAAGGCCCCTCAGAAACGGAGCTTGTACCCGGTGCTCGTCATGCGCAAGGCGGTCCCGAGGGCCAGCACCGTCAAGGCAAGCACGATGCCGATCGACGCGCCCAGCGGGACGTCGCTGCGGCCGGTGAACGAGTAGCGGAACGCGTCGATCATGTAAAACATGGGGTTGAAGTACGAGATCTGCCGCACGAGCGGGGGCAGAAACTGCGACGAGGTAAACACGCCGCCCACGAAAACGAGCGGCGTGATCACGAACGTCGTGAAGACGGCGATATGGTCGAACTTCTCCGCGAGTAGTCCGAAGATGAGTCCGATCGCGCCGAAGAGCGTCGAGACGAGCACCGTCATCAAGAAGTAGAGCGCCCAATCTTGCGGAACTGTACGCACCATCACGAAGCCGACGCCGAGAATCAACATCGCGATCAAGAGCGCCCGCAAGATCGAAGCGACGATGTAGCCGGTCACGAGTTCCGTCGCCGAGAGCGGCGAGATCAACAGCTCTTGGATCGACTGCATGAAACGGCCTTGGAAGAGGGAGCTCGAGGCTTCGCCGTACGTCTGATCGATCACCTGAAGCATGATGAGCCCCGGTATGAGAAAAGCGGAGTATGGAACGCCCTGCACGTTCTGCACCCGGCTTCCGAGACCGAACCCGAAGACCAGCACGTAAAGAATCGTCGTGATGATCGGCGGCCAGATTACTTGATTGATCACCTTGTAGGTGCGCACGAGCTCGCGTTTGACGAGCGTCGCCAAACCGATCGGATTGCGGAAGCCGAGCGCGTCCATCACCGGCGCACCAGTTCCAAAAAGACGTCCTGCAAGCTCGAGCGGTTGAAGTCCACGTTTTCGATTGCGTAGCCGAGCGCGTCGATTTCGGCCAGTGTCGGCGCGATCTCCGAAGCCTCGATGCCCTCGAAGCGCAGGGTGCGCAGCGCCGGCTCGTAGCGCGCGCCACGGGCGGCAAGCGAAGGCGGCAACAGATCGAGTGGGCGTTCGACCGTCACGGTCAGGGTCGTCGAGCCACGCCGGGCGAGCAGCTTCGCGGTCGGCTCCATCGCCACGATGCGGCCGCCTTCGATGATCGCGATATTCTTGCAGAGCGACTCCGCCTCTTCGAGGTAGTGCGTCGTCAGGATGATCGTCGTGCCCGCAAGATTGAGTTCGCGCAGAAGCTCCCACAGTTCGATGCGTAATTCGACGTCGACCCCGGCCGTCGGTTCATCGAGAATCAAGAGCTGCGGCTCGTGAATCAACGCCCGTGCGAGCGACAGGCGGCGCTTCATGCCGCCCGAGAGTTTCGTGAAGACGTCCTTCGCTTTCGACGTCAGCCCAAAGCGCTCGAGCAGCGCGTCGGCCCGCTCGCGAACGGCGGCGCCCCGCAGACCGTAGTATCCGGCCTGATAGATCAGCACGTCGCGGATCGAGAGGTAACGGTCGAAATTGTACTCTTGCGGAGCCAGGCCCGTCAGCAAGCGCGCCTCGCGCCACGCGCGCTGGTTATCGTACCCGAATATTTCGATCTTTCCCGAGGTCAACGTCGCCAGACCCACGACCGCGTTGATGGTCGTCGTCTTGCCGGCGCCGTTCGGTCCGAGAAAGCCGAAGAAATCCCCGCGTTCGACTTCGAGCGAGATGCCGTCGACGGCGACGAAATCCTCGTACCGTTTCGAAAGGTTCGTTATCCGCAGCGCCGGTGCGGCCGGGAGCTTACGGAATCCGTTCATCGAGCTGCTTGTAGCGGTGGCGGCGCAGCACGTTAATGCGCCTCTTGGAGTCCGGCATGCCGCTCTTTTCGATATCGCGTGCGACCTTGTCGACATCGAAGTCGACGCGGCGGTGCTTGACCTGCCAGCCGTCCGCGCGCTGCGTGAGTATCGCGTAGCCGGCGCGCGGATCACCGTCCTTCGGCAAGCCGGCGGACGAAATGTTCACGAGCAGCTTATCCCGCCACACGCGCGCATACGGCAAATGTAAATGCCCGAAGGCAATCGTGCGTTCGGGAACCCCCGCGAGCAGACGTTCGAGCTGGGCATCTTCGGCGTCCGGCCAAACGTGCTCATCATCGGTCTTCGGATTTGCATGCACGACCAGTAGAGCGTTGCGCTCGTCTCCGAAGCGCAGCGCAAACGGCAAGTCCGCGAGCCAGTTCAGCCAGCCGTCGCCCAGAGCTTCGCGCTGCCAGTGCAACTCTTCGCCTTCCTCTCCTTCTTCGGTGAAGGTCACGCGGTCCGCAAGATAGCGATCGGTGTTGCCGCGCAGACAGATCGCACCGAGTTCTTGGAGCCGGTCGAGCACCTCGCGCGGGCGCGGTCCGTCCATGCAGTAGTCGCCCGCGCCGACGATCGTATCCGCGCCGCCTTGCGCGCGCAGATCCTCAAGGCAAGCATCGAGACCGCGAACGTTTCCGTGAATATCCGAGAAGAGCGCAATGCGCACGATCAGTCGCGCTTGAGCACGAGCGCCATCGACGACGGGGTCGCACCGATCTTGCCGAACTCCCACAGATCGATCGCGTCGACACTGACCTTCGCTTTGCGCAGCAGCGGAATCGTCTCGCGGAAACGCAAGTTTGCAAGCACACGCCGGTCGCCGAGCGTCAGCACACCGGCCCCGTAATCCTCGCCGCGCGGCGCCTCGATCTTCTCGAGATCGACGAACGCCGTGCCGTCGATCAGACCGCCGGCATACAGAACCGTCTGCGTTCCGACAAGTGAGGCAACCGAACGCAAATGCCGGACCTCCGATGCCATCGCCACCTCGACGACCTTGAGCTGTTTCGAACGCGCGTAGGCGGCGAGTTGCTCGCGCCCGAGTTCGTTGCCGTGCGTGAAGCGCGGAAGACCGATTTCGGCTTGCCGTTTCTTGTCAACGCCGAGATAGAGCGTATCACCGGCGCGCAGTACGTCGCCGCCGTCGAGCAGGCCCGGCGCCTCGATGCGTCCGACCACCGGAATCTGTGCTCGCGCAAGCGCCGCTTCGACGAGCGCGATCTCACCGCGGCGAAGCTGATCGCTCGGTCGCATCAGGAACGCGCCCTCTTCGAAAACGACGGCGCAATCGGCGCACAGGACTGCGAGCGGCACGGCGGGCGTTGCTTCGAGCGGCACCAGTTTGACGCCGTGGGCCGCAAGCCGGCTCGTAAAGACGGCGAACTGCTCGCTCGCGCGTTCGGCGATCGCGTTCGACTCGCCGTGCGTCGGCGAGATGCTCGCGATGCCGGCGTTCGGAGCCACGATGATAACGGCGCGTAGCGCGCCTGCGTCGCCACGAACGAAGGGGCCTTCGAACGTCGGGGTTACGGTTGTCACTTTAGCGCTCTTCGCTCTCGGAGCCGGTGCTAACTCCATCGCGGGCAACCTTGAGGGCCGCCGCATAGAGTGCGCCCTGCCGCCGCGAGTAATCGCTTGCCCGCATCTTCGCGGCATGCTGCGCGAGGTGCTCGGCCTGGCGCGAAAGATCGATCAAACGCGCGGTCCGGTCGGAATCGGCGTCGGGCGCCGATTGGTCCGTCCGCTGGAGCAACGCGGCAATCCGGTTTCCTTCGAGGCTGCCGGTCTGCTTGACGGCGTCGACGTGCGTGTACGGCTCCGCGTCGGGATGGGGCGTGAAGAAATCGCTCATGTCGGTGCAAAGTGCGTCGCCGAGCGACAGAGCCGGCAGGCCGAGGATCTCTTCCTCGGTCTTCAGCGTGCTCACGGTGGAAAGATGGGTCATACCGACGTAGTGGCGCTTGGCGTAGGGTGAGACGACGATCGCATACGAGCGGTGCTGGTTGACGTGGTCTCGCGTCGATTGCGCATCGTCGGGCAAGATGAAGATCGCCGTCGAACTCCACTCCGGCAGATGCGTTAGATAGTCGACGATCGTACCGAGCGCGCGGTCGCCGTCGGCCACTTCTTCGGCCAGCGGCGGGATATTTTTGCCGGCGCCGCCGTGATCGGCGGGCAACCACACGTACGTGAAGGCGGGCATCGCGCCGGCTTTGACCAACGGATCGAAATCGCGAATGAATTCCTGTGCGCGCCGGACGTCGCGAATGCGCAGGTTCCAGCCGGGATAGTTGAGATCGACGTGCCCTCCGAGGACGGCAGGCGCGGGCACGTCGAGCGAATAGAGCCCACCGAGTCCGACCGTGGGCGCCGTGAGGTCATCCGGTCCCGCGAAAGCCGGATCGTCGGTTTTCGGATCGGTTGCCTGGCCCTCGTCGTATCCGGATACCCGAACGAGATCGCCGTAATCGCGATACGTCAGGCCGCGCTGCGCAAGCGAATTGAAGATGTAGCCTGCGCGCGGGTAGTCTTCCGGATCCTCGTTCTTATTGACGAGCGGACGACGCCCTTGTTTGACGAGCAGGGTCTTCTCGGTGAAGTCGCTCGCGATACCGCCCGCAATGAATTGATGCCCCGCGTCCGATTCCTCCGCGTCGGCGTAGAAGTTGCCGGCCAGGGCGTAGCTGCGTGCAAGCGCGTGCAAATTCGGCGTGACCGATTCGTCGAAAGCGATGTAGTTCGGATCGCCGGGACCGTAGGGAGCGCCGCGCGCATCGGTAAGATCGCCGAGCATCGAGTCGTACGTCTTGTTTTCCTCGAGCAAGACGACGACGTGTTTGATCGTGCGGCTCCCCACGGTGCCGAAACGTTGCGGCACGACCGGATTGGGACCGGCCCGAGCGATCGTTCGCAAATAGGAAAGCGCAAGCGGCGTCGTGCGCCGCAGGCCGACTGCGCGCAAGTCGATCCGTTCGAGCGTCGACCAAACGACGTTGCTGTCGGCGGAAACGGATTCGATATGACCCTTGGCATCGACGAATGATACCTGATCGCCCTGGAAGCCGCGATCCTGACCAAGACCTTTGGCGTTCGCGACGTAGAGATAGCGCCCATCGCGCGAGAGCGCGAGCGCGCTCGGATACCAGCCGGTCGGAATCAACCCGATCCGGTGCGGAAAACGCGGGTTGCTCGTGTCGAGCACGGCGATCGCGTCGATGCCGGCAAGCGCGACGTACAGGCGCCGTTCGTCGCGGCTGAGCGCGAGCGCGACCGGTTGCGTGCCGTACGGACCGCGATCGTAGAGACGAAGCTCCGTTCCGCCGACCACACGCGGTTGCGCTTGCGCAAGGGAGACCGTTGCGATGCGGTCGACGTTGCTCATCGCTACGAAGGCAAAGGGTTTCCGCTGCAGCGCAACGATCGCGGCCGGATGCGCTCCGCCGATCGTGCGCTCACCGTCGGGTGCCGGGTCGAGCGGCACGTAGGCACGCATGTTTGCCCCAAGCGAACCGTCCGAATAGGCCGTGATGACCGACAGCGACGAAGCCCGCGCCGGATCGGCTGGTGCCGTTGCGAACGGCGGCGCCGCAGCCGGCGCGCTCAGATTGGCGTAGTTCAGCAAACCTTCGTTGGCAACGAGCAGGCCTGCGCTCGAAAGTGCGATCCCGAGCGGAAAATATCCGACCGGCACCGGCGTCCCCACGAGCGTGCGGGTGGCCGTATCGATCTGCGCGACGTCGTTGCCGAGGTTGTCGACCACATACGCGCGCGCACCACCGGGTGCCAGCACGAGCGTGCTCGGGAACGAGTGACCTGCGTTGGCATTTGCCGGATCGCTCGGACCCGGCACTTGGATCGTATGCTGCGCGTCGGGCGTCAGCTGGCCGTTGCGATCGAGATCGAATGCGTAGACGGCGTTACTCGCGCCGCCGCCGGCGAGCACGAGCGTGTTGCCGGCAGCCGCCGGATCGCGCAGTGCAACCAGGCCCACGAAGAACGTCTCGCCCTGCGCCTTGTAGCGCGAGACGACCAGCATCGTGCGCGTGTCGACGACCGCAAGCGAATAGCCGCCGGTCGTCACGCCGTCGAGGCCGCTGACCGTTTTGGCTTGCCGCTCGTCGTCGTTGCTGACGATCGCGTAACGCCCGTCGGGCGAAAGGGTGACGCCGAGCGCGTTCATGCCGACCACGACGCTCGGGCCGCTCGGGTGGATCAGCCTTCCCGAGGGCAGCACGCCGCCGAACGGATCGCGCGCGGAAACGGGCCCCGCGGCGCGCAGCCCCGCCGGCGCTCGAAAGACGACCGGGCCCGGGTGTGGCCGAACCGCTGCAGCGCGAGCTGCCGGGATGGTCGCAAGCAGCAGCACGGCGAGGAGCACGAGCGGAGGGGGGAACCGGGACATGCGAACTCCAGGGCAGCGAGGTCGGTAGCGCAGCCTTTCGCTTACGGTCGCACGGCGAAGGCCTCCTCTCAACGCCCCTCGAGCACGGCAAAGGCGCGTCCCAGACGGGTTACCGCTTCGCGGGCCTCGTCTTCGGAGCGGTCCCCGAACCCGAGTCGCAGCGCTGCGGGGCCACGGCGCGTCGGGTACCAAGGGCCTGCCGGCATCGTCAGGACGCCCTCGCGCGCGGCGGCATCGAAGGCCGCTTGCGTCGATATCCGCGACGGCAGCGGAAGCCAGAGCGTCGTTCCGGCGGCGGGCGGCACGATCGGCAGGCGGGGCAACGTCGTCTGCAAGGCCTCGACGAACGCGTCTCGCCGGGCGCGATAGAGCGAGCGCGCAGCGCGCAAGTGTTTTGGGTAGGCAGGCGAGTTGAGAAAACGCCAGAGCGCTCGTTGCGAGAGCGTCGAGGTAAACGAATCAGCCCGCATTTTCGCCGACTCGAGCGGCGCTTGCAAGCCGCCGCGCGCATAGACGTAGCCGACGCGCAGTGCCGGAAAGACGGACTTCGAGAGGCTTTCGATCAGCACGACGCGTCCGTCGGTATCGTGCGCGGCCAGCGGCGCCGGCGGCTGGCCTTCGTAGGTGAAGACCCAACCGGTCTGATCTTCGAGCACGACGACGTCGTAGCGGCGCGCGAGTTCGACGATCGCCTTCGCGCGCCGCTCCGGCAGCACGGCACCGGTGGGATTCTGCGCGAACGGGTTGACGTAGAACAGCCGCGGCCGGTATTCCGCAAACACGCGCTCGACATCGTCGACCCGGATGCCGCCGCTATCGGCCGCAATCTCAACGTAGGTCGCGCCGCGCGCATCGAAGACGCCGAGCGTGGGCGCGTACGACGGCGATTCCGCCGCAACGACCGAACGCGCCTCGAGCAACGTCGTCGCCACGATGTCCGCGCCTTGCTGCGCTCCGGAACACACGATGATGTCGTCCGGATTTGCGGGCACCCCGCGCGCGCGAAGCGCACCGGCGAGCGTCGCGCGCAAATCCGGATCGCCGCTGCCCGACGCGTATTGCATCGTTTCCGGTGGGTCGTCGGCGAGCGTGCGCTGCACGCACTTGCCGAATTCCGCAAGCGGAAACGTTTCGGGCGCCGGATGCCCCGTCGCGAGCGAAATCATGCCGGGCGCAAGCGCACGCTCCAGCATCTCGAGCACGCCCTCCATGCGAGCGCGCGAAACGCTGCCGAGATCGGGCTCCCAGCGCCGTGCGAACGGCTCGCTCGGCGCCGGCGCCGCCACGACGAAGGTGCCTTTACCGACGCGCGCCACCGCGCGACCGCGCGCGACCAGCGAATCGTAGGCCTGCGAAACGGTGACGAGCGCGACGCCGAGTTGGGCGGCGAGGTCGCGCATTCCCGGCAGCCGGTCGCCTTCAGCAAGCTCGCCTCGCTCGATCCGCGCCGCAAGTTCGTCCGCAAGTTGAACGTAGAGCGGCCGCTTGTCGCGCTGGTCGAGGATGAGCCCGGCGATCACCTCACGGCGTGTCGAGCCGGTAGCCGATACCGCGAACCGATGAAATCTGCAAGGTCGCGCCGACTTCACCGAGCTTTTTGCGCAACGCCGCTACGTGCACGTCGACGACGCGCGTCGGCACACCCGAGACGTCGTTCCAGACGCGTTCGAGGATCTGGGCGCGGGTTAGCAGACGGCCGTCGGCCTCGCCCAAGAACCACAGGAGCCGGAATTCGAGAGCCGTCAAACTGACCGATCTGCCGTTGCGTTCCAGCGTGTGCAGGTCGCGCACGAGCGCCGCATCGCCAAGCTGAAGGCGGCCATCGTTGTCGTGGGCTCGGGAACGTTCTCGCCGGCGCAGAAACGACCCGATCCGCGCCACCAGCTCGTTGCCTGAGAAGGGCTTGCTGATGAAATCATCGGCTCCGAGGCCGAGGCCTTTCAGCTTGACGTCCTCGGTCGAATGCCCACTAACCAGCAAAATGTAGG
>Ga0302324_100028372_pt1 | contig 10640 bp, 5 predicted proteins | sample Palsa_T0_1_FD_201949 | JGI IMG/M metagenome (GOLD analysis project Ga0302324, IMG submission 201949) | Peat permafrost microbial communities from Stordalen Mire near Abisko, Sweden - Palsa_T0_1 | ecosystem: Environmental > Terrestrial > Soil > Palsa > Peat permafrost | place: Sweden: Abisko...
TGCAAAATACCCAGAAGCTGAATCTCATGTAGCGAAAGCCGCTGTGGGGGGTACAGGGCTCTTCGATGGTCTGGGCGGACGACGCCGCATCCATCACATGTCTCGCGCAGTGCCTACTCCCCGTAATCTAGCGGGAGCGACCCCTGGTGTCAACAAATTCGGCTGGTTGGAGTACGCCAAGGTGCGACAGAAATGGTTACCGTCTCTGGGTACCTCCGTTTTCCTCGAGACGTCCCCGGTTTGGGGGACGTTGTGTACGTCCTCAAAAATTCACTGCCCCGCAGAAACCTTTTATTCTCCCTACCATAGACATCGGCAACGCCTCCGTGAGAGATTCATCAAACCGTCCGGCTGCGGGGTAGGCGGGCGTTCTGCCCATTTTGGGGACGCTTTACTTTTCAAACCTGCAGCGGACCATCCAGGGTGAAGGTTTTCTCATCTTCCGGGCCCGGTTCCTGAATAGCACCACCGTCATGTTCGCATCAAGGAGACTCTATGAGCTTTCTCTCAGGAATAGGCGATCTGCTCAAACAGTATTCGGCTAACAGCGCCACTCCAGGTACCACTCCAGTGGTAGAACAGCATTTCGACCAGGTTGCCCAGGCAGTACCCAGTTCTACGCTTGCCGGCGGCTTGGCCGAAGCATTTCGCTCCGGTCAAACCGCTTCGTTTCCACAGATGGCCGCCCAGCTATTCGCCAATGGGAATGGCCAACAACAGGCGAGCGTGCTGAACGGTCTGATGGCCACTCTTGGGCCGGCAGTGATTGCCAAATTCGCCGGCAGCGCTCCCAACTCGCCTCTGGCGGCGATATTGCAGTCCGGTTCCGTTACGCCGGCGCAGGCGGCGAGCGTCAACCCCGCTGAGGTTCAGGCTCTTACCGCTCACGCCCAGAATCAAGACCCGTCGATCATCGACCAGGTAAGCGCAATCTATGCCCAGCATCCAGTGCTTATCAAAAGCCTCGGCGCAGCTGCCTTGACCATTGCCATGAAGAAAATCGCCGACCAGCATGCCGCGTAAACATTTTCAATAGACTGTGTGTGAATAAAATCAACCGCTACTAAAAAGGAGAAAACGTTATGGCCGATCTCGATCAATTGAAGCAAAAATATTCGCCCGTGATCCAGACGATTGAGGGGTTTAGCGACTTAGGCGCGAAGGTGGACTCGGTAAGCCTGGACGGAGAAAAGCTATACCTGAAAGGTTCGGTGCCCTCAGAAGTGGTGGCGAATCGCGTGTGGGATGTCATTAAGCAGGTGGACGCGACATACTCCGACCTGCACCACGAAATCGCCACCACCGGCGGTCCGAATCAAAGCTACAGCGTGAAGAGCGGCGACAACCTCTCCAAGATAAGCAACCGCTTCTACGGTTCGCCCAACCACTATTCCAATATTGCCACCGCAAGCAATATTCCTGATCCCAATAAGATCCAGGTCGGCCAGCAAATCACGATACCCGTGATCACATAGACCGAGGCGGCGCACGCCTTTGCTTTCTCCAATGAGCGAAAAGAGCCCAGAACTCAGGTCCTGGGCTCTTTTTTGGCTTTCTTCGACAGACACACCTGCTGAGCTCGCAGATGAGACCCCGGACGGTAAGGTACACTTCCTTAGACCCTGAATGCCCTTCCCGAGACGGCCCAATGTTTAGAAAGTTTCTCGGCTTAGACAACTGGACAAAGTGGGTTGTGGTCTTCTTGTTCGGTGGTACGCTCGCGGCGATCTCCTATTGCATAGCATTGCGCAACACCCAGCTGAACGCGGTGTTCTCTCACCATCCTGGCGCGGGCAACGTTTCTGCAGCCGGCACTCTGCAACTCACAGCCACGTTGAATTCCACCGATACCTCCGACGACGGGTCCGCCTCAGCGCCTGCGAATTACCCTGCAGGTGGTCCGGCCGACGGAGCCACGGGGCCACCCCTGACCGGTTGCGGAGGTCCGACCATCAACCTGAACGCCGCGATGAGCCAGAGCACCCTGAAAGGCAGAATTTCGAGTGCTCCCAACTGTGCGTTGATCGTCTTTGCCGCCGGCACCTATAACATTCTCGCGCCCATCACCATACCTTGCGGGGTCACGATCACCGGCCCGGTGGCATCACCGGCAACTGCGATCCTGGCTGCCGCCTACACCGGCAACGTGATATTCGCCGTAAGCCAATGCTCGCGTCCCGTCACCATCGGTTATCTGCATTTCGAGAACACAGGCGGCATTTATGTGATTGCGCCGATGTCGGGTATCACCATCACCCACAATCAATTCACCAACCTTCCCGCCAACTTCCACCAGTGGACGGACATGGGGATCTATTTCGATGGAACCAGGGGAGGGACGATCAGCAACGCCGCCATCACCAACAACACCTTCGGTGATCCGTCGTCCTGTTCTGCGGTGATGTCGGTTGATCGCGATGAGGGCGGTGTCTGCAATGGGATCTTTTTCCAGGGCGACCTGGATGGCATCGCGATAGAGAACAACATCTTCACCCACCTGGAGGAAGGCTTTCACGTTATTTGCTTTGCGGGAGACAAATGCACCGGGAGCGGCTCACCGACCTGGAACAACTTCGTTGTGCGATGGAATGACTTCAATAACATTCACCGCATTGCGATGGAGATGCAGCCCCAGAATGCTTCCAACGTCATCGTCGCTTTCAACTCCTATGAGAACGCCTTCGCCCCATCGACCTTCACCATGGGAATCTCCGCGGCGTGCTGCGCCGGCATCAGCGGCGCCACTGTGCCCTTCGTCAACCACAATGTCCTGCTGGCGAACGTAAAAGAGGCGGGCAAGTACATCGCCTATGCCATCGAGTGGTGGGGCAACGGTGCGCAGGCGAATAATAATCTGATTCAAGGATATTGGGCCAACGGCATCGTTTGGGGTATGGGCGGTGGTCCGTGGGAAGTACGCAACTCAGTCATTCAAGGCCGGTACATGGCCGGTCCGTACGGCTGCTACATTTGCGACGAAAAACAGGGTGCAACCAACATCCCAACCCAGAGCGGAAACGTCACCAGCACAACCATCACACCAGTAACCAGTATCGCTCCCACCATCTCGCCCGCGGGAGGCGCGATCTCCGCCGCGACCACGGTAACCCTCGCCGACACCGGGTCGAATCATTCCATCTATTACACGACAGACGGCAGCATACCCACTACTTCTTCGACGCTATATACCGTTCCATTCGCAGTAAACGCGGGAATCACGGTGAAGGCCATCGGCATGTGGGGCCGGGGTGCAAACCCCAAGAGCTATCCGTCAGGCTACGGCTACGTGCCCAGCGCGGTCGTCAGCGCAAGCTATACCGCCGGCTCGGTGCCTGCGGCGAAAGTCAGCTCGGCCCGGGACCGCCCCGAATGAACAGCACCTCAAATGGAAGATGCGGTTAAGTTTAATTCACAGGATTTCACCGCAGCCTTTTGGAAGCCCGTCGTTGCAGCGATGAGGGGGATCGTAAGGCATTTAGAAAGGGGTATCACATCCCCATGAAACCCGCTTCACAAATTGCCTTGCCCTAGCAAACGAGAGACGGAGATAGGGCGCAGAGATGGTTCTCTCCATCGGGATCACTCGAATCCGGCTCAGCCACGGTGTAGCCAATCTGTGACAGAAAACGAAGGCAGTCCTGGCGCACGGTGGCGAATTCGGGCAGCCACTGGTGGGTTTCAATAGAGAGTGTCGGATGGCAGCGCATCAGCAACTTGCGCGCACCCTCTAAAATAAGCAACTCAGCGCCCTCGGCATCAATCTTGATGTAGTCGGGTTCAGGCAAATTACCACAGTCGACTTCATGATCCAGGGTGATGGTACGCACAGCTAAGGGGCCCCCAGGGCAGAGACGCCCGGAAACCGCCCTGATCGAGCAATCGAAACTAGAAATTCCGTCGAAGTTGGAGACGGCAGCCTCTACCACCGTGACATTTGTCAGATGATTCATGGCTAAATGTTTCTTGATGTTGGCGACGTTGTTGGGTGCGGGTTCAATAGCGAAGACGCGCCCTGTCGAACCTACCATCGAGGAAGCGCACAAGGTGTGGTAGCCGGCCTGTGCACCGATATCAAAGCAAATACTTCCCGCGTGAAGATGGCGCTTCATCAGCAGCGATTCCGCGGGATCATAAGTACCAATCCAGCAGCGATGAACGCTCGACCCTACGATCCAGCGTTTGCCCTGCAGCGGGCCGCCCACCACTGGAACGCTAAGACCGGGAGGGATTAAGTGGAGTGGCGTGCGCAGCAGGCGCTTGATGGGGCTGCTGTTAGGCATTGCAGAAAGACGGCCGATGACAGAACCGACGTGGAGTATCATGGGGCCTCATCCTCTTTCAGATTACCGGGATTAGTACCGGCCCGGGGGGGCGGGGCCTCTATCAAATTACGTCGGCAGGAAAACGGATCGCTAGTGCCCGAAGGAAAACTGCTCGACGGATAGACACGCAACTTGATCTTCGAGATAAGTTGTAGGCTGGAGCATACCGGGAACTAACTGAAGCAGTCAAGTGAAATTAGAAACGCCAGGCATGGGGAATATGAGCACATCGATTCGGCAACTGCTGGACTATGCAATAGCGAAGGGAGAGGGCGGTGTGTATCTGCGACTGTCACCTGAGCAGTATGCGAGGCTCAGGCGACCCTAGCCCGACAAGCCCGCAGTCAGGAGACTGGCTTCTAGGTATTTCTTTACCCAGGCAATTTGAACGATGATTTTTGGAAGGCCGGGATCGTTGTCCGAAAGAGACTGGCGTTTGGCCTGGAGTTCGCGTAAGACCTGCGGTGCATTCTCTGGTGAGGTTTAGTTCAGGGAACCCCTGCATGCGTGCAAACTTTTGAGGCGTCGAGAGGGGATTAGACTCATCCACCGTGAAGCGCACGAAGCCCCGTAGCCCAATCGGCAGAGATTTGGAGATCGGGTAGTATAGCGCTGCTCACACTGAGCGTGTTTCCATCTTTTTCGACCTTTCCATTGGAGGCCAGCTTCACGAGATCGGCCCAGATAAGAGGAATGTCCGTGCGCTTAGTTTAGAACTCGTCCCGGTGCCGCATAACACGATGCCTGCCAGGCTAGTTGCAGCAAACAGGTTGCGCCAGATACCGGATTCAATACCAGGAAGGATGTTCACAGCGAGCATTGTTCCCCGCAACAGCTCCCGCGCCCTGATCTCTCCACTCACCCATTCGTGTTCTCGAGCGGCAAACGGCCGGCATGGCCGTCTGTCTTCCGCCGCTTTGTTCTCCCGCCTGCCACGCCTGCCGCTCCCGCCTTGCTTGCCGTGGCACGCGCCCTGGGAGCGAAGCGTATGGGCCCGAACCAAGCTCTCCCGAAATCTTCACCCGCCCCGCCGCACACTGTAGGGAGCGTTCAGAAATCCCCGCCAATAGAGTCTCTGACCGCAGCAAGTCCATGACCGAGGCACGCTCTCGATAAAAGCGGTTAGCGAAGGTAGTCGCCTGGGTTCCCGTTGCCACAACCAAACTCCGCCATCAGCATGCAATCCAAGTCTGAGGGTCCTCTCATCCGAAAGTAACCAAAATTCCACACATCAGCCCCCAAAATACCCACCTGGCGAGCAAAAAATTCACTTCAAAGCCTTTGCAATCAGCGTTTTATAAAACTAATGTAATGGCCAATCGGTGTGATTGTCCCAAATCCGGTCATACGCGAAAGTAACAACCATAGGACAGCAAAATTCGCCGTCGGCACAACGTGTCACAAGGACGCGCTCGGCCGTTCGTGCCTTTGAAATGACCTTTATCCCCAGGCCGCGGTGCTTCGAAATTTCTACAAGACGAGGCTCCAAATGCGTATTCCCCCCGTGCCACAGGTGTGTTTCGGCCTCCTGTGCGTTTTGTTAATTTTGATTACTGGATGCAGTAACCCCTCGTCCCAGACCCTGGCCTCCCTGACCGTGACCGCAACGCCCTCCACCCTAAGCGTAGGTGGCTCGGCCGTGTTGAAGGCAGTGGCCCATCTGAGCGATGGTACGACGCAGGATGTAACGTCAGGTACGCAGTGGACGCTATCGAACCCTGCTCTGGCGACAATGACGAGCTCAGCCGTCACCGCCAAAGCGCCGGGCACCGTGACAGTGCAGGCGGCTTATGTAGAGGCAACACCGGCTGGCACATCGCCGTCGGCGACGAGCGCGTCACCGGAGAACCTGAGCGCGTCGACGCAGATCACCATCAGCACGACGCCCTCGACCAACACTCCTGCCATCAGCTGGAGTGCGCCCGCGGCGGTCTTCTATGGCACAGCATTGAGCAGCACACAGTTGAACGCGACGGCCAACGTGCCCGGAACCTTCACCTACACGCCGGCTGCCGGCACGGTCCTCAAAGCAGGAACTCAGACACTTTCCGTAGTCTTTACCCCGACCGACTCAAACACTTATTCTTCGGCAACAGCCACGGTGCAGCTCACCGTAAATCAGGCCTCCCCGGTGATCACCTGGGCTCCGCTTGCTGCTATCGCGACGGGGACAGCCCTCAGCGCAACCCAGCTGGACGCCACCGCCAACGTGCCCGGTACGTTCTCCTACAACCCTGCCGCGGGCTACGTTCCTCCCGCCGGCACTCTGCAACTGGCAGCCACTTTTACTCCAACCGACGGCACCGACTACGCGGTTTCCCCGGTGCACAACACCCTCGTCGTAGGTTCGACCGGTAGTCCGACTCCAACTCCCCCGACCAATCCACCCCTGACCGGGTGTGGAGGCCCGACCATTAACGTGAACAGCGGCATGAGCCCGAGCACGCTGAGCAGCACAATTGCGAGTGCTCCAAGCTGCGCAGTGATCGTCTTTGCCGCCGGCACTTACGGCCCGATCACGTCAACGATCACGATTCCCTGCGGCGTGTCGTTGACCGGTCCAACTGTTCCTTATTCGCAAACGCCGAACCAGACAGCGATCATCAACGGCTCTCCCAGCTTTACCAGCTGGGCGTTTCAAACCACGCCAGGGTGCTCGGCTTCGCAAACCATCGAGTACCTACAGTGGAACGGAGAACACGCTAACACTAGTACAACTGGTGGTGGGTTTATAGATATCGTCGCAGGAACCAGCAACCTTACGATCACAAACAACTACCTGCACGGCGCGGACACCATTGGGGCTGACAATGGGTCTGTAGGCCCTCAAAGTTCCCAGATATGGTTTAACGGTAGCGGGTCTACTGCTATTAGTAACGTTAACATCACGTGGAATCAATTAGGAGGAACTAGTTTCGGAGATTGTTCAGGAGCTTTTTCAGATAGCGGGGGTACTGAAATTAGCGGCGGTAGCTATTGTCATGGTATTGGGATAAATAGTGTGGTTAGCAAAATAAATATTACGAATAACAACCTTACGTATCTTGAAGAACAGATGAAAGTTTACTCGTCAAATTCGTCTTCTTGCACGAATATCAATATTAACCAGAATCATTTCAATCAAGGTTATCGTATCGCTCTTGAAACGCAGTGCTATACCGGGAACTCAGTGTCGATGAACGTTCAATATAACGACACGGTAAGTAAATACAGTACCAATCTTCAACAGGATAATTGGAGCATTGCTAACGGATGTTCCAACGCAATAACCGCAACCTGCATCACGCACAACGACTACAACGTTATTCTTGAAACAACCTCATGCTGCAACAGTGGTAATGAGATATGGGGCGGAAGCGCTACTAACCCCGCAGCGACGAATTACGCAACAAGCACGACGACCAATTACAACCTCTATCAAGGCTACCTGTACGACGGCATTACGTGGTCAGCTGCCGGCAACTTAATACTAAACAACAACACCTTTAACATTGTGAACAATGGCACCGACACCAACTGCCTAGACCATAGTGGCGGGTTCTGGAATTGGAACACCAACGGTGGCAGCGATGTTCCCTTATATACCCCGACATGCACGGGAAATACATTCTCGAACAACATTACGGGCACCTACGCCAGCGCTGCGCCCACCATTTCTCCGGCCAGCGGGACCCTCTCAGGCTCGCAGGTCGTCACCATCGCCAACACGGGAGCGAATCGCGACCTGAACACGACAGACTGGTGTACCACCGATGGATCAACACCAACCCCGGGCAGCGGGACGGCGGTTGGTTATTACAATGGCGGCTCGCTCACGGTCTCTTCCACGACCACGGTAAAATGCGTTGGCATGTGGGGTTCACTCAACCAGCCGTACTCCTATCCTTCCGGTTATGGCTATGTACCCAGCGCGGTCGTCACTGCCAGCTTTACCGCCGCCGGCTCCCCGGCGGTCAAGCAGCCAAGCGGGAACGCCCGCTCTGCCGTGAGCGGGACGGATACTGTCGCAGCTACAGAAGCAGCGGGCAGAGCCGCCGCCGCCGGAGCAGAGTTGGCTTCCATAGCCGTTGTTCCTGCGCAAGCCACCGTCGCCATTGGCAGCAACACCCAGTTGAAGGCCATCGCGACCTTCAGCGATGGTTCGACCAAAGACGTCACCACAGACTTTGCGTGGGCTTCGTCGGACACACGGACCATCACCGCAAGTTCTTCCGGGTTGCTTTCAGGACTGGCCTCCGGGAAGGCAACCATCACTGGTAGCTACCAGGGACGCCAAGCCTCGGTGCCGGCAGTGAGCAGCATCGGCGAGGTGAACTGGAGCGGTCCGATCGTCATCACAGAGGCCGGCACCTACTCTGGAAACTGGCAGAGCACCGATAGCAAAACGCCCGCGGTCACGGTGGCCACCACCGCTCCCGTGGTCATCGAGAACGCCCACATCCGCAGTGTCGCGGGTTTGATCAAGACCGGCGTTGCAGGAGCTGACTTGACTGTCCGCAACAGTGTCGCTTTGGCGCTGAACCCGGCAGTAAAGGGCCAGGCAAACGGCGTCTTCCTCGACGCCTCCTCCCCGGCCCGGCTCGATGTAGAAAACAACTACGTTGAGAATGCCGGCGGTGGAGTACTGGTGCACGGCTATTCCGGCAATCGCGATGGACAACAGACCATCGTGATCCGGGCCAACCGCGCGCGCAACCTGAATGGCCTGCTTAGCGATGGCAACGGAGGCTACCAGCCTGGAGTAGGCTCTAACTCCAGCGTCTCCAGCTTTATCGAACTGGATAAAGTGCAAGCTGTGCCGGGCGTTGACCTGGGCTGGAATGAAGTGATCAACTATCCCGGCCGTAGCCTGGTTGCCGATAACATCGCCATCAAGAGCTCGAGTGGAACCCCCAACCAACCACTCGAAATTCACGACACCTACATTCAGGGTGCCTATCCCTACACCGCTGCCCAGGCTGATTATCAGGGTGGCGGCATCAGGACCGTAGGCAGCCCCGACGACAGCGCGCAGCAAGCACCTGCCTTTAACAACATCCACGACAACCAGGTGGTCGGCACCGTGAACTATGGCATCGAGTTCACCGCCGGGCACGACAACATCGCCGCCAACAATCGTGTCATCTCCAGCGGATTGCTGGCCGATGGAACCAGAATCGCAGCCCAACATGTCGGCATGGCGAACGGTGTTGTCAACGGCGCCAGCTCCAGCATGTACAACAACACCATGCACGACAACCTCATCGGCTGGGCTTGCTGGAACTCCTCTTGCTCGCAGTCGGGCTATCGCAAGGACCAATCCTTCCCTGCCTCGCCCGGCGACTACTCCACCAACTCCGTCCTGGCCCCTAAACCCATTTCCCCTGAGACGGAAAACAATGAATACCAAATCTGGCTGAACAAGACGGCCTCTGCCGGCATTGTGGTAGGACCGTCGCTCTAGCCAACGCAACTTGCACTCATGCGCGGCTCTTCCTCTCAGGAAGAGCCGCTTTTTTTCCCGTGGCTTGTGAAGTAAGGAGAGATAGCACAGAGCAGTAGAGCAAGAGAACTTCGCTTGCCCGCCATTCGTCCGAGTGCGCGCTGAGATTGATTACTTGTGCGGAGTATGCGGCAATAAGCGACGCCTGGTATTGAAAAAGTCGTCAGGTGAGGCAGCTTACCACGCCAGGGTGGCGACAGCATCGCGAGGTAGAGAAAAGCACAGCTGTTGGCCGCCGCACACGATGCGCAGATCTTTCGCTTCTCCCGGATTGGTCATAGTCAGGGCGAAACTGCCGTCGGGGTTTTCCACCGCCAAATGGCGGAGACCGGCCACATTGGTCTCGCTCGCGATGCGCCTGCCGTCCCGCTTGAAGTGCGGCGAGAAGTGCCGTAGTGCGTGGTACTGACCACTGCGCACGATGCTGCCATCATCCTTGAGGGTTACCAGCCCGGCACAATTGTACGGTCCGATATTCGGCTTGCCCCTGGGGTCAAGCATCAGGTTCCAGGTAATGACCGAGCGACACCAGTTCTCCAACACATCAGTAAAGATCCCGCTCCACTTGGCCCAGCCGGTGGAGTAATCCGGATCGTCCAGAAAGGGTCCGCCCTCGGTCCAGTAGAACGGCAAGCCATTGCGATGCAGTAGGCTCATTTGATCAGGCGTTCCTCTGTAGCCGTGCCAAGCTACCCCGTCCACGTACTCGGCCAACCGCTCATCCTGCAACTGCGTGGCCACCCGTTGGTAATAGGTGTAGTCATGATCCAGCAGCCATATCTGCGTATCCTTGTGCTGCGCATGCAACAGCGGACCTAAGTGGTCACGAACGAATG
>Ga0302324_100028375_pt1 | contig 10639 bp, 9 predicted proteins | sample Palsa_T0_1_FD_201949 | JGI IMG/M metagenome (GOLD analysis project Ga0302324, IMG submission 201949) | Peat permafrost microbial communities from Stordalen Mire near Abisko, Sweden - Palsa_T0_1 | ecosystem: Environmental > Terrestrial > Soil > Palsa > Peat permafrost | place: Sweden: Abisko...
CCCAGAATGCCGTGCGTGGCGAATTTAGCCTCCAGGATAAACAGCGTGAACGCCAGCAGCAGCAGCGCCGCGCCCAGCCAGTTGATGGGCAGCACGGAAAGAGCGGACAGGCCTAGCAGCACCATGATCGCTCCCAGAATGCCGGGGACGATCAGGCCGGGCGAAGTGAATTCCACATAAATGCCCAGCGCGCCGAGCACCAGCAGGATCAGGGCGATGTTGGGATCGCTGACGGCCGCGAGAATCTTTTGGCGCCAGTTTCTTTCGTAGACCTCTATGGCCGCGCCGCGCGTGTGCAGCACCACCCGCGTGCCATCGAACCGTACGATCTCGCGCCCATCCAGTTTATCGAGCAGATCGCGCTCGTCGCGCGCCACCACTTCGATCAAGCGATTATCGAGCGCTTCTTTATCGGTGAAGGACTGACTCTCGCGCACGGCCTTTTCCGCGAGCGCGCTGTTGCGCCCGCGCTTGGCGGTGATGCTGCGCAAGGATGCCGCGGCATCGTTTTCCACCTTTTGCTTCATGACCGGATCCATCTCGCCGCCCATCATCACCGGATGCGCCGCGCCGGTATTGGTGCCCGTGGCCATGGCCGCCACGTCGGCCGATTCCAGAATGAAGAAGCCCGCCGACGCCGCGCGCGCACCGCTGGGCGTTACAAAGGCCACCACCGGCACGGGTGAAGCAATGATCTTCTCAATCGACTCGCGCATGGCGTCCATCAGGCCGCCCGGCGTGTTCAAGCGCACCAGCAGCAGCGCGGCGTCTTCGCGCTTAGCCTGTTCGATGGCGCGCGAGAGAATCTCAACCGTCACGGGATGGATCACGCCATCCACGTCCACTGCCAGTACGCGCGGCGGCGCGGCGCTCAAGGTCGCCGCTGTCAGCGCCAGCAGAAGCGGACTTGCCAATGTCAATCGCACGCTAACATTAATATACCTCCACACAGACACTTTGTCCGAAACCGCACGGCTGCTTCGCGATTGGTGATGGAATTGATAAAAACTTTTTTCGGCGGCGGCGGTAAAGTCTGGTAAAATCGATGTATAGATTTTCTGAAAATTAGGGAGAGAAATACCTTCTATGGCAACTAAACGAAGTGTAGGTTCCGAGCCTTCGGTGTCTTCCGGCGCAGCTCCAGCGCGCGCCAAGAGTACAGCGGCGCGCAAGCATAGGAATGCCCCTCCGGCAGAGACACCCGAGAGTGCCATGGCGCCTTCGTCGAGTCCGGCAGTACTTGCGGACACCGATCCCACGTTTGATGCAATTGCCCAACTGGCTTACTCCTATTGGGAAGCGCGCGGCTATCAAGGCGGCTCTTCCGAAGAGGACTGGCTGCGCGCCGAATACGAGTTACGCGCCGGCCTGACCGCCTCAATCGCTAACTAAGTCCGGCGGACACACATAAGTCAAGTTACTTATATTTTCGCAGAACAGCCAGTAGCCGGCCTTGTATTTGCACATCCGCGGCCGGCACCACGATCGGTTGCAGGGCGGTGTTGGCCGGCTGCAGCCGGACTTTGCCGCCGGGCTCGCGATAAAACCGCTTGAGCGTTGTCTCGGTTCCCTCAACCAGGGCTACCACGATTTCGCCGTCGCGCACTTCGGTGGCGCGCTCGAGCAGGACCATGTCTCCATCGCAGATGTGATCGCCGATCATGGACTCGCCGCGCACTTCCAGTGCGAAGGTGTCGGGATGTCCGACGAAATCGGCGAAGCTGAGAGTGGCGCGCTGCTCGACCGATTCCACCGGCCGTCCGGCGGCGATGCGCCCCAGCAGCGGAATCTCCAAGGCTGTGGCTTCCCGATGGCGCCGGTTCTCTTGCACGTATTTGGGTCCCAGTTCCAGCGAGCGGCTCTGGTTGAAGCCGCGCTTCAGGTAGTTCTTGGCGGTCAGGGCGGCAATATGCTTGTGTACGGTGGCCAGGGATGCCAGGTTCAGGCCTTGCGCCAGTTCTTCGTAACTGGGGCTATAGCCGTTTTCTTCGACGAACTTCGCGACCAGATCGACCACTTGCTTTTGGCGCCGGGTTAAAGCCATCGGGAGACGCTCCTCTCTGTTATATTGTGGGCGAAGAAAAAGGGAAATGCAAGAGGCCCGGAGGAAAATCACGCTTAATCGTGGGGCAGCGCCTCGCGCTGCGGCGGCGTCCCACGCCGCCAGGCGGACCGAGGGTCCGCCGCAGCGCACGGCGCTGCCCCACTCTTAAAGCGCGTTGCGGCGCGCGATGTTGCCCAGGTAGGCCGCGCTGGGTTTGACCGTTCTCTTTTGTGTCTCGAGATCCACGGCAATCAGCCCGAACTTCGGTTTGAAACCGGAATTCCATTCGAAGTTATCGATCAGCGACCAGTGGATGTAGCCGCGCACATCGACATGATCGTCGAGGCAGCGCTGGACACCGGCCAGCGCGCGTTGAATGTACTGAATGCGGCGCTCGTCATTGTCCGTGGCGATGCCGTTTTCAGTGACCATGATGGGCACGCCCGTCTTTTGCGCGGCGTAGCGGATGGTGTGCTCCAACGCCTCGGGATAGAACTCCCACCCGGTCTGAGTTAGTTCGGCGTCCTTGGGCGGCGGCAGATTTTTCTCGCCGACAATCGCCCGCGTGTAAGTCTGCACGCCGAAGAAATCGTCCTTGCGGGCGGCTTCCAGAAACGGCCCATAGACCTCCGCGCGCTTCTCTTCGACGCGCGAACCCGATGGCCCCGGCTGGTCGTCGGTCATGGCCAGGCTGACACCCACCGGAAGCCCAGCGCGCACGGATTTGATCCCCTCCTTGCCCAGCGTGTGCGCACGGAGCAGGTTGGGGAGCGTAAGGCGTCCATCGGCGAAAACAAAGCTGGAAAAATCGGGCGCGCCCAGTTGTTTGCGGATCATGGGCAGCGCCGAGCCGATCATTTGGCCGAGGGTCTGGCCGTTGGGCAGGCTCATCCAATTGAGCAGGGCGGCGATGTCGGGCTCGTTGATCGTAGTGGCGTATCCCATCATGTCGCCGAGGCTGCGCGTCGCGCGCTCGCAGAATTTGGCGAACCGGTCCGGCGAATCCGCCTTCTCCCAGCCGCCTTTCATGGCGAACCAGCGTGGCACGGTGAAGTGGGAATACGTGACCATGGGCGTGACGCCGGCTTCGTGGCAAGCCGCCAGGACGCGGCGGTAGTGCTCCAGCTCCGCGCGGGAGAAAAAGCCTTGTTCCGGTTCGATGCGCGACCATTCAAGCGAGAAACGGTAGGTGTTGAAACCCAGTTCGGCGAGCAGGCGAATGTCGTGCGGGTAAAGATGGTAGTGGTCGCAAGCATCGCCAGACGGCTCCGAAAAGGAGCTTTGGGGGAGATGTTCCAGCAGCCAGCAATCGCTGTTCAGGTTGTTGCCTTCCACCTGGTGGCCCGCGGTGGCCGCGCCCCAGAGGAAGCCCTTGGGAAACGGTTTGGAAGCAGCCGGAAGCAGGCTGGGGAGGGCGGCGGCGGTTGCGGCGGAAGAAAGCAGAGCGCGGCGTGTAATCATGGAATTGATCATATTACGCGGCGACGTGGCGCAGGCAGTCGTGCCCGGACGACGCTGCAATTTAGCGTACAATGTAAGTGCAATGAACCCTCAGTTGCAATTATGGATGCCGGCCATCGTCGCGCTGTTTGGCAGCCTGATGGTGGTGGTCTTCACGGCCTGGTTGAACACCCGGGTTCTGGGGGCAGTACACTCGGAGATTCATGCATTACGCGCGGAAATGAAGCAAGGTTTTGCGGAGCTCCGTATGGAATTTCATACAGAAATCTCCGGTTTATCCCACCGCGTCGAGCGCCTCGAAGAGCAGCGCGGGCTGGTCCGCCCGTAGCCCTTCGCCTATTTCCCCAACATCGCAGCCCGCGTTTCCCGCAACGTATTCGCCAGCGATTCCCGCGGCAGCGTCTTGATAATCGGTTCGATCAGCCAGCCCAGGCCCGCCGGTATGCTGCGCGTCAGCGAGATGGCCTCGCACTCCACGAACACGCCGCCGCCGCGCTCCTCAAATCGCCAGTACGAATACAACCGCCAGAGGAAACCATGATCGTTTCCGGGCGGCAGCGCGCGCTCGTCCGGCTGGCCGGCATTCTCCACTTCCGCGATGCGTGTGCTGTAGGCCCGGCTACGGCAGCGCGCGCCATCCAGCGGAAAATAGCGCACGTCGTAATCCGTGTCCAGAATCACGGTAATAACTTTCTTTTTCATCAGCCTCAGATAGACCTTAAAGTCGTTTCCGTTGCGGCTGACCAGGCGGGATGCCAGCACTTCCGGCTTGTAATTGTCCCGATTGTGGTCGTAATCCTGCACCACGGCGAGCGTCTTCACTAGAGTGACACCCGGAATATACACGGCGCCGATCCAATCGTGGATCAGCCCGCCGGGTACGGAAATGGCGTCCCGATCGGCGCGGCTCTCGATCGCCACCTGCCCCGCGCGCACCTGCGACAGCCGCCCCGGCTGTTCGTCGGTCCACAGGAAGTCGCCGCCGGCGCCGGAGCCCAGGCGCGCCTCCGTTTCCCGGATGTAGCGCTCGAACGCTTGCACGGTTTCCGCCTTCAACTCCACCGCCCACGCCCCGTGTACTGAGAGACCGCACATAACGACGAAGGCGGCGAGGCGCATCACGTGTCACCCTGGCCGCGCATGTAGATAGTGCGGGTAGGAAAAGGCATTTCGATGCGCTCCTGGCGCAGGCGCTTCAAGATACGTTTGCGCAGTTCGTGGCGCACCGGGAACTGATCGGCGAATTCCTGGACGCTATAGCCTAAAGTGAAGCCCAGCGACCAATCGCCGAAGCCGGGATCGAAGGTCACGCTGGGCGCCGGATCGGCCAGCATGCCGGGAATCTCGCGCATGGCCTTCTGGGCTTCTTCGAGCAGCACCCGCTCCACTTGATCCGCATCGCTGTCGCACGCTACGCCAATCTGAATCGAAACACTCACGCGCTTCTCCGGCAAATAGAAGTTGGTGACGATGGCTTGCCCCAGCTTGTTATTGGGAACAATGATCATGTTATTGGTTAGCGCCCGGATGGTGGTGCTGCGCCAGCCGATATCGGTGACGTAACCTTCCTCGCCCGTGTTCAGGCGAATGTAATCGCCCAGCCTGACCTGGCGGGCCACCGCCACATAAAAACCCGCGAACAGGTTCGACAGAGTATCCTGCAGCGCCAAGGCTACTGCCAAGCCGCCCACCCCCAATGCCGTCAGAATCGGCGTGATGGAGATACCCAGCAGGTTCAGCAGCACCAGCAATCCCAGGATCACCACCGCCACTTGCACCAGCGTTTGCGATAGCGTGGTCACGGGCAGCGCTCCGGGAACGCCGCCGCCGTGGTAACGGATGGCGTTGCCGGCCAGCCGCGCGCCGATGCTGGTGAGCGACAGGATCCACAATGCCAGCAGGACGCGGCCGATCCATAGGGTAGCCGGGTGCGGCAGATCCGACGACCGCATGGCCAGGTGCGCGGCCAGGATCAACACCCAGATCATGAACGGGCGGGTTAGCGTGCCGATGACGACTTCCGCCGCCGGACCTTTGGTACGCGCCGCCCAGCCGCGCAACAGGCGCAGCATCACGCGCTTGGCGGCGTAGCCCAGCGCCAGGGTTATGGCCAGCACGCACAGGGGCACGATCAGTTGCTCCCAGTGTTGCGCCGCAAAATGTCGAGCCGCCGTTGCGCTCATCGAGACCTCCATGATACGTGTTGCGCGCTTCCGTCTGCACGGCCCAAGGTCCCGTAGCGTCAATCGTTTGTGCGCACTTTTCCCATCCTGCTGGTTTTGTCGATGGCCGCCGGCGCGTGGGCCTCGGAGGCCTCCAAGCTTTATAGCCAGGGACGCAAGGCCGAGAAGGCCGGCCGGGTGGCGCAAGCCTACCTGCTGTATACGGAAGCGGCTGCGCTCGAACCGGGCAATCACCTATACTGGTCCCGCAGCCTGGCCTTGCAGACACGCGCCGCTCTGGAATCCAAGGTGACGCCGCAGATTGCCGCGGCGGCCGGGGCGGTCCCGCCCTTGCCGGACCCGGACGCGGACATGCCGGAGCTGGTGGCCGCCACGCCCCAGGATCTGGCCGAGGCGCGCAAACCTCTGCCCCCCACCAAGCTCAATGCCGAACCGGGCTTGAAAGACTTCAGCCTGCGCGCCAATGCCAAGACGCTGTTCCAGACGGTGTCGCACGCCTACGGGCTGGACTGCGTTTTCGACGGCGATTACAAAGCCACCGACACCATCCATTTTCAGATGGACCAGGCCGATTACCGCACGGCTTTGCATGCGCTGGAGGCGGTGACTGGCTCCTTCATCGTGCCGATCTCGGACCGGTTGTTCCTGGTGGTTAAGGACACTCCCCAGAAGCGGAAGGATGAAGAGCCATTCGCCGCGATTATCGTTCCCGTGCCGGACGTCACTACCCCGCAGGACCTGACGGCCATGATTACCGCCGTGCAGCAATCCTGCGGCATCCAGAAAGTCGCCTGGGACAGCCAAAAGAATGTCGTGGTAATGCGGGATTCCGTTGCGAAAGTGTTGGCGGCGCGCCAGCTTTTCACGGACCTGCTTTATCCCCGGGCGCAGGTGTTGTTCGAAATGGAATTTGTAGAGATCAGCAAGAGCGATACCGTGAACTACGGGTTGCCGCTACCCGGTTCGTTTCCGCTGGCCTCCTTCAGCACCTTTATGAACAACGTGCCGCAACTGGCCCAGAACATTTCCGGGATGTTGCGCTTCGGCGCGGGGGCGACTCTCATCGGCATAGGCATCGCCAACTTGCAGTTGGTGGCCAACATGACGCGGTCCGACGCTACGAATCTGTTGCACGTGAGCGCGCGTTCCGTCGACGGCCAGCCGGCCAGCATTCACGTGGGCCAAAAATATCCGATCGAGACCTCCGGGTATTTCGGCCCGGCAAGTTTCAGCGGGCCAGGCGCCTACCAGCCGCCGCCTTCCTTCAACTTCGAGGATTTGGGCTTGTCGCTGAAAGCCACGCCGCACGTGCACGGCGCCGAGGATGTGACGGTCTCCATCGAGGCCGAATTCAAGGTGCTGGCGGGCCAGGCGCTCAACGGCATTCCCGTGATTTCCAACCGGTCGCTGAAATCGGATGTGACGCTGAAGATGGGGGAGTGGGCGGTGGTTGCCGGACTGATCGACGACGAGGATGCCCGCAGCATCGCAGGCATCGCGGGGGTCGCCGGCATCCCGCTGATCGGACCGCTCACCAGCAACACCACCCGCACCACCAGTAAGGATCAGGTGCTGATTATGTTGCGGCCTACGCTGCTCACCTCGCCACCCGACGAGTCGTTGACGCACCTTGTCCGCATCGGCACCGAAACCCGGCCGCTGACTCCGCTGTAAAGGCCGCCCCGGGTTGGTCGACGTTGCAGCCTCATGGCACCCTGAAGGGCACGTTACTCGCGAGCGTACCGCTGGGTGTCACCACCTGGACCGTGCCTGTGGTCGCGCCGGCGGGCACCGTTGCGGCGATTAACGAACTCGAAACCACATCGAAGTCGGCTGCCGTGCCGTTGAAAGTTACGCTAGTGGCGCCGGTCAAATCGGTTCCCAGAATCTTGACCACCGCTCCCACATTTCCCGAAGCAGTTTGTGTTTCCACAAAAGGACGCAAGCCTACGGAGACACTGAAAACGGTACCTCCGCCATAGGCGCCATCGGCCAGCGTGGTCCCATAAAAAGTTCCGTTGGTGTCCTGAATCAGACCGCCGAAAGGCACCGCGCCATCCGCGCACCCGCTTTCCGCGCAGAAACTGTACAACGTCGTCAGCGTGCCCTGGGGTGTGATCTGGAAAACCGTTCCATAGCTCGCGTATGCGCCGCCGCCGCTGGTTGTCCCGTACAGATTTCCGTCGGTGCCCTGTACCAGGCCCGCAAAGGGGAAGTTGCCGTCGGCGCACTCAGCCAGAGCGCAGAATATGTGCAGGGTCGTCAGCGTGCCGCTCGGGGTGAGCTGGTAGACTGTACCGGCGAGGTTGGCGCTGCCCCCTGCGTTGGTTGTCCCGTACAGGTTTCCATCGAGGCCCTGGATCGGACCCGCCCAGGGTTGATAGCCGTCTTCACAACCGTATGGATAGCTTTCGTTGGCGCAGAAGCTGTAGAACGATGTCAGCGCTCCGCTCGGAGTGATCTGGAAGACAGTGCCCTTACCCTTGCTGGCGCCACCTGCCTGTGTTGTCCCGTACAGATCTCCATTGGTGCCCTGCACCAGCACCCCCGAGGGGTCGAAGCCGTCCGCGCACTTGCTTTGGGAGCAAAAGTTGTACACCGTTGTGAGGGTGCCCCCGGGAGTTGTTCTAAAGATCGTGCCCTCGCCGTGGGCGCCGCCAAAGGATGTTGTCCCGTACAGATAGCCGTTGCTGGCCTGAACCAGCCCGCCATAAGGGGAGTCGCCGTCCGCGCATCCGCTTTGGGAACAGAAACTATGCAGAGTAGACAGCGAGCCAGCCAGGGTGATCCGGAAGACCGTGCCGAAGCCCTTGGCGCCCCCGCTGCCAGCCGTTCCATAGAGGTCCCCATTCGTCGCCTGGACCAGCCCCGCGTCCGGACTTTCGCCATCCACGCACCCGGCTAGCGAACAGAAGCTGTATAGCGTTGTCAGCGTGCCGCTTGGGCTGATTCTGAAAACCGCCCCGTCGCCGTTGGCGCCGCCCGACCGCGTGGTCCCATGCAGGTTCCCATCGGTGGCCTGCACCAGCGAAGCCCCGGGGGATTGGCCGTCGGCGCACCCGGTTTCGGCGCAGAAGCTGTACAGCGTAGTGAAGGTCTGTGCAGGCAGCGCAATCGCCGTCGTTGTGCACAGCGCCAAAACGGCGCACACCCTGCTACGGAATAGAGCCATGAAACCTCCTGCCCGAGATTCTAGCGCTTCTGTGTTACGCCGGGCTTACCACGGCCGGATGCCTCAGTGCAGAACAACACGTCCTGGACGCCCGTAGCGGCCAGGGTTCGCGGTCTCGATGGCTTACTGGATTCTCAGGCGCGAATGGGGCTCCGCTTGCTCCCAGAGCGCCGGCCCATGGCTTGCCGGGTGTGCTTCTTCCGTCGCGCAGGATGCGGTATAGGGTCGCCCGGCTGATGCCCAAAATCTGAGCCGCGTGGAGTTTGTTCCCCCCCACCCGCTCCAGCACGTGCTGTGTGTATCGCTGTTCCAAATCGGCCAGGGGCATCAATTCGGGGTCGTCGGCCGCGCCGCCGCGAGTGCCGTTGCGCATATACTCCGGCAAATCGCGCACGTCGATGAACTCCGCTTCCGCCATCATGCAGGCATGCCCCAGCACATTCTCCAATTCGCGCACGTTTCCCCGCCAGCCGTGACCCGCCAGCACCGTCTGCGCCCGCCGCGAAAGGCCGTCGATGCGCTTGCCGTACCTGCGTGCGAATTTTTCCACGAAGTAGCGCTGCAGCAGCGGTAGATCCTCCTTGCGCTCCATCAGCGGGGGCAGTTCCAGTTCCACCATGGAAAGCCGGTAATAAAGGTCCTCGCGGAATAGGTTCTCGGCCACCAGTGCGCGCATGTCGCGATTGGTCGCCGCAATCAGGCGCACATCCACCTTGCGCGCTTCCGGCGAGCCGACCCGCTGGATTTCCTGATTCTGCACCACGCGCAGCAGTTTGCTCTGGGTGGCCATGGGCATATCGGCAATTTCGTCCAGAAACACCGTACCGCCCTGCGCATATTCGAACAGCCCCAAGCGGTCTTGCGTGGCGCCCGTAAAGGCCCCTTTCACATGGCCGTACAGCTCGCTCTCAAACAGCGTCTCCACGATTGCCGAACAGTTGCAGACCGCGAAGCGCCGGTTGGCGACCGGGCTCAGCGCGTGCAGCGCCTGCGCCACCAGCTCTTTTCCGGTGCCGGTCGCGCCGCTGATCAAGGCAATCCGGTAATGCGGCGCCACCCGCCGGATGCGGGCGAACGTCTCCAGCATGCGCGGGCTGTGGCCCACCATACCCTGGAATTGGCAGGTATCGAGCAGCCGCTGCTCAAGCGCTAGAGTTTCGCGCCGTTGGCGCGCCTCGTCCAGCAACTCCGTCACCTTCTGCCGCAACGCCTCCGCCGAGAGCGGCTTGTCCAGGCAGCCGCAAGCGCCACGCTGAATGTCCTCAACGGCGGATTCCGCGGTGTAATGGTCCGCGAGCAGCAGTACTTGGGCGCCCGGATCCCATTCCGCGATGCGTTCCAACAGGCTTGTCCCATCCGCCACCGCGGTTTCCACCAGGATCGCGTCCGCGTGCGCGCGATGGATCACGTTCCAACCTTCCTCCGCATCGCCGGCGGCCAGCACCTGGATATCCTGGGCCGTCAGCGTGGTCCGGACGGTCTCCAAGGTCTCGGCGTCCCGCACAATGGCAATAACGGATGGTTTCGGCTGCACGTCATCTTATCGGCGCGCGCCGCCCAATTCTTTAACGAGAGCGGGGTGGAGGGCGGGCAATATTGCCCGCAGCCGCCTGTCAGGCGGCTTCTGGAGTTTGGCCATTTCGTGCGACTACTGGATCACTGACGTGGCGCAGGCACTCTTGCGTGTGCCCCAAAGGGGCAGATCTACCAGTGGGGGAAGGACCCACTCGAACAGTTGATGGTTAGATTCGATAGCTATCGAGCGGTGAGCCTGGGTAA
>Ga0302324_100028376_pt1 | contig 10639 bp, 9 predicted proteins | sample Palsa_T0_1_FD_201949 | JGI IMG/M metagenome (GOLD analysis project Ga0302324, IMG submission 201949) | Peat permafrost microbial communities from Stordalen Mire near Abisko, Sweden - Palsa_T0_1 | ecosystem: Environmental > Terrestrial > Soil > Palsa > Peat permafrost | place: Sweden: Abisko...
GGCTGGCAAGGCCAGCCGGCGGCGGCCGCATCTGCAGACGGGGTTGACTCTCACGTTGCGTGAGGGAGGCATGCTCGTGTCATGTTCAGCATCGGAGATTTCGCCCGGCTCGGCGCGGTCTCCGTCCGCGCCCTGCGGCACTACGACGAGATGGGCTTGCTGCTGCCGGCTGAGGTCGACCCGGTCACCGGCTACCGCTCGTACTCGGGCCAGCAGCTACGGCAGCTCAACCGCATCGTCGCGCTCAAGGATCTGGGCCTGACCCTCGGGCAGATCAGGCAGCTCCTCGGCGGCATCACGGTGGATGAGCTGCGCGGGATGCTGCTGCTGCGTCAGGCGCAGCTGGAACGCGAGCTCCAGCAGCAACGCCACTATCTGCTCGGAGTCGAGGCACGGCTCCGCCACATCGCTCAGGAGGACGACATGCCAGCAGACGACATCGTGGTCAAGCAGGTTCCGCCGCTCGCCGTGGTCGTGATCGCCGACACCGCATCAGGGTGGGGCGTGCAGAACATCGTGCCGGCGGTGAACCGCGCCAGGGTGAGGTTCGATGAGCTCGGCATCAGTGGCCTGGTCACGGTGACCGGCCCGTTCATGCTCTTCTACGAGGAGACAGACGGCCATGAGATCACCGTGAACGTGGCCCTGCCCGTCGCCGAACAGTCGGCTGAGCTGCCGGCGCCAGCCCGGTACCGGGTGCTGCCGGCGATCGAGGCGGCAGCAGCAGTCCGCAGCGGTCTGGCCGCCAGCATCTATCCGATGATCTACCAGGATCTGGCCGACTGGGTCGAGGCTCACGGCTATCAGCCGCAGGGGCCAGGACGCGATATCTGGATCCATGAGGTGGATGACATCTCCGAGGCCGATCAGCAGATCTTCGAGGCCCAGCTGCCCTTTGCCCGCTCAGCAGCCAGCGACTGAAGCGGGCCTCTCTCGCCAGGGGCGCTGTCACCGGAGTGTGTCGTCGGCCGCGAACGGTGACATCAGGAGCGTCAGCGCCTGCTCCTGGCTGAGCGCCCGCCCGGTGGTGATCTCGGAGTTCCACTCTTCCGATGCAACGGTGGCGCGGGCAGGGGCCAGGAACCGCTCAAGCAGGGCTGCATCCTCTTCGGTATCCGGCATGCCAGCCTCCTGCCGGACAGTCTCTGCCGCGCCGGCGAGGCGGGCTGCCCGCGAGCAGGCGCCGAGCTCCGCGGCGATCGCGGCCGATACCTCTAGCACGTCAATCAGCCACTGGATGTCGCCCGAGCTGGCAACATAACTCACTATCCCGGCCTGCAGATCGCGGGCCTCCACTGCGCGACCCGCGAGCAGGCTGTTCACCGCCAGCGACTGCTGGACCACGGCCGCGCCCTTCACGTCTCCGAGTTTCCGGTTGAGCGCCAGCGACTCGTGCAGTACTTCCGTGGCTCGGTTGAAGTTGCCCGCGATACTTTCCAGCTGCCCCAGGTTCGTGAGTGCGTCCGTGAGCCGGAACTCGTTCCGGATCTTGCGGGCGATGGCGACGCTCTCCGCCAGCACCCGCCGCGCCTTGTCCAGGTCGTCCAGCCGGCGGTAAGTGCCGCCGATCCAGCTGAGCTCTTGGGCCTGGTGGTCGCGGTCGCCAAGATCGCGCCAGATAGCCAGGCTGCGCTCGAAGAGCAACAGAGCCATCTCCAGCTCGCCCAGCTGTGTCAGCAGCATCGCCAGAAGATGCGAGATGTTAGCTAAAGGTGCTCCGGCTTCCACGGCGGCCAGGTCGATAGCACGCTGCAGCCAGCGCCGTCCCTCGGTGGCGTGACCGTGCTGGTACCAGAACGCGCCAAGCGCCTGGGCCAGTCGCATCCCGGTAGCTGCCCGCTCGGTGTCATCGACGAGGCCCTCAGCGGGCGGTTCCAGCGACCAGGCAAGGGCGGCGCGCAGGTTGTCATGCTCCGCCTCAAGTCGGTCCAGGGCTGAAAGATGGGCCTGGCCCAGGCCGCGCAGGCGCTCGTCTGCTCGTTCGGCGACGCCCGCGTAGTAGTGGGCGTGCCGGCGAGAGGTCTGGTCCAGGTCCCCGGCCTCCGCCAGGCGCTCCAGCGCATAAGCGCGGATTGTCTCCAGCATGCCGAGCCGCGGCTCGCCGTCGGCGCTTTCGGTTACCGTGATCAGGCTGACATCGTGCAGGCCGGCTGCCAGTTCCAGGGGATCAGTCCCGGCAGGACGACTCGGCCCGGCCGAGGCGATCGCCGCCAGCGCGTCCAGGTCGCAGCCCCCCGCGAACACCCCTGCACGGCGGAACGCCTCGGCAAGGGAAGGGCGGAGCAGATCGTAGCTCCAGGTAATGGTGGCGCGAAGGTTCTGCTGCCGCGACGGCTGGCCCTCGTTGCCCGCGGCCAGGTCAAGGCTGCGGCCCAGGCGGCCCAGGATGGCGTGGGGAGAAAGCAACCTAACCCGAGAGGCGGCCAGCTCGATGGCCAGGGGCAGGCCGTCCAGACGCCGGCAGATGGCGGCGATATCGGCAGCGTTGCCGTCAGTGACGGAGAAGCCGGGCCTGGCCAGGCTAGCGTGCTGGACAAACAGGCGCGCGGCTTCGCAGGCCGCCACCTCCTGCGCTCCCACGTCTGAAGGCAGCTGGAGCGGCGGCACCGGCTGCTCCTGCTCGCCCAGCAGGTGCAGCGGCCGGCGGGATGTGGCGAGCACGATCAGGCCGGGCGCGGCTGCCAGCAATTCGGCCACCACCTCGGCCGAGCCGTGCAACTGCTCCAGGTTGTCCAGCACGAGCAGGACCGGGCGGTCACCGAGATAGCCGGTCACTACCTCTGGCCCGTCGGCGATGGCCTTCCACATCACCTCGCCATCGTGAACAGCCGCCAGCGGGATGAAGAACACTCCGTGCGGGAACTGCTGATCTAGCGACGCCGCGGCCGCCAGCGCTAGCCTCGTCTTGCCCACTCCGCCGGTGCCCGTCAGCGTCACCAGCCGGATCCCAGGTCGGCTGACTGCAGCGCGAACCTGCTCGAGTTCCTGCTGGCGGCCAACTAGCGGGGTCAGCGGCACCGGAAGCCGTGACTGGGCTCCGAGACTCCTCAAGGGCGGGAACCTGTCCGGCAGCCCGGGAGTCACCACCTGGAAGATGCGCTCGGGCGCTTCGATGTCCTTCAGCCTGTGCCAGCCCAGGTCCCGTACTGTCACGCCCTCGGGAAGCCGTGCCTGCGCCAGGTGCCGGGTCGCCTCCGACATCACTATCTGACTGCCGTGCGCGGTTGCTGCGATTCGGGCCGCCCTGTGGACGTCCAGGCCGATGTATCCGTCCTCGTGCCGGGCTGGCTCGCCCGAATGCAGACCCATCCGCACCCGGACGGGCACCCCGTCGGGCCAGTCATGGCCAGCCAGGGCCTGCTGCGCGGTCACGCAGCAGCGGACCGCATCGCGTGCCGACTCGAACACCACGAAGAAGCTGTCTCCCTCAGTGCCCATCTCGCGGCCGCGGCATCTGCCGATGGCATCGCGGAGATGGGTTCGCTGAGCAGATAAAGCCTCACCGTACCGATCCCCCAGGCGCGTCAGCAGTCCTGTCGACCCTTCGATGTCGGTGAACAGCATCGTCAGCGTCCCGCTGGGCAGTCCGCGCGCCCCCAGCTGCAGGCTGCCGGCCTGTGGAGGCATCTCACCGGTCACGATGCCTCCCCGCCAGCAAGCTCGGCTGAAACCGCGTCCCGGAATCCGGCCAGCGCGCTCCAAGTATGCCGGCGCCAGTACAGGTGCCGCAATACGTCGCGGATTGGTCAAGCCGTGAGAATCCCCTCGTTGACGACTCCGGGAAGTGCGCCAGGAACCGGCGTTGCTTCAGCGGCCCGTCGAGTTCACATCGGCCAGCACTATGGCATTTCGCCGGTGCACGGTTGACGATGGGCGCATGCGACACCAGCGGTGTGTTACCTCATTGTCGTGGATCCCGTCGGAGGCGGTGACCGGCGGCACCAAGGCTGCTTTTGAAACTGGCCTGACTCATTACGACGATCCGCCGCCGGGCGAACTCGGCGACGTCCGGGAGCTGCAGGCGGGCGACCGGTTCCGTTTCGCCAATGTCCTGAGCGCGTGGATTGACGTCGACGATTCCGGCTACATCACCGGCTCCGGGTATTCCGGCACCGGCCTGATGGGCCGGACCACGGTGCGACTGGCAGGTCGGCCGATTACCTTCCAGGCGGTTCAGCTCCCCGATATCCAGCGAGATCCTGAGTCGGGGGAGGGCTGGGTGCGGTTCGTGCAGACCACGGGCGGGCGCACATGGCTGCCGGCACCCAGGCGGGTGCGGCGCAAGCCGTTTGTGCAATGGGTGCCGCCGCTGGTGTGGACGACTTTGTCGCTGACACTGCATTCCGACGGCCGGGCCGAGTTCGGGATGCCGGGTGCGAGCCGGTTCCCGCGACACTGGGTGTACGACACCGACGGCAAGCTATCGATGAAGTCCGGACTGACCGATTTCCGGGACTGGTACCGCGAGTCGTTCGGCCGTCACAGTCCATGGGGCGACGATGACTCCTCGGCGCTGGTGATGGCGGTGGAAACCGCGCTGGAGCGCTCGCTGTCCGTGCAGCTGATGCACGGCGGAACCAGACCGAGGATCGAGCGACTGACAGCCGGCACCACCCTGGTCCGGCAGGGGCAGCCGGGGAACGACGTCTATCTGATCCTGGATGGCGTGCTGCGCGTCGAGCGGGACGGGATACGGCTGGCTGAATACGGTCCGGGAGCGCTGCTGGGCGAGCGCGCCCATCTTGAGGGAGGCGTTCGCACCTCGTCGCTGGTTGCGGTTACTCCGTGCCGGGTCGCGGCAGTGGATGCTGTCGAGCTGGACCGGTCGGCGCTGCACGAACTATCCGGCGATCACCGGCGTGAGGATACAGACCAGACCTGATTAATACCTCGGCCAGCACGCAGGCACCGGAGGACCAATGGCCGTTCTGGCAGTCGAGGGAGGCGACCTTGTCCTGACATCGGCGCGCGCGAACCTCTACGACAAGCTGCTCCTCCGTTCGTTTGGCGGGAGCTTACGGGTGCCACTCGGCGCCATCGCAGAGGTCGCGGTTGTCGAGCAGGCTTGGCACGTGGTCGCGGGAGTCGATATGAGGCCACCCCGAAAGGACGAGGCCCGCACCATGATCGTCACTCGCGTAAAGGGACCACCGGAATCCAGGGAATTCGTTGCCGTGTACGGCGTCTGGCGGCCCGCAGTTATGGTGCTGCTCGACGAGCCCTCGCCGTTGAGCAGCATCGTGATTACCGTCCACGACCCCAAGTCCGTTGCTGCGAGCATCCAGATCGCGCTCGGCGCCACCCCAGGCGCGGTAAATATCAAGGAGGGCGACCGTCTGGCCGGCAACGGCCTCTTCGCTGACGCGGAAGCCGCCTATCGGGCTGCCATCGCCGTCAACCCCACCTGCTTCTACGCGTACTACAAACTCAGTGATGTTCTGATGGAACTGAAGCGGTATCAGGAGGCGGAGCGGGCCCTCCGCAACGCGGTGCTGTTAAAGGACCGCCAGGTGCGCTTGCTCATGCGCCGTAGCGATGCCCAGGGCGCCTGACCGTGCAAGAACCTATGCAGCGCGACCGCCGTGAACACTCCTCAGCGCTTCGGCGTGAAAGAGGTCGAGCAGCTGTTGGCCTGATGCCCGGTCACGACGGTGATGTCGAGGACAACCTTGTAGCCGGGCGTCGCGCCGCTGACGTAATAGCCGACAGTGGCCCGGCCTGCGGAGCTCGCGAGCCGGTAATACGCGCGGTTGACGGTCTTGTAGTGCGCGACCGTGAACACCTTTGCGCCGGCCACGGTGCGGACCCTCACATCGGTGGTGGTGTAGTCAGCCGGGCGGCTGGTACTCACCGATGCCGTACAGGACTTCAATGCCGCGGCCGCTGCCGGGCCCGCCAGCACCGGGGCGGCGGCGGCAAGCGTGATACCAGCTCCTGCGACAACGACGGACAGGACGATCATCGTGCGCTTCATTTAATTCCTCCGGATGGGCGACGGTTGGATGACGCGCCGCCCACCGCGCCGGTTGACACCCTTGCCGGCAGATGACGCGTCCGGGAGCTAGCGCGGCGGTCATCGCGCGATCCTCGCGCCGGCCGCCGACGGCCCGCAAGATCACGGCCCCCGGCTTGGTAGCCTGGGCTGCAGGTGCGGCGGTGGGACCCGCCGGTAACCGCGGCTCAGCCGCCAATGGTCCCTGCCTCGACGAAGGCGGGAGGCCGTATGCACGCACCGAACCATGATGACCTCTTGACCGCGCTGGACGAGCCGTCGGCGCTGGCTGAGCAGGAGGACCGGGCCGTGCTCGGCGACCTCCGCAGCCGGCTCCTGGAGCGGCGGCTGCGGATCCTGGTCGCCGGGGAGGCCAAGCGCGGGAAGAGCACTCTGATCAATGCTCTGCTGGGGCGCGCGCTGCTCCCGGTGGGCGTGACCCCGCTGACGGCCCTGGCGACGACCGTGCGGTACGGGGCGGACGAAGCCGTGACTGCGGTGTTCGGCGACGGCCGGAGTGAGGCGTTCCCGCTGTCCGCGCTCGGCGACCTTGTCACCGAAGGCGGCAATCCCGGTAACTGCCGCGGCCTCGCGTCGGTGACAGTAGCGGTGGACGCTCCTGTGCTGGCCCGCGGCGTAGAACTGGTAGACACGCCGGGAACCGGCTCGGTCTACGGACACAACACGGCCGAGGCGGAGACCGCTCTGGAGACCATGGATGCCGCCGTCTTCGTGCTGACCGCCGACCCGCCGGTGTCGGCGAGCGAGCGCGATCTCATGGCCCGGGTTGCCGGCCTGTCGGTGAGCATGTTCGTTGTCCTCAACAAGGCGGACTACCTCGATGCGGACGCGGAGCTCGCCGAGGCTCTGGAATTCACGGCCAGGGTCGCTGCCGAAGCGTCAGGCCGCCGGGTGCGGGTGCACCCGATGTCGGCGCGTGCGGCCCTGACGGGGCGCGGAGATGCGGGATTCGCCGCGTTCGCCGCTGACTTCGCCGCGTACCTGGAGTCCGGGCAGGCAGCTGACCTGCGACTGTCGGTCGCCGGGCACGCCAGCCGCCTGGCCCGGTCGCTGCGATCCGCCGCCACCTCCCCGGCGAAGCAGGGCGGCGCCGCGTCCGCGAGTACCTGCGGCGGGAGGCCGCCGACCTGGTACCGCAGCAGATCGGGCGCGCCCGGGCCGACTTGCAGTACCGGCTCGCCGAGGCGACTCGCCGGCTGAGCCGGCAGGTGGAGGCGCGGTACGCCGAGAGCACCGGCCGGCTGGAGAACGCGCTCCTCGCTGCCGACATGCGGAACGCGACCGCGGGGGATGCCGCGCAGCAGGACCACCTGATCGCGCGGCGCCAGGAGGATCTCGCCGCAGTGCTGTCCCGGCTGGACCAGGCCGTCGTCAGCAGGGACGCTTGCGACGCCGTACGGGAGGATGCCCGGCCCCGACGATAACAAGCCATGGGTGCCTGGCCGGTGCTGTGATAGCACCACCAGCCAGCCCCCCACCAGATGCTCGACGACGAAAGGAACGTCGCAGCGGACGTGAGCTACCAGAGAGCCGAGGTTTCGCCGAGCCAGCCGCCGATGCGGTGATAGATGTCCTCGCCGTAGCTGGTGGGCAGCGGCTCGGCGACGGTGAGCCTGAACGTCCGGCGCCCGTCGGGCTGCCGTGGCGCCCGAAGGAACAGGGTCGAGTCGCGGTGCTGGCGGTGGAAGCTGTCGGCGAAGTCGAACTGGTGGGTGACGAAGAAGACCCGGACGCCGGATTCGAGCAGTGCGCGCACGACCTGGCGGCCGATCTCCGAGCCCTCGCGCTCGTTGGTGGCGGCGAACGACTCGTTGAACAGGACGACGCAGTGCGGGCTGATCCGCTCGGCGATGGTGCTCATCCGGCTGAGTTCCTCGTCCAGGCGCCCGCTGACCATGGCGGCGTCTTCCTCGCGGATGAAGTGGGTGAAGAGCTGCTGGCAGACGCTGGCCCGCAGCGACCGGGCAGTCACGAACATGCCGCATTGCATCATGAGCTGGGCCAGGCCAACGCTGCGCAGGAACGTCGACTTCCCGCCGGAGTTCGCGCCGGTGATGATGATCAGCGACTTGCCGCCGGCATCGACGTCGTTGCCCGCGACGCCGTCGATATGCAGGGCCAGGCTGGTGTCGCGCAGGTCCTCGCAGGTCAGCTCCCATCGGGTCCATGGTGTCGGGACGGGGAATGTCACCGGCTGGCCGCCGGCCATCAGACGGTCGCGGAGGTTGAGGCAGCTGACGTAGAACCCGAGCTCGGCCCGCAGCATGGTGAAGTAGCTGGACACGTGGTCGGCTGACTGGGCCGCGGCATTGGCGACCAGGTTGAGAGCCCGGCTGGTCATGTCCTGCAGCGCCTGCGAGCCGGCCTCGTCGCGGGGCGGGATGCTGAAGGAGTAGCTGGACCGGGGCTCGATCCCAACCCGCTCTTTCCAGCTCCGCCGGGAGCCGCCCGCTCGCAGCACGTAGTTGATGGCGCTGTTGTCCGCGCCGAGCTCGCCGCTGAGAAGCTCGCCGTTCCTGAACCGCAGCTGCCTGAGGTGGCGGCTGAGCGTCGAGAAGTACTCGTCGTCCAGCTCGCGCTGCAATGAGCCGAAGAACGCGGTGAGCCCGGGGGCGCGGAACTTTCCGCCACGGTCGTCAGCGATCTGGCGTAGTTCCCTGAGCCGGACTATCAGCACCTCGAGCTGATTGATCGCTCCGGAAAGGATAGAGGCGGGAGACGCCGATGCCCAGAATCCCCACACCCCGCGCCTGTCCTTCAGCGCGCCGACGGCGATGCCGTACATCTGGCGGATGATGTCCGGCTCGGCGATGCAGTCGGCCAGGATCTCCTGGCGGTAGCGGACGGTGCTGAGGTCAGTGAGGCTGGTCAGCAGCACGCGCCGGGAGATGTCGAGCAGGAACGAGTCCCCGGCTGCCATTGCGGCCAGCATTGTGTCCAGCTCGAGGTCCCGGATCAGGTCATCGCTGTGCGGCGCAAGCTCGGCCGTGAGGTCGAAATCCGCATCCGCGTACAGCAGGTGTGCCTTCACGAGCTGAGCCTTCCCCTGAGCTGGCTGTAGGTGACGCCGTGCTTCTCGGCGATGGCCAGCGCGTAGGCGAGCCCGTCGGCGGGCTTGCGCACGATCTTGTACGTGCGCTCGGCCGGGTCTTCCGGGATGATCGTGCTGGCCATGCTGACGACGGTGGGGCCGAGCGATGAGAGCTCGTCGATGAAGGTCACGTAGACGCACAGCAGGTCGAGCTCGATGACCTTCGCCAGCACCTTCTCGCCAAGGAACCGGGCGTCGCGCAGCGTCGTGGACGTGAAGATCTCGTTCATGATGACGATGCTGGCCGGCGTCGCTGCCAGCAGCGCCTGCTGGATCCGCAGAAGATCGTCCTCGAGCTTCCCGGTCAGGTCAGCGATGTCCTCTTCCCGTTCGAAGTGGGTGAAGACCTGGTCGCACATGAAAAGGCGGGCATTACTGCCGGGAACGGGGCAGCCGGTGCCAGCCAGGTGGTGCAGCTGGCCGAACATCCTGGCAAAAGTCGTCTTGCCGCCCTGGTTGGGCCCGGACACGACGATGACACGCTCCGGATCGCTGAGGCGGAACTCGTTGGTGACCAGAGCCTTGCCGCTGCCGGCGAGCTTGGCGGCGAGCGCCAGGTCGAAGGCGTCAGTGGCGAAGATCTCCTTCGAGTCTCCGCTGAGCTCCGGGTAGCAGAAGCTGAGCCCGGCCGAGCGCAGCGGCCTGATGTAGTCGAGATAGGCCAGGTAGAACTGGATCTCGCGGTCAAACTGCCGGATTGCCGGGTCCATGAACTCGGCATGCAGGCGGCAGTAGTCGTCAAGCGCGGAGAATTCGGCGGGGAACAGACGGGCGACCAGGTCGAGGATCTGCGCGCCGACGTGATTCATCCCCGGCCAGCCGCGGTACTGCACCCGGTAGTCCTTCACCGCGCCCTGCTGGAATCGCTCGAAGGTCTTCTGAATCTCGGCGCTGTAATCAGGCTCTCCGTCGTAGCGGCTCACCTCTACCCGCGGACCCTTGATCCGGACCTGGTACATGATCTGGGCAAGATCACCCTTAAGGCGTGCCGTGTCAGATGCGAGCCCGGCGAAGTCGGCGGACGCTGCGTAGGCGGCAAGGTAGTCACCGAACGCCACCAGGGCGCGCGAGGCGATCGATGCTGCGGCCAGGTCCTCGGCCAGACAGCGGACGGCATCGCAGTAGATGGCCGCGGCATCGAGGAACCAGCCCTGCCGCTGATGGCCGGACTGCATCCTGGTGAGCTGACCCAGATGGGCGCGGACCTGCCGCATCTGCCCGGCGAATCGGTGCACGGCCTCCAGCAGGCCGTCATCTTCCAGATCACGGAACACCTCGTGCCGGTACTCGAGCGTGCCGATGTCGCGGACCCGCTGATAGAGCAGCGCGGTTATCAGCTCGCGCTCGTCCCGGTCGCCGGCAACCGCGTTGACTATCTGGTCGAGATTGAGGTCAGAGGCGAAGAGACGATCTCGCTCCTGCCCGGCGGCGGGCAGACCCTCATGGCCCGCGGACAGCAGGCTCGTCAGCCGGGTCATGAGCTATACGGAGTGCAGCGAAGTGCCATGGCAAGCTCCTGTCCTCGCCGTAACGGC
>Ga0302324_100028377_pt1 | contig 10639 bp, 7 predicted proteins | sample Palsa_T0_1_FD_201949 | JGI IMG/M metagenome (GOLD analysis project Ga0302324, IMG submission 201949) | Peat permafrost microbial communities from Stordalen Mire near Abisko, Sweden - Palsa_T0_1 | ecosystem: Environmental > Terrestrial > Soil > Palsa > Peat permafrost | place: Sweden: Abisko...
CGAGCAGCGGGACGCAGGCCGCGGCCAGGATCAGCCAGACCACTGTCCAGGAGGCGAATCCCAGGATCCACGTGGCCAGCGGCGGCCCGAGCAGCGCGCCGGCGCCCCAGAACGCGTGCAGGCGGGTGAGCAGCGTCGTGGCGCCGGGCAGCGACGTGAGGTAGACGTTCAGCGCCGACTCCAGGACCCCGGCGCCGTACCCCGTGAGCACCTGCACCAGCACGAACGCGGCGAACGGCGGGCGGGCCGCCAGGCACAGCCCGGACAGCATGAAGGCGCTGCCGCCGGTCATCAGGACGATCCGGATCCCGAACCGGTGGATCAGCGCGCCGCTGCTCATGCCGGCCAGAACCCACCCGGCGGAGATGGTGAAGAAGCTGATCCCGATCGTGGCCCGGTCCACCCCGTAGCCGGCCATCTGCGACGGCAGGAGCACACCGCTGGCCCCCGCGCCGATCCCGAGCAGCACGAATGCGGAGTAGGACACCGACACCGCCGGCCTTGCCTGCCGCCGGCCGGCGCTCGGCCGTGTCATCGTGCCTCTAAGCCTAAAGCAGCTGCCGGCCATCGGCTGATCACGCGACAAAGGTCGTTAGTGGCCCCGCCCGCTGCCTTTGCGGTACACGGTGATTCGAAAAAAAACCGCACCTATGGCGCATAGGGCCGGTTATAACCGGTCCTATGTTCCATAGGGTCGATTGCAGTGAATCATACTGGTCACACTGGTCGCTACGGTCCCTTCAGACCCCCTGGTTCGCGGCGGGAGCGTGACCCGGCTACCTGACCCGTGCTCTAGCGCAGAAATACGCCCGAATTGCTAGCAGACCGGAGACACTCTTCTGATGCAGCAACCGGACGACAAGCGCGTTAGTGGCCCCGCCCGCTGCCTTTGCGGTACACGGTGACCTTGAACGCGTCGGCGACGTGGTACTCGTCCGAGAACACGATCGCGTCTCCGTCGCTGTGGTAGTCGACCTGGGAGATGCGCAGCAGCAGGGCCTTGCGCGGGATGCGCAGGCGGCGGGCCTGTTCGTCGGTGGCGGTGGCCGGGCTCATCTCGGCGATGCCGTGGTGGATGACCAGGCCGATCTTGTCCAGGGCCCGGTATACCGACTCGGTTTCGGTGACCAGAGCGGTCATCTCCTGGACCGTGATGCCCGCTTCGCTGAGCAGCGCGACGGGCACCACGTCGGTGACGTCGGCCACCGGGGTCCCGTCGGCGGTCCGGGTGCGGATCAGGGTGATGACCTCCGAACGCGGGGGCAGGCCCAGCGCCCGCAGGGCCCGGGCGGGTCCGCTGCCCTGCCGGATCTCGACGTTGATCGAGCCGGGCTTCTGGCCTGCGGACTCGATCACGTCGGTGACGCCGAAGTTCATGTTCATGTTGTTTTTCAGCCCGGCCGAGGGCAGCACGAAGGTTCCAGACCCGTGCCGCCGGTCGAGGATCCCCTCGGTTTCCAGCAGGGTGACCGCCTCGCGCACGGTGGCGCGGCTGACTCCCAGCCGGGCCGCCAGCTGCGGTTCGGACGGCAGCTTTCCGTCCACGGGCAGGCTGCCGTCCGCGATGCCATCACGCAGGCTCTTGGCGACCAGTTCGGTGAGGTTCTGCCCCCGGCTGACAGCGATCCTGCGCACCATGTCGAGTCCTTCCGCCGACGTTCTGAAACCGGAGAGTATGCGCCTGCGTTTAGGATCCGGGCCCTGCGGCGGCGCAGACCGCGTCGACCTGGGCCCGGAGCGAGCCGCCGGGAACGAACCGCTGCTCGAACAGGGCGCTGCCGACCGTGAAGGCCCACGCGCCCGCGGCGCTGACGGTGGCAATCTGGCCGGCGTCGGCGATGCTGCCGGCCACGACCACCGGCACCTGCGAGGCGGCGACCACCTTGGCGATCAGGTCGGCGACCTGCCCCCCGTTCCAGCGGTAGGCGAGGAGGTCGAGCCCGTGTACCCCGTCGAGCATGCTGAGGTCCCTGGCGCTGCCGACGATATCCTCCAGTGACCCGGCGAGGATGCTGGGATGGCTCACCACCTGCCCCGGGAACGGGTAATAAGGCAGCCCGGACCCGGCGAGCGCCGGGAGGGCCCGGTCGACGTGGGTGCCCCCCATGACCATGTCTACCCCGAGTGACCGCGCCATCGCGAGGGAGCTCAATTCTTCCCGAACGGTCTCGCTGACGACCTCGAGGACAGCCTTGCGCCCGTCCCGGTGGATCGCGTCGACCAGGACCCGCAGCTTTTCCTCCGTCGCGTTCTTGTCTTTGAAGCCAATCCATTCCACCTCGGCATCCTTTATCTCGTCGTACACCTCGAGACATTCGGTCACCGTTATGTCATTGTTGGTCAGCATCACAATGAACGTGGACATAGGTTAAAGCCTCGGTTTCTCATGGATAGTGCGGATGTCAGGCCAACCCTGCGGTCAGGTCGTTGACCAGCGGTTCGCCTGCGCAGAAGCGGCGGATGTTATCGACCACGAGCTGCGAATGCCGTGCCATCACCTCGACCGTCGCGCCCGCTATGTGCGGGGTCAGGACGACATTGTCCATGGTGAGGAACGGCTCGTCCGCGGCGAGCGGCTCATGGTGGTGAACGTCGAGGCCCGCGCCGCGGATCTGGCCGCTCGACAGGGCCTCGATCAGCGCGGGCCGGGAGACGATTCCGGCCCGGGCGGTGTTGATGAGCACCGCGCTCGGCTTCATCAGCTTGAACTCCCGTTCGCCGATCATCCCGGCGGATTCGGCGGTCACCCGGGCGTGGATGGACACCACGTCGGCCTCGGTGAGCAACTCCTCCAGCGTGCACAGCTGCACTTCGCCCGGGTCGAGGACGTACGGGTCGTAGGCCACGACGTGCATGCCGAAGCCGTGGGCCCGCTTGACCATTTCGCGCCCGACCGCGCCCAGCCCGATCAAGCCGATGGTCTTGCCGGTCAGCTCGAAACCCTTGAACTTGTTCCACGGGTCCTGCGGTCCCATGCCCCAGCCGGTCTCGCCGGCGTCGTCGTCCGGCCCGGCCAGCCGACCGGAACGCAGCAGGCGGTCGGTGTAGGGGATGCGCCGCAGGACGCTGAGCATCAGCCCGAACGCGTGGTCGGCGACCGGTATGGCTTCGCGCCCGACCGTGCCGGTCACCTTGACCCCGTGCGCCGCGGCGCTCTTGAGGTCGATATTCGCCCCTGGGCCACCGCGGATCGAGGCGAGGTACTTGAGGTCAGTCGCGGCGAAGACCGCCTCCGTGACCGGCTCGTAGCCGATGGCGACGATGTCGGCCCCGGCGAACAACCGTGCGGTCTCGGCCTCGTCCGGGATGACGCCGGTGACGCCCCATCCTCCGACACTGACCTGGCCGAGCTCGCGCAGCTGGGTCAGGCCGGTGTCGGAGAAGTCGGCAGTCACCAGGATCGTGTGAGTCATCTGTTGCACCCTCCCGGAAGGTTATAGAGCCTGGCGCCGGCGCGCCGAAACCGAATGGCTGACGGGGGACACGGCCTGGCAGAGCTGAACATAGTCGGCGAAGATCGAGTCATAGATCTTGTGCCGCGCCGGGTCCGGCTCGAAGGTCTGCACCGGGTGGACCCAGGAGCGGACCGGCTCTTCGGCCGAGCGGAACAGCCCTATCCCGACCCCCGCGGTGCAGGCGGCGGCGAAACAACCGGTTTCGTCGACGTTGATGGCCGACACGCGCTTGCCCGTGACGTCGGCCTTGAGTTGGAGCCACAGGGGCGAGCGCGCCCCGCCGCCGGTGGCGGAAAGGCTGCTGATCGCGATGCCCGCCCGTTCCAGCCGCTCGATGTTGGCCCGAAGCTCCAGTGCCGTTCCTTCGAGGATGGCCTTCACGATGTCCTGGCGCGTGGTGGCCAGCTGCATGCCGACGATGGCGCCGGTCGCGGCGGGATCCATCCACGGGCTGTAGGAGCCCTGGAAATGCGGCAGCACGATCATCCCGGTCGGTTTGGCCGGCAGTCCCTCGAGGATGACGTCGAACGGGTCGGCCCCGCGGCGGCGGGCGAGCCGGACCTCCTCGGCGCCGAACGTGTCCTTGTACCAGCGCAGCAGCGAACCGCCGCCGGGATTGCTGGCCAGGCAGAAGAAGCGGCCGGGCAGGACATAGCAGCCGAACGGATACCCGGCGTCGAGCATCCGGTCGGTCAGGACGGGCTCCCGGGTGACGGCGACCAGGCCCTCCCACGATCCGGTTCCCACTCCGGCGTCACCGCTATCGATCACCCCGGAACCCAGCGCGGCCATGGCCTGGTCGAACCCGCCGGTGACGATCTTGGTCCCGGGCGCCAGCCCGAGCCCGGCCGCGATCGGCCCGGGCACCTCGCCGATGACGGTTCCGGACGGGGCGAGCCCCGGCATCAGGGCCGGGTCGATGCCCGCGGCGGCCAGCAGTTCGCCGGACCAGTCCTGCTTCCGGATGTCGAAGGCCATCGTGCGCGAGGCGACGGAGTAGTCGCTGACGGGCGGCGCCCCCAGCAGCGAGGTGACCAGCTCAGACCAGCAGAGCATCTTCGTGGTGCGGGCGAAGACATCCGGTTCGTGCTCGCTGATCCACATCAGCCGCAGCAGCGGGTGCATGCCGTGGACCGGCAGGCCGGTGATCTCGTAGATGCGGCGCCGCCCGACCTGCCGGCTGAAGCTTTCGGCCAGGTCGGCGGTGCGATTGTCCATGGCCATGATGCACGGCCTCAGATGAACCCCGTCCGCGCCCACGGGGGTGGCCTCGTCTCCGGATACCGACAGGCTGATCGCCCCGACCGTGCCGCCGTTCGCCCGCGCCTGGGCGGTGACCTCGGTGATCAGCGAGGTCACCGCGGCCCAGACCGACGCCGGGTCGAGTTCGACCCCGCCGCGCTCGTCGTAGCTCAGCTGGTACTCGATCCTGCCCCGGCCGAGCTCGCGGCCATCCGCGGACAGCACGGTGGCCTTGCCGGAACTGGTGCCGACATCGAGGCCGAGCAGGGCGAGGTCCGCCATCAGGCCTCGGACCTGACGCCCTCAGCAGCTTCGTCGGCGGTCTCCGGCAGGGTGAAGCTCTTGCGGGCGAAGGCCTCCGGGCGGGTGGCCTTGAGCCACCCCACGTACGCCAGCGCCAGCACGCACCATACGACGGCGAAGAGGACCACGCTACGTCCGGTGCCGAACGGACCGTCCCACAGCGCCACGAAAAATGACTGCCACAGGACGTAGACGTCCAGGCCAATGCCGATGACCGGGATGACCAGGTTCAGCACCACGTTGAAGCGGTGGCGCAGGAAGCGGCGGTAGAAGACGATGCTGGAGATGTTGACGAAGATATAGGTGACCAGCGCGAAGAACACCGATCCCTCGCCGAACCAGACGTAGGCGTTGTAGTAGCTGTGCTGCAGCAGGCTGAGCAGCAGCGAGCCGGCGGTGCCCACGGCCAGGACGGTGGTGACGCCGTTGGTCGGGATCCGCGACCCCGGGTGGATCTTGGCGAGCGGCTTCGGCGCCACCCCGTCCCGCGCCATCGCATACAGCACCCGGGCGGTGACCGGAACCGCGGCGATGTAGATGCCGATCGATGCGGTCAGGCCGCTGATCGTGATCAGGACACGGGCGGGTCCCCAGTAGATTTTCGCGATCGGGGTGATCGCGGTGAAGCCGGAGCTGATGAAGCCCGGGATCTGGCCCAGCGGGACCGACTCGGAGTAGGCGTAGGAGCAGATGATCCAGAACAGCCCCACGGTGATGGCGGCCAGCAGGACGCCGATGGGCATGAACCGCCGGGGTGTCTTGGATTCCTCGGCGACCACGCACGCGTAGTCGTAGCCGATAAAGCTCAGGATGCCGAAGATGACCGCCGTCTTGATGCCGGTGAACCCGGCGGTGGCGCTGGCGAAGTCGAACGGTGCCAGGTTGAGGTGGCCATGGATCCCCTGGCGGAAGAGGATCGTCATGGCCAGGGCGAACGCGACCAGGGACTCGAAGATCATGAAGCCGAGGGCGATCCGGGCGTTGAACCGGATGTCGCGGTACACGATGAGTGCGGTGATTCCGGCCAGGATCACGATGCCGACGGCGGCCGCCACCGGGTTGTCCGGCACGCCGAAGTAACGCAGGAACTCGCCGAAGAAGATCCCGAAGAACATGTTCACCAGCCAGATGCCGGTGATGTAGTACATCACGAAGACCGGGCCGAGCCACATGCCCACCGAGGGGCGCAGCGAGTTCCACAGCCACGAGTAGGCCTGCCCGGCCGACGGCAGTTCCTTGCTGACCATCGCGTAGCTGACCGCGGTCGGCAGCGATATCAGCAGGGCCAGCAGGAAGATGAGCGGGGCGATCTTGCCGGTGGCGACGCTCATCGGCGCCCAGTTGAAGTACAGCCCCAGCGATGGCGACATGATGACGGCCCCCATCGTGGCCACCGCGACCAGGCCGAGGACGTTCCTGTGCAGGGTGGGCCGTGCGGTCGTGGTACCGCCGGGCCCCTTCGATGACGTCTGACTCACGACCGCACTCTCCTCTCGGCCGGCGTTGCCGCTGCCCGGATGAAGGACTTGACCGGCATCTTGTCTGATGACCTGTTCACTAGTCAAGAGCGTTCGGATGTGTAGGCTGGATAATGAGCACCGACCCGTCGGAGGACACATGACTGGCGACTTCACCCAGCGCCACGACCGCGCGTACCGCGGCGCTTCCCGCATGCTGACCGGGCACGGCCGTCACACCCAGGCCGAGTGGCTGCGCGAGCTGGCCGACTGGGTCGAGCTGAATTCGGGCGGCATCGACCCGCTTCCCGATCACCGCGGGATCGGCCCCCAGGTCACCGACCTCGAACAGGAAGTCGCCGGGCTGCTGGGCAAGCCGGCCGCCGTGCTGATGCCCAGCGGGATCATGGCCCAGCAGGCCGCGCTGCGCGCCTGGGCCGAGCGTTCCGGCCGCAACACGGTCGGCCTGCACCTCAAGAGCCACTTCCTCGTCTATGAGCTGGACGCGCTCCGCGAACTGCACGGCCTGCGGCCCGTCGTGGTGACGGAGTCGCCGCGGCCCACCCTCGCGAGCGACCTCGCCGGGATTCCCGAGCCGCTGGGCTCACTCACCGTGGAACTGCCGTTGCGGGACTGCGCCCACGTGCTGCCGACCTGGGAACAGCTCACCGAGCTCGCCGCCGCGGTCGCCGAACGCGGCATCCCCTTCCACCTCGACGGCGCCCGGGTGTGGGAATCAGCCCCGTTCCTCGGCCACGACTACGCGCAGATCGCCGGCCTGGGCGACTCCATCTACGTGTCCCTGTACAAGGGGCTCGGCGGGCCGGCAGGCGCGCTCCTGGCCGGCCCGGAAGGCTTCGTCGCCGATGCCCGGCGCTGGCGGCACCGGCACGGCGGGAACCTGCCCAGCCTCTTCCCGATCGCCGTGGCCGGCCGGCTGGGCCTGCAGCGGTACCTGCCGCGGATGCCGGCCTACGTCGCGTATGCCCGCCAGGTCGCGGCGGCTATCCAGGCCTCAGGCGTCGCCGTCACCCAGCCGTCGCCGGTGCAGACGAACACCTTCCGGGTCTTCCTCGCCGCACCCGCCGAAGCGCTCAACGTCGCGGTCGTGGAGCACGCCGAGAAAACCGGCGAGTGGTCCTTCCCCCGGGACTTCCGCGACACCGAGATGCCCGGCTGGGCGATGGCCGAATTCATCGTCGGCGAGGCCACCCTCGGCTGGGAACCTGCCGAGATAGTCGAGCTGCTAGGTCATCTCGGCGACCGAGCCTGTCTATAAATATCGGCCGCGGCGGTCGAAAGGGCGGGCATCAGCCATCGGCGGCAGCCTGGGCTGCCGGTGCCGTCAGCTCCAGCTGGATTCCGTCGGGGTCTTCGAACGACAGCACGTCAATGCCGAAGGAGGGCAGCGGGGCGATCTCGCCGTGAGTCACGCCGTGCTCATCGAACAGCCGGACCGCCTGCTCCAGCTCCTCGTGGCTGGCGACGCCGAAGCTGAGATGGTCAAGGCCCACCCGGTCCGGATCGAAACGATCACCTTCGGGCGCCATCGGCCGCAGCCCCAGGATCAAGCTGCCGCGGATCATGACCACGCCGCCGAACAAGACGCGGAACACTGCGGCCTCGGACGGGTCGCCGGCCGGCGGGGAGTCCACCACGATCTGGAAGCCGAGCAGGCCGGTGTAGAACTCGCGGCTACGCTGCACGTCGGTCACGGTGAGCCGCAGGTGATGGATGTCACCGGCCGGAATCTGTCCTGGCACTGCAGCCTCCCTCTCACGCGAAGCCTCAGCGCTTCGCACCATCAGGTCTATACCAGAACCCCAGACTCGCTGTCGAGGTGCCGGAAGAAGTCCGCGGGGTGGTGTCGGCTGAAGTCTCCCGCCGCCACCTGTGGCCCGTCGACTGATAGCCGCAATCAGGTCGGGATGCGGCATTCTGGAACAGTGCGATTCGGGTTTAACGGGCGGACGGCCGCGATAGGCCTTTCGGCTGTGGTCCTGGCCGTAGTGCTAGGCGCGGTGGCCGGCACTCAGGCCGGCGCCTCAGCTGGGGTGCTGGCGGCTCTGGCTGGGTTGGTGCCTCCGCTTGTCCTGGCGGCGGCCGTGGAGCGGCGGCGGCGGGATAAGGCGCGGGCGGAAAGCCAGCGAGAAGTACTCCGCAGATTTGCCCCCCCGAAACCGGCAGGTCAGGTAGATAGTGCGGCTGGTGAGAGGAAGGCCCAGGAGTGAACCCAGGCGGGCACCCGGGCCTTCCTGTGGCCCGTTACCTGCGCCCGGAGGAGGCGGTGGTGCCGTTCCGGGAACGTCCCGAGCTGGACGAGCTGCTGCGCTGGTGTGCCTCCGGAGATCATGCGGCGGTGCGGCTAGTGACCGGGAACGGGGGTGCTGGCAAGACTCGCCTGGCCCTGCGGCTCGGCGAGGAGCTCGCGGCCAGCGGGTGGCAGCCGTTGTGGGTATCGCGCGGTTCAGAGCGCGATGGGGTAGCAGCCGTCCACACGATGGGCCAGCCCTGCGTGCTGGTCCTCGATTACGCCGAGACCCGCGGCGAGCTAGCGGCCTTGCTCGATGACGTGGCCGCCGATCAGGTCGGCCCGGACTTGCGGGTGCTGCTGCTGGCGCGCAGCGCGGGGGAGTGGTGGCATCATCTGCTGGCTCAGGCTGAGGAACAGGCCGCGGCCTTGCTGGAGGCCGATGCGCCGGTCACGCTGGGCCCGGTGCACGCCGCGGGCGGGCCAACGGAAATCTTCGACGAAGCTGTCACCGCCTTCGCGCGGAAGTTGGGCATCGGACGGCCGGACGCGCGGTTTTTCTTGTCTGACTCCGATCCGGTCGTACTCGTCGTCCATGCCGCGGCCCTGCTGGCTGTGGTCGAGCATGCGGCTGGAATATACCCGCGCTATCAGGCGGTTTCGGGGTCAGAAGTGCTGGCGGCGCTGCTGCGGCATGAGGCCAGGTATTGGGCGCGTTCGGCGGCTGGCCGGCGCCTGGACCTGGATGTGACGGTGCTTCGGTTCGCCGTCGCGGTGGGGTGCCTCATCGGCGCTGAAAGCGAGACCGCGGCGGGTGCGCTGCTGGCCAGGATCCCTGATCTGGATTCAGCCGAACGCCGTGGGCGGGTGGCCCGATGGCTGCATGACCTGTATCCCGCGGCGGCCGAAGACGGCGCGCGGGAGCGAGAATGGCTTGGGCCGTTGCGGCCGGACCGGCTCGCCGAGCAGTTCATCGCCAGTGAGCTGGCAGGCCATTCGGAGTTGATCCCGCTGTTGTTCGCCCAGCTGAGTGAAGCCCGGGCCGCGCGAGCACTAACGGTACTGGCGCGCGCCGCACTGACTCAAGATCGCGCGACAGGTCTGCTGCGCATTGCCCTGGTGGCAGACCTTGAGCATCTCGCCTTCCCGGCGCTCTCGGTGGCCGTCGAGACCAACCCCATGATGGGTGAATTGCTGAGCCAGATCATCCCTGGCCAGCCGGTTTCCCGGCCGACGCTCGCGCGGCTAGCTGCGGCAATCCCTTATCCCTCCCTCGCGCTCGCCCCGACTGCCGCAGTGGTCCTCAAGCTGTTGGCTGATAATTGCGACGACGATCGCGAGCGAGCCGCCCGGCTTTCGGATCTCAGTAGCTATCTGGGTGAATTGGGGCGGCGTGAGGAGGCCCTGGCCGCGGTCGAGCAGGCGGTCGCGATCCGTCGCCAGCTCGCTCAGGCCCGCCCCGACGTATTCCTCCCCGATTTGGGAGGGGCGCTGAACAACCTGGCCAATCGGCTGGGCGACCTCGGGCGGCGGGAGGAGGCCCTGGCCGCGGTCGAGCAAGCCGTGGGTATCTACCGTCAGCTCGCCCAGGCCCGCCCCGACGCATTCCTCCCCGATCTGGCCATGTCGCTGCATAACCAGTCCAATTGCCTGGCCAGCCTCGGGCGACCAGAGGAAGCCCTGGCCGCGATGGAGCAGGCGATCACGATCCGCCGCCAGCTCGCCCAGGCCCGTCCTGACGGTTTCCTCCCCGATCTGGCCGGGTCGCTGAACAACCAGTCCGTGCGCTTGAGCGATCTCGGGCGGCGGGAGGAGGCCCTGGCCGCGATCGAGCAGGCTGTGGGTATCTACCGCCAGCTCGCCCAGGCCCGCCCTGACGCATTCTTGCCCCACCTGGTCGCGTCGGTGCACAACCAGTCCGGCCGCCTGGC
>Ga0302324_100028380_pt1 | contig 10639 bp, 5 predicted proteins | sample Palsa_T0_1_FD_201949 | JGI IMG/M metagenome (GOLD analysis project Ga0302324, IMG submission 201949) | Peat permafrost microbial communities from Stordalen Mire near Abisko, Sweden - Palsa_T0_1 | ecosystem: Environmental > Terrestrial > Soil > Palsa > Peat permafrost | place: Sweden: Abisko...
TGTCGGTGGCGCACGTGGCTGGACGCTGGGCGTGGCGAAGGCAGCGCGGCTCGGGACTGGTGCTGCTCGGCATCTACATCTGGCTAGTGCTCACAGGCTACCTCCTCTACTACGCGGGCAGTGACGCGTTTCGCGCCGCTGTGTCGCTCGGCCACTGGACGGTAGGGTTGGTGGCACTCTTCTTTCTGCTACTGCACCGGCGCATTCGCCGCAGCGGCCGCCACTAGGAAACGCCCATCTCGATGGAAAGGCGCACGAGATCGGCCGTGCGCGTGACACCAAGTTTGGCCTTGATCTGCGTGCAGATGTTCGCCACGGTCTTGTAGCTGACGCCGATTGCGGCGGCGATCTGCGCAAGACTGCGCCCTTCGCTCAAAAGCCGCAGAATCTCCAGGTCGCGCTCCGTCAGCCGATTCCATGGATCCGCGTCAACCGGACCGTGCACGGCGAGTTCCTGCGCGATTTCGCGCTCCACATAGCGACCGCCCTCAATGACGCGGTTGAGTGCAATCTGCAGCTCCTCGGGGCTTGCGTTCTTGCTGACATAGCCGCGTGCGCCCGCTTGTAGTGCGCGCGCGGCATACATGGTTTCCGCATGCATGCTGAAAACCAGAATGCGCACCCCGGGACTTATGCTGATAAGGCGCCGCAAGAGCTCGATGCCGCCGATCCCCGGTAGATGCAGGTCGAGCAGGATAAGGTCCGGCTGCTGCCGCTGTACGAAGGACAGAGCTTCGCGCCCCGTCGCCGCGTCGAAAATCTCGACGTTAGGCAACGTCACGAGCAGGCGGCGCAGGCCGTCGCGCACGACGGCGTGATCGTCCACCACGAGAACCTTCACGATTCGGCTTCCGTCTCTGGCGTGGCCACGGGCGCTTGGCGCGGCAGATGCGCCGTGACGCTCGCACCTTTGCCATCAGCATGATTTCGCACGTTCAAAGTCCCACCGAGGGCGCTAATGCGCTCCTTCATTCCAGCAAGCCCAAGTCCCTTTCGCTCCGCGGCAGCAGTGAGGCCCACGCCGTCGTCGGATACTTGCAGGAGGATATCGCCCTGGTCCTGGGTTTGAATGCTCACCTTAATCGTGCGCGGCCGACCATGTCGTATAGCGTTCGTCAGACTCTCTTGTATCAGACGATAAAGTGTTGCATCCGCCACATCACCAAAGCTCACATTCGGCGCTCCCACATCGAACTCGATCGAGATTTCAGGGTGCCGGCGGCGCCAGAAGAGGCCGAGATTTTCTACCGCTTGGGCAAGGCCGATTTCGGTGACGCCGGTGGGCCGCAGACGGCCGAGAATCGACTTCACATGCTTTTGCATGTGGCTGACCGCTTCGCGGATCGAGCGGCCGCGCTCGAGGATCTCCTCATCGCCGTGCGCGGCGGCGAGGCGTGCGATGCTCGCAACGTCAATATTGACGGCAAATAAAAATGGCCCCACCTCATCATGAAGGTCGCGCGCAAGATCCGCGCGCTCTTCCTCCTGGATGGTCAACAACTGCGTGTGCAAGCGCTCGTTGCGCTCTTCGAGCGCGCCCAGGCGCTCGGCCATGAGGTTGAATGCGCGCGCCAGATGCTCGACTTCCGGCGTACCGCTCTCAGGCACGCGGGTCCGGTAATCGCCCGTACCGATCGTACGAAAGCCGGCGGACAATGTCTCAAGCGGCCGCAGGCTGCGTCCGGCCGTCCAGTAGATAATCGCAAAACTTAGGACGCAGAACACGAGCACGATGACCATGCCGTCGCGAAACTCAGTCCACACCTCGCTGACTTCATTGTGCGGATCCGTCTGAAGCGCAATGGCTTCCTCGGCGACGGTCGGTCCAATCGAGATCGAACTGGTGGAAGGACGTACGCCTAGGAGATCAAAAAACCATTCGGGAGTCGGATCAAGCGTTGTTGCGAGGACGGAGTGTGCGACGCTCTGTCCATGTGTATTCAGAAGCGAAGCACGTACATGCCGATCGCCGTTGAAGGTTGCGATCAGACGGCGCAAGTCGCCCTCGCGATCCGCGACCTCTGGAAGATACTCCATCGAGTCGCGAACCCGATGCTCGCCTGATAGAAGCGCCGACTGCATTTCCGCGCGCGCCGATTGCTCGGCATGCCACAAAGCGAGCATACCGCCCAACAGGACACTGACTAGAAGAACGAACGCGACGAGAATAATCAAGCGCACTCGCAAAGTCATGTATTCACGATCCCTCTGCGCACCTGTGCCACATCCTTTTTGTTACGGACTGTAAGCGGGAAAAGTTCCCGAGCGCCTTCGACCCTCGTGCCGAACGTTTGGATCCCTCAAATGCGGTGCCAGCGCGGCTTACCTGCGAGAGTATGCTGAATTGATCAGTTTAACGCGCGCAAATTATACCCCGAGGACCTGGGCTCGCGCTGAATGCATCAGTCTTCCGGAACCGCTCTGCACCCAATCACCTTCCAAATGGATAGCGCGCGGCAGGAGATCGGGAAGAATACCTCTGGCCCCACGATTGACCGCCTGTCACCGTGCGCTCTTGGCGCGGTCGGACGTGCAATCGCCTCGCAGCGAGTGAGCAGTAGCGGACTTTTCGCGTTGTGTCGCCACTGCCTGCTCGCTTGCACCGCGTCTGTATGCGTGGCGGTTGCGCCGGATGCTACGGTGTCATCTTCGCGTCCGATCCGCGCACTTTCCATATCGTGACGGGGTTGCGCACGCGGTAGAGTTGCGACCTCTCAAGTTACTCGCTGCCGAGGCCACGGCGACGTGTCAGGGTACACCTAGTGCAGCGAGTGCAACGCTGGGACCATCCGGCATAGAATTGCGGATCGTCGGCAGATGGCTCGAACCAACTGTGCTATCACCGGTGCATCGGGCGCTGTGACTCTGGTCCGAAATACGTTGCGCTTTTAGAAAGGCTGAGAATTGAAAGCTTGGGCGATACAACACGATCGGCACGCACCAATTTGGTCACGGGCCCTCGTGGCGGGACTTCTCCGCAGAATACCCGCGTTCACACTCATCGCGCTCGCACTCAGTACCACACACGCCGCTCGAGCGGAAAACAAGACTGTCCCGGCCACATATGGCCTCACGACCCGGGTTGCGCCAAAACCCTATCTGCACATGCCTCGAACTGCGTATGGCGAATTCCCCGCGCTACTCTCGCAAACCGGCGCCTTCAGCGACACGCGCAATCTAACCCCCAGCGAAGGTCTAATTCCGTACGACCTCGTGGTCGCTTTTTGGTCAGATGGCGCCGACAAGACGCGATGGGCTGCCGTGCCAAATGGACAGATAAAATTTGCGGCCACAGGCGAGTGGAGCTTTCCGAATGGCACCGTGTTCGTGAAGACTTTCGCGTTGCCCACCGACGAAAGAGATCCCAACATTAAACATCGCCTCGAGACGCGTCTCTTGGTGCGTGACAGCGCCGGTGGCGTGTATGGAGCCCTTTACAAATGGAGGACGGACAATAGCGATGCCGATCTGCTGACCACGAGTCTCACCGAAGCGATCCCAATCAAGACGGCGACGGGAGAGGTGCGCCAGCAAACCTGGTATTACCCGAGCCGCAAGGATTGTCTGGAATGTCACAATGCGCGAGCCGGTGGCGTCCTTGGCGTGAAGACGCGCCAAATGAACCGACCCTTCACATACCCGTCCGGCGTTACCGATAACGAGCTACGAACGTGGAATCATCTCGGATTGTTTGCGCCAGGTTTTAAGGAGGGGGAAATAGCAGGGTTCCCCAAACTCGCATCTGCTGACGATTCAACACGCAGTTTGGTGGACCGGGCGCGCTCGTATTTGGATGCAAATTGTGCTCAATGCCATCGCCCAGGCGGCACCGTTGCGTATTTTGACGCCCGCTACGATACGCCCCTTGAGAAGCAGGATCTGATCGACGGCCCCGTGTTGATCGACCAGGGAATCGACAAGCCAAGAATTATTTCACCGCACGACGTCTGGCGCTCTATCGTAGTCATGCGCATGAATACCGTTGGTGACATCAGAATGCCTCCGCTTGCGCGTGAAACGATTGACCAAAAAGGAGTTGCGCTGATAAAGCAGTGGGTTACAAGTATGCCCGGTCGCTCCGTGTTGGATCCGCCGGCTATCTCTCCGGTGGGCGGCACCTACGACGGACCAATAGAAATCTCGTTGCAGGAAAGCGAACCCAATGCCGACATCCGTTACACTTTGGACGGAAGCGTGCCGGGCACAGGGGACAAACGCTACGAAAAACCGATCAAGCTGACTGGCCCCGCGGTTCTGCGCGCAAGAGCGTATAAAGAGGGATTCACCCGGAGCATTACTGCGCAGGAAGCCTTCGTCGTCGGAAAATGACCAGCACGCCCCGTCCGCCGGCCGTGCTCCAGAACTCCCTGCCCGCGGTCAATGTGCCGTTGGCACGATGGCAACGCCCCACGGGCTTTCGCCTGCTTTGACGCGCGCAATTTCCTTATCCGCCGCTAAATCCACGACGGAAACATCATTGGATGGCCCGTTGGCAGAATAAAGATATTTACCGTCAGGTGAAATCACAATGCCCCAAGGACGAGTACCGACTTTAATCGACTTGAGCAGCTCATAGGTATGACTGTCGAGCACGGACACCGTCCCAGCGCGGCCATTGCTGACATAAACCTTACGGCCGTTGGGCGCCACTCTAACGCGCTCCGGCCGCGATCCTTCTGGCAACGTAATGATTTTCAAGACTTTGAAATTTACAGTATCAATCACATTCAATTGGGCGAACGACTCTGACGGAATAAACCCTATGCCGCCGCTTGGCAGGAAATCCACGCTGCGCGGGCGAACGTTGACTTTGAATTGCCCCACCGTCTTGTAGGTGGCGGCATCGACGACAAAGATTTCACCCCCCGCTTCGCAGGTCACGTAAAACTGCTTTCCGTCGGGCGTTGTGGCGACCCCTTCGGGCTCCTGCCCCACCAGGATAATGTGTTCCACTTTGCCCGTGGCAATATTGATAACGCTGGCTGTCTTTACGTCTTCGTTTGAAACGTAAAGCCGGGTGCCGTCTTTGCTGAGGGAGAACTCTTCCGGATCGGAGCCTGCGGAAATCTTACCCGTCAGCTTTCTTTGCGCCACATCCACGACTCCGATGCCGTCGGCGGATTTGTCGGAGTTCGCGCTATCGTCATCGTCGTCGTCGGCCTTCCTCTTGAAAATCGGATTGCCATGGGCATCCAGCTGCGGCGGCGCCGCGATGGGAGTGCCGCTCATGGCCACATAGACTGTTTTGCCGTCGGGGCTCGCCTGAATACCGCGCGGGCGCTTGCCGACGGTAATCGTACCGGCAACTTTGAAGTCACTGCCGTTGATCACAGTGACATCCCCCGATCTTTCGTTGGACACAAAGACCTGATAATTCGAGCCCGTTTGCCCATGTACCAAAATTGGTGACGCTGCAGCCAGCACGGCAGCGACTGCGCGGCTGCGGCAAAACCGGGCGAACTGGTAGCGCTCATACATTGGCAGGCCCCTTACAGCTGATGTGTCGTCACGATTATAAGCGGAAACCGATCGAATTGTTGCACGCGTATTGGCAACTGCGCCGCCAGCTGCAGATCAATGACGAGACCTGACCTCGCGCGTCTCTAATAACGCTCAGCGCGTGGATGCGGGACAAGAGCGCTTGACGTAGACTGGGTCGCGTCGTCTACCAGACTAAGAGCGACGAACGGTTAACCCGCGCAGTAAGGACTCTTGCGTCAAAAGCGTATGCGTAATCCTGCCCAGATGGCCCGCGGCGCACCCGGTGATACGGCGTTCTCGTTGGTCCAATCGTTCGGGTTAGTGCGCAACGACCCGTTGGGATTGAAGGAATTGCTCGTGAGGAAGCCGCCAGTCGCGTAGTTCTCGTTCATTACATTGACGATGCGCGCGAAGATCTCGGCGTGCTTGGAGATGTGGTAGGTCCCCCTCAGATTGACGAGCGTGTAACCGGAAAGCCATCCGCTGCCCTGGATGAATTCCCCTTCGCCGTTGGTACCGCCGCCCTGATTCGCGTTGTTCTCATCGCCGTGCAGGTATGAGCCGGAGACGTAAATGATGTTGGCTCCGAGATTGAGGCTCTCGGTCGCGTCATAGTCGAGCACGAGCCGCGCCGTGCTGCGCGGCACGAGCGGAATTCGATCGCCCGGCGTCACGAGAATGTTGCCATCGGCGTCGGCGGTACTATTGGATTCTGCGTTGACCAAAAAGCTTGATTGAAACGTTGCATCGACGAAGCTGTATGCCGCGCGCCAGTGGAAGGCGCCTGCCTTGCCGCCCACCGCAACATCGAACCCCTGCCGACGAGTTGCGCCGACGTTGTCGAAGTAGCCGGAGTTGACTGCGCTTGCGATGAACTGAATGTCGTTGCTGTTCGTAGTCCGGAACACATCTGCACTCCAGGTCAGCCGCTGATCGGCCGGAGTACTTCGTGCACCCACTTCAATGGTGCGCGCAACAACCTGTTTAAGGTCCGGATCGCTCGCGAAATCATTGGGCAGCCCGCAGGGCGCGGCCGGATTTGCACAGCCGAGTTCAATCACGGTCGGCGCTCGGCTCGCCTCGTTGTAATCGGCGTAGAAGGTCAGCGACGTCGTGGGCGTCAGGGTAAATCCTAAGGCTGGATTGACGCGGCTGAACGTGTGGTCCCCGGTGACCGGGCTCGGCTCGTCAAAGCCCATCCCGAGGTCGCCCGGATCAGTGTCGATGCTGTAACCGTCAAGTGTCTCGGTGTTGCTCGTGTAGCGCACCGATGCGGTAAGGTGCAGCAGGTCGGTCGGCGACAAGGTATCCGTGAAATAAAGTCCGAAGATCTTGTTGCTGCCGCCCAATGAAATCACCGTCTCGTCATTGAGCGGGCTGTCGTAGTAGAGGAGCGCGTGTGTAGGTGGCGGCGCAACTCTGCCGTACTGGAACGCCTGCGCGAAGACATCGCGGGAGTCATCGTAGCTGACGCCGAGGACCGCCTGGTTCTTGAGGCCAAAGAGGTTCTGCGTATCGGTGAGCTGCGCGCCAAATCCCGCGGTGCGCTGAGTGGTGAGAGTCGTGGCATTCTGACCCGGCTCGCAATAGGCGATCGCGGCGCGCGTCGCCAGAGGCAAGCCGCAGCCGATTGCCGGACCGGTTAACGGCTCAAGGTAACTGTCGTTGATGTTGCCGTTTATCGCATCGGTGACGAGGCGCCGGTAGTAGGCATTGGCCGAGAAAAGTAGCTGGTCCGTTAGGAACTGCGTACCGGTCAGGTTGACGAAGTTCAAGTGATTGTCGGTAATGTCGGGCGTGTAGGTTGAGGCGCGTCGGTAGTCAAGCATGGACATCGGCGTCGCGCCATCGCCATAGAGATCGGTGTCCGCATAGGTATAGCTCAGATCGACATCGGTCTTGTCGTTCTGCCAGCCGACCTTGCCGAAGCCCTGATAGACGCGCGTCGGGGATTCATCGCGCCAGCCGGTCTCATCAAAATAGTTGCCGGTGAAGAAATAGTCGAAGGGGCCTGCAGATCCGCCCGTTTCGCCCTCGAACGCGCGCCGTCCGAAAGAGCCTCCGTATCCCTCCAGCTCCGTACCGGGATTCTCATGGCCACTCTTCGTCTGCACCGAGAGCGCGCCGCCGAGGGTGTTAAGGCCAAAAACGGGATTTGAACCCGACATGAGCGTCACGTTCGCGATGGCCGATTCGGGTATCAGATCCCAGTTGACCGTGTCGCCGAAGGATTCATTAACGCGCACGCCGTCCACGTAGACCGACAGGCCCTCGGGCGTGCCCAGCAGCGGCGATGCCGTGAACCCGTGATAGTAGATGTCCATCTGGTACGGGTTGTCAGCGCTCTCGCTGGCACTGACGCCAGTGAAATTGGTGTTGAGGTAGTCGCCGATGTCGAGCGTCTGCTGACGCTGCATATCCTCGCTGTTGCCCGTCTGCACATTTGAGGGAACCTCGTTCAGCGGCAAACCCAGGCCGGGCAACGGCGAGGTGCCGATCACCACGACCTGTGGCGCCTCTCGTGCGGCGGCGGCATTCGTGGGACCGGTATCTTGATCCTCGGCCCATGCCATGAACGGAAATGCCGCAAGCGCCGCGCAGCACAAGCCCCGAAGACGCAGCCAAGTCAACGCGTGCGAGGCAGCGGCTCGATAAGTGACGGCGATCGGCGGAACAAGCCTGCAGGGGCAGTGATTGGCGTAATAAATAGGGCTAGGGCTCGGCATCAGGGGTCAAGCTTTGTTGGTGTTACGCAATGAGAATGCGGACCGCTCGGGAATTATTCCCGAACGGCAAGAGATTAAGCTCGGGAAGAATTCCCGTTTCTAGTCGCTAAAAATATGAATTGCCGCCGTCACAGCGACGGCTTGGTTCATATCACCCTTCGCGAGCCGCCGAAACACGCTTTGGGGTGATCGAAATGACCGCCCGTGGGCAGGGGTCTTTTACAAGCGCAGGTCACTGCTAGTGGTAATTGAGCTTAGGCCCCCGCCTCATCGCCGGGCCGGCAATCCCTGCAGTGACCATTGCAATGAGAATAAATCGGCTCTTCTACGCAGCGACCACTTGCCACTGATGACCTGCAATGAGGTTGACTTCATCGCTCCCTAAACGTTTGGCAATATCTTGTAGCGCCGTTATCGCCTAGCAGTTGTTTAGCGGCCAATCGACACCGCAGTGGCGTTATTTCACGCGACAATGTTGAGTTCAACAAAATTGCGTTGAAGCAAGCAATTACCTCGGCATGCCGCCGAGCAACACTGACCTCGAAAGCAAGCCGATACGTATACAAATTCACCGACGCGCATCAAGTGGCGCGCGACTCACCTTCGGGCCGATAGAGCCACACAGCTTTTACTCATCAGAAGCGGGAAATTTTCCCGAGAACAATCCGGTATCTTGCATACGTCACTGCGGATCAAACACCGCATAAATCTACAAGAACACCGCTGAACTGAGGGAAGGCAATGCGCATAAATCACAGCCTTTGGATAGGAGTCGCGCTGCTTGCAGCCGTTTCTGGAAATGCCCTCGCGCAATCCGCGTTGACGAGCGCGAATGGCACGGCGCCGCTCGACCAGAACGTCAATCTGGCTCAGGTCATCGTGATCGGCACGTCGCCGTTGCCCGGCACCAACATCGATATCGACAAAGTTCCCGGCAACGTACAGACCCTGAGTGCCGCCGATTTAGCTAAGGACGGCACGCCCGATGTCCTGGGCTCAATGGAAACCCAGCTGTCGAGCGTCAACATCAACGACACGATGGCCGATCCGTACCAGCCGGACATCTTAATACGCGGCTTTGAGGCCTCGCCGGTACTCGGGACGCCGCAGGGACTTGCTGTGTACCAGAACGGCGTGCGGATCAACGAAGCTTTCGGTGATGCGGTCAACTGGGATTTCTTCCCGGACATTGCCATCGATCGTCTGGATGTCGTCAGCTCCAACCCCGTGTATGGCTTAAACGCACTCGGCGGCGCCGTTTCGGTCACCATGAAGAACGGCTTTACCTACAAGGGCGGCGATGCCGAGTACGGGGGCGGTTCATTCGCGCAGCGCTACGGTGAGGCGCAATTCGGCGCCAGCAACGACAACTTCGGCGTCTATGTCGCCGCGCGCGATCTGAACATGAACGGCTGGCGCGATTTCGCCTCGGACAAGCTGCGGCAGTTTTACGGCGACTTGGGCTATCGTAACGGCGGCTGGAGCTTCGATGTCTCCTACACGCACGCGGACAATCGGCTCTTCGGGCAGGGAGCCGCGCCGATTCAATCACTGGACCTCACTACCGAGAACGTCTTCACCGGGCCGCAGAATGACTATAACCGCTTAGATTTCGTCACCGTGAACGGGGCATGGGCGGCAACCGACACGCTCTCCTTGCAGAGCGTTGCCTACTATCGCCACTACACGCAGACCGTCGCCAACGGCAATACCACGGACTATGAACAGTGCATGCCGCCGCAGTACACGACGATTCTGTGCCAAGGGGATGGCTTGACACCGATCAGGCAGCCAAACGGCCATTACATACCGGACCTTACCGACGACGGCGCGCTATTTATAGGCGAGAACGATGCGGAGCTGATCGGTTCCCAGACCGTGGGTGGCTCACTGCAGATGAACGACAACGCGACCATCTTTGGGCGCGGCAACCAATTGACGGCCGGCGCGAGCGCCGATATTGGGCACGTCAATTTCCTGACCACCACCCAGATCGGCGTCGTCAACCCAGCGCTCACCGTGCTGCCCTCACCTTATTACGTCTTCACGCCGGAAAGCTCGCCGTTCGGCGGCAGCCCCACCCATTTGATAGCCGACAACACTTACTACGGCTTCTATGCGACCGATACCTTCGACGCCACCCCGGAGCTTGCGATAACCGCGAGCGGACGCTACAACGTTGCGATACTGGATCTGTTCGACCAGCTCGGCACCAACCTCAACGGCGAAAACCGCTACACGCACTTCAATCCGGCGCTCGGGGCGACTTACAAGATCACGCCCGCAGTCACCGCGTACGCCGGATATTCCCAGACCAATCGAGCGCCGGATGCAAGCGAGATCGAGTGCTCGGATCCTCTCCTGCCATGCCTCCTGCCCACCAATCTTGCAGGCGACCCGCCTACTCTGAAGCAGGTGGTCGCGCATACCTT